>Ga0163144_10000158_pt1 | contig 155223 bp, 134 predicted proteins | sample OliLak19BULKMAT1_FD_123175 | JGI IMG/M metagenome (GOLD analysis project Ga0163144, IMG submission 123175) | Freshwater microbial mat bacterial communities from Lake Vanda, McMurdo Dry Valleys, Antarctica - Oligotrophic Lake LV.19.BULKMAT1 | ecosystem: Environmental > Aquatic > Freshwater >...
CATCGGTGACGGTCGAATACGTTCTCCATCGGTGACGGTCGAATACGTTCTCCATCGGTGACGGTCGAATACGTTCTCCATCGGTGACGGTCGAATACGTTCTCCATCGGTGACGGTCGAATGATGAATGTGTCGCGTGACTGCGCCATGCGGCACGGGCTTCGCATCGTAGTAGGCGGCCGTCGATCCATGCACAACGACCTCGCTGAAAGGCGGCTGATTGCCGAATCCCGCGACAGTGTTCGAAGGATCCGCCACGCTCACGCCATCGATCCGTAGTTTGTACACATAGATATTTGGCTTTATGGGACCCACGGTGAGTGTCCACAATCCGGCGGCATCCTTCGTGAAGGCCACCGTTTTCGATTGCTTCAATGCGACGGTCAATGGGCCTGGGGCCAGCATCACTTGCTGCGCCTTGGGAGCTTTCACGCGAAATGTGATCGTACCGTCGTCCTGAACCTCCGGCGACACAGTGGTCGCACCACAGGGAACCAGATTCTCGGTGTTTTTCTGGGGGTTTACGTCGAAGTTGACGTTTGCCTGTTGGGCGCGCAGGCCGACCGCGAGTGTCAGTGCAAGCAGCATCCACTCAGACTATATCCGAAGTGAAACAATGGCATCATGATGACCCGCCGCGCGACGCTGCAGATTCCTCTTCTGGTAGCCGCTGCGAACGCGCCCAAAGAGACCGCTCTCTCGCTCAACGAAGACAACAGCCATTATTTTTCCACGCGCGCAGGGCAGACGTTCACGCCTGAATCTGTGGCTTCTTTTGTCGATCAATATGCTGGGACACAGGTGCGCGAGTTGATTCTGAGCGCCAATTCGCAGCGCACGAGTTTTGCTTCGAAAGTCTGGGATCCGATCTGGAAGGGCTACGATCCAAAGGGTTCTGACGATCAGCCGCTGTTCGCATCCACGCCCAAAGAGGGTCGCGCTTCTGCGCGCAAGTGGACGCACACGGCGTGGCAGTTGCACTCGCAAGGCATCGACCCATACGCACTGTGGATCAGACGTGCGCGTGAGAAGAAACTGAAGCCGTGGATCAGCATGCGCATGAACGATCTGCACAATGTCGACGATCCGCGGAGTTACATGCATTCGACGTTTTGGCGCGAGCATCCAGAGTATCGGCGCGTGGGGTGGCGCTCGCCCGACTGGCGCGACCGGGCGTTCGACTTCAATCACGCCGCGGTTCGCGACTATCATTTCCAACTGGTCGTAGAGTATTGCGAGCGATACGATTTCGACGGACTCGAACTAGATTGGATGCGCTTCGGCTTCCACTTCAAGCCTGGCGAAGAGCAGCGCGGCAACGAAGCTTCGACGGAGTTTGTGCGCCGTACGCGCGCCTTGTTGAACCGTTGGGAAAAGAAGCGCGGTCACAAGATCGCATTGGGCGCGCGTGTTCCGACGCGTCCGCAAACCGCTTGGGCGATGGGCATGGACGGTGCGCGCTGGGCCGCTGAGGGCTTGCTGCAAATGCTGGTGGTGACGCCGTTCTGGGCGTCGATTGAAACCGAGATCCCGATCGAGCAGTGGCGCAGACTGATTGGCCCAAACGTGATTCTTGCGGCCGGTCTCGAACTCCTGATTCAGCCGTATCACGACTACAAGATCCAATCGAATACGATTGAGACGGTGCGCGGCGCGGCTGCGGGATTTCTCGCGCGTGGCGCGGATCGTATCTACCTGTTCAACTACATGGATTCGCAAACAGCCATGCCCGATGTCGAGAAGAGCTACGGTGCGATGTTGCGGGAGTGCGGGGCTCTATCCACCCTGCAAGGTAAGCCACGCCGCCACATCGTCACCTATTCGGACACTTGGGCTCCAGGTGAAGCACAGTGTGCGCAGTTGCCAAAGACCTTGCGGGCGGGCTCTTGGGCGTCGTTCCGGATGTTCGTGGGTCCGCGGTTGAGCAATGCGAAGTTGCGGATGGAAGTCGCGGAAGCTGTGGAAGTCCATCTCAATGGCGGGGAGTTGGCGCTTAAGCAAACCGGCGAAATCATGCCTGGTGTGCTTACGCCAAGCCCGGTAACGAAAGCCCGCGAGTGGACGCTGGGAGCGGTTGAAGGCTGGTTGGTCTTCGATGTGCGCATGCCCGATGGCGGCAAGATTCACTGGGTGGAAGTCGCGGCCGAGTAAAGGAAAATACCGATGGAAGAATCGATGGAATTGTTCCGCAGCGAGACTGGCGGGGAGTTTCGATGCACGCGGCTCGCACTCCATGGCGACGGCTCGATCGCGATGGATACGCAGGACATCGGATCAACGGCCGATGAAATGTTTGGCGAACGGGAACACGATTTCACTCTGACGATTCCGCCGCAGGCTCTTCCGCGATTGGTGTTCGTGCTTCTCGCGGAACGTTTTGGTGGCAAGCCTGATTCTGTGGAACGCCTCCGCGCATTGTGTCGTAGCGAGGGCGTTCCACATTCATTTTCCAATCGGTGACGGTTGGAGGCGACGCCCCCCGGAGACACAGCACTGTGGGTAGTAAGGTCAACTCCAACGCGACCCGAGGGAGTCATCCTATGTGCGCCCTGTTTCCAGCGACCGATTCACCAGAAGGAGAACTGTCTAGAGTGACCAGACCCAAGACCGTCGTCGTGATGCCTGCCTATAACGCGGCGAAGACTCTGCGCATGACGTATGCCGAACTGCCGCACGACATCGTCGATCTGGTAATCCTCGTTGACGATTGCAGCAAGGACGAGACCAAGGAAATCGCCCGGGAACTGGGACTCGACCTCTTCGTCCATGACCGCAACTACGGCTACGGTGCTAACCAGAAGACCTGCTATCGGGAAGCGCTCAGGGCGGGCGCGGAGATTGTGGTGATGGTTCACCCGGACTATCAATACGATCCGACTCTGCTGCCGGAAATTATTCGCCCCATCCGGGAGGGCAAGGCCGATGTGGTTCTCGGTTCACGACTACTTGCGGGAGACGTGATGCGCCAGGGGATGCCTTGGTGGAAGTTTCTCGGCAACCGTTTTCTGACGGGTGTGGAAAACTGGGCCTTCGATCTCAACCTTGCGGAGTACCATACCGGATACCGAGCCTATCGGCGGGAAGCGCTCGAGGCCGTGAACCTGGACATGAATTCCGACGCGTTTGTGTTCGACCAGGAAATCATCGCACAGTTTGTCGATACCGGCATGCGTATTGCCGAGGTCCCGGTGCCGACCCGATACTTCGCCCAGGCGTCATCCTGCTCGTTCGTTTCGAGCTGCCGCTACGGTTTATCGATCTTTGGGGTTGTTGCACGATACCTGCTGCATCGCACGGATCTCGTGAAGCTCAAGCAGTTTGCGAGTCTACGTCGTCGTTACCATGCGGCCTAAATCGCGGCGGTGTTGAGGACCGTTGCGGGCTGACGCAGGCGGTCGCGGACCGCAAATCCGAGCGCCGAAAGCACGATGATCGCGTATGCGGCGCTGTAGGGCGGCTGCCACATCAGCAGCACATAGGCGACTGGAAACAGCGCCAACTGCAGAGTCGTCCGGAATTCCACCGATTCCTGCCCATCGAACAGAATGGCCGCCGCCAGCAGCAACAGCATCGGATCTTGGATATAGGCGTGGAAGTTCACCAGCAGCCCGCCAATGATGGCGTAAGCGAAGGCTTTCTCGTAGTTGTCCGCCTTGCACATCAGGAAGACGACCGCAGCGGCAACGAAAAGCGCCAAGGTGAAGGCGATCGGCTGGCTGGATCCCCCGGTGAGGGCCTGCACCATGCCGCGCAAATTGGGCATCAGTTCCGGGTAGGGATGATTCTCCGGCTTACTCAAGAGCGCCACCAGGCTCATGAATACGGTCCAGCCGCCCCCCAGTAAGCCGAGCACGAACAAGAGGATCGCTCCGGTGACGCCTCCGCCAAACATCTTCCAGCGCTTCTGTGCCAGCATGGCGATGGGCGTGAAGATAAACAGGTGAAACTTGATGGCGCAGAGCGTGAAGACGAGCCCGGAAAGAAAGTCGCGATCTTTGCGCGCAAGCACAAGCGACAGGGTGCAGATTCCCAAGAGAAGCGTGACGTCCTGCCCATTCACAATGTTGGAGATGAGGGGAATCGACATCGCCGCGTAGACCCAGATGTCCTGCCATTGCCGGCCGAATGTCCGCAGGAAATAGAGCAAGCATCCGAAGACGCTGAAGATCTGGAATACGACATACGAGGTCAGATAGGGCATCCAACTGAGCGGCTTTAGCAGAAGCCCGTAGAAGGTGGGCCGGATGAAATAGGAATGGTCTAGAACCCCGCCGATCAACTTGGTCTGCAAGGCGTGATTCGGAGCTTCCAAGTGAAGGTCAGGTGTGCCGAACAGCGCGCCGCCGACGTACCAATGGACAAAGTCGTTTTCCGCGCGCAACATTCGCTGAAGTGGCATGACGGCGAAGAACGCTGCGCCGACCATGACTGCGGCCACCAGCTTGAACCAAAAGTCGCGATTAGCGGAAGTGGACTGCATACAATCGACGAATCGTCTTTCTAAGGGATTAACTTTAGGCGATCCGCAGATGACTTGGACAGGCTCTTGACCTTTGGAGTGATCGGACTCGTGCTCATGGGCACGGCCACGACCGAACGCCTGCTCGAACGTGTCTGGGTTTTCACGTTTGAGCGCGACAAGGCGCATCCGCTCATCGCGAAAGGCGCGACGTTGGGCCGACAACCCGATTGCCTCTTGGACAGACCCCGATCGATACCACCACCGGCGAGCCGAACTCTGGACGCGCCGCGTTCGACACCAATGCCGACTTGTGGACGCTGCTACGTAAGCTGTTGCGGCGCGGTTGCTCGAATGAATGAAGCTGATCTCGAACCCCGCGCTCGGTTCCAATCGAGCAGTGGTTGCCAAGGACTGGTGTTCGCCGAGGGGATAGGCGTGGATCCGGCGGCAGCGCTGGAAGTGATGAAGGGCAAGCAGACGATCGACGGAGACTAGAATGTGCAGGCGCGGCTGTCGCAGCAGTTGGAGGATGTTCGCCTCATGTCGGAAACCGATCGGAGCTTGCTCGAAAAAGCAGAATCCAAGGGGCGCGGCGAACTTGACAACTACTCGATCATCGAAGGGCTGAGGCGGACTGGAACAAGCCCGCGCTGAACCAGAGTTGGAAACAGTCGAAGACAGCTCTCTCGCTGAGTTTGGAATCGGCAAGTGCCTCTCCGATGGTCTTTCCGGAACAGAGCGACTGCAGTAGTTCGAAAGAGCCACGCGACAATTCGAGATGCGAAACCGACTTGTTCGGGCGATACACAACCAGCCAAGTATTGCGGCGTCGAGGGATGATTTCCGAATCACCCTTGAGATAACGATTCGCGGGATACTGCAGTGAAAGCAGCCGTAGCGCTGCGATGGGCTGCAGGCGGGCGGATTCGTCCAAGCCTTTGGGCGTCATCGAGACGGAGGCTTCCTCGTCGAACACGATTGTTTCGGCAAGCTCAAAGCGGGCGAGATCCCGCAGAAAGGCGGCTCGCGGCAAGCCTTCAACAAGAGGCAGGAACTCTGGAAGCCGATCACCGAGGCGGTTCAGCGTATAGCTTTGCGACGGATGATGCCGGACATAGACGCGCGCGACTTCTTCGAAACGTTCGGATCCGAGGCAGCGAAAAAGCCCTGGGTAGTCCACTTGCAATGCGTCAATCAAACGCAGTTCGTACATGTTGCGATAGATATCGATACGTTCAGCCGGCGTCAGTGTTGCGGAAGGGCGGATGCGTTTCTTCACCGCGCGATCATCGGCTGGTGCGGGATCCATTACGCAACCCTGCATCCACTCTTGCAGCGATCTAAGCTGCCGCATGTTCGGGTTGTCCTTGGCGATAGTCTCCCGCTTTGCGGGCTTCGGCATGCACGACGTCAAACGAAGGAATCGCTTCGTCCCATTCCAAGAGCGTCGAAATGTCGCCCATGCGAGAACAGACGCGACGATAGATTTCCCAAACCTCGTCGACCACGTGATCGCTGTGTGTGTCGAGGATATGCGTGCCCTTGTGGGTATGCCCCGCGAGATGGATCTGCACCACGCTGCCCAGCGGGATGCGGTCGACATAGTCAAAGGCATCGAAGCCGTGATTGAAGGCACTCACGTAAACGTTGTTGACATCGAGTAAGAGTCCACAGCCGGACATCGAGGCGAGTTCTCCCAAAAAGTCGCATTCGCGCCACGTAGAGGATGTGAATTCCAAATAGGTTGACGGATTCTCGAGAAACACGGGCTGTTCGAGAAAGTCAGAAATCACACGGACGCGCTCGGTCACATGCTTGAGTGACTCGTCGGTATAGGGCATGGGAAGGAGATCGTGGGTGTTGAGTCCGGAAACGCCAGTCCAGCAGAGATGATCGGAAATCCAACGGGCGTCGACCCGTTTGGCCAAGCGCTTGAGCTTTGCCAGATAGTGGAAGTTGAGGGGATCTGTGCTGCCGACAGACAGCGACACGCCGTGCATCACGATGGGATACCGCTCTGCGATCCGATCGAGAATATAGGCGGGTTTGCCGCCGGTATCCATGTAGTTTTCCGACAGGATTTCGAACCAATCCACCGGTGGATTTTCGGCGAGGATATGGGCGTAGTGAGACGTGCGCAGGCCCACGCCGAAGCCGAGATCGGGAATGTTCCATCGATTGGACATAGGGTGAAGGGTCCGCTCTATGCAGCGGACCCCATCTCAATTAAGCGTTCTCGCCGCCGCGCATCCGCAGCGAGGACATCTTCTTCTTCATCGGCACGGCGCATTCGCCCTGGCCCTTGCAGGCGTTCTTGCCGGCCATCTCGCCGCCGCCCTGGCCTTTGCAATCGTTCTTGCCCTTGCAGTCGTGCTTGACGGTGGCGCACTCGCCCTTGCCCTTGCAGGAATTCTTGCCTGCCATGCCCTTGGGTCCGCCGCCCTGACCTTTGCATTCGTTCATGCCTTTGCAGGCATGCTTGGCTTCTTTGTCCTTGGCCATCGCCGTTGAGACAACTGCCCCAGCGGCTGCGATGCCGGCAAAGGCGGCGCCAAGCCGGGCGCCGAAGTTTCGTCTGGTCATTTCCATTTCTCCTTGGTCGCGGGTGCGAAAGTTTCGATAGCGCCCGTTCGAGAAAGGGTTCGTTCGATTCGCGAGAAAGGTTACGCGGTCTTTTTTCGCTTTTTTCGTAACCGAAATGCTACCGTGAGCGAACGCCTCGATAGACTTGCTACCGGATCTCATGTGCCGATATCAGGCGGGCGACGCCGTTGCGGCGAACGAACTCGTCGACGAGCTTTATCCCATCTTGCGGCGCTTCTTCTGGGCTATTGCCGGAGCCACGACCCCGATTGACGATTTGCTGCAGGAATGCTGGCTGAGAATCCATCGCGCCCGCCACAGCTATCGCCATGGGGAACCGGTTTTACCCTGGGTTTTCGCAATCGCACGACATTCGCGGGTCGATCAATTCCGCAAGATGCAGCGTACATCCGGGCGGGAATCAAGCATTGATGGTGTCTCGGAATTGAAGCTGTTGGACGATCCTCAACAACAATGGGATGGATCGCTGACCGCGCAGCGGATTATGCGCGCGATGGATGGACTTCCGGCTGCGCAGCGGGACGTGGTGATCATGTTGAAGATCGTTGGCATGACGATGGAAGAAGTGGCGCAGGCCACCGGTTCGAATGTAAATGCCGTCAAGCAGAAAGCCTTTCGAGCCTATCGGACGATTCGCCAGGAATTGGGCGTCGAAGAAAAAGAGGAGAATCCACGTGGATGAGAACGACGTGCGTGAATCGATTCGCAGAAGCCTGATGGCGGACCTTCAGGCAGTGGATCCGCTGCCCACCGATCGAGTATTGGCAGTGGGAGTCCAATTGACAGCGGCGGTGGGAATCGGCGGATTTCTAGCCGCGATGGGGCTCCGCGGGTGGCGTCTGATGAGCTTGCCGCAGACTCTCGCTCTTGGCGCGCTAGCGGTTGCCAGTGCGGCTTGTTTGGCGGTTGCTTTCGTTCGCACGATTCGACCCGGAGCGCCGCCTCCGCCAGTTCGCATCGAGGCGGTTGTGGGGGCTCTTTGTATCGGATTCCCAATTGTTTGCGGGGTCATGTTTCCGCTATCGCCGGCACAGGACTCGCTTTACAACGGGCTGCTTTGCCTAGGAATGGGATCTCTTCTAACGATTGGATCTTGCTGGGCACTCTTCCGGATTGCGAGACGCGGTGTCATCCTGGATGGCGTTCGCGCCGGAGCGGCAATCGGTGCGCTCAGCGGCGTGATTTCGGCGGTTGCCTTGCAGGCATTCTGTCCTCATCAGGATGCCACGCATCTGGCGATCTGGCATGGTTTGGTGATTGCGATGAGTATCGCCGTGGGGATGCTGGCTGGCCGCAAGGCCGTGATCGATTAGTGCAGTTTGCGCCCTGCAATCGGCATGGCCGTAATCAACTTCCAATGAGGCATGGACATCCGCGGACTTTGCTTGCCGCGCCAGGGTCAGACTCAGAAGATAGTGGGAACAAAAGTACTGTCAACGGCGGCGGATCTTCTTTCTGCATGCTCGGGGCTTCGCGCATTTGAGCGATGCGTCGCGGGCAGCTTGGCGCGATCACGCTGGCTTGCTCCAGGGGACCATACTGTAGAAACTCGCACCGTGCCCGCTGTTGCTGCAGCGAGGTTGGCTCGCTTGCGGCCATCCTCACTGCGGGCCTCAACTGCCGATCGCGTTCCGCAGCCGCGCCACTGCTTCTGCTACCAGCGCTATCACGAGAGTATTCGAAGGCCGGAGATCGCGATGGCTCACGCCTCGCTGGTGTACGTGATGCACCGCCTCGCAAACCTTGACAATCAGCGCCATGCGAGCGCGGGAGTCGAGATAGTGACGATCAGCGTGACGGGTTGCGCAGGGTTGCCGCGGATACGAGAGCGGCCGATGGTTGCGGGGGCAGCGTCTCAAACCGCCAGAAGCCGGGCGCCCGACCGTTTCCTCGAGTCGAGGTAGCGATCACGTTTAGGCCTGGTAGATCGAAAGCCTTGTCGACGATCGCCTACAAGCGCTTCCAGCGCTCAGGCGTCGCAGAACGGTATGCGCAAGATCTTCACGACACCGGCTCCGACACCGGCCGTCCGCGCAGTTGGACGCCGGTTGCGCACGACTGTTCGCAGCGACGCTGGTGTGGAGCGCGATGCGGGCTTCGCGCCTTTGCTGACCGCCCCGTGACCGCCTGCCGAAGCTCGAAGCCGACTGTGGATGGTGGTGTTCGCGGTTAACGTGCGAGAACCGGACTGTATTCTCCTAACACTGGTTCGCTCGAAGAAGCGATCATGAGCGACGATTGTTGTTTGCTGCAACGCTGCTGACAGCACGTCGATACCGAAGGCAATCGAATGGGCCTGCATTCGCCTTCCGTCCGATAATAGGAGCGCATGCGTCGCGCCGACAGACTATTCCAGATCGCACAGCATTTGCGGGCTCGCCGTCTCACGACGGCCGCGCAATTGTCTGAGATGCTGGGCGTTTCCGAGCGCACCATTTACAGAGACGTCCGCGATCTGTCGCTCTCGGGAGTTCCTATCAGAGGGGAAGCGGGCGTTGGGTACACGGTCGACCGTTCGTATGAATTGACGGCCCTCATGTTCACACGAGAAGAGGTGGAAGCTGTGGTGGTTGGGCTGCGCATGGTGCAGGCGTTCGCAGGTCCGACGCTTCGCGCCGCAGCGACGCCAGCCTTGGACAAAGTGATTCTGGCCCTGCCCAAAACACGACGCGAAGAGATCGATCGTCCACAGATGTACGTTCCGCGGATACCTGAGAGGACCGGTGCTGTCGATGGTTCTATTGAGACGATTCGCGGCGCGATCGAGGATCGCAAGGTATTGCGGATTGTTTACGCCGACGCCAACGGTGACGAAACAGAGAGACTGATCCGACCGTTGGCGATGCATTTTTGGGGAATCGTGTGGACGCTCGCCGCCTGGTGCGAACTACGTAGCGGTTTTCGAAGCTTTCGGCTCGACCGCATCCGGGGCTGCGAAATTACATCCACGCCGTTTGCCGACGAACCGGGGAAGGCTCTCAACGACTACCTGCGCAGCGTCGATGTTTGCGTCGGTTAACGAACCACGACCGCGGTGCCAGCGGCGCTGACCATCATCATGCCTCCATTGGCTCCGACTGTTTCGTAATCGAGATCGACACCGATGACGGCGTTCGCGCCCATCTGTTGCGCTTGTTGTTGCATTTCAGTCAGTGCGATGTCTTTCGCCTTGCGCAGTTCGGTTTCATAGGCGGCGCTGCGTCCGCCGACGATGTCGGTGATACTGGCGAAGAAGTCACGGACGATGTTCGCGCCGAGAATCGCTTCTCCGGTCACGATACCGAGGTATTGAATCTGTTTGTCCTGCAGGTGGCTGGTGGTAGTGAGTAGCATCTAATGTTGATAACGCATTTTGCCGCTTGCGAGTTCGCGAATTCGGATGGCGGTCGGCGATCGGATGGCGCGTGCTTGCCGCGGCCACTCGATGGATTCAAGTTCTGAGGTGGATCGCAGTTCGGTCAAGTGCTTTAGGAATACAGGAGCGGCCGCGCGGATCAGCGCCGCGCCTGCGCAGGCGTGCGGTCCATAGCCAAACGCTAGATGTCCCCCGTCGCTGCGAGTGAAATTCAGCCGTTCGGGATCGGGAAACTGATCTGGATCTCGATTTGCTTCCGCCAAGAGTAGGGCGATTCGCGTACCCTTCGGCAGATCGCCGACGGCTTCGGTGAGATAGCGAAATTGTGCCTGCGAGGGTCCCGCGAAGCGCAGCAGTTCTTCCAATGCGCGCGGCGTATGCGGATAGAAGATGTTTCGATCGAATAGCGCCGCAGCAGCATTGGCGAGAAAGGCGGCGAGAGATTGTGAGGTGGCAATGAATGCCTGTACGGTTAGCGGACCGAGCACAGACGGCAGTTGTGCGTCGAGTTCCTGCGATTCTGCCGCGGCTGGTAGTGCATTTAGAAACGCACCGGCTTCGAAGGCTTTGCGTGCGAGATCGCGTAATCTGTGACCCCGATCGACGGCAACCGTTACGAGTTGTAACGCAGCGGCATGACACCAAGGTTCAATGCACTGGGAAACCAGTTCTTCGGGAGTTGGCTGAAGCGCGATCTGCTGCAATTGAGCGACCCACCGGTTGAAGTGGGTTTGCAGAAAAGCGTCCATTGCCAAGCGCAGGGTGCGCGTCTGTCCTGACTCGTCGAAGTCCGACAGTAGCGACACGGCGAAGCGTTGCGGATCTTTGAGCGCTGACTGTACGTCCACAAAGCGCCGCAGCGTCCAGCATTGGAATCCGCTGTGGTATTCGAACCGCATGGCTCACTTTATCAGAGAGAATGGATGGATGACTCGAATCCTTGCCGCTGCGCTGTTGATTGCGGCCAGCGGCTTCGCACAACAGTGGTCCGCTAAGAAGGCGCAAGACTGGTACGCTACGCAACCCTGGCTCGTAGGCGCGAACTTTCTACCGTCGAACGCCATCAATGAGCTTGAGATGTGGCAGGCGGAGACTTGGTCTCCGGAAACGATCGACAAAGAGCTGGGGTGGGCGAGAGGGTTGGGTATGAACACCATGCGGGTGTTCTTGCATGATCTGGCTTATCGCAACGATCCTGCGGGATTCAAGAAACGGCTCGATGCGTTTCTCAAGATTTCGGCGAAGCATGGCATCCGGCCGATGCTGGTGTTGTTCGATTCGTGTTGGGATCCTTATCCGAAATCCGGCAAGCAGCGCGATCCTCAGAAGGGCCTGCACAACTCGGGTTGGGTGCAGAGCCCAGGGCGCGAGATCCTTGAAGATCACGCGAAATGGGGGCTTTTGCAGACCTATGTGAAAGATGTCGTCAAGAGCTTTCGCAATGACAAGCGGATTCTCGCCTGGGACGTGATCAATGAACCAGACAACGACAACGCCAACAGTTACGGTAAGAATCATTCGAAGCAGGAACCGATGGACAAGAGAGCGTTGGGAGTGAAGCTCACGAAAGAGGCCTTTGGTTGGGTAAGGGCAGCGAAACCGTTACAACCTGTAACGGCTGGCCCTTGGAACGGCGATTGGTCTTCGCTCGAAAAGATGAACGAGCTGAATCGCTTTCTCATTGCGAATTCCGACATCGTGACGTTTCATAATTACGACAACGCTGCGGAATTCGAGAAGCGGGTGAAGTGGTTGCAGCAGTATGGGCGACCGCTGTTGTGCACCGAATACATGGCGCGGGTGACCGGAAGCACGTTTCAGAACATTCTGCCCGTAGCCAAGCAACATCGGGTTGCGATGATGAACTGGGGCTTCGTATCCGGCAAATCGCAAACGATTTATCCTTGGGATTCGTGGCAGAAACCGTATGCTGCCGAGCCGCCGGTTTGGTTCCATGACATCTTTCGTACGAACGGCGATGCCTATCGCCCCGAAGAGACTGCGTTCATCAAAAGCATCACAGGAGCAACTCGCTAAATGGAATATGTCAACTTAGGCAGTACAGGATTGAAGGTTTCGCGTTTGTGTTTGGGGGCGATGACGTATGGCGACAAAAAGTGGCGCGAATGGGTGCTGGAAGAAGCAGAGAGCCGTCCATTCATCCAGAAAGCTTTGGATCTGGGCATCAACTTCTTCGACACGGCGGATATGTATTCACTGGGCCGGAGCGAAGAGATTCTTGGCAACGCTCTGGCAGACTTTGGCCCCGGGCGTGAGCGCATTGTGATTGCGACCAAGGTGTTCAATCCGATGGGCCCCGATCCGAACCAGAAGGGCAATTCGCGTAAGCACATCATGCATTCGATCGATGCCAGCTTGAAACGATTGCGCACCGATTATGTGGATCTTTATCAGATTCATCGGTTCGACTACGCGACACCGATTGAAGAGACCGTGCAGGCGCTGCACGATGTCGTTCGCGCCGGCAAAGCACTGTATATTGGCGCGTCGTCGATGTACGCGTGGCAGTTTGCGAAGATGCTATACAAGGCGGATCAGATGGGGTGCACGCGATTTGCGACGATGCAGAATCACTACAATCTCGTCTATCGCGAGGAAGAGCGAGAGATGCTGCCGCTGTGCCGAGCGGAAGGGATCGGCGTGATTCCGTGGAGTCCGCTGGCGCGCGGATTTTTGGCGGGGAATCGGGCGAAGCAGGACTTTGGCGAAACATCGCGTGCGAAGACGGATGATTTCGCGCACAAGCTTTATTATCAGGATTCGGATTTCGCTGTCGTGGACCGCGTGACCGAGATCGCGCAGGCGCGTGGCGTGAAGAACGCGCAAGTGGCGCTGGCGTGGATTCTGGCGCAACCTGGCGTTACGGCTCCGATCATTGGGGCGAGCAAGATGCCCCACTTCGACGATGCGATGGCGGCACTGTCGCTGAAGCTTGACGCGGAGGAGTTGCGCAAGCTCGAAGAGTGCTATCAGCCGCATCGGATTCTGGGCCATTCCTAAACATGAATCTCTTTGACCAGGAGGAAGTGCCGCAATCGACGCAGGGGCGCCCGTTGGCCGAACGTCTCCGCCCGCAGACGCTCGATGAGTTCATTGGGCAAGAACATATTCTTGGCCCGGGCAAGCCGCTGCGGATGCAGATCGAGCGCGATCAGTTGAATTCGATGATCTTGTGGGGTCCGCCGGGGGTTGGCAAGACGACGCTGGCGAGCTTGATTGCGAAAGCGACCAAGGCCGATTTCATTCCGTTCAGCGCGGTAATGAGCGGCATCAAAGAGATCAAAGGCGTGATGGTAGAGGCGGAACGGAACCGGTCTATGGGCCGACGTACGGTGATCTTCGTAGATGAGATCCATCGATTCAACAAAGCCCAGCAGGATGCGTTTTTGCCGTATGTTGAGCGCGGTGACGTGACCTTGATCGGCGCGACCACTGAGAATCCATCGTTCGAAGTTGTGGGTGCACTGTTGAGCCGTTCGCGCACGTACATTCTGCGGGCGCTGACGGTTCCGGAACTGGTGACGCTGCTCCGCCGCGGTGCGGAAATGCTGGAAGTGCGGGCATCCGATGACGTGCTGGAACAGATGGCGCTGTTTTCGAACGGCGATGGGCGGTCGGCGTACAACCTGCTGGAACTGGTTGCCTCTGCGGCAGTGGACGGTGAGATCACGCCGCAGGCACTTGAGGATTCCACGCAACGCAAGATGTTGCTCTATGACAAAGGTGGCGAGGAACACTACAATCTCGTCTCGGCGCTGCATAAATCCGTGCGTTCGAGCGATGTGGATGCCGCGTTGTACTGGCTGGCGCGGATGATGGAAAGCGGTGAAGATCGCATGTATTTGGCAAGGCGCCTGGTGCGGATGGCGGTTGAGGATATCGGCATGGCGGATCCGAAAGCGTTGGAACAGGCCGTGGCGGCGCAGCAGGCGGCGCATTTTCTGGGGATCCCCGAGGGCGATCAGGCGTTGGCGCAGATTACGATTTATTTGGCGATGGCTCCGAAGTCGGATGCTGGCTACAACGCGTTGAACAGAGCGCGTGCAGCGGTGCAGGCGCGGCCAGCCGATCCTGTTCCGATGCAGTTGCGCAATGCGTCGACAAAGGCGATGAAGGCTTGGGGCTACGGCAAGGGATACCAGCATGCGCACCAGTTCGCCGGGGCGCTGAACGCGATGGATTGCCTGCCTGAGTCGCTGTTAGGGACGCGCTTTTACGAACCCAAAGATGCAGGCATCGAGAAGCGGATCGCCGAGCGACTGGAAGAGATCCGCAAGTGGCGCGAAGAGCGGAAGTCTAGCGATTAGGGCTTATTTTCGAGGGTTTTCCGATAGGCGGTCAGAAGGTCATCCTTTTGACCAGGAGTCAACGGGCCAGGGCCTTCCTCGGGCAACTTTCCCTTGCAGAGCTCAATACTCTTGCGCAGGCTTTCGACGAATTCCACGCAAGGCTCGCAATCCTCAATGTGCGTCTGCAGCTTTGCGCAAACCGCTTCGGGCAACTCGCCATCCAAGTATTCGGATAGTTTGGCGAAGACATCGTCGCATTCTAAAGTCACGCAGGTACACCTTTCATCAAGTAAGCGTCGATCTTCTGCCGCACGGCTAGCCGGGCGCGGTGTAAACGTTGCTTCACAACGTCTTCAGTGAGGTCTAAGACCTCTGCTGTTTCCTTGGTGGAAAGCCCCTCCATATCGCGCAACAGCAGTGTGGATCGATAGAGATCGGGCAGTTCACGAATCGCATCCCGCAGCGCCGCGGACATCTCGCCCGCAATTGCCTTTTGATCGGGAAGCATCTTCCAATCGGCGATTTCCAGCTTGAGTCCGTTGCCATGATCGCGAAATGAGGGACGCAACTCATCCAATGAAAGCTCTTGTTTGGGATTCGGGGCGAACACGCTTTTGCGGCGTTTCATCAAACAAAAGTTGCGGGCAATGCGAAAGATCCACGTGCGAACATGTTCCGGCTCGCGCAATTGATCGAATTGTTGAAAGGCGCGCAACAGCGTCTCTTGCGCGACCTCTTCGGCATCTTCGCGCTGACCGCAGGTCATGAACGAATACTGGAACAGCTTGTTCCGAATGGCTTCCACAAAGGGTTCGAAGGCGCTCACATCGCCGCCCGAGAGACGCCGCGCGAGATCCACCTCGACCGTTTGTTGGTTGCTCATGATCTTAGTATCGCCGCGCGCGCTTGTCATATGCTTAGAGAGATGAAAGTTGCCGCTGCGCTAGCGCTTTTTACCGCCCTCGCCATTCACGGGCAAACGTCCCCGATTGTAGCCGATCCACCGGTGCTCACTCCGATCGAAAAGGAATTTCAGCAGGCGATGACCGGTGTCACGCTTACCGGATTCTTCACGGTTGGCGAGAGCGGCGAACCGCACGACGATCGCTACATCGTTGAGGGCGTCACGAAGACCGCACCGGGCGACGTCTGGAACTTCGCGGCACGCATTCAGTACAACAAAAAAGACTACAAGGCCACCGTCAAAGTTCCCGTGAAATGGGCAGGAGACACGCCTGTGCTGATGCTGCAGAACTATCTGATTCAAGGCCAAGGCGTGTTCAGCGCGCGCATTCTGATCCACAACGGGATGTATGCCGGGACGTGGGGCAATCAGAAACAAGGTGGCAAAATGTTCGGGAAAGTGGTCAAGAACGAGCCGGTGTCGGCACAGCCGCCAACGCCGCAGCCCGAACCCCTCGGGCCTCCCCAGCGATGAACGTCGCAGAGATTGACACGGCGGATCCACACCTCCGCTACCGTAGCTTCGATCGGGCGGAGTGGGCCGATCTGCGCCATCACGATGAACAGATTCTGCTTGACGCGCATCGTATCGATGTCTTGAAGAGCATCCACGATCACCTCACGAACGAGGACATTGAGGAAGTTTACCTGCCGCTGCTGCGCTTTATCGAACTGCATATCGAAGCCACTCGCGGGCTCGTTCGCGCGACGTCGAAGTTTCTGCGAGTGGAAAATCCGCACCGGATGCCGTTTGTGGTGGGCATTGCCGGATCCGTGGCCGCCGGCAAAAGCACCGCCGCGCGTGTGATTCAGGAACTGCTCTCGCATCCGCGGCGCGGTTTTAAGGTCGCGCTCGTCACCACCGATGGTTTTCTGCTGCCGAGCGACGAGCTGGAAGCACGCGGGTTGATGCAGCGCAAGGGATTTCCAGAGAGTTACGACGCGAAGCTGTTGATGGACTTTCTCTCGACTCTCAAGAACGGCGGCGAACGGGCGTCAGCGCCGGTTTATTCGCATGTGAAGTACGATCGCGTGCCCGGCGAGTCAGTGGTGGTGGAGCGTCCGGATATCCTGATTCTTGAGGGACTTAACATCCTGCAAGGGCCTCCGGTCGACGGCCGCGGTGCGGACAAGCGCGTGGTGTCGGATTTCATCGATTTCTCGATCTTCATGCATGCCGAAGAAGAGCTGCTGAAGAGCTGGTATGTGCACCGCTTTCTGGCGTTTCGGCGCACGGTCTTTTCGCATCCCGAGTCGCACTTCCGGCGCTATGCCGGCCTATCGGATCTGGAAGCTGTGGAGACCGCGTCGAACATTTGGGAAACGATCAACGGCAAAAATCTGCGGGAAAACATCCTGCCGACCCGTTATCGTGCGGATGTGATTCTGAACAAGTCCGGCGGCCATCGCATCGAGTCGATTGAGATCAAGAACCGCTGAGTCTTGTTTGCCGACGGAGCAAATTTCTTGTCATTGCAGCGGTGCTGCCCTTTTGCCCACACTTCGCTGTATCCCGTCGTGATAGCATGACGAGGATGTTTCGCCGCGCTGTGATTGTCTCGTTTGCCACATGCCTTGGGCTGCTCGCTCAGATGGATCTGCCTCAAAAGCCGGTCCTGAACCTGGCAGGTATCAAGACCATGGTTGCCGCCGCGGAAGCAGAGGCCGTGAAGCGAAATGTCCACGTCACGATTTGCATCACAGACGAAAATGCGAACATCCTCTTTTTGCAGAAGGCCGATGCAGCCGGAACCGCCACCATCATGTACGCACAGCGCAAGGCCAGGCACGCCGCGATTTATCGCCAGCCGTCCAAGGCTGCGGCTGACCGCCTGAAAGGTGGCGATCTGAGTGTACTTGCTTTACCCGACGCTTTCCCGAATCAGGGTGGACTCCCCATCCGATATAAGGGTGCTGTCATCGGTGCGATCGCCGCCAGCGGCGCTCCTTCAGAAGTGGACGAGGCCATCGCGCAAGCCGGCATCGATGCACTGCTCAAGTAAATGCACCCCAATCCATGGCAAAGTATTAAAAGGGACTATGTTGCGAACGAACCGGCGATCGGCCATGGGCGGCTACAACGAATGAACTCCGCTCTCGCGGTAATGGACCGCATTCCCGCGGTGATGGCGCGCCGCACGCGTTTTGTCTACGACGCGATTGCGGGCGTGTACCCGATCTCAAGCTATCTGTTTCACGCCAAGGCCCATAAGGCTGCGATTGAGCTTTCAGGCCTACGCGATGGCATGAACGTGCTCGAAGTGGCTACGGGCTCGGGCGAATTGTTTCAGCATCTCTATGCGGTCAATCGCTCTGGATGTACGGCTGGTATCGACCTCTCGCCCCGTATGGCCGCGCACACGAAGGCCAAGACACTGCGCCAGTTTCCAGATGCGCGCGTGGTCTGTTCCGCCGCTGACGTCTGCCAGTTGCCGTTTCGCGACGATTCGTTCGACGCTGTATTCTGTTGCTTCGTCTTTGAGTTGATTGACGAGGCATATGTGGAAGACGCTATCGTCGAGCTGCGCCGAGTGGTTCGCCCCGGCGGCGTAGCGAGTATCGTGATCATCCCGGACGACAGGAGCTTCTTCAGCCGCCTCTATCAGGCTTGCGGAAGAGTGGTGCCCGCCTTCTGGGGACGCCGCGTGGAAACGGAGCTTCTGGAACTCTTCGCACGACACGGGTTTTATGTGCGCAAGAGCCGTCGGATCCGCCAGACGGGCTATGTGAGCCGCGTCGTGGTTTTGAGCTAAGCTCCGTCAAGTCTAGTATTTACTCATCTTCGCTCATCAGAATTGTCTTCGCCGATCCAGCGTTCGTAGCTCGGTCAGTTCGCCACGCGGGTGAACACCACCCGCCCACCGAGAATCGTCATTTCCGGCATGGCATCGAGAACGCGCGCCGGATCCACCGTGAGCAAGTCTTCAGACATCACCACTAAATCCGCCAGCATCCCCGGAGCGAGAGTTCCTTTGTACTTCTCCTCGAAGGTGAAGTACGCTCCATTCTGCGTGTACGCCTGAATCGCTTCGCGCATGCCGATCTTTTCCTGCGCCCCATACACCGTGCCGCTCGCGCCTCTGCGGGTCACTGCCGCGTATAGTCCCACCATCGGGCCGATTGGAAGGATATCGCTCGAAAGCGAAGTGAAGATGCCGAACTTCTTCATCGGCGTCGCCACGGGATTGTTGAGTTCCAGCCGGCGCGCATCGAGATTGTCTCGATAGCGGCCTTCGAGTGTGTAGGTGAAGTTGGGCTGCTGTGCGAGCCAGACGCCCGCATCCTTCATTTTTCGGTAGGTCTCATCGGGAGGCGTCATGCTGAAGTGATTCAGATAGTGGCGGTGATCGTTGCGCGGCGCAGCTTTGACGATCTCGCTGAGAGCGTTCACGGCCAACTGAATCGCGCCATCGCCAATGGTGTGCAGCCCCAACTGCCAACCCATCTCATGCGCCTTTTGAAACGCAGCTTTCAACTCGCTTTCTTTCATCGTGAGCTTGCCGCGGTAGTCGCCTTGGTCCCGGTAAGGTTCAATTGTGTACGCCGCAGGGCCTGTGAATCCACCATCGACAAAGATCTTGATCGCGCCCACACGTAGGCGATCGTTGCCGTCGCCGGTCTTGCGTCCGAAGGCGCGCAGAGTGTCCGGGAGAGTCCAGCGGATCTGCAACGCCGCCCGCGGCATGTCGCGATCTTGCGCGTAGATCTTTTCCCAGTCGGCGTATTCGTCCACGGTAACGCCTGCGACGACGATGCTGGTGATGCCTTTGGCGAAGAGATCTTTGAGCTTGCGCTGGAGACTGCCATTCAGTTGATCGCGGCTCGCGGGTGGTGCGAACTTGTAGAACAGATCGTTGCGCTCGCGAACCACTCCCGTCGGCTCACCGGCCTCGTCGTGTTCAATCGTGCCTTTGTCGGGATCCGGCGTGCGGCGGTCGATCTTGGCGATCGTCAACGCCTTGCTGCTGGCTACCGCGGAGTGCCCGCCAGCGCGGGTCAGCACAACGGGATTATCCGGCGCAGCCTGATCGAGATCTTTGCGATTGGGCTTGCGCTTCTCTTCAAGCTGATCTTCAGACCAACCGTATCCGGTGACCCATGCGCCCTTGCCGACTTGCTTGGATTTTGCCGTCACGCGCGCTTTGATCTCTTGAATCGACTTGGCATCGCTTAGTTCGACATAGTGCGTCGCATCGCCGCGGACGTGGATGTGGGTGTCGTTGAACCCCGGAATGACGAGGCGGCCTTTGAGGTCGATTTCGCGCGTGGCCCGGTAGCGGGCCGCGATCTCGGCGTTGGTTCCAATGGCGGCGATGCGTCCATCGCGGATGGCGATTGCCTGATGGTTCGCGCCGGTGGCGGGATCGTGGATCTTGCCGTTTCGCAACACCAGATCTGCTCCAGATCGCGATTGTGCCGCTGCCGTGCCTGCCAATGCCAGCAGAAAGACCGCATTCTTCAGATTCATGTTTTCCACTCCTGTCCGTCCCAATACGGCGAGAGAACAAGCGTACCATTCCACTTGTTCCGGGTGGTTGAGCCCGGTTCCGCGCCACCACGATTTAGAGAGTGACCGCCGGTGGTCACTGCCTGCAAGGCGTCGGCTGCGGTTTCGTTCAAAAGCCATCGAACGCTTGCCGCTGGAACGGCGATCCAGTTGCTCAAGGAATGCTAGGAGCTTATTTGTTTGAAAACGTCATGGCCGGGGTGGAAGATGCCCTCGATTGGTGGGGCGGGCTTTGCCTGTTCGCTGGCAGGGTCGTGCGCGAATCGTTTCGCCGTCCCTTTGAGTTCGTCGAAATTCTCAAACAGGTGTTTGAAATCGGTTGGAGGTCGACACCGCTCATCATATTGTCCGGTGTGGCCGTAGGGGGGGTCCTTTCCCTGCATACACGAGCGAGTCTTGAACGATTCGGGGCAGAATCGATGATTCCCACGGCGTTGGCGTTTGCTTTGGTGAAGGAGACGGGTCCGCTGGTCACCGGATTATTGATCTCGGGTCGCGTGGGTGCCGGAATTGGCGCAGAGCTTGGCGGTATGCGAGTGACCGAGCAGATCGACGCACTCGAGTCGCTCGCTGTGAATTCATTCAACTACCTGGTGGTCACCCGTGTGTTTGCCTGTGTCATCGCCATGCCGCTTTTGACCGTCGTCATGAATTTTTCGGGCATACTGGGAAGTTTCTTCGCAGAAACCGTTGTTTCGGGAACTTCGTTCACCTACTATTTCAACGCTGCCTTCAGCAGCCTAGGATTTTCGGACTTCATTCCGCCAACCCTGAAGACCGCGGTGTTCGGCTTTATTATCGGTACGACCTCCTGCCATCTTGGTTACAACGCCACGGGTGGTGCGCAGGGTGTCGGTCGCGCGTCGACGCAGAGCGTCGTGCTGTCGTCGATTTTCCTGATTGTCGGCAATGTCGTTCTGGTAAAGCTGATCAGCTTTCTCTATACAGGGAGCGGTGGGTGACGACGAACGCCATCGAGTTCGCCGGTGTATCGAAGGCATTCGGCAAGCGCGCTGTTCTGCGCGAAGTGAGTTTTTCGATCGCCGCCGGTTCGGCGTTTGTGTTGCTGGGACGCAGCGGGACGGGCAAAAGCGTCACGCTCAAGCTGATCTGCGGCTTGTTGAAAGCGGATTCCGGAACCATTCAGGTGGGTTGCAGGGATATCACAAAACTCGAAAGCAACGACCTCGTCGAAACACGCAAGAAGATGGGCTTTCTCTTTCAAAGCGCCGCTCTGTTCGATTCCATTTCAGTGGGTGAGAACGTTGCCTTTCCACTCCGCCGCAACACCACGGCACCAGATGGGGAGATTCGAGAGAAGGCGCGGGCGCTGCTTGAAAAGGTGGGATTGGGCGAAGAATACGACAGCCTGCCGGGAGACCTTTCCGGCGGTATGCGTAAGCGCGCGGGCCTTGCACGAGCGCTTGCCGTGGAACCCGAGATCCTGCTCGTCGACGAACCCAGCGCCGGACTCGATCCCATCACGTCGCGCGAAATCGACGAACTCCTTCTTAAAGTCAAGACCGACAGCAAAGTGACGCTCGTCGTGGTGACACACAATATTCCAAGTGCGCGAAGTCTCGCCGATCGTCTGGCGTTTCTGGACGAGGGCAAGCTGCTGCAGGAAGGCACCGCGGAAGAGCTTGAGCAAAGTAAGCATCAGATGATTCGGGACTTCATGAAGTCCCAACAGTCGGGATAACGTATGGAAAGCAAAAACAAGGTTATTGTTGGCATGTTCGTCGGCGGATGCCTGCTGCTGTTCGCCGTCGGCCTTTTTCTGATCGGCAACAGCAACCAGCTCTTCACGAAATCCTTTCAGGTCGTCGCCGAGTTTTCAAAAGTGACGGGTATGCAGAACGGCGGCAAGGTCCGCGTGGCGGGTATGGATGCCGGTACGGTGACGCGTATCGAGGTGCCGCTGCAACCCGAAGGAAAGTTTCGCGTTCACTTTCGAATCATCGAGAAACTCCATCCTCTGGTACGCACCGACTCGGTCGCAACGATTCAAACGGATGGGCTGCTTGGCAACAAGTATCTGGCGATCGATGCTGGAACCTCGAGTGCGCAACTCGCCAGAAACGACTCGACCATTCAGTCTCTCGAACCCTTCGATTGGGGAGATCTGATGGATGAGATCAGCAATGCTGTGAAGCAGGCGAACGTCATTCTGGTGGGCGTCAAAGAACAGTTGGCATCGACGATGGTCCACATCGAAGCAACGGTGGGATCCGTCGAAAGTATCATCAAGGATGCGCGGCCCGAGGTCAAGAGCATTTTGAAATCCGCGAACAAGATTACGGCGAATCTGCGCGAAATCATCGACGGCGTGCAGGCTGGCGAGGGAACCATCGGGGCACTCTTTAAGGATGACGAACTGCACGATTCGGTGAAGCGCAGCGTTCACAAGACTGAGAAAGTGATTGAAGACTTCCGCGAAACTACTGCCAGCATCAAGAAGGTTACCGCCAAGATTGAGGCCAGCGATATCGTTCCGGAAATTCAGAAGACAGTCAAGAACCTGCAGGAAATTACGCTCCACGTGAAGGACGCCGTTGACAAGTTTCAAGCATCTTCGGGTGAGGGTGGCGTTGGCGAGAACCTGCAGCGCACCCTCGCGGACGCTCACGAGGCGATGTCCGACCTATCCGACAATACCGAAGCACTGAAGCACAATTTCTTTTTCAGAGGATTCTTCAAGAAGCGCGGATTCTACGACCTGGCGGCCCTTACGAGTGCCGAGTACCGCAGCCCGAAGTTCGGCAAAGGCTTCAAGCAGATGCGCTTGTGGCATGAAAGTGAGACTCTCTTCAGCAAGGATGCGAAAGGGGTCGAAGCGTTGAGCGCCCAAGGCAAAGCCATGCTGGATGAGAGCATGACAGCGATCCTGCAGTTTCCCCGCAATGGGCCGCTCATGATCGAGGGATTCGCCGGAACGGGATCTTCATCGCAGCAGTATCTGTTGGCCCGACGCCGTGCGGTGCGAGTGCAGACTTATCTGATCGATCGCTTTCATCTGCGGCCCGCCTATACGGGTGTGATTGCGTTGGGAGCTGAAAAACCAGCATCCGGTGCAGCAGGCGCATTCAAAGAAGGCATTGGGATCGTTTCGTTCCACAAGTAGCCTATTCCGATTTCTGAAAGCGGATTCTGATGACCTTTGCCATCTCGAGAATGGCAAGAGGAATCGCTCCCAAAGCGAGCAGCAGAAAGAAGTCAGAATATGGCATGAAGGGTGTCTTCAAAAACTCGCCTAAGATCGCGTTGTGCTGGCTCAATACCTGGATTCCAATGGAAAGCACCACGACGATCACCAGATTGATGTTCGTGAAGAGCGAGATCCGCCAGACCGGTGTGACTTCGCTGCGTGCCCCAAAGGCTCGCCACAACTCGGCGAACACCAGAACGGCGAACGCGGATCCGCGAGCGGCTTCGACGGTCTCCGTTCGCAAAGCATGCAGGTAAACCACAAACGCTACGGCAGCGGTGAGAAACCCCGTGAAGAACATGGTGCGCAGAAAGCTACGGTCGGTGATGCTTTCCGAGCGTGGACGCGGATGCTGCTTCATCACATCCGGATCGACCGGATCGGTAGCGAGGCAAAGTGCCGGAATTCCATCGGTGACGAGATTGATCCAAAGCAAGTGGATCGGCAGTAACGGAGACGGCAGCCCTACCACAACGCAAATAGTCATGAGCAGCAACTCGCCGGTATTGCCAGCGAGCAGATACTGCAGTGTCTTGCGGATGTTGGTGTAAATTCCCCGGCCTTCTTCGACCGCGGCGACGATGGTGGCGAAATTGTCGTCGGTAATCACCATGTCAGCGGCCTGCTTTGTCACCTCAGTGCCAGTCCTTCCCATAGCGATGCCGATGTCGGCACCTTTGAGCGCAGGCGCGTCATTCACGCCGTCCCCCGTCATCGCCACCACCGCGCCGGCGGCCTTTAGTGCCCGAACGATTCGAAGCTTGTGTTCCGCCGTCACGCGGGCGTAGACTGCGATCGCCGCGGCGCGCCGTTGTAATTCCTCGGCAGACATCTGGTCGAGTTCTACGCCAGTTACGGCGGCCTCGTCTTTCCCAGCGATTCCGAGCTCTTCCGCAATTGCAGCGGCAGTGTGCGGATGATCGCCGGTGATCATCACGACACGGATGCCTGCGTTGCGGCATTCAGCAATTGCATTCTTAGCTTCGGGCCTTGGAGGATCGTAGATTCCAGTCAGGCCGACGAAGACGAGGTCGCGCTCGACGGTTTCAGGGGTGTCGCCCGTGGGCGACTCGCCGTAAGCTGCACCCAATACGCGCAAGGCCCGCTTCGCCATCGTCGACGTTTGCGCGAGAATCTGCTCGCGATCTCCATCGAGAATCGGGCGCACGCCAGACTGCGTGTAAAGCCCGGTGCAAAAGTCTAAGACGGACCCGGGAGCGCCATTCACAAATGCCCGCAGCTTGCCATCCGGCATGCGGCGGACCATCGAACTTCGTTTTCGGTCGGAATCGAAGGGGATCTCAAGCTGTTTCGGCATTTCCGAATCGATTCGCCCACGATCGCCGCCGGCTTTGCCGCCCGCAACCAGCAGAGCGCCTTCTGTCGGATCGCCGAGCGTCTTCCAAACACCATTCTCTTCGACGAGATTCGAGTTGTTGCAGCCCAATAACACCGTCGATAGTTCGAGCAGCGCGGCGGTGTGCGGCTCGCCTGCCTTCTTCCCCTCAAAGATCACCTCTCCTGCCGGCGAATATCCCTCGCCTGTCACGTCGTAGTGATTGCCCCCGACATAGAGAGCTCGCGCGGTCATTTCACCCACCGTCAGCGTGCCCGTTTTGTCCGTGCAGATCACGTTTGTGGATCCCAGTGTTTCGACGGCGGCAAGTTTGCGAGCCAGTGCGCCGCGTCGCGCCAGACGAATCACGCCAACGGACAGTGCGACGGTCACCACCGATGGCAAACCCTCCGGGATTGCCGCTACGGCAAGACCGATCGAGGTCATAAACAATTCAAGGATGGGCACGCCGCGAAGCCAGCCCAATAGAAACAGCAAGGCCACGACACTCGACGCGGCGTACAGCAAGACGCGCCCAAAAGCGTCCAGCTTCTTTTGCAGAGGCGTATCCTGTTCGGAATCCGCGTCGTCGATGAGCTTGGCGATGCCTCCCAATTCAGTTTGCATCCCCGTCGCCACAACTACCGCTTGCGCAGTGCCCGCCGCGACGCTAGTGCCCAAAAAGACAATGTTTTCGCGGTCTCCCAGCGGGATATCGCCCGCTGGCAGGACATCCGGCTTTTTGTCGACCGCCTCCGATTCACCCGTCAAGGCGGACTCGATGCACTTAAACGAGGCCGTGCGCAACAGCCGTGCATCGGCCGCAATGAGATCGCCCGCTTCGAATTCGAGGATATCCCCAATGACGAGATTCGAAGCGGCGATCGACGTGACTTGGTTATCGCGGCGGACCTTGGCCTGCGGAGCAGTCATCTTTTTGAGTTCCGCGATGGATTTCTCCGCGTTCAGTTCCTGATAGAAGCCAATCATCGCGTTGAGGACGACGATGGCAAAGATTGCGACCGCGTCGCCCACCTCTCCGAGCACGGCGGAAACGGAACCGGCGCCGATGAGTATCCAGACGATCAACCCTTTGAACTGTCCCGCCAGTATGCGCAGCGCACTGACTTGCGGACCTTCTTTCAACTCGTTCGGGCCGTTCGCTGCGAGGCGTTGCGCTGCTTCCGCGGCAGTTAAACCGGTTGCCGACGACTTCACTTCGGCAAGGACTTGTTCTGTGGATTGATTGTGCCAAGTCATGTCAACGATTCATCCGCCAGATTGTGAAGTTCAGATTTGCGGCGAAGGTGACCCATGCGAGATAGGGCAGCAGAAGGAAGCCTGCGATGAAGCGCACCTGCCAGAATGCGACGAGCGTTGCGGCCAGAACGCACCAGAATACGGCGATTTCCACCAAGGCGAGTCCCGGGCGGTGCATGCCGAAGAACAGCGGGGTCCAGAAGGCGTTGAGAGTCCACTGCGCCAGAAACAGCCCCAAAGGAAGCCGCTGTGCCGTCCATCCACCTTCGCGCCAAACCAGCCACGCGGCCACCGCCATCAGAGTGTAGAGCAACGTCCACGCAGGTGCGAATATCCACGACGGCGGGTTCCATGGCGGCTTGGCGAGGTCGGCATACCAGCCGTCGACAGAGACGAACGCGGCCCCGGCGGAGGCCACAAAGCAGAAGGCCAGCCATCCGGCCAAAGCGAGCAAGTTGGAGGAACTTGTGGGCGTCTGAACTTGACCACAGCGATCAATCCCGGCGCTTCCGGCAAAATCGACTTTTGAGTGAGTTGTCATTGAGGTTTAAAGAGCACCTTTGAGGCCAAAGCTCGCAATCGCTTCTGACCGAATTCAGTCGTGTGACCCGGCGTGGTCACTTTGAAAAGAGATCCAGCTCCTTTGCGGCGTCGGCGCGATGGCCCTGTTCGTGCTTCAACAAAGCCAAGACCATCGAGCCGGTCAGCTTGAGAGCCACACCAGGTCGAGAAAGATTGGAGCCTATCATGTCGGAAAAACACAACAGTGGATACGCAGAGCACGGGCGTGCCTCAGACCTGCAAGATCACACTGCCTACGCTTGTTCGGTCGCGGCGGCGCAAAGCGAACAAGATCATCATATGTCGAGTAGCGAAATGTCACGGCAGGGTCCGGAACACGCAACGGCTGGCCACCAGCGGACAGCAGCGGCGGACCATCATACGTCGAACTCGTTCGGTCATGCGGAAATCGCGGCTCTCGCCTACGAGTTATGGGTGGGCCGGGGTTGTCCAAAGGGTTCATCCGATCAAGACTGGTTCCTCGCGGCCAGGCAACTGAGGGCCCGCTTCGGTGAAAAGTAGCGAACGGGTCGGATAGTTTCCACAATATTCAGTCTCGCCTGGGAGGGCGAATCCATGTTCACGAATACAAAGAATTTAAAAGGACTCATTGTCCGGGCAACGGATGGCGAACTCGGCACGGTAGATCAACTCTACTTTGACGATGAGACCTGGGCGATACGTTATCTGACCATCGAAACAGGTACTTGGCTCGATGGCAGGCCTGTATTGATCTCGCCTCACTCCGTTCGCTCCGTCGACTGGCAGTCTAAGCGGATTGACGTATCGCTTTCGATGAAGCAAGTGCAGAATAGCCCCGTCATCGACACTCACCGACCGGTCTCCAGACAACACGAAGCCGAATACCTCGGATACTACGGGTATCCCAACTACTGGGGCGGGCCGAATACGTGGGGGCAGGACATTTACCCGGAAGGCATGGCGAATTCAACGAGTGATTCGCCGAAACTCATCGCCGAGCGCATCCAGCGCGAGACCGCGGACTCGCATCTTCGCAGCTCACAGTCGGTCACCGGTTACGGCATTGAGGCCGTGGATGGAGAGATCGGACATGTCGATCAGTTCATTATCGAGGAAAGAGCTTGGGCAATCCGTTACATAGAAGTTGCGACCCAGAACTGGTGGCCAGGCAAAAAGGTGCTGATGTCACCGGCGTGGGTGGAACGCGTGAGTTGGAGCGATCAAAAAGTCTACGTTGCTTTGACGAGGGACGTGATTCAGAATTGCCCTGAGTACGTTGACACGATGAAGATCACGCGGGAATATGAAAACCGGCTCTATTTTCACTATGGCAAGCCGCCTTATTGGATCGCCGACGCAAAGAGAGACGCTGCGGCACTCGCAGCTGTGTAGCCGGGAAAGGCGTCCGCTCGAAGGAACGGACGCCTTTCACTTTACTTGATCTTTTTCCGGCGATCTTGCTTTGTGATCACTTCCGCAAGATCGTGAGAGTCCGCGTCTTCGACGCCTTCGATCACCTCCGCTTCGAAAAACTGCCCCTCTTCGACCAGTTCCTGGACACTTTCCGAGTCGGCCTCTGGCCGATCCGACAATCCTTGTGTGTCGCCGGATTGTCCAGCGGAATTGGGTCCCAGCCCTTTTTGTTTACGCATACAACGTGCCTAGCACGCCAGGTACCACGGCCCTTGACGTGCATGTTTAGGCTCCATGAAGAACGATCGTCAACTGCGTGCTGACGTGGAACAGGAACTGCTGTGGGATCCGAGTCTGCATGCCGAGCAGATCGGCGTTTCAGTGAGGGACGGAGTGGTGGAACTAGGCGGCCACGTCGCCAGCTACCTCGAAAAATGGGCTGCGGAGCGCGCTGCGATGCGTGTTTCCGAGACCAGGGCCTTGGCGAGCGAAATCAAGGTGGACATGCCCGCCTCAGCGACTCGAACCGATGCGGACATCGCCCGCGCCGCGATCCATCAGATCGAGTGGAACGCTTCCCTGCCCGGTACGCTCAAGGTTCAGGTAACGGATGGTTGTGTGACGCTGCAGGGCCCTGTCGAATGGCAGTATCAAAAAGAGAGGGTGGAAGAGGCGATACGGTCGTTACGAGGAGTACGATCGGTGAAAAACGAGATCGCGGTGACACCGAAATCGAAGCCCGTCGACGTTGGAATCAGCATCGAGAAAGCGCTGAGACGCAACGCCTCGACGAGAGCGACGCAGATTTACGTTGAGACTGCCGACAGCAAGGTTATTCTGCGCGGACACGTGCATTCCTGGGCGGAACGCGATGCCGCAAAACGAATCGCATGGGCGGCACCGGGTGTCATGTTCGTTGACGATCTAATTATCGTTGAAGAGGTCAAATGACCGCCCGCGGTCGCAGGCATGCAGAGCGATCGCGGTTTTGCCCGCAAAAGCTGGTCTTCGCAACTGGCACATGAAATGCTGACGTAGTTTGCATGATCCTACTTATCATTCTGTTGATCCTGATATTGGGCGGCGGCTCTGGCTATTACGGCCATCAACGTTGGGGTTCCGGCGGAGGCGCGGGTGTCGGACTGGGAACCGTCCTGGTCGTTCTCCTGGTGTTCTACATGCTTGGTGGCCTGCGCTGAAAGTTGGACCCAATGAGCCGACTAACTTCCTTTTTCAGTGACAAAGAGACCCGGCTCGGCGTTTTCTATCCGACCAACCATCTGCTCGCCGTGTTTCCCAGTCGCGAAGACGCGGACACGGCGAAGCGTGAGCTCCAAAAGACTGGCGTGCGCGATGAGGAAATCATTTCCGCAACCGGTGACGAAGTGGTTCGTTTCGCCACGACGATTGCGGTGGACGACGGAATCTGGGGCCTTGTCATGAACAAAATCTCCCGAGCGATCGGGACCGAAGCTGCGTATTCCGAGGAAGACTTCGACGCGGCACAACATGGCGCCGCGTTTGTGTGCGTTCACTGTCCGACCGAAACTCTAAAAGAAAGTGCCTGGAAATCGCTCGAGCTCCAGCATCCGATGGCCGCGCGCTACTACGGCTTTGGAGGCATCGAGCACCTGGCGGGAGATCAATAACATGGCTGTAATGACAACCAAAGACGGCACGGAGATCTACTACAAAGACTGGGGTACAGGGCGGCCCGTTGTGCTCAGCCACGGCTGGCCGCTCAATTCGGACAGTTGGGAACATCAGATGCTTTTCCTCGCATCCCGCGGCTATCGCTGCATCGCGCACGACCGCCGAGGCCATGGACGTTCAAGCCAGCCTTGGACTGGAAACGACATGGATACCTACGCGGACGACCTCGCGGCGCTCATGGAGACACTCGATCTCAACCGGGCGACGCTGGTGGGATTTTCCGCTGGAGGTGGCGAAATTTCGCGTTACATCGGGCGTTTTGGAACCGCGCGTGTCGCCAAAGCGGCGTTGATTGCCGCAGTTCCGCCGCTCATGTTGCGGACTCCCGCCAATCCCGGCGGCCTTCCGATGGACATCTTCGATGGCATTCGCGAACAGTCTACGACCAACCGATCGCAGTTCTATCAGGATCTTGCCACGGGACCGTTCTTCGGGTTCAACCGTTCCGGAGCAATAGGATCGAAGGGAACATCCGACGCGTTTTGGTCGATGGGCATGCAATCCGGCCATAAGAACGCCTTCGATTGCATCCGCGCGTTCTCTGAGACCGACTTCACTGAAGACCTTGCGAAATTCGATATCCCAACGCTGGTGGTTCATGGCGACGATGACCAAGTGGTGCCCATCGGCAGTTCAGGCTTAGCGTCTTCGAAGCTCATCCCCAAGGCTATATTGAGAGTCTATTCGGGTGCCCCACACGGACTCACGCACACTCACAAAGATCGACTCAATGTCGATTTGTTAGAATTCCTCGAAGCCTGACACTCGGCCGATCCACACTTTGTCTTTGCAGTGGACTACTGCGATCCGAACCCTGCGGCGCGAGTTTACTCGGAACGATTGCGAGAACCGCGCCGCCCTCGCCTTCCCAAGTTTCAATTGCCTTCTGTACAAGCACAAGGCGGGAATTCTCATCGCTTTTCATTTGTTGACCTCACCATGACTGAATCCGGTCGTGTGGCCACGGCTCCAACAATAGGACCCGCCCTTCGTCAGGTGGGTCCTATCGCTGTCTGCTCCTCCACTCGTCTGCACTGACGCAAAGCGTGTTGCAGACCTTAACTCACACCGCTTGATCCCAGCTTTAAGGACTGATGATCGCGGTCCAAGCCGTTACGAACATGCTTTCTCTTGCATCTGGATTGCCATTCTGCCGTGGCCCACGGATTGCACTGTTCTAAACTGACATGCCGCTACGTGATTCCATCCTGCTGCTTGGCCTTGCTTCGATGCATGCATCTTTGGCACTGGCGGATGTGGATGCGCTTGCAATTGTCCGCCGTTCCGTCGCCGCCGATGAACGAAATTGGAAGATTGCCCGCAGCTATGAATTCTCGGAGCGAGTGGACGCGCGGCGTCTCGATCCTGACGGGAAACTGAAGTCGAAAGAGATCCGAATCTACGACGTCCTGTTGCTCGACGGATCGCCTTTTCGCAAGCTTTCTGGCCGCGACGATCGGCCGTTGCCTCCAAAAGACGAAGCGAAAGAGCAGGTTAGGTTCGTGAAGAATCGGGCGGAACGCGAGAACGAGACGGCGAGGCAAAGAGAGGCTCGCATCTCCGAGTATGAGAGCCGCCCTGAATGGCAACGCGAGGCGTGGCGTGAACTTCCTGAGGTGTTCGATTTCCAATCGATCGGCGAGGACGCACAGAACTTCGCGATTGAGGGCAATCCTCGACCGGGATACCGCTCAAAATCACGCACCGCCGATGTTCTGCAGCACATGCGCGTCAAGCTATGGATCGACAAGCGGGACTTTCATCTGGCAAAAGCCGAAGCAGAAGCCATCGACGCGATCTGGGTCGGCATGTTTCTGGTCCGGCTGGCAAAGGGTTCGCGGGCAGCATTCGAATACACGAAAGTAAACGCGTCGGTCTGGATGCCGCAACGGGCACGCATCACAGCGTCCGTGCGGCTTGGTCTATTGAAGACAATCCATATTGAACAAGACATGCGCTACGGCAAGCTTCGCGAGGCCGCAGAGATCCGCTCAAAAGGAAGTGACAGGATGGGTCAGATACTCACCGTGAACGGCGGATCGTCCAGTACGAAATTCGCGACGTACTCGACAGAACGGCTGGAACGGATTTTCTCTTCTACGAGAGACGTGGTGGGGCACGACAGCAATCAACTCCTGGATTGGCTCGAAGAGCAAGTCGACTTCGGTTCTCTCACCGCGGTTGGACATAGAATCGTGCATGGTATGAATTATCTGCAGCCGGTTCTACTTACGCCGCACATCCTCGCCGAATTGCACCGGATCGGTCTCTTCGATCCGGAACATATGCCGGGGGCGTTGTCGTGGATAGAGGGCATTCGCGCGAGGTACCCTTCGCTGCCACAGGTTGCCTGCTTCGATACCGCGTTTCATGGCAATATGCCTCGCGTTGCGAAAACAGTGCCGATTCCCCGCAAATTTGAGGCGATGGGGGTCAGGCGATACGGTTTCCACGGGCTGTCGTATGAGTTCCTGCTCGAAGAGTTCGGACGACTTACCGATGCGCTGACGGCGCAAGGGCGGGTTATCTTCGCGCATCTGGGAAATGGATCGAGTCTCGCAGCCGTGCACCACGGGCAAGGTATCGAAACCAGCATGGGGTTTACGCCTGCCGGCGGCGTCCCCATGGGTACGCGATCCGGCGATATGGACCCCGGTGTCGCATGGTTTCTGATGACCGACGGCGGACTCTCGCCCGCTCAGTTCCAGCACCTCACCAATCATGAATCCGGGCTGCTTGGCGTCTCGGAGACAAGTTCCGACATGCGCAAGCTGCTGGAAGCGGAAGCATTCGACCAGCGCGCAGCCGAGGCAGTCGATCTGTTCTGTTACCAGATCAGGAAGTGCATCGGATCGTTCGCCGCTGCCCTCGGCGGGCTGGATACGCTGGTGTTTTCCGGCGGTATCGGAGAGAATTCCCCAGAGATTCGCGCTCGCATCTGCAGCGGCCTCGGATTCCTGGGCATCGCTGTCGAACCTTCTAAAAACACTGCCAACGAAGCGGTGATTTCAACCGGTGGAATTCCGGTTCGCGTCATCCGCACCAACGAAGAATCGATGATCGCTCGACACGTCCGCAAGTTGCTTGAAGTGTCCTAAGGAGTCCGCCGTTTGTCAGAACCTCTTACGCAAGAACTGCTGTCGAGAATCGACGGTTATTGGCGCGCCGCGAATTATTTATCGGTTGGACAGATCTATCTGTATGCCAATCCGCTGCTGCGAGAGCCGCTGCAGGCGCAGCACGTGAAGCCACGGCTGGTCGGTCATTGGGGAACCACACCGGGCCTCAACTTCATCTATGCGCACATGAATCGACTGATCAAAGAGCGCGACCTGGGGGTGATTTTTATCACCGGACCCGGCCACGGAGGGCCTGGCATTGTCGCCAACACCTACCTTGAAGGAACATACAGTGAGGTCTATCCGAACATTTCGCAAGACGAAGAGGGGCTTCAGCGGCTGTTCAAGCAGTTCTCATTCCCAGGCGGAATCCCCAGCCACGTCGCGCCCGAGACACCGGGGTCGATCCACGAAGGCGGTGAACTTGGATACTCTCTTCTGCATGCCTACGGCGCGGTATTCGACAATCCCTCTTTGTTGGCCTGCTGCGTCGTAGGTGACGGCGAGGCGGAAACTGGCCCCCTAGCTGCCAGTTGGCACTCGAACAAGTTTCTGAATCCGGCCCGCGACGGTGCGGTGCTGCCGATTCTACATTTGAACGGCTACAAGATCGCCGGTCCGACGGTGCTGGCACGATTGTCCAATGAGGAACTCGTCCATCTCTTTACGGGCTACGGTCACAAGCCGTATTTTGTCGAAGGCGATGACCCGATGACGATGCATCGAAAGATGGCGGCGGTGCTCGATGAGATCGCCGATGAGATCGAAGTCATTCAACGTGTGGCCCGCACACGAAATCCCCACGAACGCCCCGCTTGGCCGATGTTGATTCTTCGTTCGCCGAAAGGTTGGACTTGTCCGAAGTTTGTGGACGGACTGCAAACCGAAGGGTCATTCCGATCCCATCAGGTTCCCCTCAATCAGGTGAAGACAAATTCAGAGCATTTGGCGATTCTGGAATCCTGGCTGAAAAGCTACCGGCCCGAAGAACTCTTCGATCGCGATGGCAGGCTCGTGCCAGAACTTCGCGAGTTGGCTCCAAGCGGCGACCGGCGCATGGGCGCGAATCCACACGCCAACGGTGGGCAATTACTCGAAGACCTCATTCTGCCCGATTTTAGGACGTATGCGGTGAATGTCCCGAAGCCTGGCGATGCCGTCGCGGAGGCAACCCGGGTCATGGGCGAGATGCTTCGCGACGTGATGAAGCTCAACGAATCGGCGCAAAATTTCCGCATCGTGGGTCCCGATGAGACGGCATCGAACCGCTGGGGATCGGTTTTCGAAGCCACCGATCGTGTCTGGATGGCGCGAATCCTGGAGACGGATGAGCAGCTAGGCCAGCAGGGACGGGTCATGGAGGTTCTCAGCGAACACATGTGCCAAGGCTGGCTCGAAGGTTATCTGCTCACCGGCCGACACGGATTTTTTTCCTGCTATGAGGCTTTCATTCATATCGTGGATTCGATGTTCAATCAGCACGCCAAGTGGTTGAAGGTGTCGCGCGAGATCCCGTGGCGGAGACCGATTGCGTCGCTGAACTATCTACTGACATCTCATGTGTGGCGGCAGGATCATAACGGCTTCAGCCATCAGGACCCCGGTTTCATCGATCAAGTCGTGAACAAAAAGGCGGACATCGTGCGCGTGTATCTGCCGCCGGACGCCAACACGTTACTTTCCGTGACCGATCATTGCCTGCGCAGCCGCGACTACGTGAATGTCATTGTGGCCGGAAAGCAACCGGCGCTGCAATGGCTCGACATGGAATCGGCGATTCGCCATTGTACGGCGGGCATCGGTATCTGGGGTTGGGCGAGCAACGATCAGGGTGTTGAGCCGGATGCGGTGATGGCCTGCGCGGGCGATGTGCCCACGCTTGAGACGCTGGCGGCAGTCGATCTGCTTCGCCAGCATCTGCCTGGCTTGAAGATTCGCGTGGTCAATGTGGTAGACCTGATGACGCTGCAATCCGAATCGGCGCACCCGCATGGCTTATCGGATCACGAGTTCGATTCTATTTTCACGACGAATAAACCGGTCGTCTTCGCCTATCACGGCTATCCGTGGCTCATTCATCGGCTCACCTATAAGCGGACCAACCACGACAACATTCACGTCCGCGGATACAAGGAAGAGGGCACGACCACAACGCCGTTCGATATGACGGTGCTCAACGATCTCGATCGCTTTCACCTGGCAGGCGATGTCATCGATCGCGTTGTGCACATCGGCAATCGCGCCGGACATGTAAAGCAGTTTCTGAACGACAAGCTATCGGAACACAAGCGCTACATCGTGGAACATGGCGACGACATGCCTGAAGTACGCGACTGGAAGTGGCGTCACGAAAGTTAAACATGCCGGGTTTGGCCACTTTCCAGATCGAATGGATTGATTGTCGAACGCAGATCCCGGATGGCTGGCCCGCGGTCAGCGGTGTTTTCGACAATCACGAAAGTGATGTCATCCGGCTGCGGTACACGACCCGTGAACTCTTCAAGCGCCTTCATGAGCCCCTGTTCCACCGCCTTGCCGCCCGAGGCACCTTCGTGATGAACAATCTCCAGCAGTCTCTCCGCCCCAAACAACTCCCTTTGGAGATTCTCAGCCTTTATAAGTCCATCTGAATAGACCACCAGAACGTCGCCTCGATCCAGACGGAACCTGCGAGGCCGGTAAACAGCGAAATCGAACATCCCCAGCATGTAGGAATCCGACTCGAAGACCGCAACGTCGCCAGTGGCCGCGCGATACACATAGACCGGGGTATGTCCGGCGCTGATAAATCGGCCGGTACCATCCGGGTGCAAGATAAAGAGAAACAACGTGACGAATTGCGAAGGCAGTGACTTCAGAAAAAGCAGCTTGTTGAGGCGATTCAACGCTTCGCTTGGCTGTGTGCCCGAACGGAGTTCCATGTTCAGCGCGCCAAGGGTCATCGAACTCAACAGAGCCGCGGACATCCCTTTGCCGGAGGCGTCCGCCAGCACTCCCGCCCAATCGCCACCGCCCAATTGCAGGAACTCGTAAAAATCCCCACCAACGGATCGGGTGGGATTGTTGAAAGCGTCGATATGAAAGTTTTCAAACTGAGGAAGAGTACGGGGCAACAGGCTGCGATGCGTCTCTCGCGCCAAAGCGGCTTCGCGCTCGCTGCTCTTGCGTTCTTCCAGAGTCTTGAGACGCAAATTCTCGCGGCTCTCCACCAGTTGTTGCACGGTATGTTCCAGCTCAAGATTGTGCTTCATCGCTTGCAGATGCAAGAGGCGTACTTCCAGCAGATTGAACACGCGGGCGCGGAGTTCGGCAATGTCGAAAGGCTTGCTGATAAAATCCTTGGCGCCGGCTTCCAGCGCCCGCAGTTTGTGCGCCGGCTGCGCGGTGATGACGAGCACCGGCAGATAGTCGTCCGGTTCGAGCTCTTTGAGGTCTTCCATTACCTGAAATCCGTCACGGCCAGGCATGAGCAAATCGAGCAGAATCAGGTCGTAGCGGTTCTCGCGATGCATCGCGCAGACCGTATTCGGATCGGTTGTGGCGTGCACGGCCGTATAACCCGCGACGCGCAGAATCCCTTGGATCAACTCGACATTGACCATCAAGTCATCGACAATCAGAATTTTGGCACTTCGAATTTGGTCTGAGGCGATCATGATATTTTGTCCAGAGCCGATTGCAGAGTATCCATGAGTTTATTGAGATCGATTGGCTTCGTGAGATAGCTGAAGAACCCCGCGGACAGGCCCTTTTCGATGTCGCGTGGCATTGCGTTGGCACTGAGGGCAACCACCGGGATGTGCGCCGTGGTTGAGTCTTCGCGCAGTATCTGAAGAGCCTCGTTGCCGCTGATGCCGGGCAGATTGATATCCATGAGAATCACGTCCGGAAGGCTGGCGCGCGCGACTTCGATGCCCTGATTGCCGTCGGTCGCGGTCATCAGAAGAAATTCAGGGTGCCGCGCGATGAGTTGCTCGACCAGCTTTAGATTGGCCGGATTGTCCTCGACATACAACAAGGTGCGCCGCGCTGCCAGGTGGTGAACCGGCCATGGAGTGACAAAGACTTCTTTGTGGACCAGTTTTGACTGTGTCGCGGTAGTGGAATTCAGTTCGAACCAGAACACGCTACCGAAGCCGATAGAGCTTTCGACACCTATTGCGCCGCCCATCAGTTCCACCAGGCGCTTGCTCATCACCAGGCCGATGCCTGTGCCCTCTTCCATACTGCGTTCCTGGCCAAGCCGGTTGAAGGGCTGGAAGAGCTGCAACATTTTGTCGGGGGAGAGGCCCTCGCCGATATCTCTCACGCTGACGTGAACTCTAGCAGTTGCGTTGCCAACCGGAGCGACCAAGGCGCAGTCGACCGCTACGGTTCCGTTGGATTGGTTGTACTTGATGGCATTCGAAAGAAGATTGATCAGAATCTGTTTCAAGCGCGTTCGATCGGCCATTACATAGTGTTCGCATCCGGTCGGCGAGAATTGCATTCGAATATTGCGCTTGGTGGCCTGCGGTTCGATCATCGCCTGACATTCACTCATCACTTCGGATAGTGACGTGGGTTCGAGCGAGAGCGCCAGCTTGCCAGACTCGATTTGGGCCAGATCGAGAATTTCGTTGATCAGGGCGAGCAGATACCAACCGGCTTTGAGAATTTGGTCGACACTGGCTGCCTGCGATTCGGTGGGCGGGGGTAAATCGGAATTGATGAGTTGTGCAAAGCCAAGAATCGCATTGAGCGGCGAGCGAAGCTCGTGGCTCATGCTCGACAGAAAATCGGATTTCGCGAGATTGGCCTTGTCCGCGGCGGCACTGGCGGTTTCCAATTCCACATTGTTTTCCTTCAGCGCGCTCTCAATCCGTTTGCGGTCTGTGACATCGCGAGCGGCGGCGATAACGCCCTGCAGTTTGCGATTGCGATCGTGAAAGGTGGTGGCATTGTAGGAAACCAGCGTCTCTCTGCCGCCCCTGGCTCGCGCGGTGAGTTCGTAATCGGTGACCTTGCCCTCGCTCAGGACTTGCTTGATGGCGGCCTCGGCCCTGTCCGGATCGGTGAAGTAGCTCTTGAATGGAGCTCCGATCAGTTCGTCGCGGGTACAACCGGTGAGCGCCTCCATCTGCTTGTTGACGTCGGTGATGATACCGGCCGGATTGGTGGCCAAAAACGCATCGATGTTGGATTCGATCAGCGATCGCGTGTAAAACTGATGGTCGCGCAGACGCTGATCGAGCAGCAGTTGCTCGGCTTCGGCATTTTTCCGCACGGTATTGTCGGTGCCGATCAACAGATAGCCGATGATCCGCTCGCGATTGTCGCGCAAGGCTGTCACCGAGACCAAAGCTGGAAAACGGCTGCCATCCTTGCGAATGTAGGTCAATTCGTAGATGTCTTCGATGCTTCGGGATGCCTTAAAGACGAGCGCCTCGAAGCCGGGGGTAATCGGCGTTTCGAGTTCGAGACTTAAGGCTTTCGCTCGGGCGATCACTTCCTGCGGATCGGACATGTCCGCGGGTGTGATCCGGTCGACCACCTCGGCGGCCGTGTAGCCCAACATCCGCTCGGCCCCGACATTGAAAATCTGGATGACGCCGTTTGCGTCGGTGGCGATGCTCGAGAAGTTGGCGCTATTGAAAATCGCGCTCTGCAGTACACCGGCTTTCAGCAGCGGCTCTTCGGCCTGCTTGCGGGCGGTGTTGTCGGTGACGATCAAGAGATAGCCGACGATCTCGTTGAGGCGATCGCGCAGCGCGGTGACCGAAAAACCCGCCGGAAAGCTGCTGCCATCTTTGCGGATGCAGGTCAGCTCGTAAGTATCTTCAATACCGCGAGCAGCCTTGTAGGCAAGCGATTCCAAGCCCGGCGCGATCTGAACCGCCAATTCCACGCTGAGCGCCGCGGCGCGGGCGGTGGCTTGCTGGCGATCGCCGAAGGCGGCGGGGCTGAGAAGGTTCACCACTTCCGCGGCCGGGTATCCCAGCATTCTCTCGGCACCGGCATTGAACAACTGGATCAAACCCGTCTCGTCGGTGGCGATCTTTGCAAAACTGACGCTGTTGTCAATTGCGCTTCGCAGAACTTCCGCCTTTAGAAAACTTGCTTCGTCCACTGTGACCGTCATCTACACCAACCCTCCACCCAGACTCTTGCAGTGCACGGCTCTGGCCAGATATGAATGCGAGAATACACGAGCCGAAGTGGTGGATTCGCGCCGCAGCCAACGTGACCGCAGGCGGTCACGTGACCGTATATGGTCATTGCACAGCCTTAGAAATCCTTCCGGGAGATGTTCAGTTTCAACATCATCGCGTTCAGCGTCGTGCGATGCAGTCCCAAACGAACGGCAGCCGCAGTGACCACCCCGCCGCTTTCCCGCAACATGCGGAGGATATGATCCCGTTCCACTTGTTCGAGTGTCACGCCGGTGCCGACAACTTCGGCGGCAGCAGGGACGTCTTCCCGCAATTCGTCCAGCGGGGCTTGCAGGGTAGTACCAGACGTGAGAATGACCGACCGTTCCATGAAGTTTTCCAGCTCTCGAATGTTGCCAGGCCAAGTCCACTTTACAAACGCGCGGATGGTGTCGGATGGAATCTTGTCGATCACGCGTCCCATCTTGTCCGCGTATTTCCCGGCGAAATGCCGCATCAGCGCCGGGATGTCGTCAGGACGGTCGCGCAGCGGAGGCGTGGTAATCGGAAAGACTTTGAGCCGATAGTAGAGATCGCTGCGAAAGAGCTTGTCCCCCATCATTTGGGTAAGATTCCGATTGGTGGCCGCTACCAGGCGGACATCGATGGGAATCGTCTTGGTTCCGCCCAGCCGCTCGAAGGATTTCTCTTGCAATGCCCGCAGTAGCTTTGGCTGCAGATCGAGGGGGATATCGCCCACTTCGTCCAGAAACAGGGTCCCGTGGTGCGCCATCTCAAAGCGGCCTATCTTTTGCGACAAAGCCCCGGTGAAGGCACCGCGCTCATAGCCGAACAGCTCACTTTCGAGAAGCCCGGTGGGGATGGCGGCGCAGTTCAATGTGACGAATGGCAGCTTGTTGCGCGGACTCAACCGGTGGATAGCGCGCGCCACCAACTCTTTGCCGGTGCCCGTCTCACCGAGAACCAGCACGGTAGCATCGGTCGGCGCAACCACTTCCACCTGCTGCTGGACACGCCGCAAAGATCCGCTGCTGCCGACGATTTCACCGAAGTTTTTGCTGGGCTCGAGGTTGGCATCGGCAGGAGCAGTTTCGTCCGCATGCTGAAACTCCTGAATGAAGGAAATCCAACGGAATGGCGAGAGTTTCAGCACCGCGGTGGCGACCAGCACCCGAATCCGGCTGCCGTCTTTGCAGGTCAGTTCTTTCTCAACAGGGGTGCAGGCACCGAACCGCAGGCATTCCTCATGAGCGAGTTCGTCGAGTGGAACATACTCGGGGGGAGTGAGATCGAACCAGTTCATCCGGCCGGAGTCCAGGTCGTCCCGGTTGTATCCGACCAGTGCAAGAAAGGCATCGTTCGCTTCGGGAACCTGGTCGAATTCGCCGGAAACGATTCCCGCCACCGCCGTTTTGTGCGGTACCGGCCTCGCGCGGGCAACGCTGCGCTGCAACTTTTCGTCCCGCTCGTGACGGCTGGTGAAGTCGCGCGTCAATCGCCCAAATCCCTGCAATTCGCCCAGTTCGTCTCTCAGTGCCACCGTCACGACGTTGGCCCAGAATCGCGAGCCGTCTTTCTTCACCCGCCATCCTTCCACTCCGAAATGGCCTTCCGCCGAGGCTCGCTTGAGTTCGATCTCGTACCCGTTTTCACCCGAGTCGTCCTTGGGGTAAAGGTACGAAACGTTGCGCTTGATTACCTCAGAAGCCGAATAGCCGAAGATGCGCTCGGCACCGGGATACCATGCGGCAATGCAACCCCTGGTATCGATCAGGAAGAGTGCGTAGTCTTGCGTCCACGATTCTATGTGTTCGGGGCTTTCCGGCTCTGCTGCTTTGTTCCGAAGGACCAATACATGGCGCTCCGGCAGAATTTCCAGTTGGGATGCGATGTCGACATCTAAAAAACGTCCGTTCGGACTCTCGATATGGCCTCCGCTAGCCATTTTTCGACCGATGAGCTTTGTTCTCGGTAGGCCGAACAGTTGACCCGCGCCGACGCTGCCATCCCGATATTTCCCCTCGCTGTCGACAAGCACAATTGGGATGGAAGGATAAAAAACAATCGTGCGAAGGAGCTGTTCCATTTCCGCTGGACCGTTCTCGATCAACCAGCGACTCACCATTGATTTTGAGCTAGCCGGACTCATCATCTGTAACCTTTCCAACCATTCAGGGCCGTTGTTCCGAGCAGAGACCTAACCAAGCTTAGTCTGTTTCGCGTGTGAGGATCTGGCGGCAGTCTGTTCGCGATAGGCGAACGGGGGTGGAGCGAAGTCCCTTTGCTGTTTTCACATAATACTGGGAGCACGCCCATGGCCATTGTGACGTAGCGTGACCGGATTCGGTCAAATCGAGCCACGAACCGGGTTCAGGCACAGTGCAGTCAGGTCAGAAAGCAAGGCTTCGCCCCCACACATCACCGAGTCCGCACCGCCCCAATAGATTTTGACAGTTCCGTCGGGCTCGGCGACCGCGCCGCAACTGAAGACGACATTGGGAACATACCCGGTCACTTCCCAGGGGTCTTCCGGTTGCAGAATCCACGAAGCTCCCACGCCGAGCATCTTCGAGGGATCTTCGAGGTCGTGCAGCGCCACTCCCAGGCGATATACCGCTCCGGCCATCGTCTGAAAGACGCCGTGATAGATCGAAAGCCAGCCCTGGTCCGTTCGGATCGGTGGCGCGCCAGGGCCGATCTTCATCTCATCCCAGTGGTATTGAGTGGGCCGCATGATGAGCTTGGAATCGCCCCAAAAGCGCAGATCCGGCGAGAAGGAAATCCAAATGGACCAAGGCGCGATCTCCGAATGAGGGCGATCCAATCGCGCGTACAACCCGTCAAACCTCTGCGGAAAGATAACGATGTTGCGATAGTCGGCCTGCGTGATCAAAGAGAAGCGCTCGATCTGCTGAAAGTCTTTGGTTTTGGCCAACGCCACGCGCACGCCGTTTCGCGAGTAGGCGCTATAGGTGATGAGATACTCGCCATCGAGAAACGTCACTCGCGGATCCTCGACGCCATACTCTTCATAGGCGGCAAAAGGCCCATCCTGGATCGGCGTGAGAAACGGAGCGGGGTCGGCCACGAACTTGATGCCGTTGGCGCTGCGGGCGAGTCCGATGATTGAGCGCCCGGTGCGCAAGTGCGAGCGGAACAACATGATGTACTCGTCTCCATGCTTGACGACGGCCGCATTGTGCACGGTTTCGACTGGATACGGGATTTCCGCCTTGGTCAGAATCGGGTTGGCGGCGAAGCGCTTGACGAGGTTCATCCGGTTGCCTTCCTCTCGAAGATTGCCCGGTAAACCTGCTCGTATCCGGCCACCATGGTTTCGATCGAGAAACATCGTTGCACTCGCGCGCGGCAGGCTTCGCGGTCGATCTCGTGCACCCTTTGCAACGCCAGCACGGCCTCATCGACACCGTTGACGAGAAACCCGGTCTTGCCGTCTTCGATGACTTCCCGGCAGGATCCCAGATCCATCGCGATCACCGGAACGCCGGCGGCATTGGCTTCCGCGAGTACGAGTCCGAATCGCTCGGGGATTGTGTTGAGATGCAACAGCGCCCGCGCCTGTGCAAACAGTTCGTTCTTGCCGGCGGCATCCACCGGACCGATATAGCGTATGGTGGCGTTGAGATGCGGTTCGACGTGATCGTTGAAATAAGCCCGATCCTGCACGATTCCGGCGATCAGCAACGGCAAGCCAGTGCGCAGAGCGACATCGATCGCCAGATGCGCGCCCTTATCCGGATGGATGCGCCCCAGAAAGACCAAAGCCTCGCCGCCTCTCGCCCGCAACGGGTAGAGAGACAAATCGATGCCGTTGTAGACGGTTGCCAGATAGTTGAGCCCCGGTGCGCGATCGGAATTGCTGATGGAGACAAAGTTTCCATCCCGATATTTGTTGTAAACCGGCATGATCTGCGCGGAAGAGAAGCCGTGGACGGTGGTCAGCACCGGAGTGGTCACCAAACGCGTGTACGCCAGCGCCATGAAATCGTAGTGGCTGTGAATGAGGTCGAATTCCGCGGCGTGCTCGAAAACCTCGGCGATATGGAGGCACTCGGCGACCTTGGGATCGATTGAGCGATCCTCTTCATAACCACGGTCGATGACCGCGTGCAGCCTGGCGCCGGTGATGGAATCCCCGGTCGCGAACAGTGTGACATCCCAACCGCTTTTCACCAACCCTTCGGCAATGTTGCCGGCGACGGTTTCCCAGGCACCGTAGTGGCGCGGTGGCGTTCTCCACGCGACCGGAGAGAGCATGGCAATGCGGCCCTTCATGCCACCGGAACCATGGCGGCGAGAACTTCCGCCAATGCCACCGTTGCGAAGCCCGTGGCATGGTCTGCGAGGCCATAGGGAATGATCAATTCTCCATTATGGACCAAGGCACCGCAAGTGTAGACGACGTTCGGTACATAGCCTTCGCGTTCGTTCTGATTGGGCTTGAGCAAGGGCTCGGACAGACGGCCGATCACCTTCGAGGGATCTTCGAGATCGAGCAGAAACGCACCGATACAGTACTTTCGCATCGGACCCACGCCATGGCTTAGCACCAGCCAGCCGGCCTCGGTTTCAATGGGAGATCCACAGTTGCCGATCTGGATGAGTTCCCACGGAAACTGCGGTTTGAGTAGCAGCGTGGTCTGATTCCAGAAGTGGACATTGTCCGAGAACATGAGATAGATGCTTTCGTTATCCTGTCGCGAGAGCATCGCATAGCGGCCACCGATCTTGCGCGGAAAGATCGCCATGCCTTTGTTCTTCGCCGCCGGTCCGTTCAGTGTAATGAACCGGAATAGCATAAAATCGTTGGTTTCGAGCAGTTCCGGCATCACGACTTGGCCATCGAAGGCAGTGAATGTGGCGTAGTAGGTCCGCGATCCATCGTCGTTGTGAAAGCACACGAAGCGAGCGTCTTCGATTCCGTTACGCTGCGATGGCGTTGCGGGAAAGAGAATCCGCTGCGACAGTTCCTGCTGCGGGTGAAACTGCACTTCGTAGTTCGATCGCGCCAACATCCAGATGCCTTGCGATGCCGCTTGATCGAGCGGAGACATACCATCGGCATAGCGAAACTGTTCCGCCTTCAACTCCGCCCGAAGCTGTTCGAGTGTGAACGTGGCGGCAAGTACATGCATCATCCGATTGGTGAAGTCGCCGCCCAGTCCAAGTTCATTGAGCTTTCTTTCGAACAGGTCTTTTTTATAGACCGGAGTTACGATCTGGCGGGCTTCGCTGAGAAAGCCGCTGGGCTTGAAGACCTCGATGACCCGATCCGCATGAATGACGCCCGTACGAAAGGTGATCGACGAGATATGACCCTCGCCGGTGGCACGCAGACTGAGAATGAATCGCAATTCGCCGGGTGCGAGTCCGCTCTGATCGGGATGGGCGACAATCGAAGGGTTGAAGAGCGCAGAGGATTCCAATGAATATTCAGCAAGGAAATAGGCACCGATCAGAAGCTTTTGCCGTTCGGTGACTCCCTGGTCCGCCCAGAGGTACTCCCGGACCTGTTCGTAGCGCTCTAAAAAAGTCTTTTGAATTTCATGATGCCGCTCGGAAAAATCCAGGCAAGTCTCATCTAGCAGCAGTTTCACCTGGTCATCGGGCAGCGATAGAATCCTGTCGACGATTGCGGAAACCCGCTGAGAATTGCCTGGGATGAATGGCCGCAACAGCACCCGGGACTGATCCGGGTTGAGAATTGCGGCCGTGCGCTTGACGTGGACCTGCAAGATCAGGATCCCGCGGCGAAACTCGCCCGGTTGTTCTGTGCTAGACGCATCTCAGCTAAAGACAGGAGAAACGCGAGTGTGGATTCGGCACCCTGATTGCCATTGACGCGATCCACATGCAAGCCATCGTGGCAGCCTCCGGATTCCGGAGAATACAGATCGAGGCCGAGATCGTTCCAGCCGAGAAACCAATCGAACGCGCGTTGCGCATGATTGTGCCACCTATAGTCGGACGTCGCGCGGTAGGCTTCCAGGCAGGCGGAAACGGTTGCCTGGGCCTCCACCGGCTGCTGATCGAAGTCTGCTCGCGGACCTCCGCGGCGATAGAATCCATTGCTGCCGATCGGCCGGAAATGGCCATGCTCGGACACTTGCACTTCGGTCAGCCAGCGTAGGGAATCGAGTCCGCGATGGAGCACCGCGTCCTGCCCTGTGGCGCGTCCGGTCACGATCAACGCCTCTGAAAGTTTGGCATTGTCGTAGGAAAGTTCGGTTTCGAACCAGGGCCAGTCGGGTTGGGCAGCCGCATCGAACTGAGCCATCAACTTGGCGGTGAGCAGCTCGCGGGTCTGACTGACGAAGCTATCGCCGCCCAAACGGCGCAGGTATTCGTGGATACCGATCAAGGTGAAGGCCCAGGCGCGTGGCGATGTGAAGCTTGCCACGGTAGGCAACGCGAGCGCGAATATCTGCCCGGCCATCACCTGAAAGCTGCGCACGGGGGAACGTCCCACAGCGATGCCAAGGGCCCAAAGAGCCCGGCCCTGGCAGTCTTCCGATCCCTGTTCGTCAAGCCACCGCCGATCGAAACTGAGGTGGTTGTGAAACCGCTTGGTCTCGCGATCGAAGGCATGATGCAGAAAGGCTGCGGACGTACTTGCGAGATTGCGCGCCGCATCGCGGTCTTCACCCAGTTCGCCAAGCAGCACCGCAAGGATGAAGGCGCGTGCATTGTCGTCGGTGCAATATCCTTCTGAAAAGTTCGGCACGCTGAGAAACGCGTGTTGAAAAACGCCGGTCGAATCGGTCAGGCGCGACACGTGAGTGAGCTTGATCTTGGGCAGTTCGCGGGGCTTCTCAGCCAGTGTGCTGCGGGTGAGCGACTTGCGGGATAACTGCGTGGCCTCAACTCTTGACCGCTCAAACGAAGACATGTATTTCTGCGCGATCTTGCTCCACACCATCTCTCGACCCAGCTTATAAGCATTCTTACGGATCGCGTGACGGCGGTTGTCGTCGCCCAAAAGCGCAAGGACTTCTGTGGCGATGGCGGAGGAATCGCCAAAGGGGACAAGCACACCGCGATCTTCCGACAACAACTCGGCCGCATGCCAATAAGGTGTGGAAACAACCGCTTTCCCCGCACCGAAGGCGTAGGCCAGAGTTCCGGAAGTGATCTGCGCTTCGTTGAGGTAGGGCGTGAGGTAAAGATCCGCGGCACCGATGAATTCGGTGAGATTTTCCAGATCCACGAACTGGTTGTAGAAAACGACATGCTTCTCGATCTTGTTCTTCCGTGCAAGAATCTCGAGACTGTGGCGGTAGGCGTCGCCATGGTTGCGCAGCTCGTTCGGATGCGTTGCGCCGAGCACAATGTAGACCACCTCGGGAAACTCCGCCACGATTTTTGGCAGCGCGTTGAAGACGTGTTCGATCCCTTTGCTCGGTGAAAGCAAGCCGAAGGTAAGCAACACGATGCGGCCTTCGGCACCGAACTGATCTTTGAAATACGTGGGGTCGACAAAGCCCCCATCCGGGATGCCGTGCGGGATCACGTCGATCTTTGCCAGGGGAACATCGTAAACGTCCTGCAGAATCTGCCGACCTCGTTCGGCCATCACCACGAGGCGGGTGGAAAGCGCGATGACGCCGTCCATAACTCGCCGTTGGTCGATATTTGGATTCATGAGAACCGTGTGCAGAGTGGTCACAACAGGCATTCGCAACTCGCGTAACAGGGCGAGAATGTGACTTCCCGCGGGGCCGCCGTAGATGCCGAACTCATGCTGCAAACAGACGGAGTCGACATTGCCGATGTTGAGAAAATCCGCAGCGCGCAGGTAGGATGACAGGTCCTGCTCTTCGATCTCAAAGCGCACGGCAGAAGGATACTCATAGCGATCGTGGCCGTCATTGACAGATACGGCGATGCATTGGCTGTTGGGATGCGCGGCAGCGGTGGCCGCAAGAATATCGGCGGTGAAGGACGCGATACCGCACTTGCGCGGAGGAAAGTTTCCCACGAAAGCAACCTTGCGAACCGTTTCTGGCTCTTTCGCCAAACGCAAGCAGGGTGCCGCGTGAGCAGGCTGCGTCGAAACCGTCGCACTTAAGGCCCTTTCGACTCTCGAAAATTCTGCGCTCCGCTTTGGAGTAGTTGTCATAGAACCCTTTCTTTCCGATGTCCGATATTTCCTATAGACGACAGCATGCGTGTCGTCGCCGCAGAGCCAAAGAGATCGAGATGGCTCCAGCGGAAGTTCTTCGCTGGAGCCACCCCACAGCCATCCCTTAGATGACCGGTCGCTTAATGAGTCGCACGACCACTTGCTTTGTCGCCTTCCGCCCTTTGGAATCCGTCACCTCGAGCTCGAAGATGAAGTCGCCAATCAGTTGGTTCAACTGCACGATCGTGGTGGCGGAGTTCGGCGTTTGGATTGCGGCCTGTGTCCCCGGCGAGGTCCAGCGATAGCTCAGCGGCACGTCGCCCGTCGGGCTCGTAGCTGTGCCATCCAAGGTCAATTGGCGAACGTTGGTCTCGATGATCGGGCCGCCGTTGATCACGATCACCGGCACGTTCGGATCGGGGCCAACCGGCCCTGCGGGCTGCGTCACAACGACGGTCAGCGTGCGGACGTCCCTGGTGTTGCCGGGTCCCGTTGCTGTGCAGGTATAGGTTGTATCGCGCTGCGGATACACCAAAGTCTGCGCGGTGATGTTCTGCCCATTGTTCGGTTGAATGTCGATGGAGACCGCGTTTGACGCGAGGCACGTCAGCAACACTTTGGATCCAGGTGCCGGTGAAACCGGCGGATCCGCTATGAAGCTCGTGATCCGGACAACGGGGGCCACTGGATTCACCGTCACCATCGCCGATGCGGTGGTGGATCCCGATGAGTTCGTTGCGGTCAACACATAGGTTATGGTGACCGCCGGTGTCACGTCACGAGCTCCATTCAACTCCGTCGCACCGAGGGTAGAGATCGTCACGGAATCCGCGCCTTCCGTCGACCAGGTGAGCGTCGACTTGTCACCCTGATTGATGATCGTGGGATCCGCTGAAAAGCGGATGACCCGAGGCAGACCGGGGCGCGAGTTGACGTTAATCGTGACGTTGCACGTGGCCACCTGACCGCCAAGGCCGGTTGCGAGCACGCTATAAGTGGTGGTCGCGGTTGGTGTCACCGCTACCGTTCCGCTCGGCTGCACGTTGCCGACGCCAGGTGCGATGGTGACGGATGTTGCGTTCTCCGTGAGATACGCAATCGTCGAAGTCTCACCCAGAATCACGTTCGTTGGCGTTGCAAAGCAGCTCACCACGCGTGCCACGGGCCTGTCCACAGTGATCGTCGCCGTGGCGGTCTCTTCATTCGTGCGATTCTTGGCCGTAAGCCGATAGGTGATGTTGTCGTTCACGATCACTTGCGAACGCCCTTCAGCGGCAACCGAACCGATAGAGGAAATCGTCACTTCATCGGCATTCAAAACCTTCCAGGAAAGTTCCGATGTCGCACCCTGTTTCACGAGGGTGGGGTTCGCGATGAAGAACAGAATCTGCACTCTGTCTTCACTGCGTGCCGTGATGCGAACCCGTGCCGCCGCGGTCAGCCCCGACTCATTGCGAACGAGCAACCGGTAGACATATACCTGTCCCGCGGCTGCCGTGAACGTAGTGGTGGCACTGGTGGAAGAGGAAAGGGCAACCACTGGACCCGCTTCCTGTATCCACTGATAAGTCAACTTTTCGCCGTTCGGATCGTATGAATTCGAGCCGTCCAGGCGGATCGTGCCGGCAGGTACACCGACCTGATCGGGACCGGCATCGGCGACAGGAGGCAGGATTCCGCCGGTGCGGATGGTGCGGCTCAGCAACTCGTAGCGGACGCGCGGCACCTGCACGGGCACTGGGCGTCCGGAGGCGATGAAGTCGCGAGGACGAAGCAGATTGCCAATCTGTATACCGAACACAGCGCGACCCGTAGATCCCTGACGGCCCATGAATGTCTCGTTCACGCCGCCTTCGGCTGTGAAGGCGAAGTGGTCGCTGACGGGGAAGATGAAGCGGAGTGTGCCGCCAACGCGATCGGACGATCCGAAGGCCTTCAGGTAACCGATGTTGCCTTCCGCGTAGGTGTTGCCGACAAGGCCGACAGTGGCGCTGACGCCGGCCTGATCGACGATGCTCAAGTAATCCTGCCGAATGAGATTCGCCGCAAGCGCTCCGTTCGAAAGGACAACGCGGTTCGAGCCGATGATCGGTTCATCCATGAATCCCTTGGTGCCGAAGATGCCGACACGACCGCGAGAGAACAGATAATCAGCAGTTAACGCCGCTTGACCGAGTGTTCCACCCGCAAAGTTGTTCAGTTGAACATGCTTGAAGGACGCGAAAAGTCCGGCTTGAAAGCGCGCGATGCGATGGACGAGTCCGAGGTCGAACTGGGCTTCGCGCTGCGTGCGGAAGTAGAGGTATTCGCCCTGCGCCTGTACCGCGAAGTTATCCCCCATCGGTGCGAAGAATCTACCGGATCCGGTAAAAGTGACGCGACCGCTGGAATCCGCTCCGGCATTCATGCCAAGCAGTGAAAATTTGTTGAGGAAGTTTGAGCCCGAGAATCCAGTGGGCCGGTTTGAAGCAGAGGATGAACCGGTGCCATTGCCCATGCCAGATCCGGCACCGGTGGCGGAGGAGGCACCACCTGAGGCGCTGTTGGCATTCGCCCCTGTGCCTGTGGATCCTGTCGTTCCAGTTGCGTTTGCGCCCGCCATGCCTGCGCCGCCGCCTGCCATCATCGCTTTATGTTGTGCTTTCAGCTCATCCATATCGCTTTGAAGCTTGGCGTTCTGGCGTTGCACCTCTTTGAGTTGTTTGAGGATTTCGTCGAGCTGATCGAGCCTTTTGAGGACATCCGAGCAACAGTCGCGCATCCCACCGCCTGCGACTTGATCTCTCAATGCGCGCACGGCATCCGCAGCACCACCTGCGCCTACGATACGCCCTTGGCCGTCAAGAACCGTCAGAATCACCCGGCGATTGATCCAGCGCGCTTCGTCTGTACGCGAATAATATGGCTTTTCCGGCGTAACCTTCGGATCGGTTTCGCCCTTTGTAACAATCTCGATTTGGGACGGACCGCCAACGTATTTCGCTAGAAAGTCCCGCACAGAGGCCGCGCGGCGCATACCGAGATCGCTGTTGAAGCTTGTGGATCCCAAGGCATCGGAATGACCGGCGACGCGCACCTTGTAGGTGGGATTCGCTTTCAGCAACTCCGCGATGCGCAACAGGCTCGGAAATCCGTCTACCAGAAGCGCCGAGTCAAATTCAAAGTTGATCTCTTCCCAATCGTCTTTGGTGGCCGTTTGTGGGGTTTGAGCAGAGGCTGGAACCAGCCAGGCCGAGATAAGTACCAGAGCAGTGAGCGCCTGCTTCGTCATACAGCGCATCCGAGGGAGAGAAAAGAATCACAAGTCATACCCGATGGAATGCAATCGAGGGGCCAAGCTGCAGTCGGTAGTTTTGTTGTAGTTGCCAAACGGTCGGTGACCGTATGCGGTCAGACGTCCATGCGCGGTCGAGAAGCCTCACCGGCTGGTGGCGTATCCCGCTCTGGCACGTACGGTGAGCTTGCCGGATTTCCCGCTACCGGCGACCACCCGGATTTTTCGAAAGCTACCCACCTTCGCACGCGCGTTGCTGGATGAGTATCCAATCGTGTACTGGTTGCGTATGTCGCGGGCGATCGTTTCGCAGATGGAAACAACCTCTTTCATTTCTTTCGGAAAAAACGCTTCGCCCCCGGTGGTCCGCGCGAGTTCGCGAAGCACTTGCGGGTTGCGGTCCTCATCGTCGCTGTCAAAGATTCCAATGGTGTAAACCAGCGCGGTGGATTGCGCCGCCATCTGCATCACCTCGTTCTTGCGGTGGATGCTCGCGTTGTCGCCGCCGTCGCTGATGACAATCAGAGCCCTCTTTTCGAGGCGGGCGATTTTCAAGCGCTGAAACGCCTCTGCCGTCGCGTCGTAAAGAGCCGTCATACCGGCAGGTGGCATCTTTGCGATCGCATGGGAAAGTTCGTCCAAGCGATTGCCGAACAGGACAGGCCCCGGCATGCTCAAGCTGACTTTTTCGTTGAAGTTGATGACAAACATCTCGTCGTCGACGCGACTGGCTTGAACGAAGGTTCGCGCAGCCGCGATCACGTCGTTGAGCTTTGCCCGCATGCTTCCGCTGTGGTCGATGACGAGACCGACGGTGACCGGGGCGTCTTCGTGACGAAACAAGCGGATCTCCTGCAAGACGCCGTCTTCATAGACCTTGAAATCCTGCGAACGGAGGCCCTTCGCCGCCTGGCCCTCAGCGTCACGAACCGTTGCATTGAGCACCACCAGATCGACGTTCACTGCGATTTTGAAAGGCGTTTCCTGCGCGCTATTTCGCGCGACGCCACTCGCCATCAGCATGACGAGGATCGCTCTCACGTTGCCTGGATTGTGTAATATTCGGGCTGCCACATCGCATCCTGTACTTGCTGCATGATATCGGTCAGCTTCGCTCGGGCCAAGCCCTCTGCATCCGCTGCCACGGCCACTGCCACGGCGACGGTCACGGAAACAGAACGCAAATCGTCGATGTGAGGCAGTAGAGAAGACCCTTGGGGGCGCACCGTCACCATGCTGGAAACCGCATTGGCTGCGGCCGCGAACATCCCATCGCTGATTCGGCTCGCCTGTGAAACGATCACGCCAAGCCCAAGCCCCGGATATAGCATGGCGTTGTTGACTTGCGCGATGACGTAGGTCACACCCCTGTAGGTAACAGGGGAGAACGGGCTGCCAGTGGCCACGAGACCGCGTCCTTCGGTCCACAGAATGAGATCGGAGGGATTGGCTTCCGCGTGGACGGGTGGCCCGGAAAGGATGAAGATGACGGGCCGTTCCACGTTCGAGGCCATATCCCTTACAATCGCTTCGGTGAAACTGCCAGCGGCCGCTGAAGCACCGATCAGAATCGTCGGCTTTACGCGCCGCACGACCTCCGCCAGACTCACGCCATCGTCGGCGCTCTCGCGCCTCCAGTTCTTGGATTCCGCCGCGGGACGGGCGTAAGTCAACTGAAAGTCGTGCAGCGGGGTGCGCATTTCGGTTGTCAGCAATCCCTGGCGATCGATGCACCAGAACTGACTCGTCGCCTCTTCATGGGTTGCCCCTTCGCGGACCATTTCATCGCGGATCTGATCTGCAACACCCACTCCGGCGGTTCCCGCGCCGAAGATGACCACCCGTTGCTTGCGAAGGGCGGTTCCGCAAACGCGGCCAGCCGAGATTGCAGCAGCCAATGTAATCGCACCGGTTCCCTGCATGTCATCGTTGAACATACAGACGCTGTCGCGATAGCGTTCCAGGATTCTGCGTCCGTTGCCTGGGGCAAAATCTTCCCACTGCAACAAAACGTTTGGATACAGCCTGGTCGCGGTCTTGATGTAGGCTTCAATGAATGCATCGTATCGTTCCCCGCGTATTCTGGGATGACGATTGCCAATGTATAACGGATCGTTTAAGAGACTCTGGCGGTTGGTGCCGACATCCAGCATCACGGGGATCACGCGGGTTGGATGGACACCACCGGCCGCGGTGTAAATCGCCAGCTTTCCAATGGATACTTCGATACCGCCAAGGCCCCAATCGCCGATTCCCAAAATTTGTTCCGCATCGGTGGCAAGAATGAGATCGATGTCACCCGAAGCGGCCCCGAAATTGGCGAATGCCTCTTCGATGCCATCCGCGTGGTCAATCGAAAGATAGACTCCGCGCGGTCTGCGGCACTCGTGATGGTACTGCTGCATCGCCATCCCAACCGTCAGGTCGTTGACGATGGGAACCATCTCGCGCAGGTGCTCTGAGAAGAGGCGGTAGAACAGAACTTCGTTGCGGTCGTGAACCGCGGTCAAATAGATGTTCTTGCTGACCGCATCGGGCAAGCGCTCGTATTGAATGTAGGCTCGCTTGACCTGAGTTTCGAGTGTCGTCACTTCTGGCGGCAAGAGGCCGACGAGCCCTAAAGCTTTCCGCTCGTCCAGTGTAAAGGCAGTCCCTTTGTTCAGTAGCGGCGAGTTCAGCACGGCCATTCCGCGGGCCTTGGTTTCATAGAAATCGTCGCCACTGCGTCGATGCTTCGGCGCCGAGGCCAAAAGCGGAATGACTCTGGGTCTCATGAATTAAACCTCTTCTGCCAAATTTTAGATGCAAGCTTGCGACCACAGGCGGTCATTGGGATCCGACTTTCGGTCCGGTGGCAGGTGTCGTTCTAGGCGGCGACCTCTTCGACCATTTCCACTTCCTGACCGGTGGGAATCCAGGCATCTTCGCAAGTCACGCAACGCAGGGCCCAAGGAATCGCCTGGAGACGTTTTCCGGCGATCGGTTCCTCGCATTCCGAACAGATTCCATAGACACCTTTTTTGATTCGGGCGATGGCGTCGTTCACCTGCTGAAGGCGTTGGAAATCAAGACGATTCAGGAGCGATGCGACAAACTGGTCATGAAACACCGGTGCCAGATCTTCGAGTGCGACGTTTTCGGGCCTCTTCAGGGTGTCGGCTTTGTCACCAAATCCCGATAGCATCTCTGTTTTTAGCGACAGCAGCATCCGCTTAGGATCGAACTGCTGCATTGTCTTTGTGCGTGTGATCGTCTTCATCTCGAGTATTGCCCTTCAGATCGAATTGCCGGGTAACACGCCGGCTGCCATGACGCAATGGGTTACTGCATTCCTGGTTCCATCGCCACATGCCGGGAAAAGTCAATGAATACGAACTTTGCGAGCCACACGCGGTCTCGGGCGGGTTGACCGACTGAGGTCATCCGGCTGCCAGCAGCCACTATCTGGTATTCGAACGACTCATTCCCCGACCCCGGCCGGACTCGGACCGCGTTCCAAAAACGTCGACAACGCGATATGCGTCCGGGTGCTGTCGATCCCCTCGATCGACTGAATCTGGATCAGCAGTTTCTCCAACGACTGCGTGTCGCGCGTACGCACCTTCAATAGCATCCCGCTGTCGCCGGTGAGGGAGTGGATCTCTTCCACGTCCGGCAGCGAAGACAGCTTCGAGACATGCGCCACCGCCGCCAGACGCTTGGAAAACACGTGCACAAACGCCAGCAGCGGACGCCCGATTCGCGCCGGGTCTAACCGCGCGTGCGTTCCTTTGATCGTGCCATCCAGCCGGAACTGTTTCACCCGCTCATGCACGGCGGGCGGTGAAAGGTGCAGAATCTGCCCCATCTCCGAATAGCTCAGGGTTGAATTCTCAGTGAGCAAGGTTAACAGTTTTCGGCCAGTTTCATCGAGCGAGGGCTCATGCAGGCGCTTCGGGCGAACGGAGTTCGTTTTTTCAATCATGGTCTGGCGGTCCGAATGCGATTCGACGTACTGATAGTAATACAGAAAGATTTTCAGCCATGAGCCTACTTCATCCAACAAACATCAGAGAACGCGAAGAACTGGCGGCATGCGCTCAAGGAGTGTTAGAAGCAATTCTGACGCGCGATCCTGCGTCGCGCAAGGTCTTTCCGCAAACGCACGCCCGCGATCTAGCGGCGCTTCGGACGATGAGCTTGCCCGCAGAGGGCCGACCGGCGAACGAAGTCGCGAAGGAAATGGAATCCACCGTCTTCGCGCAGCAGGCCACGGTCGATCATCGCCGCTACTTCGCCTTCATTCCCGGCCCGTTCTCGCCATTATCCTGGATTGGCGAACTGCTCACCGCGGGCCACAATCCGCACGCCGGAAGCTGGCTACAGAGCGCCGGACCCAGTTGTGTCGAAGGCGAGATGATCCGCTGGATGGTGGCGCAACTCGGCATGCCTGCGGAGACCGCCGGTGGACTCTTCGTATCCGGCGGGTCGATGGCCAACCTCACGGCGATGGCTGTGGCGCGCGATCTGCGCCTGACTGAGGCCCAACGGCCGCTCGGCGTCGCGTATGTTTCCGACCAGACGCATTCGTCGAACGCAAAGGGCATGAAGCTGTTGGGATTCGCCAGTCGGCAGATTCGCAAGATCGGATCCGATGCCGGATTCCGGATGAATACGGCTGAACTGCGCGAGAGAATCCACAGAGACCGCGCCATCGGCTTGCAGCCGTTCGCGGTGATTGCCACCGCGGGAACCACCAATACGGGATCGATCGATCCGCTGCAAGAGATCGCGCAGATTGCGCGTGAAGAGGGATTGTGGATGCATGTCGACGGTGCCTATGGCGCGTCCATCTGCTTGTCTCCGACGCACCGTGAGTTGCTGAAGGGCATCGAGCATGCGGATAGCGTGGCATGGGATGCGCACAAATGGATGTTTCAAACCTACGGATGCGGCGCGGTGCTGGTGCGCGACAAGAGCCATCTTTCCGATTCGTTTTGCGTTCGTCCTGAATACTTGCGCGATGCCGAAAGCAACGCGGAGTGCCCGAATTATTGGGAACTGGGTCCGGAACTGACGCGGCCCGCGCGCGCGTTGCGCTTGTGGTTCACTCTGCAGGTGGCCGGAACGCGAGCGATGGGTGAAGCGATCGCTCATGGTGTGCAGTTGGCGGAATGGGCGGAAGACGAATTGCGACACAACCCGGGTCGATGGGAAATCGTCTCGGACGCCAAACTGGGGATCGTCAATTTTCGCTTTCTTGCGCCGCAGTCCCACGATGCCGCGGCAGCGGACGAGTTGCAGCGCAAGATCGCGAGACGGGCGATGGAAGAGGGCCAGATTGGCGTATTGACGACGGAGCTACGCGGGCGTACCGTGCTTCGAATCTGCGCGATTCATCCGTTGGCGACCGAACGGGATATGCGGGAATCCGTCGCGTTGTTGGACGAATACGCAAAAGTCTCGGTGCGAGCGCTGGAAGAATCATTGGCGTTTGCGTAGCGCAATCAATGCCGCCCCGCAAAGCAACAATGCCCAAGCGGAGGGCTCTGGAATGGCGTTTGTCTGGCCAGAGACGAAGAGCCCGGTGGGATTGGTGTTTGCGGCCGATCCTGCAGCCCGGCCCGCGCTATTGGCGATCAAGCCGGTGCTGCCCGCCGTCGTGTTGAGCACGGTGCCTATGAGCACCGAAGTCGCACTCAGGACGCCGCTCAAAGTGAAAAAAGTGCCATTGGCCGTTGAGAAGCAGTTGCCGGAACAAACTGAGGTTCCGCCGGTGAACGATCCATTGGTGATGGACCGCGCCAGTGTTCGGAACCCAGTTCGAAGGCCTTACCGTTTTGATCACCGTGAGATTGCCGTTGACCATCCACGGATTTGAGCCGTCGGTTGAGATACCGATGCCGAAGACTGGTAAGAAGTGGGGTCAAGTTACTTCGCGACCGGAAGCTTGCTCGCCATGGACTTCAGATTCTCTGGCGCGTACCGGCACGCCGCATCCGCCATACGGTCCAAAGCGGATTGGTGCACCGCTTCGCCGTCGGCCAAATGCTGGCCGATCGGACGCGCATAAGGACCCATCAGCCGATACATCGCCGTCATCGAATTCTGGAGCACGGAATTGAAGTGCGGCTCAAAAAACTTGAAATACGTGACGTCGATTTCGAGTCCCAGAGTACGCGCCTTGGCGGCAAGCCAATGCAGGGCTTCGTTGGCGAGTCCGTCGGGCGTATATCCGCCACCGATGTTGCTGTGGACACCGGCGAACCATGCCTGTTCGAGCTGTCCTGTCCAACCAGCGGGGCGCGTCCAGATATCCGGCGCGAAGGGTTTGCGGCGTTCGTCGATCGCCATCGCGTGAAAGGCATTTTCAACAGCCGGATGCAGCGTGACGTCGTGATACTTGTATTTATCTTTATTGAAAAAGTGTCCCAGCAGGCCGGGCACGCCGAGCGCCCCCACGGTATCCCACACGCCGATCATGCGAATCGGGGGACAAGGACGGGCGTCACGGACATTGTGAAAGGCCTTGTTCCAAGCCTCGGAACCGGGTTGGGAATTGTTCTCGTAACAGGCATAGATGTCCGGAACGTAGTAATCGTCATCCTTTTGAAGCAGTCCGACTTGATTCATGAAGCCCACCAGCGTGCGCACGGTAAATGCTCCGCGGCTGAATCCAAAGAAATACAACTCGTCACCCGGCTCATAGTTGAAAACGATGAAGCGGTAGAGGTTGCGAACGTTGGTCTCAAGGCCTTCGCCGAAAGCGCCTCCGGTGAACTTATCGATGCCGCCATCGGTGCCAACGCCATCGTGATAAAAAACAATCTGATCGATACCGGCAGCGGATCGGGGCAGAATGGCGCGAGCGATTTTGGTGACGTTGGTGGGCCGACGTTTACCGGTAATTTTGTCTACCTGATCGGGCTCGTTCCAGGTTCCGTCGGCGCACAGGACAATACGTTTCATGAGCCGTAGTCTAACCGATCTGGAGCACTAACGTTTGGCAGCGCCCGCAGCTTGGGGCACCATGATCCGTTCGTAGAGCGACAGCAGCTTTTTCGCGCCTTGTTTCCAACTCAACCGCTCATCGAAGAAACGCCTCGCACCTGTCGCCAGGCGCGCCGCTAACTCGCGGTCTTTCACGATCTCGTGCACGGCGTCGGCGATGTGGATCGCGTTCGCTTCGGGCACGATGTAGGCGTCTTCGCGATGCCGCATGCTCAGCGCGATGTTGGATGCGGGCAACACCACCGGGCGGCCGGTGGCCAGAAACTCTGGCATTTTGCTGGGAAATCGATAGTCGTTGAACTCTCCGGGCCTGCCGGGCTGCACAAACAGATCTGCCATCGACAGAACCCACGGCATGTGTTTGTGTTCCACCAAACCCAATTCCACGACATGGCGGCGCGCCCATGTACCGTCGCCTTCGAGAAACGGATGAAAGTCGCGCCCCGCGCGGACCAGCGTCACCGGGCATCCCTCGCGGTTGAGCAGCGCCAACGCAGTATACAAACTGCGCACCTCGGCGGCATTGGCGGCGTGCACGTTGCCGGGATACACAATCACCGTATTGAGCGGTAACGAAAGCTTCTTGCGGCGTTCATAGTCTATCGGTACATTGCGGAACAGTTCCTCATCCGCGGAACACCAGACTTCTTCGATGGGCTTGCCTTGGGGAACCAATTCACTCAGGCGATCGACGATGACCGTGGCGGCGTCGGCGCGTTCCATCAACTGGCGATAGCGGATGGGGTGCGAAAGATTGAGCGGAACTCCGGCATCCAGATCGGCAAGCGAGGCCCGTTGCAGATCGCGCCATTTGCGTCCCATCAAGCGCGCGGTAATGTGCTCTTCATTGTCTTCGAGATGAATGACGAGCTTTGCGGATCCGCCGGTGACGGGCAACGCTTTCTCGATGAATTGACGGTTGATCTCGCGGGGAGTCCACGCGTGGATCACGTCAGGGCCACGACCGTCCTTGAACCGCAGTTTGCCCGCAAGAACATCCGCGAACAACAGCGGTCGATAACGCGGTTCTCCGCCGATGGTGTCGACGGAAGGCAAATTGTCGGGTACGCAAACCGCCGATTCCACGCCAAGGTCAGCCAAGGCGTTCGCAAGGCTGTGTACATGCGATGCGCTGTTGGCGGTGAAGTCGTGATAGAGAACGAATAGTACGTTCATGCGGACATAAGTTTCAGAGTACACTGCTTGGCATGGCGTCCAACAAAGGAATCACCAGAAGACAACTCGCCACCGCGGCAAGCATGGCGGCAACGATCGGCGCGCAAGAATACACGGGCCCGTTGGATGGCTTGTCGGCCAAGATCTCAGCGGACAGCTTCGATCCTGTCGCCTGGACTCGCAAACGTTGGGAGTCCGCGCCCCTGCGGATGACTTTTCGCGAAGCGCAATCGCGCAAGCAGACTGAGAAATGGCAAGCACATCTGCGGCCAAAGGTCCTCGAATTGATCGGTGGATTTCCGAAAGACCGGACCCCATTGTCGCCACTCTTGCTTGAGAAACGAGACTTTGGCGGGTATACGCGCGAGAAGTTCGTGTTCACTTCGCAAATGGGTGTCCAGGTACTAGCTTACCTTCTGTTACCTGCCAAACGCCAGAGTTCGGGCCCTGTGCCGGTGATGATTTGTGTGCCTGGCCATGGGCGGGGCGTGGACGATATCGTGGGGATCGACAGCAAGGGGAGCGATCGCACGGATAAAGATGGCTATCAACGCGACTTCGCATTGCAGGTGGTGGAATCGGGAATGGCGGCGCTGGCGATCGAGCCGATGGCGTTTGGATGTCGGCGCGATGCGCCCACCAAGAAGAAAGGGCTAGGCGCGTCGGCTTGCCAGCCCGCGGCGGGCGCGGCGTTGCTGCTGGGCGAGACGATGATCGCTTGGCGCGTCTGGGATGTGATCCGTGCGATTGATTGGATCGAGACGCGCAGCGAGTTGGATCCGAAACGTGTTGGTTGCATGGGGATATCCGGCGGCGGCACTTGCACGGTGTTCGCCGCGGCGCTCGAACCGCGCATCAAGGTGGCGATGGTGAGCGGCTATCTGAACACGTTTCGCGATTCGATTTTGAGCATCGCGCACTGCATGGACAACTATGTGCCGGGGATCTTGAACTGGTGCGAGATGTACGATGTCGCCGGGTTGATCGCGCCGCGGCCCTTATTTATCGAGTCTGGAGATCGGGATTCGATTTTCCCGGTGGAAGCGAGCCGCGAGAGTTACCGCAAGGTTCGGCGGGTGTATGAGGCGCTCGGTGCGGGGGATGCGGTGGGGCAGGAAGTGTTTGCGGGTGAGCATAGCTTTCACGGGAAAGAGGGAATTCCGTTTCTGAAGCGGATGCTGGCCTGAAGCAATGCGCTGCTTGCCGAGCAGCGTGACCGTGGAGGATTTCAGTTTGCCGTCCGGCTCGCTCCGGCCTAGAACAGAGGGAATGCCAGGATCTTTGCGACGGTAGCCGAAGGATCGTTGTTCGTGATCTCGACGCGATAGTCGGCACGTGCATAGGCGGGCAAGCGCTGTTCGTAAAGTTTTTCGAAGCGGGCCGAATCTCGAGCCAGCGGCCTCTCGGCGCTCTTTCCGGCGAGGCGCGCGCGTATCAGTTCGATCGAACAGTCGAGCCAAACCGTGACGCCGTTTTCCTGCATTAGCTTGTAGCTCGCGTCTTGCGCGAAGGCTCCTCCACCAAGCGCCAATACGTGCGGACGCCCGGATTGCACGGCCCGGACGCGTTTGCGCAGGCAATCGGTTTCGATCTCGCGGAACGCCGCCTCACCGCCGGTGTCGAAGATGTCAAGGATGGTGCGCCCTTGCGCTTTGACGATGTCATCGTCCAAATCCGCGAAGTTCCAACCCAATTCGTCGGCTAGGCGTTCCCCAACGGTGGACTTGCCGCTTCCCATGAAGCCGACTAAATAGATGCCAGGGGTGCGCTTGAGCTTGAGGATCATCCGTAGAAGGGGATAATGGTAGCACGTGCTGTTACCTCTCTTTCCTTTACAGTCGGTGCTGTTTCCGCGGACGCCGCTGCCGCTCCGTATCTTTGAACCGCGGTACCGCGAGATGATCGGTGAGGCGATAGAATCGCGCACCGAGTTCGGCGTCGTACTCGCCGGCAGGGAGGGCATTGCAAATATGGGATGCAGCGCGATCGTCGACCGCGTGGTGATGCGCCACGAGGATGGGCGACTCGATATCGAGACATCCGGACGCAGGCGCTTTGAGATCGAAAGTATCGTCGAAGAACGAGCCTTTTTGCAGGCGAAGGTTGAATTCTTCGACGACGATTCGGTTGGAGTTCCGGTGGCGGATGTCGAGAATTGGAAGTCTCTGTGGCGTGAACTGTCGGTGGTGGCGGGTGTCGAAAGCGAACCGCGTTGGGACGATCCGCAACTCAGCTTTCAGCTTGCGGCGGCGATTCCTGAACTCTCTTTTCGCCAGTCTTTGTTGGGGATCCGCAACGAAGCGAGGCGGATGCGCGAGATAGCCGAGTTCTATCCTGCTTACCTGATGCAGCAGCGGCACGTTCATCACGTACAATCGGTGGCGCCGCGCAACGGCCACGGCAAGAAGAAGATCGAGGAACTGTAATTGCGATTCGATAGCCGCCAGCAGTTGATCTTCGACGCCGACGACACGCTGTGGGAAAACAACATTTACTTTGAGCAGGCGTTCGATGAGTTCGTGGATTTTCTCGGACACTCCGCGCTAACGCCTCCGCAAGTGCGCGACATCCTCGACGAGCTCGAAGCCGCGAATGCAAAGATTTACGGCTATGGTTCGCATCGCTTTGGCAAGAATCTGCAGGAGGTCTACCAGCATCTGGCGGAACGCGAGATCCGCGAGCAGGATCTGCGCATTGTGATGGGATTCGCCGAGCGCATTCTCGAATCGCCGATAGAACCGATGCCGGGGGTTCGCGAGACCTTGGACTATCTTGTCGAACGCCATGAGTTGACGATCTTCACCAAAGGCAATCCCGACGAGCAGCGAATGAAGATCGATCGCAGCGGGCTGTTGCCGTACTTTGTGCACGCCGAAGTGACCTGGGAAAAGAATCCGGATGCCTATCGCGGCTTGGTGGCAACTCGGGGTTTGACGCCCGAGACGACCTGGATGATCGGGAACTCGCCAAAGTCCGATATCAATCCTTCATTGGCGATTGGGCTGAATGCGGTGTACGTGCCGCATGAGCGCACGTGGATCCTGGAACGCACGCAAATCCAACCGGGGCGCGGGCACCTTTTACAGGTAGACCGGCTCACGGATTTGCTCAATCATTTCTGACGCTGAGGCGTTCGACGAATCCTGTGTTGGAAGGCCCAAGGCCTGGGTGTATTGACCCAAGCGCCCGGTGGAGGCGTGGGTCAAAGCACCCAGAGACCCTGAAAGCCGTTGATACCAGGGCCGACAGCATTGGCGAGGAACTTGCATTCTTCCGGGCGGGAGGCGCTTGCGCTAAAGCATGTTCTTCGTCTTTATGTTTATCTGGGCGTTCGCGATATTCGCGGGAATCACCATGGTCTGGCTGTTGGCTTGGGCGATCCGCAAGGGCGAGTTCCAAAATCTGCGCGATGGCGCGCGAATGATCTTTGACGACACGGAGCCAATTGGCACCGTTACCGACTGTTTTCCCGGCGAATCCGGAAAGCCAGCGAAGGTTGGGGCCAAATGACCACCAATCTCAATCAAGCGGATGAGATTCGGGCGAGAATCGAAGCCGACTCATCCAGCCGCATCGTTGTCTCATTCTACTGGGGCACAGCGCTGATCTGGTTGACGATCGCGACCCTTGCCGGGCTGATCAGTTCCGCCAAGCTGCACTCGCCAGGATTTCTGGGCGATATCGAATGGCTCACCTTCGGTCGCATCCGGCCTGTTCACTGGGACGCTGCGATTTACGGTTTCGGCGGTCTTGCCGCATCGGGCACTCTGCTGTGGCTGCAGGCCCGCTTGTGTCAGGTGCAGTTGCCTTTTAAGCACTGGTTGATCGCCGGTGGAACCATTTTCAACCTCGGCATGTTGTGCGGCGTTGTTTCGGTTTTGGCGGGCTACTCAACGGGCGTTGAGACGCTGGAATTCCCGGTGTGGGCGATGACAATGCTGGTGATACCTTACGTGATTATCGTGGTGGCGAACTTCACGATGTATGCGCGGAAGAAGACCAAACACACGTATGTCTCGCAGTGGTATCTGATGGCGGTGACGGTTTGGTTTCCAGTGTTGGTGTTGTCGGCGGAAGCCTGCATCAACTTTGGCGCGGTGGATGGCGTCGCGCAGGCGATCGCCAACTGGTGGTACGGACACAACGTCGTCGGTCTCTTTGCGACGCCTGCAGGCATTGCGGCCGCTTACTATCTCATCCCCAAAGTGATCGGCAAGCCGATTCATAGCTATCATCTGTCGCTATTGGGATTCTGGACGAATGCGATCTTTTACAACTGGGCCGGCACGCACCACTTAACCGGTGGCCCGCTTCCCGCCTGGACGATCACGATCGGCGTGGTGGGCAGCATGATGATGTTCATTCCGGTGATCACCATCGGCATTAATCATCACATGACAATGGTGGGAAGTTTCCACCTCTTGCGCACAAGTCCGACGCTGCGGTTTGCGGTGATGGGCTCGATGATGTACACGGTATCGAGCTTTCAGGGATCTCTCGAAGCGCTACGCAGCCATCAGGAAGTGACGCATTTCACGCACTATACGATCGGGCACGTGCATCTGGGCATGTATGGATTCTTCGCGCCGTTGATGTTCGCGATGATGTACTATGCGATGCCGCGGCTCATGCGGCAGGAGTGGTCGAGTGCGCGTTTGATCCGCATCCACTTCTGGTGCACGCTCATCGGTACGGCGCTTTACGGTGCGGCGATGTGTTTCGCCGGCGTGAAGCAGGGGCTGATGATGAACGATCCAGCGATTCCGTTCTTGAAGATCGTCAGCTTCACGATTCCCTTCCTGTGGTTGCGTACGCTCGCGGGGTTGATCCTGCTGGCGGGAACGGTCGCGTTTCTCATCAATTTCGGGCGGATGCTGATGCGCTACAAGGTGACGTTTGCGGATCCGACGCTGTTCACCACGGAAAGGAATTGGGACGCCCTGCTGGCATCGGGCAAGGAGGAGAAACCCGCATGAGCCGAACACTATTTCTCGCACTCGGTATCTTTCTCACGATCGCAGCTTCGGTGACCGGCTTGGTGATCTTGCCGAACTGGCAGTTTCAAGCGTTGAAGCCGGTTGCCAAAAGCGGTGGGTTGCTGTATCCGGAACAGTACTTCGGCGATAACAAACGGGGGCGCGAAGAGTACATCGCCCAGGGCTGTATTTACTGCCATTCACAGCAGGTTCGTATGAAGGGTTATGGGGCCGATATCCGCCGTGGCTGGGGCAATCGGCGCAGCGTTCCGCGCGACTACATTTTCGACTTTCCGCATCAGTTGGGCACGATGCGCACGGGTCCCGATCTGGCTAGTATCGGTGCCCGGCAGCCGTCTCGCGATTGGCATTCGCTGCATCTTTACGATCCCCAGATTACGTCGCCGGGATCGATTATGCCCTCATTTTACTATCTGTTTGAGGAAGTGAAAAAGGGCATGCCACCGCCTGAGGGATCTGTGAAGTTGCCGGATGCGGCGAAGAATCACGCAGATGTCGGATACATCGTTCCGAAAGAACGCGGTTCCAATCTGATCGCGTACCTGAAGCGATTGAATCAGTCGTTTCCCTTGCCGGAGGCCCAACAATGAGCGAACAAGAGCGATCGCAGGAGACGGTACAACCACATCCGGATGTGGATTCGGTGTTTCAGATGCATGCCGCGGCGATGCGTGAAATGCAGGAGCCGCGCGATGGTGTGAGTCCGACGCCGGTTTCCTATATCGTGATCTGTTTCTTCTATCTGTTGTGGGGTGGATTCTATATCGGCTTCTATGGCGGGACGTGGAAGGGCGATGGATTGGCAGAGCGGCCACTCGGTGGGCCGCCGGTGGCTTTGCCGCCCCAGGATCCGATGAAGCTGGGGCGCGAAGTTTTCAATTCGTGTATGCAGTGCCACCAGGAGACGGGGCTTGGCGTTCCGGGAAGCTATCCTCCGTTGGCCGGATCCGAGTATGTGATCGGCGACAAGCGGCGTTTGGCGGCGATTCTGGTGAATGGCATCGGCGGAGAGCTCGTCGTAAAAGGGCAGACTTTCAATAGCGCCATGCCGCCGTGGGGGACGCTTGACGATGAAGAGATCGCTGCGGTGGCCACCTACATTCGCAACACTTGGGGCAACAAGGCGGACCTTTTGACTCGTGAGTTTGTGGGTTCGGTTCGCAAAGAAGTGGAAGGCAAGGGTGAGTGGCGTGCGGCGACACTCGACGCATTTGCGAAGAGCGCGCCTCCTGCCGCGGCAGCCCCTGCGGTTGTTCCGGCTCCACCAACTGCTGTTCCAGCGGTGGCTCCGACCGCTGGAAAATAGATGGTCAAGCAGGTCCAACTCGAAGGATGCGGGTGCGACGACCACGCGCCCGCATCGCTTTGGTGGCGTATCGGCGGCAGCGCCTTTCTGGCCATGAATGCGATGGTTTTGGGCATCGCGGTGAATGGTTCCGAGGTGACCGCCGAAGAGCGCTACACGCTGGAATTGTCGATCCTATGTGTTACTTTCCCGGTGTTCGTATTGCTTTCGGCGGAGCTTTTGCAAGCGGCCTGGCAGGCTGCGAAGCAGTTGCGGATGTCGATCGAGCTTCTTTTCCTGACGGGTATCGGGGCGTGCCTTGCGGCTTCAGTGCTGTTCTTTGTCCGGCGCACCGGTAACGGATATGCTGACGTCGCCGCGATGCTGTTGGTAATTTATGCGTTGGGGCGACAGATCGGCGCGTATGGGAAGCAGCGAGTGTTGAATTCGCTGAGTGAACTCGCCCCGCAGAATCGCCAGGCGCGGAGGCTGAATCCGGAAGAGATGGTCTCCGCATCAGTGATCGAAGCAGGGGATCGCATTCGTGTTTTGCCGGGCGAAAGCGTACCTGTCGATATCCGTTTGTTCGAGGGCGCGGCGTTGTTGCATGAGGCGTCAGTCACCGGCGAGAGTCTCGCGGTGCGCAAAGGGCAGGGCGATCTCATCAAGGCCGGATCCTTTCCGTTGGACTGTTCCATCGATGGCGAAGCCGTTTCGCGAGGAAGCGAAACGAGTCTCGATGAGGTCCGCGGACTGATTGCATCCGGGCTTGCGCGCACTGGGGTCGAACAGGGCATGGCTCTCCATTCGCTGCGGTGGTTCCTTCCTTTGGTGCTGGCGTCGAGCCTGCTGACGTTTGCGTGGCATTTGCAGAGCAAGCCTTGGGATCAGGCCGTGTTCGTGGCCTTGTCTGTGCTGGTGATCGCGTGCCCCTGCGCTTTGGGATTCGCGACACCATTGGCCGTATGGATGGGGATCGCGAGATTGCGCGAGATCGGAATCCTCGCGCGTTCTGGCGAGGCGATGGAAAAGCTGGCGGAAATCGATACCGTAATCTTCGATAAAACAGGAACACTGACTTTGCCGGAACAGTATGGCGTCACGTGGCGCGTCACGGGCGCATGGCGCGAGCGCGAGCGGGAATTGAGTGGCATGCTGCGCGAGGCGGAACTCGCCAGTCGGCATCCGCTATCGCGGATTCTGGAACCGCTGTGGATCGATGGAATACCGCGGCTTGAGTTTGCAGGGCTGCGAGGCGTCCGGCTCTTGCCTGGGGCGGGCATCGTCGCGCAGTTTCACGATGGACGCGAGCTGTTCGCTGGGATGGAAGACCGCGCATCCGGAAAGCTGGTGGTGACGGTGGACCGCGAGATGGCGGCGATCATCGACCTGAAAGAAACACAGGCGACTGCAATCATCCCGGCAGTGCGTGCGCTTGAGGCGCTTGGCATCGATGTGGTGCTTGCCACTGGCGACGCGGAAGAGCGCGCGGTCGAGATCCCCGTAGAGACGCGGATGTCGCGGCAGAGTCCTTCGGATAAACAGGCTTTGTTGTGCGGTCTTGCCACAAAAGGGCGAAAGGTCCTATTTGCGGGCGATGGACTCAACGACACTGCGGCAATGGCTTGGAGCCACGTTGCCTGCGCTGCGCCGGAATGCGCAGAACTGGTGCGCGATCTCAGCGGGCTGGTGTTTTTACATCGAGATTGGAGCCGTTTAGCAGAAGCGATCCGGGTTGCACGCAAGGTGCGGAAAGTCGTGCGTGCGAACATTGCCTTCTCGCTGGCTTACAACTTGATCGGTATGGCGGTGGCGGCCACGGGATGGTTGCATCCGGTGGCTTCGGCTTTGTTGATGACGGCATCCAGCTTGACGGTGATCATTTACACGATGCACCTGATGGATTGGGAGTCTGTGTAGCCATGCTGTTTCCCGCACTCACTGTGATCTGTGGCGTTGCCCAAGTGGCTCTGCTCTATCAGCGGTCGCCGTGGATAGCAGGTGCGTTCGGGGGCTTCGCCGCGGTTGCGATTCTGATGCTGTTTGCGGCGACGCGTCTGCATTGGGTTTCGCACCTGGATATGTATCTGTTGATGCTCGGGCCGGGGGGATTGGGCATGATGCTGGGCGGCTGGCAGGCTGGGCCTTTATGCCACAGCGCCACGTGGAGCGTGTTTTGGCCGATGACAGCGGGTATGTTGATGCTCTCGGTTCCTTTTTGCTGGTACTTGGCGCGATGTGTCCTCGAAGCCCGCAGACAGGGGCGAGGGGTCCAAGCTCTGTTGCTCGACATGGCAGGAATGCAGGTCGGCATGTTGCTGGGGCATCTTCCGTCAATCATGCTGCCTGTGATGGATCCGCGCTTGATCTGGCTGCATCACGCCCTGATGCTGATTGGGATGTCGATGGGAATGCTGGTGGCGGCGGTACTGCAACAGGGCTGGCGGGAGAGGATTGTGGAACGATAACTTACGTGCTCCCGCGGCGAGGTCGCGCCACCTCGTCGCCTCTCGCCGCAGGAGCCGGGAATCTACTGTTTTTCGACTGAAAGTTTGTTGTCCACAGAGAAGGATCCAGAAACCAAGCGTGCCTGCATGTTCGCGATCGTTCGGTCGGACTCGACGGCGACAACCCCTATGAGTTTCACATTGCCGTTCTTCACGATGATGTGAATCGGAGGAACAGCCTGTAGTGAATAGCGGTTCAACGCTGTGTGTCCATAGATGGATCGATAGGTAGCGAGGCGAATGCGATCGTCGTTGGGCGAATTGGGCAGCACTTCGATTTCGTTGGCCACCCGGCTCACGCCTTCGATGTCCTTGACGACTTGCTCAGCCGAACTCTTCAATGTCGGCCTGGTCACCGAACCGAACAGCGTCACCGTGTCACCGTCGACGCGATAAGACAGGTCATCGAAGACCCCATAGTAGGGAAGCATTACGAGCTCATGGCGAACTTGACGTACCAGACGCGATTCCTTTTTCGCCCCGGTACGATCATCCGCCGCGGTTCCTGGAGCCGCCGTGAGGGCGGCCAGAAGGCAGAGGGAAACAGCTTGCTTCATTATTTTTTCTCCCAACTTGAGTAGCGCTTGAGGGTTGCGGCCAATTCACTGCCCGGTGACTTCGGAGTCAGCACGTGATGACCCCGCATGATCTCCTCGTTGGAAATTCGTTTTCCATAGATCTTTTCGTTGTCGTCCATGTCTTCGCGTAGTGTGCTGCCTTCGAGCGAGACACCCGCAAAAACTCCACGCGAACGCGAGTAGCCGAGCATTTCTGCGCGCATGGATGCATCCGTCTCCGCCTGCACTGTCCGTCCAACCGGACCCGCCATCGCACTGGCTGCGCCACCGATTTTGAACTCACTCTTCAACAGCCGGTCAGCGCCCCGTTCGTTCATTACCAACAGGACAAGATCGGTTTCACCGCCCCCGATTTGAAAGCCTACGCTGCCGCCCTCAATTCGGACCGTTGCCGGGCCGCGCCATCCGCCGCCCTGCTTGCGGCACATGATGACGCCCTTGCCGTACTTTGCGCCGACGATGAAGGCACCCTTTTTCATGCCGGGAACAATCACAGCGCAATGTGAGCGATCTAGAAGATCCTGGGGGATCCCGGAATCCTTGGTTGTCATGATCTCATTGAGAACAGCAGTCGATTCCGTGATTCGGCCGACGGCCTCGGGCTGCTTGTGGTCGCCGAAGGCGCTTGCCATGGCGAAAAGCGAGCCAACTAGCACAGGTTGTATCAGTTTCATAAATCTCCTAAGCGATATCTCGCTGCACTTTACTGTGCACGTTGGGTGCCATTGAACTTTCCCCGATTCCCCGGATTCTCCTGTACGCATCCGGTAAAAATGCCCTGGAGTCTGTCAATTCGTTGCAAGAAATCTTCTCGAAGGGTCAACGAGCAGCGCCGAACTGAGGCTCTTTCGAACTGCCTTGCACCTTGATCTTGAGGAAAGTGCCTGCGCCGTTCTTGGCGAAGAACGGATCTACCGGCTTGAGAGCCCATCGCTTCCACCCCGTCATCGTTTGGGAAACGCGCGCTTTGAGACGCAGCGATCCCTTAAAGTCGAGCGTATCGGCATCCATGTTGTAGATTCCAGCCAAATCCACCTGCGACCCCGGAACCTGAAAAGTAAGTCTTTTGAAGTCGATCCGTTCATCCTCGAGGTGAAACTCTCCCGCCATGCCGGAGAAGACATTGTCGATGGATTGGCTCTTGGGCTGTCCCTGGCCTCTCTTGCTCAGCATGTCCACTTTATCTTGCACTTCGTCCATCAGGAACTGTCCCTGTCTGATTTGAAAAGAGCCGTGGAGAATGAGTTTCTCGCTGACGGTGCCGGTCACCGGTGGAATTGTGATTTTCGAAGTCATTTGAATACGACCCGCCATAAAAGGTTTCGCCTTCGTTGCCAAACGCAGCATGTCAAGCATTTCACCGTTCGGCATCTTGACATCGAGTTCAATGCTTCTCCTGGAGTTGCCTTCATGCTTGACGACGGCTCCGCCGGTGGTGAACTCGCTACTGTTTAGCCGGGCTTGAACTGGCTGCAGAATCGTATTCCCATTCGTTCCATCGACCCGCGCCGCGTATGAGACATGAAGATCCATTGGAGTTCCGACCCGTTTCAGCCTGAAGTTCGGCACGTCGGCCTCGCCCGAGGCCTCGATTTCACTGAGTGTGCCCTTGAAAGTGCCGGTGGAACGGAGCGTGCCGGCGATGGCAGCGAAGACACCTAAATCGGCGTCGGAGAAAGTGTAGTCACCTGTCAGGGGCGTGTCGCTGGGAGATTCGGCATTCCAAGGCCCGAAACTGCCAGTAGCTTCAATCGTCCCCGGGGGCTTGGGATTTGTGAGCCGCGCCTGATAGCGCAGCGATTCATTCAATTGAACGGAGTCGAGAACGACCCGATGCAGTTCAAATTCGAGCGGTATCCTGGCCTTATTGCGTGGAAGAATGACCAACTTGGAATTTACGATAATCACCTTCTCGAGGAAGATGCCACCCGGATCGGCTGCTTCTTGCGCTGTTGCCGTATCGGATTTTCCGATTAGGTTGGGGCGTTCACCCCTGGGCGGCACGGTGATGACGAAGTTGCTCATTTCCACGAGTGCGACCTTTTTCTGGGGATCGAAGACGCGGCCTAAATCGACTTGAAAACGGAGGCGTTTCATAGCGAACATCGGGGCGACGTCGCGCCTGCCGCGATGGCGAAGCAGGATGTCCTCACCGACGATCTCCGCAATCACCCCGCGGCCCCTATTTGCGAACAAACGCAAGAAAGGAATCTTCGGGACATGAACCGTCAGTTTTCCAACCTCCACCTCGCCGTCGAAACGGCGGCTCAAATACTGAATCGCCTGTTGCCGAATGTAGGGGTCGAATCGCTTCGACATGGTGGAGGCAACCATGAAGATGGCGAGTGTTCCAAGGGCTATCGATGCGCCGATGGCGACGAACCAAAGCTTTTTCGAGGACATGAATCTAGTGGGCTCCGATGGTGTGGGAAAAATGAGCCAGTACGCACGTGTCATCGCCATCGCACGCACCGGCTCAGAACAAACACAAGCAACAAATCAACAGCAATGGCGATTCATCTATCCTAATAGCACGCGTGGTGCCAAACGCTACTTCGCACCTACCGATTCGCGATGTGAGGAATCGACCCGGGCTTGCTCCCTTGAGAGTTGCTCTTCAATTGCATAGGCCTTTCCGAATTCTGCCCCCAGAAACAACACCGTCGCGGAGAAGTTCGCCCATAAGAGGAGAATGATCACCGAACGTCCTGGGCCGAAGACCGACCCGACAGTGGACTTTCCGATGTAGATGGCAACGAGTTCCTTGCCTGCCGCAAAGAACAGCGACGTGCACAGTGCGGCGATGATCGCCTGGTTTTTAGTCACCGCCGCATCCGGAACATAGCGATGAATGAGAAAGAACAAACCGAACAACAGGAGCAGCGAGGCTCCGAAATTGGCGATGGTCAAGACCCATTCCGGGGCGGGCAGAAGGGTCGCCACGAACTCGCCAGCTGCCGCTGTGACCATGCTTACAATTGAAATGGCGAGTACAAGAGTACAGAGAGCGAAAACCAGCAGCAGGTCGCGGCTCCGTTTCAAAGCCGTTTCAAGGAAGCTTTCTTCACTGTCTGGGGCTACCCGCCAGATCAGGTTGAGCGACGACCGCAGTTCCTCCGCAACGCCTGTGACGCCGTAAAGCAGCACGGCAAGTCCCAACAAGGCGGCGAATGCGGATTCCCGCGGTGGGAAACCTGCGCTGAGCACGCTGTCCACAACATCGGCGACAGAACTGCCGAAGATGCCGTTCACTTTGGATTTGAAGATCCAGCGAGCAGACGTTGAGCCCAGAAACCATGTGGCTAAGCTCATCGCAACGGTGATCAGCGGTGCAAGCGAGAGCAGGGAATAGAAGGCGAGAGACGCACTCATTCCGCTGCCCCGATGTTGATTCCACCCGGCAATCGCGGATGAGAACATTCTTCCGTACATCATTTCCTCACTGAGAGCATTTGACCGGCCAGATATTGCGTGGCAATTGGTCCGGTTGCGGTAGAACGGGTTTGGCCAGCGTCGTGCAAAGACAGATTTCGCGGAATGAAATCAGTTTTCGCGAGAGGAGTTCATGATGATTCAACGAGTGAGCCGAGCCTCATTGTTTGCGGCACTGTTTGGATGCTTGGCCTTTGGACAAGAGACGAAGCCGGCCGACAATACGGGACACAACAAGCGAGATGATCAGGCCGGTGCTGTGACCCCGGACAAGCAAGGCACCAGCCCAGCCGACCGCAAGATGCTGCAGGCGATTCGCAAGTCGGTCGTCGCAGAGAAAGACTTTTCAACCTACGCTCAGAACGTGAAAATCGTGGTTCGCGAAGGAATCGTGACGCTTCGCGGTCCGGTCAAGAGCGATGGCGAAAAGCGCCGAATCGAAGAACTTGCAACGCTGGCAAGTGCTGCGAAGGTGATCAATCAGCTTGAGATTTTACCTAACTCTAAGAACTAACGAAGTCGAAAGAAAGAGACACATCATGTCAAAGAACATTTCTGTATTTGGAATTTTCAGCAATCGGGCTCGACTCGAAAGCTCCATCGAGAGCCTGCGACAGTCCGGATTCCGCGCCGTCGATATCTCCGTCCTGATGCCTGAGAATCTGGGCAACAAAGACATGGCCGTGGAGAAGGCGAGCAAATCTCCAGAAGGGGCTGCCACGGGTGCCGCATCCGGAGCCGTAGTAGGGGGTGCGCTCGGTTGGTTGGTGGGAATTGGCATGCTTGCAATTCCTGGCCTCGGGCCGTTCATGGCTGCGGGACCGATCATGGCCGCACTGGCGGGGGTTGGGGCTGGAGCGACACTTGGCGGTGTCACCGGCGCGCTAGTGGGAATGGGCATTCCGGAATACGAGGCAAAGCGTTTTGAGGGTCGCGTGAAGAGCGGTGGCATCCTGGTTTCCGTCCACTGTGACGATGGTGACTGGGCAAAGAAGGCGAAAGATCTTCTTGAGCGAACCGGTGCCGAAGACATCTCTTCGACGTCAGAAGCAACCGCTGATTTTGGTGCAACCGATAAGCCGGTGCCCCGCCATATCTAGGTTCCGTGCTCACTCTCATGGCGAGCCTCACTGGTTCGCCATGAATCCATTTCTCTGGGGCTCTCTGGAGCCCAGCCAAACAAGGAGCAAGTTCAAATGTCGAAAATGAAAACACTTCACGATCTCTTCACCGAAGAGATCAAAGATCTATACTCCGCGGAAAAGCAGTTGACTCTCGCCATTCCAAAGATGCGCAAGGGCACAACGGATCCGCAGATGGCCGATGCTTTTGCCGCCCATTTCGCCGAAACCAAGTATCAAGTGGCACGGCTTGAGACGATCGGCCAGGAACTTGGCATCACGGTTTCCGGCAAGAAATGCAAGGGAATGGAAGGCGTGATTGCAGAAGGACAGGAAGCCCTGGACCAAAGCGGTGATTCAGCCGTCTGCGATCTGGCGATTGCCAGTGCCGCCTGTCGCGTGGAGCATTATGAAATGGCGGGATATCAAACCGCAATCGCATTGGCGGAGCGTCTCTGCTACGATCATGCGGCCAATCTGCTTACCGAGTCTCTCTTGGAAGAACAGGCCGCCGACACCACCATAAAGGAACTCACGAGTCGGATTATGGCTGACCTGGAAGATGCGCAGGTGGCGTCACAGGTTCCAACGACGACTTCCAGGTAACTTAGAAGCAGGCGAAGTGACCGCATTTGATCGGGCGATGTCACGCGCGACCGTTGCCTCGGGTGATACTTGGGTTCGAATCGGACAAAACCTAACGAAACAACCGGCTCTCACTGAGGGCCGGTTGTTTCATTCCAACTCGTCAAAGATAAAGCTACCACTCGCGGTAAAGCTGCGGGAACTCTTTCTTCAACTTTTCAACCTTCGGTAAAGAGTTCACGACAACGTAGCGATGGCGGGGATTGTGCTTCACGAAGTCCTGATGATAGCCTTCCGCCGCGAAGAATGCCGGTAGTTTTGCAAGCTCGGTCGCGATGGGCTGGCTGAAGACCTTCGCGTCGTTCAACTGCTTCATGTACGCTTCGGCGATGCGCTTCTGATCGGCAGTCTTGTAAAAAATCGCAGAGCGGTACTGACGCCCCCAATCCGGACCCTGCTTGTCCTTCTGGGTCGGATCGTGAGCCACCGAGAAGAAAATCTTGAGTACCGTTCCCATCGAAATCTTCGCGGGATCGTAGACCACCTCGATGGCTTCGGCATGGTTGGTGCGACCGCTGCCGACGTTTTCATAGACAGCCGATTCGGCGTCGCCGCCCGCGTAACCGGACGTCACGCTGAGCACGCCGGTCACATGTTCAAAGACCGCCTCGGTACACCAGAAGCAGCCGCCGGCCAGCACGATACTCTGCTTTCCTTTGGCGGCTGGCAGGTCCACCGCGGCATCGGGCAGAGTTGCGGCAAAAGCCGTTAGCGCGAACAACGCGAATAGTATCGTCTTCATCTGAGTTCTCTTTCTTACGCCTTGCCGCGCGGTGTGAAGTTGAGCGACGCGGAGTTCATGCAGTACCGCAAGCCGGTGGGCTTGGGGCCGTCTTCGAAGACGTGTCCCAAGTGGGCATCGCAGCGCGTGCAGACGTTTTCCACGCGAACCATTCCATATGCCTTGTCGGGTGCGTCGGTGACGTTCTCTTTGGCGATGGACTGCCAGAAGCTAGGCCAGCCGGTGCCGGATTCGAACTTGGTTTTGGAATCGAACAGCGCGGTTCCACAGCAGATACAACTATAAACGCCGTCGTCATGGCTCTTCGCATACTTGCCCGTTCCGGCGCGTTCGGTGCCCTTCTTGCGGGTCACCATGAACTGTTCGCCAGAGAGTTGCTGCTTCCACTCCGCATCGGTTTTGATGATTTTTTCGACGGAGACGACGCCCTTCTTGCGTCCGGCGGCGTCGATCTCAGCGATCTTCACCATGCCGCCTTTTGCCGCGGCTGCGAAAGCCGCTGCCGCGATTGTCGTTCCGAAAACTGCTCGACGTGTGATCTTCATTGTTTGAACCTCCTGCCCGATAATACGATGCACCATCCTCAACGGATGATCCCATTCTACGCACTACATACCTGCATTTTCATTCGCATCTCCGCGAGGCCATCCCCCTCGCGCTGCAACTTCAGTCCGCTCTTCTCATAGAATCGTGCGAGTGGAACAGGTACAATCGCTTGGACGAACTGGATGCCCGGAAGGTTGCCGATGGCTTTAAGTCTATACAGCAACAGATAGCGTCCCAGACCTTGACGCTGCATGTCACGGCGCACCATGCCCCAGTGCAGTTGGGCTTGCGATGCACTAGCTGTGAATCCACCGCAGCCGATGACCTGGCCATCGTGTTCCACGACGAAGCAAGTGCTTTCGGAGGATTGCAGGAACGCGTCGAAGTCCTGCTGTTGCACGGGATCGGAAAAGTTGGAAGCAAACACAGCGACGCAGTCTGTGTGGTCGGAGTCGAGATAGGGCCGTATGTCCATCCATAGAATGTTACCCTCGATCCCGTGAAAGATTTTAAGGATCGAGTCGCCGTGATCACCGGTGCCGCGTCGGGCATTGGCCGCGCGATGGCGTTTCGCTTTGCGCACGAAGGCATGAAACTGGTGCTCGCCGATATTGAGCAGCCGACGTTGGACAACACTGCGCGCGAACTCGCGGCCGCTGGAGCGTCAGTGCTTGCCGTGCAAACCAACGTCGCGAAGTTGGCGGAAGTGGAAACGCTCGCCAGCCGCGCGATGAACAAGTTTGGACGGGTGGATGTGCTCTGCAACAACGCGGGCGTTGGATCCGCACCCCGTCCTTGTTGGGAGCAGACGAACGCGGATTGGGAATGGGTGATTGGCGCGAACTTGTGGAGCGTCATTCACGGCATCCGGACGTTCGTGCCGTTGATGATCCGTCAAGACAGCGAAGGCCACATCGTGAACACCGCGTCGATGGCGGGGTTGTTGGGGTTGGGCAATTTCGGACCCTACTACGCGACGAAGCACGCGGTGGTGTCGATTTCCGAGTCGTTGCACTTCGAACTGGCGTTTCGCGGATCGAAGTTGAAAGCGTCGGTGTTATGTCCGGCGTTTGTGAATACGCGGATTGGCGAGAGCGAGCGCAATCGCCCCGACCGTCAACCCGTGAGTTTAACGCCGCTGGAACAGCAGTTCGGTGAGGCTTTCCGAACGGCGCTCCATGCGGGCATCCCGCCTGCAGATGTCGCTGAGAAGGTCGTGGAGGCGATTCGCGAGGAGAAATTCTACATACTCACGCATCCAGAGAGGAAGACCGATTTTGCGTGGCGAGCGGGTAATATCCTTGAAGAGCGGAATCCGGATCCGCAGGCGCTGTTGGCCGCATTGTTGAAGCGGTAATGCCGAAGCGGTAAGCGGGGTACACTGAAGAGGTCTCCCCCACAGCAGCTAAAGCATCCACAATGGCATCTGATAAGTTCCATGACGAATGCGGCGTATTTGCCATTTATGGCAATCGCGACGCGGCGAATCTCACGTATTTGGGGCTGTACGCGTTACAGCACCGAGGGCAGGAAAGCGCCGGTATCACCAGCAGCAACGGCGTCGACCTGCGGACACACAAATCGATGGGCCAAGTGCAGGACATCTTCACTCCACCGGTGATCGCTACCTTGGCCGGATCCGCTGCCATCGGGCATACACGGTATTCCACAGCCGGCGATACGAATCTATTGAACGCGCAGCCGTTTTCAGTGGATTGCAATAAGGGCAAGATCGGCGTCGCGCACAACGGCAACATTACCAATGCTGGAGAACTGCGCCGGGAACTCGAAGACGAAGGCTCGATCTTTCAGGCGTCCAGCGATACGGAGGTGATTCTGCACCTCGTGGCGCGCAGCCGCGAGCGCACGCTTGCCGGTGCGCTGCGCGATGCTTTGCTACAGCTCGAAGGCGCGTTTTCATTGGTGTTTTTGGCGCAAGATCGTATCATCGTGGCGCGCGATCCCCATGGCTTTCGCCCGCTGGCGATGGGCCAGATGGAAAACAAGAGCTATGTCTTCGCTTCGGAAACCTGCGCGTTCGATCTGATCGGCGCCACTTATCTGTGCGATGTCGACCCGGGCGAGATGATCATCGTCGGGCCTGAGGGCATGACTCGCGAACGCTATACGCCGAAGCGCGACACCGCGTTCTGCGTGTTTGAACATGTGTATTTCGCGCGCCCGGATTCGCTGGTGTTTGAGCGTCCGGTGCAGCGTACTCGCGAGATGCTGGGTCGTTTCCTGGCTCGCGAAACGGGCGTCGCGGCGGACGTTGTGGTTCCGGTGCCTGACTCGGGCGTCGCCGCGGCGATCGGTTACGCGGCGGAATCCGGAATTCCGTATCGTCAAGCTCTGATCCGAAATCATTATGTGGGGCGCACGTTTATTGAGCCTTCGCAGGCGATCCGCGATTTTGGCGTGAAGCTGAAGTTGAATCCCGTAAGGCATCTGATCGAGGGCCGCCGCGTGATTCTAGTGGACGATTCAATCGTTCGCGGGACGACGTCGCGCAAGATTGTTCGCATGGTTCGCAGCGCAGGCGCGCGCGAAGTGCATCTGCGCATCTCCTGTCCGCCGACGATTTCGCCATGCTTCTACGGTGTCGACACACCGGTGGAAAAGGAACTCATCGCAGCGAACGCCACGCTCGAAGAGATCCGCAAGTATGTGGAAGCCGACACCCTTGGTTATCTCTCGCTGGGCGCGCTGCGGGAAGCCGTTGACGATACGAAGCTGGACTTCTGCTACGCCTGTTACACGGGTAATTATCCGACCGAGCTCGTGAACATCGAAGAGCTCAAGTCTGCCCGCGCGAAGTGCTGACGGCGCAGCAACTCCTGGATATCATCGAGCGGGCTTTGCATCCGCCGTCGAACGAGTGGATTTTTCTGCGCGAGGTTCGCATCGGGACAGGGTTTCGCCGAGGGTCGTTGGGGCAGTTGCAGCGCCTCGATGCTTTTGCGTTGAACGCCTATGCGCATACGGGGATGAAGCGCGTCTGTTATGAGGTGAAGACCTCGCGTGCGGACTTTCTCGGTGAGTTAAAGCAGCCTCTCAAACGCCGGATCGGCATGCGATTTTCCAATGAATTTTACTTTGTGACTCCGGTAGATATGGTGAAGGCGTCAGAGATCCCTCACGAGTGTGGGCTGATCGAGGCTGGCTTTGCGGAGCCGGATATCTGGCGCGAGATCATCAAACGGCAGAGCGGTTTCTTCCACTACGATGCGGAAGCGAAGGCGTATTGCGTGTTGACGATCCCCGCGCCATGGCGGGATACGCCCGGCCCGACGTGGCAATTGATGGCGGCCATGCTGCGACATCAGAGGAGAGAGTTGCAGGAACGCCCTCCGGAACCGCCGACGCAGCAGAAGATCGTATTCGAAGGCTAGTCGAAGCAACGATGCTTTCGAAGAGTTCGTCGCCGAGGAATTCGCGGTCCCACGGCGTGTGTGTTTCGTCAAAGTCGAGCAGTTCCTGCAAGAACAGATAGGAATGCGAACGGTGGCCGCGTTGAAGCTTGCCGAGAGCATCGTTGGGATGCAATCGAAGTTCCTCGGCGGTTTCACCTTCATTGAGCACCTCACACGCGCCCGCAAGATCGAAATCGGCAGGCAAGCCGCGTGGATTTGCAATTGGATCGTACGTCTGCGAGCAAGCCGAAGAGTTCGTAGTTGCGCCCGCGGAGTGGCCGTGACCAGAACTCGACGTTGCAATGTAGTCGGCCTCTTGGGTGAAGTGCTTTCCTGCGGACCGCACGTCGAGCGTCACATTCTCGGAATCGAACTCACGGGATGTCGGAGTTGCGGTGCCTCAATGCCAGCCTCACCGGCAACGAAGCGGCCGGTTTGGTTGAAGACCTCGTAAACACGAGAGGTCCGCTAGGATACCAGCGACGAAGCCCAATGCAATGATAGCGATCCTCCCGCGCGAACCCCGTAGCGCAGACATCGATCGTCCGAATAAGAGCCGGGAGGCAGCAACCTCGCCGAGGACGATCAAGACATCCCCTGCATTCGAAGCCGCCATGTAAGCCGCTCCTTTCCAAAAACTCCGGCCCGTCATGTCATCAGAACTCTAGGCATTTGGGCAACTCCCAGACGGTGTTCAGCGTTGCGCCCGGCCGATCCCGGAGACGCGACGAGAAAACGTGAAACTGACCTCCTGCCGCCACCTTTCTGGTCGTCCACTTCCCGGCTGCAACCCCTCGCCACCATCCCTGCCTACCCAAACGCTAACATTTCCCTTCAATCACGTGTGTCTGAAGTCTTTGGCCGCCAGATTGCTCAGTAACGGTTGCCGGAGCAGAATTTTTGTAGTTTTAACTGCATATTGCCAACCACAGGAGAACGGCGAACAGGAAGGCAACCGGCAACCGCAGATCCAGGAAGGTTTCGAGCAAACGATAAGACATAAGGTGTAATAGGGTTTTTGCCGTTTCCCTTATTTACGGTCTTGGTGGTGGCGTTAATTCGTCAAACAAGAACTTCCCGCAAGGGCCGACATCATTACTAAAGTCTTCGTGAGAGAAACCTTCCTGGCTGCGGTCAGTGTTCGACTGGAGGCACTGTTACGTCTCGAATCTCAACTCCTCCCCAAGAACCGTCGCCCTCGAAAAGAATATTCTGTACCCTGGTAAATCAGTCCCAACCTGTCGTTTGCAGTTCACTTTCGAGCGGAATTGATATTCATTTCTGGCCTGACGAAAACGGAATTAAGCTGGACTTGGGTGGACGCCCATGGACGGGTGGTTCACTAGCCGAGAGAAGCTTGTCGCCAGCCCGTAAGGCCCTGGTCTTGCGTGACAAGACCGCGAAGTCGGATTGGGGAAAAGTAGAGGGAGCCCCGTCGAGAATCCGGGAATGGAATGGCGCTGCAACTTTTCCTGTGTTGGACGTGAACGGAAGGATCATCACTTGGTCCGCCGCGGTGGAGCGCAGTTATTCCTACGGCCGCGCACAAGCTCTCGGGCCCCGACGGCACGGCCCCAACGGGCGAGGATCTCGCCAATCCTGCCTTGCCGACGCATGTTCGATGCGCGCGAGTTCCACAGATGGCACTCCGAGGCCGCAAGTCACTTCGAAGCCTAGTGGGTATAAAAGAACGGAACCGTCGTGACACCTTGTCTCCTGGCGGGGTCAACGGCGCATACGCTGCTGCGCGAAAAGGAACGGCCCACAAAACAGGAGCGTTGCCCTGCGGACCAGCCCAGCGATGGCACAACTTCGATAGGGCGGCGCTCGACGTTGCAATGTTGTCGGTCCCATTCATCGGCCGGAAACGTGTTGTGAACTGCCGTCCATTGATTCGATTGTGGGTCAAGGACTTCAACCCAACTGAATATCTCGGTACCCATTCGCCTCCTATGGCCGCACCAACACCTTCACGCCGGACGCCTGCGCGCCTCCGAAATAAACGCGTTGCGTGGCTTTCACGAAGTCGCTCTGCTTGGCGTCGAAGATATTATCGATGAACTTTTGCGGGTTGCGATCTGCCAGCGGGAACCAAGAGCTCTGCACTTGGATCATGATGCGATGGCCCTTGCGGAAGGTGTGATAGATATCCGGCATGGTGTACTCGATGATTTCCACTTTACCGGGCGTCATCGCTTCCGGCTTCTCAAAGCTCTTGCGGAAACGTGCGCGGAACACTTCGCCGCGAATGAGTTGTTGATAGCCCGCCATGCGAATGCCCGTGGGGTTGGGGTCTGGATCCGGATAGTCGTCCGGGTAAACATCGACAATTTTCACGACGAAGTCCGAATCGGTTCCCGATGTGGAGACGAAGAGCTTGGGCGTCAACGGTCCGGCGATGGTGAGATCGGCGGAGAGAGCCTCGGTCTGATAGGTGAGCACATCGGTGCGCGTGGAGGCGAAGCGCTGGTCTTCCACCATGTGTTCGCGCGTCATTCCGGGCGCTTGTCCGTTGATGAAGGGAACCGGCTTCGCGGGATCGCTGATGTATTCGTCGTTGCCCGCTGCCGTCGCGGCATCGAAGTTGAGCTTGCCGTTGGCGTGAAAGTGCAGCGTGGCTTGACGCATGTTCGTTGGCGGCCACTTGTCCTCTTTGCGCCAGACGTTGGTGCCGGTTTCAAAGACGTAGGCTTCCGGCAGTTTGGGATCCGCTTTGTCTTTGAGATAGAAGTTGAAAAACGGTAGTTCGATCTTTTCGCGGTAGTAAAGCGCCGTCTTCGAACCGAACTTGACATGTCCTAAGAAGTCGCCGTCACCGCGCGCCCAACCCCCATGAAACCAGGGTCCCATCACAAGCATGTTGAATCCGCCGGGGCTGTTCTTTTCGTTGTTTTCGTAGACTTTCAGAGCACCGAAGAGGTTCTCGGCGTCGAACCATCCGCCCACGGTCATGACGGCATGCTTGACGTTCTTGATATGCGGACGCAGGTTTCGCTCCTGCCAGAAGGCATCGTAGTTGGGGTGCTTTGCGATGTCGTTCCAAAACGCGACATCGTTCTTAAAGAACTTCTCGTTGGCATTCGCCAGTGGACCCATGTCGAGAAAGAAACGATATCCATCGGTGCCGAGCACATCGGCGGGCCGGTTGGCCGGCGGCCGAGTGGGCGCTGGGCGTGGGCGTCCAAAGCCATTGAAGAAGCGGAAGGCGTGCGGTAGATACAACGTGCCGTTGTGATGAAAATCATCGCCCACGAACCAATCGGAAATCGGGGCCTGCGGTGAAGAAGCCTTCAATGCGGGATGCGCGTCGATCATGCCAGCAGCGGTGTAGAAGCCCGGATACGAGATGCCCCACTGGCCCACGCGCCCATTGTTGTTGGGCAGATTCTGGATGAGCCATTCAATGGTGTCGTAGGTGTCGGTGCTTTCGTCGATATCCCGCGGGCCGCGTTTGACGGGCTTGTGCGGTGTCATGTTCACGAACTCGCCTTCGCTCATGTTGCGACCGCGAACGTCCTGGTAGACGAAAATGAAGCCCTGCTTGGCGAATTCGGCGTTGGGTCCCAGATCGGTCTTGTAGTTATCGCTTCCATACGGCGAGACCGTATAAGGTGTGCGGTTGAGCAAAATCGGATATTTCTGGTCGAGATCTTTGGGTAGATAGACGGAAGTGAAGAGTTTCTTGCCGTCGCGCATGGGGATCTCGTACTCGTATTTGGTGTAGTTGGCCTTGACGTATTCGAGTCCTTGAGCGCCAGATAAAGTCGCGAAGGTGAGGAAAGCTGCTATCACACGCATATCCGTTGAGTCTAACGCGGTGAACGGGCTATTATATGGGGTTATGAAGTACTCGTTCGTTTGTATGCTCGCTGTTCCGGCGATTCTCTTCGCGCAAGATCCGCCCCCTACGCCTCCGCAGGAGACGCCGCCAGCAGCGGTCGCACCTGCTGGAAGGCCGGTTATCCCGGGCCTCGGCGCGGCATCGCAGGATCCGCAGCCTTACGAGAAGGTCATCACAAAAGATGCGAAGTCGAAGGCTGGCATCTTCGCGGTGCATCAAATCAAAGACCGCTACTACTATGAGATTCCCAAGAGCCAGTTGAATCGCGAGTTTCTGTGGGTGTCGCAGATCGCACGCACGACACTGGGAGTCGGCTACGGCGGGCAGGCTCTGGGCAGCCGCGTCGTGAAGTGGGAACGCAATGGCAACAAGATTCTACTGCGCGACGTGAACTACGATGTGGTCGCCGATCCGAAAGAGCCGATCGCGCGCGCAGTGCAGGCTTCGAACAACAACGCGATCATCATGGCGTTCAACATCGCGGCTTTCGGCAAGGAAGAGTCCGCTGTGATTGAGGTGGGGCGGTTGTTCACGTCCGATGTGCAGGAATTCAGTGCGAGACAGCGCTTGCAGGCGACGATGATGGATGCCTCACGATCCTATATCGAACGGGTTTCCGCGTATCCGGAAAACATCGAGGCGGAGGTTTCGCAGACGTACACAAAGGCTGCGAGTCCGCTGGGTGGCGGGGGACCGCAGCAGCCGGCGAATCCGTTTACTGGCGCGGGAATGCGCGCGGGTAGTGCGACGGTGGTCGTGCACTACAGCATGGTGAAATTGCCAGAAAAGCCAATGATGGCGCGGGTCGCAGACGATCGGGTTGGATACTTCGGCATGAGCAAACTCGACTATGGAGTCGACGAGCAGCGTGCGCCGCGTCGCCGGTATATCGCAAAGTGGCGTCTCGAAAAGAAAGATCCGTCGGCAGCGCTTTCCGAGCCGGTGAAGCAGATCGTTTACTACATCGACGCGGCGACACCCGCGAAGTGGGTTCCATATATGAAGGCCGGTGTGGATAAGTGGCAGAAGGCGTTCGAAGCCGCGGGATTCAAGAACGCGATCGTTGCGAAGCTTGCGCCGACGCCGGAACAGGATCCGGATTTCAGCCCCGAAGACGCAAGGCATTCGGTGATCCGCTGGTTGCCTTCGACGATTGAGAACGCATCGGGACCGCATGTTTCGGACCCGCGCACCGGTGAAATTCTCGAATCGGACATTCAGTTCTATCACAACATCATGAACCTGCAGCGTTCCTGGTATTTCCTGCAGGCGGGTCCAAACGATCCGCGCGCGCAGAAGTTGCCGATGCCCGACGACCTGATGGGCAAGCTGATCGAGTTTGTGTGTGCGCATGAGGTTGGGCATACGCTTGGGCTGCCGCACAACATGAAGAGCAGTTCGCTGTATCCGCAGGAAAAGGTACGCGATCGCGAATGGGTGAAGAAGATGGGCCACTCCCCGTCGATCATGGATTACTCGCGCTTCAACTATGTCGCCCAGCCGGAAGACAAGATCGACGTCGATGATTTGGTTCCCGGCATTGGGCCCTACGATGTGTATTCGATCAAATGGGGATACATGCCAATCGCCGGAGCGAAGACTTCGGACGAAGAAAAGCCCGCGCTCGATGCGATGATCCGCGAGCAGGAAAAGACGCCGTGGTTGCGCTTCTCGGCGTCGGCTGCGTCCGGTTCCGATCCCGGTGAGTTGACCGAAGCGGTGGGCGATGCGGATGCCGTGAAATCCACCGGACTCGGCCTCAAGAATCTGCAGCGCGTGGCGAAGATGCTGGTTCCCGCGACGGCCACCAAAGACGGCGAGTCCTATGACGATCTCGCGGAACTCTACGGCCGCATGCTTGGCCAGTGGACGCTGGAGTTGAATCACGTTTCAGCAATCGTCGGTGGGTTCGACAATCAGCAGAAGCACGTGGGACAGCAGGGCCCAGTGTATACACCGGTTGCGAAGGCCCGACAAATGGAGGCGGTCAAATTCCTCAATGAAAACGCCTTTGCGACGCCTACTTGGGCGATCGACAAAGAGATTTTGCGGCGCATTGAGCCCATCGGGGTGCTCAGCCGGATCCGCAATGCGCAGAACAACGTGCTAACGAGTTTGTTGAGCAGTCCGAGGTTTGCGCGTTTGGTGGAGCAGGAAGCATTGGACGGCGCGGCGGCCTATGCGCCGACGGATTTCGTGGCGGATGTCCGTAAGGGCATCTTCAAAGAACTCGATTCGCCTGCACCGCAGATTGACGCCTACCGTCGCAATTTGCAGCGCGCCTATCTCGATATGGTTCACACGAAACTGAATGGACCGGCGCAGACAATGCCGCAGGGGCTGCCCGCTTCTTTCGCTGGAATGTTTGCCTCGAGTGGCGATGAGAAGCCGACGCATCGCGCCGATCTGGGTGCATTGAAGGCTTCGCTAGCCGGTGCGCTGGCGAAGGCGAAGGACAAGACGACGAGAGCGCACATTGAGGGATCGATCGATCAGATCGCCAAGATTCTCGATCCGAAGTTCGCGCCCGCGGCATCGTCGGCGGCGAGCGCGCTTCGCATTTTCGGAATCGACGAGTGCTGGCCCGACTACATCATCCTGCCCTAGTTTGTGACGTTTCCATGAAGTCCGCCGCGCGCCGGAACACCGGCCACGGCGGACTTTTTTGCTATAGTGGGGCGAAGTGAAGTTCCCCGCCGTTTTCTTCTTTTACCAGCCCTCACCCCGTCCATGAGTCGTGTCCACATGGGAGTTCAATGCTTACAGCTACAAGTACGGTGAAGACGTCTGTGCCGTTGCGGCGCGGCGTGGAATCTCTGTTCGGAACCAGAGACGAGAACATCCGCCTGCTCGAAGAAGGCCTGCGCGTTAAGACGAGTATCCTTGCGGAGACGCTGGAAATCGAAGGAGAACCAGCGGGAGTCAGCCGCGCGGAAAGCATCCTTGAAGATTACTTCGCGCTGATTCTCGAAGGCCACGCATTCAACAACGACGAACTGCACAGTTGCTTGCGGGTTGTGGCCGGCGATCCCACGACATCGTTGCGCGGAATGGTGATGAGTGGAAAGCAGCGTTCATTCGGCAAGAAAGTTCTGACGCCGAAGACGATCAATCAACGCCGTTATCTTGACGCGATTGAGCGTAACGATCTGGTGTTCGGTATCGGCCCCGCAGGAACCGGCAAGACTTATCTTGCGGTTGCGATGGCGGTGTCGGCGATGCTGTCCAAGCGCATCAGCCGTATCGTTCTGACGCGCCCCGCAGTAGAGGCGGGCGAACGGCTAGGTTTCCTTCCGGGCACTCTACAGGAAAAGATCGATCCGTATTTGCGTCCGCTCTACGACGCGCTGTTCGACATGCTCGATGGCGAAAAAGTGGAAAAACTGCTGGAACGCAATGTGATTGAGGTCGCGCCTCTCGCCTTTATGCGCGGACGTACTCTGAACGATTCGTTCATCATTCTCGACGAGGCGCAGAACTGCACCAGCGAGCAGATGAAAATGGTGCTCACGCGCCAAGGCTTCAATTCGAAAATGGTGGTCACTGGCGATCCGACGCAGATCGACCTTCCGCATGGCAGACGCAGCGGACTGGTCGAAGCACAGGACATTCTCAAAGGCATTGAGGGCATCTCTTTTGTGCCGTTCGACGATCGCGATGTGGTGCGCCACTCTCTCGTTCAAAAGATCGTGAAGGCTTACGAGCTTCATCATGAGCTGACCGGCGTGGGACGGCAGTTGGCATTGCGTCTCGATACCGACAAGCCCGCAACCTAAAAACACATGTCATCCGACGGCAGTAGTACCCTGATTTTCGATCCTGCGTCTCGTCCCGCTTTGGCGCGGCGCGTGACCCAGCGCTCGCTGATGGAGTTCGCGGAGATTCTGCGAGTGAAGGTCGCCCGAAAGCGCGGCTATACTTGTTTGATTACCGGAGACGTGGAATTACTTCGCTTGAACAAGCAATTTCGCAAGAAGAAGTATCCGGCCGACGTGTTGTCGTTTCCTTCGGATTCGCTGCAAGGCGAGTTGGGCGAAATGGCGATTTCGTCGGATCGCGCACTCGATCAAGCCGCCGAGTTCGGGCATGGGGTGGGCGATGAGATCCGGATCCTGATGTTGCACGGCGTGCTGCATTTGCTGGGTTTCGATCATGAAGCCGACAACGGGGAAATGGCTCGGGTGGAAGCTCGCTGGCGAAAGACTCTGGGCCTGCCGCTGTCACTCACGGAGCGCGCCCGCGCATGACTGTGACGCTCATCCTGCTGCTGCTTGGTTTGGCGGCAATGTTAATTCTGACCTCTCTGCTGCAGTCGCTCTATCTGGAATCGATGCGGTTGCGCACTCGAGAATCCGACTGTCTCGATCTGTTTCGCGATCGCATCGAAGATGCCATCGGCCGCACGGATGCCTACGGGTTACTGGCGATGTCGATCTTGAAACAGTCGTTTGTGGCGTTGCAGGGCGTGCTGCTCTTCGGTCTCTTCCTGAACACGGCACCCGCTGTTTGGGAGGCCGCCGTTTCCGCTTGTGCGGCAACTCTCGCGATGATGCTGTTTTCCTGCCACCTCGTGCCGCAGTTGCTGTATCGCAAGACCACAGGGCGTTGGCTTTTGCCGCTGGTGCCGTGGATCCGGCTGCTGATGCTGCTGGCCGCGCCTGCCGCTGGCTTCTTGAACTTCCTTTTTTCGCTCTCTGAGCTTTCTCAGCCGGAAGAAGAGAAGCAGGAAATGCCGACGCCCGCCGAACACATGGAAGCGCTCATCGAAGCGAGCCACGAAGAGGGCCTCATCGAAGACGATGAGAAGAAGCTGTTGCAGAGCGCTGCTTCGTTTGGCGACAAGACGGTGCGCGAGGTGATGACGCCGCGTCCGAACATTGTGGCGATTCAGGCGCACAAGACGCTTGAGGATCTGCGTGAGTTGGTTGTGAAGGAACAGTATTCGCGCATCCCTGTCTATGAAAAGACGATCGATGAGGTTTGCGGATTTGTGCACGTTCGCGACATGTTCGAGGTGAGCGAGGCCGACCGCGCCAAGCGGCTGGTACGCGAAGTTGTCCGAACGTTGCGCATCGTTCCCGAGACCAAACCCGTTGACGATTTACTGCGGGAAATGCAGAAAGACGGCGCCCACATGTCCGTGGTTGTAGATGAATATGGCAACACAGCCGGACTTGTCTCGATGGAAGATCTGGTGGAACAGATCGTCGGTGAGATTCACGATGAGCACGATCCGGAACGCGACATCCACAAGTCCGCCGACGGTGGTTTTGTACTTTCCGGAAACTTCGAAGTGGATCGGCTCGAAGAGCTTGTGGGATACGCGGAGGATGAAGAGACGGAATCCACGACAGTTGGCGGACTCGTCACCGAATGGCTTGGACGCGTGCCGCTAAAGGGTGAATCCGGCACCCGTGACGGCGTGCGCATCGAAGTGCTGTCGAGCAGCGATCTGAGAGTGGAGCAGGTGCAGGTGTCGCGGGTTGACGGCGACTCTTCGTCCGCGCATTCATAGTCTCTACAGCCGCGGTTTCGATGTCGGTGCCGCAGCTTCTCTGGTCTTCACAAACTCAACATCCATCTTCGACCACAGAGCTGCCATTTGGGCTGCTTTTGTGCTGTTCTGGCCGATAACGTTGTTCTGCTCGCTGCGATCGCCGCGCATATCGTACATTTCCCACGGCGAGTCTTTGCCCGCGGCGACGATCTTCCAATCGCCCATTCGAAGTGCGCGATTGTTCGAATGATTGAAATAGATGGATTCGCGCTGCACCGCGACGTTCTTGCGGAACGCTGGCGCGAGACTGCGCCCAGGCATCTGTGGAGCGCCTTCGTCCGCGGTGCGTGTGTTGCTGCCCGCCAAGTCGAGCAGCGTTGGCACGACATCCACGAGATGTCCCGGGGTATGTCGGATCTCGCCCGCATCCTCGATGCCGTTGGGCCAATGCGCGATGAACGGCGAAGAGATGCCACCCTCATGCACCCAACTCTTGTGCAAGCGGAACGGCGCGTTCGAGCAACTGGCCCATCCGGGGCCGATGCCGAGGTGGGACATCGCGGAACCGGCAGGGACATTGGGGTCGTGGCCATCGTTACGGATGAGTTGTTCGGAACTCGCGCCGTTGTCGGATAGAAAGAGAATGACGGTGTCTTCGAAGGCGTTCATGGCCTTGATCTGATCGAGCACGCGTCCGAGTTCGCGATCCATACGGGTGATCATCGCCGCGTGAATCGCCATCTTCAAGCGCTGAAACTTCTTCTGTTCCGGCGTGAGTGTATGCCAGGGCAGAGCCTTGGTGACTTCGCCGGGTCCGATCTTTTCGATGAGTTCCTGGTCGGTGGTGTTCCAGGTGGGGCGCATCTCCGCTTCGAGCGGCGCGAGCGCGGTGTTGATAAGACCTTGGCGGCGCAGGCGGCTATGGCGGCGTTCGCGAACAGCGTCCCAACCTTCTGCAAACTTGTCTTTGTAGCGGTCGATGTCCTCTGGCAAGGCATGCAGTGGAAAGTGCGGCGCGGTGAAGGGCAGATAGAAATAGAAGGGTTTCGAGGCATGGTCGCGCGCGTGCTCTTTGAGGAACTTCACCGCGTAGTCGGCGATGGCGATGGTGCCGTAGAAGCCGTCGCCAAGCTTCACTTGCGGCAGTAGTTCGTCGTCGAGAAGTTGGCGCTTGGGTGAGAAGAAGCGATCCTGATCCTGCAAATGATACGAGTGATCGTAGCCAGCGGCGGCGCAGGGTTTGAAGCGAATGTGCCACTTTCCCGAATGATAGGCGCGGTATCCGAGGGGCTTGAGATACTCCGGCGCGAACTTGGTCCAAACGGGGATGTTGCCTGGAGTCATGACATCGCACGCGTTCTGCTGCGCGTAATAGCCGGTTTGAATGCAGTTTCGCGAGGGGCCGCAGCGCGCGGTGGAATACATCTGGCTGAACCGCACGCCTCCGGCCGCGAGCCTGTCGATATTGGGTGTATCGATGTCGCCGCCGTAGCAGCCGAGATCCGAGAAGCCCAAGTCGTCGGCGAGAACCACGAGAAAGTTCTGGCGCTTTGCGGGAGCGCCTGTTGCGGCGAGTGCCGCGGAGGCGGATGCTTGCAGGAAGGAACGTCGATTCAACATCGCCTACCAGAGTAGCTTCAATCCCAACTGGATTTGCCGCGGATAGTTGGAATTCGGCGCACTCATCTGCGCTTCGATCAGCGATCCGAAGTTGACGTTTTCGGGATTGTTGTTGAACTACTGCGCCACCACGAAAAAGCTGTTCATGAGATTGAAGATCTCGGCGCGGAACTGCACCCGCATCCTCTCGGTGATCGCTGTTTCTTTGTTGAGCGAAGTGTCCACCATGAAGGTTCCCTGCAGACGGACGTTCGGCGAGCGGAAGGGTGTATAGCGCGGATTGAAGCGCGGCACCACCAGCCACGATGCTTCTTTACAGCCGAAATCCACCTCGCTGTAACGCAGCATCTTCACCGTGTTGTTCTCATTCCAACGATTCACGCAGGGTTGGATCGCGCGGACCTGCGACGCCTTCCAATCCACGGGAATCCGCGAATCCTTGAGTTGGATCACGTTGGCCGGCAGATCCCACGGGCGGCCTGATTGCTGCGAGACGATGACCGAATTCTGCCAGCCGTTGATCAACTTTCCGCGCCAGCCGCGGACATCCTTGAAGAACGCCTTGCCTTTGCCGAATGGCAGTTGAGAAACGGCGCTCACCACAAAGCGGTGCGGCCGGTCGAACGCCGTCAGCCCGCGCTGGGCGACGCCGCGCAATGGATCGAGCCAACCAAATTGTTCGACGTTCTTCGACCATGTGTAGTTTGCGTTGAGGTTCGTATGCTTGTTGCGGATGCTAAAGGTGCCCTGCAGCGAGTTGTACCAACTTGCACCATCGTTGCGCATCAACTCGGTGATCGCGCCGAACTGCGGATGAGGCCTCGACTGCTGATATAGCTTGGGTTTCCGCCGAGCAGGAAGTTGCAGCTGTCGCGCAGATCGGGGTCGTCTTCGTTGAAGGTCCGGCTGGTTTGCAGCCTTTTGCCTCGATTGGCGGAGTAGGCGAGCTCAAGGCGGCTGCGCGGCGAAAGCAACCGTTGCAGGCTGAGCGAAAACTGATTCGTGTGCGGAATCTCAAAATGGGAGTTGACGAAATTGAAGCCTTGACCGACGTACGATAGCGGACCGCGCGAGCTTCCGGCAGGCGACCGGATGCCGTTTGGAAAGGGGTTCTCGATTCTTTGTGTGGACGCCGTGCGGCCTTCGTCGGCGGAAAACACATAGGGCGTCGACTGGCTGAAGCCGTTGGTCTGGAGATAGTCGTTGTTCGGATTCAGATAGAAGCGGCCCCATCCGCCGCGAATCACCGTCTTGTTATCGATCGCATAAGCGGCACCGATTCGGGGTTGCAGCGCGGCGCCGAAGATATCGGCGGCATTTCGCGGAAGTCCGTTCTGTCCAGCGAAGAGCATCGATCCGGCGATCTGCGGCGCGTCAGGATACTTTGCGCGGTCGATCATCCCATTCACTGGATTCGCGGCCAAAGGATCGAAGCCGCGATTGATGCGGTTGAAGCGCTCCGACGGCGGAAGATTGAAATCCCAACGGACGCCCATGTTCACCGAAAGTTTTCGCGAGATCCGCCAGTCGTGCTGCAACCAGGGCGCGTAATAGGGAAACAGAAAGATCGGAAAGACCGCGTAGTTGACGGTTCCAGAGCTTGGAGTTCCCAGGAGCCACGATGCGATCGAGTTCCCGCTGAATTCGTCGGCCCTTTGGAAGTCGCGCTGTGTGAATCCACGTGTGGCACCGAGTATGAAAATGTTTCCAGGAGTTTGTGTGGAATATTGCGCCCAGCGCATATCGAGGCCCGATTTCCAGGTGTGCGGGCCTTTCACGTAAGTGACGGTGGGATGCGCCGTGACGGTGTTGGTGACGTTGCGGCTGGGATAGCGGCCCATCGAGATGTAGCTATCGAACGTGTAGCGGCCGAACCATTCCCCATAGGGCAGTTGTTCGGTCAGGGCTTTCGAGAAGCCCAGCTTCGCCAGGTCGAACGAGGCGTTCGCCGAGCCTTGCGAGCCTTCGATATAACGCGCGAACGACGTGCGGAAGTTCAATAGCAGTTGTGGCGTCAGGGTCGAAATCCAATCCACCACGTAGCTGTCGTTGATGCGCTTCAGAGGATGCTGGCCGTCTTGGCCGGGGCTGTTTCGAATGCCGTTCGAGTTGCGGTCTTCGGTGCGGTCGTTTGAGGCATGCCGGAAGAACATGCGGTGCTTCGAGCCAAGATTCTGATCGATCTTCACCACCAGATTGTAGAAATCGTCACGCGCCGGGTTGTCTCCGCCCGAAAGAAAATAGTTCGACCGGGCAAAGTCGGCACCTGGCGTCACGGTGTTCGGGGTGGGGAAAAAGTCCGCAATCTTGCGGGAAATCGGATGAATCCGCGAGGCGGGGATTCGGTTACCCGCGAACGGAAGGCGATCCCAACGGTTGTTGGGGATCGAGAAGGTGGTGTTGGGATCGTAGACCGCGACGCTGCGTCCGCGTGCGTCGGCGAGTTTGGTGAAGTCGCCATCCCGCATCTCCAAGGTGGGCACGCTCAATACCAGCGGCTGCGGCGTCGCCTCGCGGAAACCCTCGTAGTTCACCAGGAAAAACGTCTTCCCCTTGCCGTTGTAGAGTTTCGGCAGAATCACCGGACCATCGAGCACGATGCCATATTGGTCTTGAAAGTGGCCGTCTTTGGGGGCGCCCCGCGCGTTGTTCTGAAACGAATTCGCATCCCACGCGTTGCGCCGCGCGAATTCGTAAATCGATCCATGCAGCTTGTTTGTGCCGCTCTTCAACACGACATTCACCACGCCGCCCGCGGTCTTGCCGTATTGGGCGTCGTAGGAGTTGGTCTGGATCTTGAATTCTTGCACCGAGTCGACCGGGGGAACATAGGCGATATTGTTGCCACCGGCTTGCGCGTTGTTCGGAACGCCGTCGATCAGGAACTCGTTCGAGCGGTTACCTCCGCCATTGATTCCCCAATCGGCGATGGCACCGTTGTCGAAGGGGCGCATGTAGGCGAGGGATCCGTTGTAGTTGACGCCCGCCACAAGCATCGCGAGCATGAACGGATTTCGCCCGTTGAGGGGCATTACTTTGATCGTCTGTTCGTCGAACACGCCGCCGCGGTCGGCGGAAGATGTTTCGAGCAGCGGAGCCTCGTCGGTCACCGTGATGGCGTCACTTACCGCGCCCAGTTGCAGTTTGATCTCAAGCGACGCGGTCTGGTTGACCTCAAGCTTGATGCCTCGCCGCAGCACGGCGCGGAAGCCTTCCGCCTCCACGCGCAACTCGTAGTTGCCCGGAGGCATCAGGGCAAAAGTGTACTCGCCCCGATCCGCTGTGGTCCGCAAGATCGATTGGTTGGTTTCGACATTCAGCAAGCGCACGGCGGACCCGCAACGGGAGCCCCGCTTGGGTCGATGACACGGCCCTGCAGCGTGGCGCGGAATTCCTGGGAAAACAAAGCTGCAATGGCAACAAGGCCACAAAGAGCAAGCCGAAGCATCTGCGGATCATACTACATGGCGGTTTGATATACTCCTCCCCGTGCTTCAGAGAGTGTTTCTGTTTCTGGCGGTCGCGTTTACCTCCCTTGCACAGAGCGGTTCAATTCAAGGAGTCGTCAAGGATTCGTCGGATGCCGTCATTGCGGGTGCGAACGTGGTTGTCACCAATATCGATACCGGCTTGCGTCGCGAAGTCGCCACCAACGACCAGGGCTTTTACACGGCGCCGTGGCTGCCGGTGGGCCGTTACAAGGTAGGCGCGTCCAAGACCGGATTCGCACCGGCTGAAGTCCGGGCCGTCGCAATCTCGATCTGTCGCTTGCCAAGAGCTTCGCGCTCACCGAGAAGTTCCGGTTGCAGTTTCGCGCGGAGGCGTTCAATGCCTCCAATACGGCGAATTTCGGATTTCCGACGGCAAACATTAACGCAGCGGGTGTCGGAGCGATTACGAGCGCGGATGAACCTCGCCGCGTTCAGTTCGCACTGAAGATGATTTTCTAGCATGCGACGCCGAGAGTTCTTGCAAGTCGCTTTGGCTGGGGCAGATCTGGCTGCTCGCAAGCCCAATATCGTGCTGATTCTCGCGGACGATCTGGGCTATGGCGATCTCGGGTGCTACAACCCGGAGTCTAAGATCCCGACGCCAAATCTGGATCGATTGGCGAAGCAGAGCCTTCGTCTCACGGATGCACACAGCCCGTCGGCCGTTTGTTCGCCGACCCGCTACGCGATCCTGACGGGGCGTTACTCATGGCGCAGCAGGATGAAGTTCGGTGTGTGGCCCACCAACTCTCCGTATCTGATCGAGCAGAATCGCACGACGATGCCGATGTTGCTTCGGCAGCAAGGCTATCGTACGGCGGTCATTGGTAAATGGCATCTCGGTTTAACGAACGGCGGCAAGTGGGATCTGAACGGATCGTTGGAGCCGGGTCCGTTGGCGGCGGGTTTCGATACGTCATTCGTTCTGCCGAGCGTGTTTTCTGAGGATCCTTACTGTTTCCTTGAGAACGGGCGGCTGGTCGGCCAGATGAAACCGGATCCGGAGACGCGGCACTTCTATCAACGAGACACCCTGATTCGAGTGGCCGAAGGTTGGAAGGACGACGAACTCGGTCCGACCATCACCGCTAAGGCGGTGTCATTTCTTGAAGCGCAGACCAAAGAGAAGCCATTCTTTTTGTATTTTCCGGCGAGCGCCCCGCATGATCCGAACATCCCGGCGAGCTTCCTGCGAGGCAAGAGTCAAGCAGGTTTGCGCGGCGATTGCGTTGCTGAATTCGATTGGACCGTTGGCCGGATCCTGGATGCTCTCGACCGCACCGGACAGGCGGAGAATACGTTGGTGATTGTGACCAGCGACAATGGTCCGCGGCCCTCGGGCGAAGATGGCGAGACGTACGGGCACGCGAGCGCGGGCAAGTTGCGCGGCTTCAAAGGGGATCTCTGGGAAGGCGGCCATCGCGTACCGTTTCTCGCGCGCTGGCCCGGCAAGATCCAGCCTGGGGTGAGTGAGAAGCTATTCGGGCTTGGAGACCTGATGGCATCTTTTGCGGCGGCTTGCGGTGCAGCGCTTCCAGACAGTGCAGGCGAAGACAGCGTGAACCAGTTGCCGATGTTGACCAGCGGCAAGTCTAGCAAGGCCTTTGAGATTCACCATTCGGGATCGGGATATTTTGCGATTCGCCAGGGCCCCTGGAAGCTGATTCCGCTAATGGGCACTGTCGGATCGCGGGTAGCGTTCTTGACCGACAAGCCCAATTCAATGGCGGAGGCTTCGAAAGAACGCTTGCGGAAGCCCGGTTCGCCAGTCGGAGAACTCTACAACCTCGACGACGATCCGGCGGAACAAAACAATCTGTACGATCGTCAGCCGGATCGCGTCTACGACATGCTGATGCTGTTGGAGCAGTGCCGACGGTTGGATCGCACCAACAACATTCCTACTTCCACAGCTCGTTGACGGGCTGATAGAGTCCGTCGTTGGCGTAGGGCACGTATTCGAAGCCTCGCCCATAGGGGTCGTCGTAGCGGATCGTGGTCCAGTCGATACCCATGGCTGAGTAGATGGTCGCTTCGATATCTTCTGGGCGAACGTAGCGATCGGCGGACCAGCCGTAGTTCACGGTCTCAAATCCATCCGCATCGGTCTCTCCGATCGCGCGTCCGCCTTTGATACCAGCGCCTGCAAACACTGAGGATTGCTGTTTCCAGTGATCGCGCCCGTCGGAATCGGACAGCGGCCCGACAGTGCGTCCGAACTCGCCGGTCATCACGACGAGCGTCTTATCGAGCAAGCCGTCGGCCTTGAGATCGGCGAGCAGTTGCGCGTATCCGGAATCGAGTTGCTTTGCCATTGCGGGCAATTGCGCGGCATCGTAGATATCATTGTGGTGATCCCAATTGCCGAAATTGATCTGAATAAACTTGGCACCCTGCTTGGCGCGCAGAACCTTGCGAGCGACGAGACAAGCGTTGCCGAATCCCGACGATCCGTACGCTTGGCTCTCTGCCGCCGTATGGCTGAACGCCGCTTGCACGAAGCTGTTGTACATCATGCGGCGCCCAGCGCCGTAGAACTGATCGTAGTCTTTGAATTCGCTCTGCGATTGACGTAGCTTTCCGTCGAGTTGCTGCATGCGATCGTGCATGGTCTTGAAGCGCGTTTCGCCGAGTGTGTTGGTGGTGTTCGGGATGCCCGCGCTTGCGGCTGTTGCCGCGTAGTTGACCCGAAACGGTGCGAACTCGCTGGACAGATATCCGGAACCGACGCCTGAGGCGGCATTCAACGCGAGAAACGGCGGAAATACGGAGCCTTCGATGCCCTTTTCGAGCGCGACAATGCTTCCGATATTGGGCGCGATATCGCCGAGGGCCGCAGCGGGCGAGCGTCCGATCTGCGACCACACTTGCGCGAGCGTATGCACCAGGGCCCAGCTCTGCACCGAACGTACGATCGCCATGTTCCCCAACTGTTGCGCCATCTTGGGCATGATGCCGGTGGGCCAATCGATACCGTTGACCTTGGTGGGATTGAAGCTCGATGGCGTGACGCCATTCACCATCTTCAAATCGAAGGTATCGGTATGGCTTGGCGCACCAGTCAACAAAATGAAGATGACGTTCTCGGCCTTATTGATCGTCGTCACACCAGCGGCTTTGCGAGTCGGGGCGGCGACTGCCGATGTCGGCGCAAAGAGGAACGAGCCAGCGATGCCTCCAGCCATTTGCAGCAGGCCGCGGCGGCTGATATCCGGACGCCGGAAGTACGTCGCATGATGATGCGGAAAACGTTCTACGATTCGTTCGTGCTGTTGCTGTTTGGCGCTTTTCATGGTGTCCTCCGGTTAGTAGTTAAAGATGAAGTCGACTTTGTTGTAAAGCGACCAGAACAGATTTTCCGCCTCTTGTGTGCGGTTGCCGCTCTTGAGATTGGCGAGCGCAGTGGCGCGTTCGGTATCGTTCGGATATCGCGAGAGCGCGTTGAGAAACAGGATGTTCACCAGGTTCTCGTCGGTCTGCGTGAGTGTGCGTGCGAGCAGGCCGTTGGGGGTGGTGGAACGGATACGCGTCATCACGAAGGGATCGTTCATCAGGCCGAGCGTTTGCGCAATGGCGCCGTCGCCGCGTCGCGGTTCGTCGTCTCGATCGCCGCGCAGAAACGCATTGAGGAATCGCGCGACTGCACCGTTCGGGCCGTCGGGCGTGGCCAGGGGTTCCGGCAGTTTCATTGCCCAGTTGACGGGTCCCCAGAACGCATTGTTGTAGGTCGGGATCACCTGGCTCGATGACGCGATCGCGTCATGGATCTCTTCGCCCATCAGACGGCGAACCTGCTTGCGTGCGAACAGCTTCGACCAAAGGGGATTCCATTCGCCTTCATAGCGCGACGACAGTTGATAAGCGCGCGATGTCACCATCAGGCGCTGCAGCTTCTTGAGATCGTATTTGCTATCGATGAAGGTTTGGGCCAGTTCATTCAACAGGCGTGGATGCGAAGCCTGCAACTCGCAAGGCGTGCCTTCCGGGCAGTTCGCGGGCGGATTTTCGGGATCGAGGCGCGCCAGATCGAACTGATTCGACGGACTCACCAGACCAAGGCCGAACATCGCTTCCCACATGTAGTTGACGGTGGCGCGGGCGAACTGAAAGTCCTGCGTGACAAAACGCCCGAGGGCGACACGATAGTCTTCACCGGCGGCTGGCTTCCACGTGCCGTTCCCAGCGAACGGATAGACCGGTGAATAGGTGGTTTGACGAGGCTGTTCCAACGGTTCGCGAGCGGGGCGGTTGCCGGTTGTCGTATTGAGCGGATAGTCAGTGCGGTATCGCGTGGTGTTCTGTTGAACGCGCCAATAGTAGGGGTTGGCATCTTCTGGATTCACCCGTGTGCGCAGCGTTTCGGTGCGGCTGAAGAACGACGCCAAGCCCCAGCCTTGGGTGCGAAGTGCATTGCGTCCCCAAAGGCTGAGCGTATCGAGATGGCCGCGCCCGTTGTGGCAGAGCACGCAGTTCATCGACGAAACGCCGAGAAATGCTTCCGCAGTATTGGCGGCTTGTTGATCCCAAACATCCTGCACCGGGCCGCCCGTGACGAATCCACCGGCGAGCCAGTTCAGTTCGCCTTGCGCATAGCTATCGGTTCCGCTGGCGGCAATCAATTCGCGGGTCATCCGATCGTAGGGCTTATTGGCGGTAAGCGATTCGCGGATCCACTTGTTGAAGGCCACGACGCCGGGAACATAGCGGCGGATCTGCGCGTTGGTGGAATTGTTCTTGTACAGGTCGCCGAAGTACATCGCCCATTTATCCACCCACTCGGGCTTGGCGAGCAGTTCATCAATGAGCTTGGTAGGCTTGTCTGGATCTTTGTCGTTGACAAAGGAGATGACGCGTTGCGAATCCGGAAGCCGACCTGTGAGGTCGAGCGTGATGCGGCGGATAAATTCCCAATCGGTCGAGGCCGCAGCCGGCTTGACGCCATTCTGCTGCATCACATCGAAGATATGGGTGTCGATGAGGTTCACGGCATCCGCGGTGGCGACGGTCGATTTTCCTTGTATCGGCGGCAAAAGGGCCGCCACTTGCACGGTCATCTGGCTCGACGCGCTGATCTGCGAATGCTGCGCTGTTTCTCGTTTGGGACCAAAGGCAACGCAATCGCTCGTACTGTGATTGAGCGCGTCCTGGGCCGGTGTGGTCAGGCTGGCTATGAGCAATAAGACAATGACACGTTGCACGGCGACTCCTCCAAGGGATCTACAAACAGTTTCGCAGGGTTCTTACCTGTCTATCGGTAGGAACCCTGCGAAATGTGAAAACACTCGGAGGCGCAGTGGATTTTAAAGAGCGGCTAGAACTGGAAGCGGACCCCCAACTGCATCACGCGGCCGTCGCCTGCGCCGGTGATGAAGCCGAAGTTGGTATTCCCAAACGTGGTGGCCGGATTGCCAAAGTTGGTGGTGTTGAAGAAGTTGAAGCTTTCCCAACGGAACTCGGCAAACTTGGTCTCGGTCACTCGGAACTCCTTACGCAGTGAGAAATCCGTGTTGAACTGGCGGGGGCCGTAAGCAGAGTTACGAGCCGCGTTGCCTGGCGTGTTGAGCGCTTGCACCGCATAGGCGGAAGCATTCAAGAACGCGAAGCGGTTGTCTTTCGGATCGATGCCGCTGTTGGCTTCGCCAATGCGATTGGGGCGCAAGCCGCCTCCATTGCGTTGCAGGAACGAGTACGCGCGGCCAGTTGCGGGATCGATACCGTTGCCGTTGAGGCCGACATTGATGGGTAGACCCGAGCGCCACGAGACGATGCTGGAAAGCTTCCAGCCACCGACGATGAGATCGGCCGCACGGTTCATGTTCGATCCGAACTTGCGTCCCTTGCCAATCGGAAGATCGTAGGTGACGGCTGTGGTGTAGCGGTGGTTCGGTGTCTGCGACTGACGGCCCCATTCGGAATCGAACGTGTCGCGGAACTGCGGCGAGGCGCCGGAATCCCAAGCTCCGACTTGGTCGAGCGCGTTGGCCCAGGTGTAGGAAGCCAGCACGAACAGGCCGTTGGAGTAGTTGTGTTCGTACTTCGTCTGGAAGGCATTGTACTTGCTCTTGGCGCGGCTTGCGCCGGTCTGGATACCCTGCCAGAGCGGGAACGGGCGGTTGGCGGCGACGGATCCGTCTACGCCGAAGTTGGTTTGATTGCGTTCGTAGAGTCCGAACATGTTGCTTCCCTGGTTGCCGACATAAGCCATTTCAAAGGCGCTGGCGCGGGACAACTGGAACTGCATGGCGAGGTTCCATTGCTGGATCATGCCGCTGCGCTGCTGTTCTTCGCGAGTGCGCAGGGCAACGAGTCGCGAATCGAAGCGGCTGAGCACGCCCGCTGGAATCGGATCGGAGATCTTGACCGGCGCAGGGCCGTTGGCCACTCGAATGAGGTTCGCCTGAATCAACTGGGTTGGATTCAGCGGCAGGTTCGCTTCGGATCCATACATGTCCTCTGAGTTGTAGAAGATGCCGTAGCCGCCGCGGACAACGATCTTTTCTGGACGCAACTGCCAGGCAAAGCCAAGCCGCGGACCGAAGTTGTTGCGATCGGGCGTTACCAGATACCGGTCGTTACCGTTCTGTCCGGCGACGCGCAAGCCTTGCGTGGCGGGGTCGAAGTTGATGTTCACGTTCTTGCCGACGCCGTAGTAAGGCGTGGTGTATTCGTAGCGCATGCCGAGATTCAAGGTGAGCGTAGGCGAGACTTTGAAGTCATCCTGCACGAAGAAGCTAAGCGCGCGCTGCAACTGATTCACTTCCGGCACGGTGTTCAACTGCACGGTTTCGGGCAGGCCCAGTAGCAGTTCGGCCATACCGTCGTTGGTATAGCGTCCCTGAAAACCATAAGCCGGCGTGCGACGAGTGATGTCGATAAAGGTGTTGTCTTTCAGGCGAAGTTCCATGCCTGTGCGCAGAAAGTGACGTCCCGCTTGGATCGAAACCGATTCCACGATCTGATTGAGCAATGGCTTTTGGAACTGCGGGCGGAAGTTACGCGTGCCGATTTCGCGATAGTTGGTGACGCTGATGAGCGGGAGTCCGCCGACCTGCAGCATCTCTTCAGGAATGCCACGGAATCCGAAAGCGTCGGCCTTTTGTCCATTCACGGTGGCGTGTTCGAACGCCGCATAGGTGCGGTTGTAACCATAGCGCAAGGTGTTCACGATCTTTGGTGAAATGACGCGCGTCCATGACAGGGCGAGTGACTGGTTGTTGTTGTTCTGGCCGCCTTGATTGCCGACGCCATCGGCGATGCCGGGGAACAATTGATCGCGGGTGAACTTTTGCCGCAGATAGCTGAAGCGCCCCATGATCTGATCTTTGTTGCTGACGTAGTAGTCCGCGCGAGTGTCGAACTTGTGCGTGTCTTCTTTGCCATCGCGCAGTGCGGCGAAGTTGTTGGCGGGGCGTCCGTTTTGCACTTGGCCTGCTTGATTCGCCTCGGGGTAGAGATCGATCAGCTTCTTGCCCAGTGGGTCAAAGCGCGAGGTAGGAACGGTGCGATTCGCGAACGGCGTGCGGGTATCGGGGTCGAGAATGTCGAGCCCGTAGATGCCTCGCTTCTGATCCGCGGTTGGAACCGTTACGAGGAACGTATCGGAGAAAGTCTGACGGAAGCCCTCGTAGGAGCCGAAGTAGAAGAGCTTGTTCTTCTTGATGGGTCCGCCCATTGTGCCGCCGTATTGATTCCAGCCGAGGGTGGATTTGGGTAGGTTGAGCAGGTTGTTGGTCCAACCGCGAGCGGCGAGACTGGCGTTGCGATTGAAGTAGTATGCGGATCCGTGGATGTCGTTTGAGCCGCTCTTGATCGATACGTTGACGACACCGCCGGCCGAACGGCCGAACTCGGCGGAGAAGCTGTTGGTCTGGACTTTGAATTCGGCGATGGAATCGGGCGAGGGCTGGACGACCTGTGCGCTGAGAGCCTGCGCGTTGGTGGTGCCCTGGTTGTTGTCGACGCCATCCAAAAGGAAATTGTTCTGGGTGTGATAGTTGCCATTGGAAACGAACCAGCCGGGTCCGCGAGTGACAGGGTTGAGGTTGCCGTTGGCGACGCCGGGGGCGAGCAGGGCGAGTTCGGTGTAGCGACGTCCGGCGAGCGGGAGATCGACGGCAGTGCGACCTGAAATCACTTGTCCGAGTGAACCTTGTTCGGTTTGCGTGGTGACGAGGCGGTCAGTCACTTCGATGGTTTCGTTCACGCTGGCAACGTCCAGCTTGACGCGGATGAGGCGACGCTCGTCTACGTTGACGGTGACGCCCGAGAGCTTGACGGTTTTGAAGCCTGCCTTGGAGGCGGTCAGTTCGTAGCTGCCGCGGACGATAGGGCTGAAGACGGCGTATCCATCGTTTGAGGAATCGCCTTCGTATTGAATACCGGTTGCGAGGTTACGCAGTGAGGTGCGGGCACCAGCGACGGCGGCTCCGGACGGATCCTGCAGGAGAACGCGGATCGAAGCGGAGTCGGTTTGCGCAAAGAGCGCGGATGCAGCGAAAAATAACAACAGAAGCGGCTTGACCATGTCCTTCAAGATAGCAGCCGCTTGTTGCAGTTCGATTGACGAATGATTAGGTTTCGGTGTCTATTCCGCGGCAGGCGGTTTTTCCACAGCCGGATCCACTACAATCACCGATGCGCGTGGAAATGCGAACTTCTTTCCGACCTCATCGATGAGCGAGAGCTGGCAAGTATATTGGCCGGCGGTGAGCTTGTCGAGGGGAATCTCGAACTGCACCGCATACACTCCGGGACGCTTGGCTACGGCATCGTGGATGCGCACAGGCGCGGATTCAAATGCCTTGCGCCGACCGTGATAGAAGGCCAGCGATGCGAGAACGCTTGCCTTCTTGGCCGTGGCGTCGACCGCGGCGTCGTAGACTTCGGCGTACACATAAAGGCTCTGATTACGGCGGAAAACTCGTGTGATGCTGGGGATGAGCTTCTGTCCCGCTTCGACGAGTGGATTCTGAGAGAGCAGTTTCTTGTCGTTCGATGCGGATCCGATCGCGGACTTCATCGCCTCGCGTTGATTGGACAATACGACCGTGCTGGTTCGTAGGGTGGGTGTCACGCCCTGCATGTCCGGAACGTTGAACTTGCTTTCGAAGGTTCCCACTTTGCCGTTTTGATTTTCACGCGCGAGAAACTTCAGCTTGTAATGGCCGGGTGCGAGTATGAAGCCCGTATCGTATTGCAGATTGCGCGATTCCAGCTTCGACTTGTCGGCATCAGTGAGTTTGAGCCGGATACCATCGCGAACAGCGCCCGCGAGGCGGCCCTTTTTGTCGCGCACCTGGCCGATGAAATCGAGTTCGGTATCGCCCTTTTTGTTGAGTGTGACCTCAGCGCCGGGAATCTTGACGGCGACCGGAACGAAGTAGCGATCTTTGGACAAACGAAAATGATTGACCTCGATCGCGATGGGCAGATCGGTCAGCGGATCGCCAGCGGCGAGGGCCTCTTCCAACTGCGATTCCTTGTCGGTTTCGTTGAACTTTGCAAATACTTTCGAGGCAAAGTATCCGTTGCGATAGTCGAGCTTGGCGGCTGTGTTGGGGGCGGCTAGTTTGACTTGAATGCGGCGGAACTTGCCGTTTTCCGCGTCGTTCGAGGAATAGTAGCCGACGATGTAATAGCTGCGCAGATCGTTCTGTGCTTGTACGATACCGAGGCTGAGATCGTTGTCATCGAGGAACGATTTGCCACCGGTTCCGGCTGCGAGTGAGGTGAGTGTTTCCTGCTGATCTTGCCGCTTGCCAGCACGGCCGCGCTGGGCTTGACCTGAGAAGATGCCCTGGCCTCGGGCCGCGGCTTGCGAGGCATCGCCGGCAGGCGCACTTGCCACGAGACCTTGTGAATCCACTGGATAGAAAGATACGTTGGCGCGAATCGCGGCGTTCATCGTTGCTTCCAGTTGCGATTGATTTTCCATGCCGGTCTTGCCGACGCCACTGGAGAAATAAATGAGCGCCTTCTTTTCGGGCAATGCGGCTAACATCTTTGCGGCGGATTCCAGCGCGCTCAACTTGCGATCGGTATTGAAAATGTTGAACTCGCTTTCGTCGGCTTGGAAGGCGCTGCCATCCTCGGCATCGTCTTCACTGGCGGTGGAGGCTTCGCCTGCGAGTTCGGATCCCTCGCCCACTCGCAGCGCCTTGATCGCCGCACGCAGGTCTTCGCGGTTGTCGGTAAAGTCCTGTCGCACTTCGAGTTTGGTGGCAAACGTCATCAGCGCGACCATATCGGCGGGCTTCATCTGTTCGTCGATGAACTTCAATGCGGCCTTGTTGGCGCGGATCTGGTCGGCCGGGGGCATCGATGACATGTCGAAAAAGAAGATCATTAATCGGCGGTCACGATACTGAATTTCGCCTGCGGACCTTGTGGTGATGACTTGCGCCTTAGCCTCTGTTGTCGAGGCGATGGCGGGCATGCCTGGTTTCGCTGGCGTCGCGCCATCAAGCTTCTGAAACTCGAAGATCGAGATGTTCTGCGGCTTGCCGTCTTCCAAAACCGTGAACGATTCTTTGGTCAGCCCGATGAGCTCTTTTCCACTCTTATCTTTTGCAAAGACGTTGAGCACAACCAAGCGCGTGGATGTCTTGAAAGTCGCTTGTTGCGCGTAGGCGGCGAAAACCCCGAAAACCATTAGCCAAAGAAAATGTTTCATGTTTAGAACCGGAACCGCAGGGTGCCCTGCATGGTGCGCATCTGGCTCGTGGACGTCGGCAAGCCATAGTTGATCGCATTCACCACCGTGCCAAGGTTGGTGAAGTTGACGTGGTTGGTGAAGTTGTTGCTTTCCATCCGGAACTCAAGGCTCTTGCGTTCTTTCAGGCGGAATTGGCGTCCTAAAGCGAGATTGAGTGAGAGCCGGTTCGGACCATCGATCGCATTGCGGCTCGAGTTGCCGTAGGTTCCCGACAGGGGGATCGCGAAGGCCAGTAGGTTGAAGAATCCCGACCCTGCGTTGATGCCTTGTCCGGTCGCATCGGCACGGCCTGCACCGGTGGCTCCGGTTCCGGCCGCATCCGCCTGATTGCCCAAGACGCGCGCCGTGAGCGGAGTTCCAGAGGACGCGGTGAGTCCGCCGCTGAGGTTCCAGTCTTTGAAAGCTTTGCGAGCTACGGCACTGTTCTTGAATAGCGAGCCCGTTTCGCGGACGGGCGACGTGATCATGTATGTCCAGTTGAGCGCATGGCGCTGATCGAAGCTTGAGCGTCCGCGTTCCGCGCTTAGATCCTTATCGTTCTGCGCGACCACAGCGCCGCCTCCGCCCAAGGTGGACGCGTTGTCGAGTGATTTCGCGTAAGTATACGTCGCGTTGCTCGACATGCCGCGTGAGAAGCGACGAGTGAGACGCAACTGTCCCGAATGATAGATAGAGTTGGCGTCGGAAGTGTCGTAAGTGAAGCCGGTCGCATTGCCAATCTGCCGACGCTGTTCGGCAGTGAGTGGCGACCCCGGAGCCGCGCGGTTCGGCGACCGCTGCAGATCGAGCCTGGTGCCTTTGGTTGCCAGATACGAGACTTCGACCACCAACGAATGCGGCAGGGTTTGTTGGATGCTGAGGTTCCAGCTCTGCGCATAGCCGACGCGATAGTTGCGATCGACTGCGAAGGAGTTGGTAATGCTCTGCGATGGCGCGGTGGCGAATCCATTGGCGATGGTGAGCGTACGTGCCGTGCTGGTGTTCACAGACGCTGTGCTGGCGAAAGGCGGCTGGGCTGCCAGGCGCGACGGGAATTGGTTGTAGATGCTGCCATTGAAGTAGACACCGTATCCTGCACGCACCTGCAATTGTTTCTTGGGAAACGGCTTCCATGCAAGAGCGATGCGCGGCGAGAGATTGTTCTTGTCGGGATCCACCAGCGAGTCATTGAACTTGCCGGAATACGGTCCCGTCGCGCCAGGAAGAACGACCGATACGGCATCGAACGCCGGTGAGATGTCGAGGTTCGCGATTTGTCCGTACTTCTCTTTGAATGGCTGAAAATACTCGTACCTGAGCCCTAAGTTGAAGCTGAGGTTGCTGCGCAAGCGCCAGTCATCCTGCAGGAAGGCCGAGGTGGCGGATCCGCGGAAGTAGGTGCTCGTGCCGCCGAAGCGGATCGAGCTCGATTGCGGAAGTCCAAGCAGGAAGTCCGCGAAATCGAAGCCTGTGCCCTTTAAAGGTTGGCCTGAAGCATCGAAGGCGCTGGTTTGTGTGCCGCTGAAGTTAAAGCTGCCGCGAGCGTTCGAATCGGTGCGATTGTTTAACTGCATCCAGCGGTGATCGCCGCCAATTGAGAGGTTGTGCGTCCCTTTGACGAGCGTAATGGCCTGGCTGATCGAGATCGTCTGATCGCGGCGAAGCAGCGGGCTGCCGTCGGTGAGTCCGCCAAAGTTTGTGAATGATAGATTGGGTGGCCCGTAGTTGATGGGATTCGTGGCGACACCCGCAATGCCGAGCCGCGCGCCGACATCTTCGCCAAAAGCAAAAAACGGAACGGTCTCGCTGCGATTGCGGCTGAAGTTGAGACGCGTGTTGCTGATGGTGGAACGGCTGATGTTGTGGGTCCAGCCAAGGCCGACGCTCATGCCGAGTCCGGCGACGCTATCCCGAAAGCCCCAGGGCTGGACGGAATTCGCGTCGCGCCACTGAAAGTTGCTATTGATGTCGAAGCGATCTTTGGTGGTGAGGTTGCGATTGACGCGGACGCTCAACTGTTGTGACTGATTGAGATTCGAGGCGACATATTGATAGTTCTGCACCAAGCCTGGCTGGTTGGCGGTGGGGAAGAATTCCAGCAAGCCTCGCGCGGCTGGGTCGATGCGGGCGAGAGGAATCTTGTTTCCTGCAAAGGGTTGATTGCGATTGAGCGGATCGTAGATGATCGCGGCGGTGCGTTCCGAGAAGTCGCCACTGCGTTCGAGTGCAGTTGGTAGCGTCTGGATCGCTTGGAATGGATTGCGTCCTAAGTTGCCGTTGAAGTTGACGAAGAGAAAGGTTTTGTCGCTCTTGATCCACTTGCCGAGTTTGAGAGGGCCACCGAGTGAGAATCCGAAACGGTTCTGCGCATAGGATGCTTTCTCGAACGTTTGACCGGTCAACGAGAATGGGCGTGCATCGAATGCAGAGTTGCTGAACGTGTAAGTGAGGGCACCGCGCATGCCTTGCTGGCCGCGTCCCGCGCGATTGCCGAAGACGGCTTCGCGGCCTTGTGGTCCGCCGCGTCCGCGTTCGCGTCCGGCTCTGGCACCGGGAGGTCCGCCAGTGGGGCGTCCGCCGCCGCCGGGTCCTCCGCGTCCACCGCCGAAGCCTCCAGGAGGTCCACCGCCGCCGCGTCCGCCGCGTCCCCCGAACCCTGGGGCGTTTCCTCCGCCTTCCTGTTGTTGTCCCCCGAAGAGTCCGGCTTCACGGCTCGTGCCGGGTGGTCCACCGCCACCGGGGAAACCACCTCCAAAGTCACCGGCGCGCTGCATGCCGCTTTCCAAACCGGCACTGAGGCTGCCATTCAATAGGAAAGATTCGTTGGAGTTGCCGGAGGATCCGTTTGTATCCTGAACCGAGGCCGGAGGCGGAGGAATATTATCGACATCTGGTAGCGTTCCGCCCGGTTCGGTCACAGCGACTCTTTGGAATCCGCGTCCTGCGCCTGGGACGGGAGGAGTTGCGATCGCCGGGCGCTGTTGCATCTCGAGCGTCCATTCCACCGGCGGCGCGGATGCCGCAACGGCGATATCTTTGAGAGCCGGCTGAAATCCCGTCATCCGGATCTCAAGTTTCCAAAGCCCGGGACTCAATCCGGCAAACCTGTAGCTGCCATTTTCATCGGTGACAGTGGAGACCTTGGCCCCATCCGCCGTAGCGGTGACCACAGCGCCGGGAATCGCGATTCCTGCCGCTTTCACTGTACCTGCTTGGGGAATCATCGCAGATTGCCCACTGGCGAGCAACGCAGTCACGAAGGCGAGAAAAAGCCATCTAAAATGCACCAATAGTCAGAACGCGGATGGTATTTCCTATGTTACGGAGTACCTCACGGTTTAACCGCGACTTTACCTGATGTCACTTGTGCGTTGCTTTACGCGTCTAATAGGCATGGGCTTTACGAAGTTGACTGATTGCCCGGCCTGTGGCGCTCGCAATCGTATTCCGGCGTCGCATCTGGCCGATAAGGGTAGGTGCGGGTCCTGCAAGGGCGACACTCTTGTTCCAGTCAAGACGCCGATTGAGGTGGAAAGTGCGGCTGCGTTCGACGAGATTGTCGGTGCGGCGAAAGTGCCGGTGTTAGTGGATTTCTGGGCGGCATGGTGTGGGCCTTGCCGGATGGCTGCGCCGGAGGTGCAGAAGCTAGCCGCGGAGATGAGCGGTAAAGCGTTGGTTTTGAAGGTAGATACGGAGGCGCATCCGGACTTGGCATCGCGCTACCGGGTGCAGTCGATTCCGAACTTTGTGGTGTTTCGGGACGGGCGGGTGGTTCTGCAAAAGGCTGGGCTGGCTCCCCGCGACGAGATGCGGCGTTGGTTGGTGAGTGAGTCCTAAGGAAAGTCTGGGAAGAGGACGATAAGTTGCTCTGCAACTGAGACCTACGCCAATGAGCACCAGTTCCGCGACACAAATGCTTCCGATCGCTGACCACGCTTGTTGGGACGAAATCCTCGATTGGGACGTCGCTCCTATCGTGATCAACCATAAGACCGAATCGGTGAAGGTCAAGGTTCTCGATACCGAGTCTCAGCCCATGCTCCCTGCGTAAGTGATCCCCGAATATCCCTGGCACCCTCCCAGAAATCTGAGCCCTGAAGGTTTTGGAGAAGTGCTGCGGCAACTTCGGGATGTCATTGTGACCACCCAGAGTGTGACCTCGCACCCGGGCGGGGAAACCCCGATGTCCTGCTTTGCGGACTCTATCAGCGCTCGCAGATCCCTCTCAGCCATAAGCTCGCGGATGCCTCGAATCTAGAAATCGTTCGCAAGGGCGGGATGCCAGCCTTTCACCTGCTCGCGCCTTCCGAGATCGAGGAACTGGCTCGCGAGGTGGACGTCGTTGACTTCCGGGCGCTGTTCACCTTGCCTTACGACTTTGTTCAGCAACGCGCCGCGCAACGGTTGCACCTGCGGCTGTTGCCTCCCTATCGCGAGCATCTTTCGCAGGCATTTGCGAGGTATTTCCTGCGGGTCGGGCTGCCGGTCAATCTGCCGGCGATCAAATAGAAAACGGGACCCCTATGAAGGGATCCCGTTCTTGTCAGGTGAACAGAGAAGGACTAGAAGTCCAGACGTAAGCCCATGGTGATTAAACGGCTGCCGACCTGCGGACCAGTCGGGCGTCCGAAGTTGGCGTTTCCGATCGTACCCACCACGCCGCCAAAAGCGGTGCGGTTGAACGCGTTGAACGCATCGGCACGCAAAACGAGCACGACGGGGTTCTTTTCGTTCTCCCACAGAGCGGTGCGCTTGATAATGCCGAAGCGTTCATCGAGCGTCGGGGGCTGGCGGAAAGCATCCGTGAAGAAGGCCGAAGTTCCGAGGGTGAACGGAGCGGTTGCGGCGAGCGAACCGACGTTGAACCAGCGGATATTAGGATTGTTCGGATCCAGCGTGGTGCGGTCGACACCGGTCGAAATTTCTGTTCCTGTGCGGACGCCCTTGGTCACGCCCGCGAACAACACGCCGTTGCCGAGCGGGTTGCCCGGCGTGGTGATCTGGATCAGGTTACCCGAAGCGTAACGACCAATAGCGCTGACCGTCCAGCCCCCCACAGCTTTGTTTAACCATCGATTCGAATGCAGATACTTCTTGCCCTTGCCGAACGGCAGGTCGATCGTCGAAACGATGTTCAGGATCTGCGTCTGGTCCATGGGCATGTAGCTCTTCGAATCGCTGATGTTGTAGTAGTCCTGCGGTGAGGCGAGACCGGTCTGCGTGAAGATCTGGCGGAAGTGGGCCACGCCCAACTGCTTCGACCAGGTGTGGTTTGCCAGGATCAGGACTCCGCCATAGCGCTTTTCGATCTTGGTCTGCAACGCGTCATACCAGGTCCTGCCGATACCGGCATTGCGGCTGAACACGCTGAGATACTGCGGGAAGGGGCGCATTGACTGGGCGACGCTGCGGTTGGTGCCGAAGCCGGCGAATGGTTCCGCTGTGCCAGTGGCTGCAAGGGTCTGAGAGAGCCGCGTTCCGAGCGCGAGGGCGCTGACGGGAAGCTGATTGAGATCAACCGAAGAGTTGAGGCGCGATCCACGATTGCCCTGGTAGGCGACGTCGATCAGCACACCCTTCACTTCATGCTGAACGTTCATGCTCCAGTTCTGGATCCGGCCGGCGGTGCCAAAGCTCGGAGCGAAGAAGCTAGCGTTGTTGAAGTTCAACTGGTTGGGGTTGAGGTTCGGCGGAGGCGCATAGCCGGGGGCTGGCGCGATGCCCTGGTCGATACCGCGCGCAGAGTTGATGCCATCGCTCTGATAGAGCGTGGATCCGTTAGCGAAGCCATCGCGGCAGCCGCAGCCACCGTTGCCGAGCGTCTGGTAGTAGATTCCCCAGCCACCACGCAGAACGGTTTTCGAAGTCAACTGATAGGCAAATCCAAGGCGGGGACCGACATCACTGTAGTCGTTGCCATAAGGGCGGGTCACGCCGCTGCGGCCGGGGCCGGTGCCCGTAAACTGCAACGAACCGGGACGTCCGCCAGCGGCCGTGTTGGGCAGCGTGGGATTGAAGTAGGTGAAGCCGGCCGGGACATGCCAGCCGATCGGCACTTCATAGCGGAAGCCGAGGTTCAAGGTCAGCTTGCGGGTCACGCGCCAGTTGTCCTGGAAGTAGCCGCCCCCGTAGAAGTAACGGATCGGATCGAAAAGCCCGGGTAGAATCGTCGCATCGGCAACGTCCGCGCCACCGAGAAGGAAGCTCGCGAACTCGTGACCAGTGGTGGTCAGAGCCGTGGGCAAAGCGGTTTGAGCGGTGCTGAACACGTAACGGCCGTTGGACGCCGCGTTGTCGAAGCCGATCGTCCGAAGCCGGCGGTAATCCCAACCGAACTTGAACTCATGCTTGCCCTTCAACCACGAATAGCCTTGGGTGAACATCCAGGTGTCGTTGTCCTGGCCGCCATTGCGGACCTTGCCGTCTTGCACGCCCCAAGGAGTGTAGCCGCCGCGTCCGCTCCATTGAATGCGCGGAAACGCATCGCCATCGGCCGGAACTCCGGGGATGCCGATCTTCGAGGCGAAACCGTTTTGCTTGGGATTGTTCCACAACTGGCGTTGGGCTGTGAAGCCGAACGTGGTATGCATGAGAAACGTCGGACGCAAGGTCCAGTCATGGTTGGCGCGATAGTTGAACGGCAACTGGAAGTTGTCGAGACCTTGACCTAAGGGACCATTGAAGAACTGGAGATCGCTCGAGGTCTGATTTTCCTTGCTCATGAAGAAGGCGAGGCGGTTGGCCGGGGTGAAGTTGTGATCGAACTTAAAACTCCAGATCGTGCGCTCGAACACCTGCGTATTCACAAAATCGTAATTTTGCGCCACCGTAGGACGCGTCGGATCCGGAATCAGCGGCAGGATGTTTTTCACCACGTTCGAGAACCGCGCAGTTGGAATGGCATTGTTGGCAAACGGGGTGCGAACAGCGCCAGTTGTTGTCAGCGGGTCATAGATGACGGCTTGGCCAGCGAAGTTGCCACTCTTCATGGCTGCAGTGGGAACCGTGCTCAAGGCGCTGGCGTTGGTGACGGCCACCGGGCGAATGTCTTTGGTATAAGTGAAGAAGAAGAAGGTCTTGTTTCGATCTTTGTTATACACCTTCGGGATCCAAACGGGGCCTCCGATCGCTCCACCTTCTTCATTGAAACGGTCCTTGACGCGGGGGGCGATCGCTGTGCCATCGGCGCGGCTGCCTTGAGCGTTGCGCGCCCATGCATTCGCGTTCCAGATGTCGCGGCGCAAGTTCAGGAATGCCGACCCGTGGAACAAGCTTCCGCCAGACTTGGTGGTGTAGATTTCCACACCGCCGCCAAAGCGGCCATATTCAGCAGAGAAGGTGGACTGCAGCAACCGGAACTCGCCGAACATTTCGGCAGAGGGCATATTGAAGACGGTTCCGCCCGACTCCGGGATGGTCGTGCTCGCACCGTCAATCAACACTTCCTGCGCGCGTCCGCCGGAGCCGGAAACAACCTGCTCGCCGCCACCGGAGGTGACACCGGGCATGTAGCTTAGAAAGGCGCGGGGATTACGAATACCGCCCGCAAACAGCGGCAGATCGGACATCAGCTTGGGCGAGAACGTCGAACCGCGCTCGCTGGTTGTGGTTTCGAGTAGTGGGACATCGGCCGTGACATCGACGCTCTGCGTCACATCGCCGACATCCAACTTCACGTCCATATCGATACGTTGGCCTACTCGGATCTCGACGTTCTGGCGCGAAAGCTTTTTGAAACCTGGTTTCTCGACAGTAACGGTGTAAGTGCCAGGGGGCAAAGCGGGGAACAGGTAAATGCCGGAAGAGCTTGAAACCGTTTCCGATACGCTCGATGTTGTGGCATTGCTCGCTACGATCTTCGCATTCGGCACCGCTGAAGCGGCGGCGTCGAGCACGTTACCGGATAGCGATCCCGTGGCGACTTGGGCAAGTGAGACCATGCAACAGAGCATGGCTCCGATCAGAATTCTTAGGGTCAGACCTAACCTCATATGTTTCCTTACGTTGTCAGTTCCTGCGAGCGGACTCCCACTCATCAGGTTGTAGTCATTATACATAGCCGACAACGAACTTGTGAACTTGACTTCGAAGATTTTTCACTACGTAAATTTTGACATTTCAGTTCCTACTCGATTACAGTTTGGAGTCAGGCTGTAAGCCTCATATCGGGGCCTTGATACCCATCGGCAAAATCTATACACTGCATTCATTAAGTTTCAGGCTGGTCGAAGGACCGGGAAAGTGAGTTTTTCATGCATTCTGCACCTCGTCGGTGTCCAGAGAACACGTCGTTGTGCGCGAATCCCCGTCTCTACCAGTGGTTCGATCACCGGCAACGTTGTCGATCAACAAGCGGCTGCCGTCGCAGGCGCCACCGATTCATCAAGGACGAATCCAGTTGACTCCGGCAACCTCCTATACGCTGTCGGTCGAAGCAAAGGGTTTCAAGAAGGCCCCAGCGGACCGATGTTCTGCTGGTTGCGAACGATAAGCTGTCACTTGGCAACCTCACGCTCGAAGTAGGTGCCACCACGGGCACAATCACCGTTACGGCGGAAGCCACTCTGATCCAATCGGAAAGCGCGGAACGTTCTCTAGGTCTGCAGGGCGAAATCCTGCGCAGCGTCGCGGTGAACGGACGCGGGTTCACGCCACTCGCTTCGATTGTGCCCGGAATCATCTTCAATACCAACAACGGATCGAGCGACGCGATCACGAACATTTTCGCGAACGGCTTGCGCAGCAGCGCCAACAATCTCACTCTCGATGGCGTCGCCATCGTGGACACCGGCAACAACGGAACGCCCCTGAGACTGAATCTCGACTCGGTCTCGGAATTCAAGGTGCTCACTTCGAACTACCAGGCCGAATACGGACGCTCGGCCGACGCACAGATCAGCGCCGTGACCCGCGGCGGAACCAAAGACTTTCATGGTTCGTTCTATGGCTTCCGCCGTCACGACGGCATGAATGCCAATACCTGGCTCAACAATCGCGATTCCACCGCAACGAACAAGATCAACAAGCCACGTCTCGATCAGCGAGATTGGGGCGGCACCATCGGCGGACCCATCTTCATCCCGCGTCTTCAACAAAGACCGCCAGAAGCTCTTCTTCTTCTATAGTCATGAAGATCAGAAGCGCTTCATTCCTCCGACGGGACCGACCCGCGTCACGGTGCCCACAGCACTCGAACGCACCGGCGGATTCTCGCAGAGCGTCGATCAAGCCGGAACCCGCTTCGCGATCCGGGATTGCGCGACCAATTCGCCTTTTCCCGACGGCAAAATTCCCGCCAACCGCATTTACGGCATCGGGCTCAACATCCTCAAAATATATCCGCTGCCGAATCGCACGGGCACCGTCGGATTCAACTACGGGACACAACAACCGTCGAGCCAGCCCCGGATTCAAGACCTCATCCGACTCGACTACAACATCTCCAGCAACTGGCGCACCTACGGACGCTTCGTGAATGTGAAGAACAATCAGGTGCTTCCGTACGGATCGTTTGTCCTCGCCACCAACATCCCGGATTTCATTGTGCTGTTGCCAAATCCGCGCACCTCAATGGCGGTCACCGTGACCGGCTCCATCACGCCGACCACCATCCTCGAAGCGACCATCGGCGGAAGCCACAACTCGACTGCCGCTGTTCTGGCCGGCAAGCAAAAGCACAGGAACAAAAAGTGTGGAAAGTAGCGCCGCTGCGATGCGGCTAGTGACGGTGGTCATGCCTCAATAAGCGAATTTTGCGGATTTCCGTTTCACCGCTTACCGCCTATTTGTGGATACGCACGTGCTTGAACGACGATGTCTGTCCTGAGATCACAGACGCGCGCGTGATCGGAACCTTGAAGTGCGCCGCCAGCAGTTCACAGACCGCGGCATTGGCCTTGCCCTTTTCCGGAACGGCGGTGACCTTCAGTTTCCAGGTGCCGTCTTCCATGGTTCCGACGACTTCGTCTTTTGAGGCTTTGGGAATGACTTTCACGCGTAGGATCATGTGAAAGAAGAAAGGTGGTGGACAGGGAAGGATTCGAACCTTCGTACTCCGCAAGGAAGGACAGATTTACAGTCTGTTGGCTTTAACCACTCACCCACCTGTCCAAGGTTGGAAAATCGGGTGTTACGAACGGCCTGCGAACAAGCCCCCGCCACCAATAATGTACCACGAATCCTGCGGAAAGTCAGTTTCCGGCGCTGATGGTTCTCCGTCGTGTTGGCGCAGGCTTGCCGGTGCGCTTTAGCTCAGGCGCAACCGGCGGAAAAACCGGCGGCCTCACCGCCGCTCTGCGGGATATGGGCTGCTGCTTTCGAACAGGAACGGTCGCACCCACAGACTCAACCGGCGGAGGCTTGGCTGCGGCGTAGCTCACGGCGGGAGTCGAACCGTTCGACGCGACCTGATACTTGCTGAGCGACTGCGCGTAAGAGTCCACTCCTGCAAATAAGGCTTCCGCAATGCGGTCGCGATAGTCGGATTGCTGCATCGCCTCTTCTTCTTGCGCATTCGACAGGAACCCGACTTCCGCCAGAATCGACGGCATCTTCGCGCCGATCAATACGATAAATGGCGCACGCCGCACGCCCCGGTTCCGCGCGCGCGCACCGGGAACCCCGGTGCCTGTCACCAGTGCATACTGGACGCACCCGGCGAACTCCACCGACTCTCGAAGCCGGTCATTCAGAGCAATCCGCTGCACCATGCCGCTCAAATCCGCGATCGATTTTTGTGCCGTGGCGTTTTCACGCGCAGCTACTTCCAGCGCCGCTTTGGTTCCGCTGACGCTCAGATAATAGGTCTCCACACCGGTTACCGAACGCACCGTCGATGAGTTCGCATGGATCGATAGAAATAGATCGGCATGGTGTTCGTTGGCAATCTCCGTGCGCCGTTCCAGCGAAACGAATTCGTCTTTGACGCGCGTATGGATGACTTCGGTTTCCGGAAGCCGCTCGTGCAACAGAGCGCCAAGACGCCGTGAAATGTCGAGCACCAGGTCTTTCTCTTTGAGTCCACCGTAGCCGGTGGTACCGTCGTCAAAACCTCCGTGGCCGGGATCGAGGACAATGCGCTTGAGCTTGAGTCCGAGGGCGCGTGTGAGGCTGCGATCGCCGCCATAGTTCGCGCGGGCAGGCAACGCTATCCTGGAGTTGGTGGCGACGATGGAGTGAATTTCCACCACTGGTTCGGGGGGGTACTTCGTTAAAACCACCGGCGGCGCGGGCGCTTCAGCCACCGGCGGTGCAGCAGTCCGCACGACGGAAACATCGCCCGATGTGCTCGGAACATCGCCCGGCGCGGGAGCCTTGCCTGCCGGGTAAACTTCAATCATTAGCCGGTTCGGATTCTTTAGTTCCGAGGTCGTATACAGCAGTCCTTCGGACTCAAGATCGACCACCACGCGAGTCATGGTCGCCGACATCGGATTCGCCACGCGAATCTGTTTCACCAATTTGTCGCCTACCACTACGGAATGCAATCCACGAGTTCTGCCGTCGAGTGCGAACGTTGCGTTTCCGACATCGAAGAAGATGCGGTCGGGCTTTTCGAGTCTACCTGCCTTGTATTGGAACTCGCCGCTGAATTCCACCGCGATGCGGGTCGCCGTTCCGAGTGACCAGAATTGGATGCGCGTGAGTTGGCGCGAATCCGCCGCGGCAAATGCCGCAACGGACAGCCAAAGAGCGATGGCGGGAACGCGCAGGGGCATAGATTATTGGGTCCGCAAAAAGAGCCTTCCGTCGGCGTCATAATAAGCTTGCAACTTGCGGTACTCCGGCGCTTTCGGCAATTCCGGTTCCGCGGTGACGACTGGTTTGGGGGTGATCGCAGCCGCTGTCATCTTCTGCCGGACCTCGGCGGCTTTCGCTGCGCGGTAGTTGCGCGCCACTTTCACCACGTAATCCTGGGTTTCCCGATACGGCGGAATCGAGTTGTTGTACTTGGCAACCGCGCCTTCCCCCGCGTTGTAAGCCGCCAGGGCCAGCGCGGGATCATGGAACTTTTCCTGCAAATACTTCAGATACTTCACGCCGCCTTCGATGTTCTCTTTGGGGTTGAACGAATTGTTGACGCCCAACTGGCGAGCCGTAGCCGGCATCAGTTGCATTAGTCCACGGGCTCCGGCAATCGACACCGCTGACGGATTGTAGTTGCTTTCGGCCTTGATCACCGAGTGCACCAGCATTGGATCCACGCCATGCCTTTGCGCAGCGGCTTCCACCAACTCGTTGATCGGGCCATCGGCCTTTGGCGTGCCCACTTCAACCGGTGAGATCACCTTCACTTCGACAACTTTGGGTTCCACAACAACCGTCGTACGGATCAGACGCCCCGTGCGATAGTCCGCACGCACCGTCGAGACCGTCCGTTTGTTCGTCGCTTCGGCAGAAACAGTCATTGTGAGCGCCAACGCCAACAGCAAACAGTTCAGAAACAAATTGTTTCGATTCGAGTATACCCCGGATCCCATTCGATTCCAATCGCGATTTTCCACAGGCCTTGCTACCATCTTCTCATGCTGATCGGAGGCTTTGTCCTGGCCGGTGGATTCAGCCGCCGCATGGGCGGCCGCGACAAGGCGCTGCTCCTTCATCCATCGGGTGAAACCATGCTGAGCCGTACCGCCGCCATCGTACGCGAGGCCGCCGGCAACGTCACCATCCTCGGACCTGCGAATCGTTACGCCCATTTCGGATTCCCCATTCTCGAAGACTCGAGGCCAGACAGCGGACCCCTCGCGGGTCTCTTTACCGCCTTGCAGCAAACCTCGTGCGCACGCATCCTGGTCGCACCCGTGGATTTGCCGCATCTCACTACCGACTTTCTGCGCCTGCTAATCGCCACACCCGGGGCCTGCGTGATCGCGCAAGGTCAACCGTTGTGCGGTGTTTACCATCGTGATTGCCTTCCAGCGATCGAGGCTGCGCTGCGGGCCAACAGTTTGCGCGTCACCGCCATCGCCGAGGCACTCGGTGCCCGCGAAGTTGTCCCGAATGATCCGCAAATGCTTGAAAATAGGAATACTCCCGAAGATTGGCTCACTGCATGACGGAACGCTACCCGCACTACCTCGAATTCCGCCACGTCTATAAGACGTTCGATAGACCGGTTTTGGCCGATGTAAGCTTCTACTTAAACGCCGGGCAGACTCTTGCCATCATCGGGCGGTCTGGAGTGGGCAAGTCGGTTAGCCTCGGGCACATCATGGGGTTCCTCAAGCCGGATCAAGGGCAGATCATCGTCGCCCATACCGACATAACCAACGCCGACGAAGCCGAGTTGCGCAAGATTCGCAAGAAAGTGACGATGGTCTTTCAGTCGGGCGCACTGTTCGATTCGCTGACCGTTTCCGAGAACATCCTCTTCAGCCTGGAACTTCGCGACGATTACGACGAACAGAACAAAGAGGACGTGGTCAACGGCTTGCTGGAGATCGTCGATCTAGCCGACTATCGCGACGCTTATCCTACGGATCTTTCCACAGGACACAAGCGCGCCGTCGCCATCGCGCGCGCGCTGGCCGCACAACCGGAATGCGTTCTTTACGACGAGCCGACCACGATGGTGGATCCCATTATGTCCAATCATCTCGGCAATTTGATGTTGCGGCTGAAGAAGCAACTGCGCCTGACTTCGGTGGTAGTCACGCATGATCTGGATCTCATGCGCAAGGTGGCGGATGCCGTGGTGATCCTGCACAAAGGCGAGGCGATCTATTTTGGTCCTTTAGTCGGGTTGCTCGAAAGCGAGCATCCGCACATCAAAGAATTCCTGGCGATGGATCGGCTGGAGTTCCAATAGCAATAGAAAAACGGCCCGTTTGCAGGCCGTTTTTCAGATTTGGTGCGGAGGACAGGACTTGAACCTGCACGGTGTTACCCTCTAGCACCTCAAGCTAGCGCGTCTGCCAATTCCGCCACCCCCGCATGTGTGTGGCAATTCCGATCATACAACGAAACGACACGCAGCGCCAGACCACTTACCCCCCCTTGACACGGCGGTTGAAATGCCTATGATTATTGAGGGAGGCCGCTATGGCTATCGATACAGTTCGTCTCATTTTAGATCAAAAGGGCCGTGGGATACACCGGGTCACGCCTGACGTGTCCGTCTACGAGGCCCTCGAAACGATGGCGGGTCACGATGTTGGCGCCGTCATGGTGATCGCGGAGGGTGAGTTGGTCGGTGTCTTTTCAGAACGCGACTACGCGCGCAAGGTGATCCTGCTGGGCAAGTCTTCGAGAGAGACGACGGTTGGAGAAATCATGAGCCCTTGCCCCGTCACGGTTGAGGAAGACCAGACCGTCAGCGAGTGCATGCACCGGATGACAGGCCATCGGGTCAGGCATTTGCCGGTAATCGACAAACACGGAAAGATTGTGGCTGTGGTCTCGATCGGTGACCTCGTCAACTGGATCATTCGACGGCAGGACGAAGAGATTCAGCAGCTCAATCAATATATCAGCGGCAGCTATCCAATCTAGTATTGCTACAGAACGTCCTAGAACGCGCTCAAGACGTTCAACTTCAATCCGCCGAGTACGGACGGCCGACGGCTTCGGTGGGCGGACAGCCGCTCACTTTCTAAGCTTCGTACGAGCAGAAGGGCCCCGCCCTGAAGAGTGCGGGGGGGGTTCTTGGACTCAGCTTGGCTTGATTTACGCCTCCTGGGAGTGATGCGCACATTCATCGTCTTTCTTGCCACCCTATTCGCTGTTCCCCCGGTTTTCGGACAACTTCCTTCCATTTTGGAGCACGCTGCACAGCGCGAGAAAACTAGAAAAGAAAACGAAGCACGACGCGCTGCGGACGCGGAGAAGCGAAAGACTGCCGAAGCCGAACGTAAGGCGGGCGTTGCCGATCGTCGATCCGCGGAATCGGCTGCGAAAGAAGAGGCGGCCGCAGCCAAGGCGGAAGCCGAAGCCAAGACTCCGACCGCTGCCGATGACACGCCGGCCGCTGGCAGTCGGGAAGGTGCCCGGTCGAGATCTGCTACCTCCGCCGCCGGCCGTTCCCGCACCAAATCGAACGGCACCGAGTCGCAAGGCATCACCGGTGCAACGCATGAGAAGTACATGAAGAAGGTCGAATTCTTCAGAACCAATCTCGCGTTCGATGAAGTCAAAGAGTCCCAGATTGCCAGCCGCTCTGCAGTCACTCGCTCCGGCCGCTTTACGATCGCAGGCAAGCCGACGCTCGATTTGACCTTTCACCCTAAAAACGGCAGTTAGAAGGTGTCTTCCGCGAGAGTAAGAGGCGGACCGAGGATCTTTCCGCCGAGGAAAACCTGGTAAGCCTTGCTGAGAATTAGGCGCCAACGATCAGGTTGAGTCAACTGCTCCGCAGATGTTTTGAGACACTTGAGGAAGGCGCTGACCTTGTTGAGAATTTCGTTGATTAGAGGCGCCTTGGAGTGCGTGCTGGTGATTTCGACAGTGGTCTGATTGGCATGTCTGGTGAGGCAAGCTATGCCTTGCAGCGCCAAGGGTCTCGACGTGATGGCCTCGACGTGCTTTTCTGGAATTCCCAGCCGCATGAAAATGTTCCACCAGTTGTAGACAAGCGCGTTGATGCGTGCCATGATCTGGCAGCGTTTCGCGTCGTGCGTGGTGAAACCAGCCCAGCCCCATTGATTCTTCAACTCGTCGAAGTTGTTCTCCGAATCTCCGCGATCCCGGTAATGCTGCGCACTCGTCCGCACCTCATCCAGCATGGTCGTGACGAGCACGGCGTATTCATACTCCACGCCCTGATGCGCCTCTGTCCCTAAATCCAGAGTCATCTGTTTGCTCTTCCGCTTGGATTTCTTCTCGGCCACTTCTTGTTTTAGGGCACGGCGCAACCCCACCACACGGCGCTCTAGGCTCCACCCGTCCAACCGGAGTTTGCTTTCCAGCCCTTGCCATCCTTGGCCTGCATCCGCCCATCCATCTTGTGCGAACAACTTCCCGATCAGCTTTTTCAGGTTGGGGCTCTGCTTGAGTTTGAACACGTAGCCCAGTTGGCGCTCTTCGCATCCTTTCAGCACTCGCTCGTTTCCCCACCCGCAATCCCCTCTCAAGAACGTGGGTCGGTTGAGCGGCAGCAAACCATCCAGAAACGTCCACAACTCCGGTTGCGCGAATGACGAGGCGGTCTGATTCCCCGCCTGCACTTCCACATCCAATACGATTCGCAAATTGCCAATGAAATAACTGTGATAGGCGTGCGACGGACGCCCTGGCTTGGCCGGGTTATACCCTACTTTGGCATCCTCCTGATGTCCGTACAACACCTTCACCGTCGTGTCTATGTCCAACGCCCACGGCTCTTCCAGCAGCGGCGCGTAACTCGCCTTCAGATGTTTCTTCAGCCACTGTTCCGCGGCTGCCTCGTTCATCGCGATCATCGCACGACGCACCGAATCCTTGCTCACCACCTTCCTCATACCCAGCAACTGCGGGTTCACGCCGTCACCACGTATCGCATTGATGTGCGCATATCGCCAGTGCCCCGCCAACACAGAGAGCAGGACCGTTCCCAATACATCCCGCGCCTGTGGTGCGTTCGGGCTCGTGTACTTCAACGGGCAATCTTCAATCCAGTTTTCCAGCAGTCCACTGGTCTTCAAAAACTCAATGAAGAAAGCTATCTGTCCAAAGCTGCTAACCGCCGAGTCCGGCATCCACTTCACCTGAACCTTGCCTGCAAACGTGTCAACGCTCGTAGGCTCCGCCCGCCCTTCAACAATGTCCTCGTCGGGTTCACCCGTTGGGTGAATCTTCATCAAACTCTTTTCTTCGGCCATCCTCATCAGTATCAACCACCTACTCTTCTCGCATGAGGAAACGCACGTTCAACCGCCGTTTCTAGGTTCACCAGTTCTCGAGGCCCCACTCCTGATCTGCATCCATCGTTTCAGGAGATCTACCTTCGAATTCGCTGCCAGAAACACCTTCAGATAGAATCGCGGTCGTGACTTCGATCTCGCGACCGATGAGTTGGGGCAGTTCGCGGTATCGCAGGCTGCAGGCAACGCGCTTCAGGACAAAATGTGCGCATCGAAAAAGAGAAGAGGCATCCTGGGTGGATGCCTCTTTTCAAGAACTTGGTGCGGAGGACAGGACTTGAACCTGCACGGTGTTACCCTCTAGCACCTCAAGCTAGCGCGTCTGCCAATTCCGCCACCCCCGCAGGTGGACTACACGAACAATTTACACACCCGAAGGGTAGAGGTTACTTCGGTGCCGGAGTCGTCGGCGAACTCTTGGGCAACTCTTTCAGATCCTGAGGCAGCGGGATCTCGGTAACCGTACCATCCGAGCCTGTGACCTTGATCGTCTTCGGCTTATTCTTCTGATCGGTCTTCGCAGCCGGAGTCTTGATCTTGTCCGTCACGCTCGAACCAGATCCCGAACCGCGCGTGCCGAGAACCGAAAGCGAAAGGGACGTAATCATGAACAGCACCGCCGAAGCAGTGGTCACTTTTGACAACAGCGTCGCCGTGCCCCGGGGACCGAACGTCGCCTGGGAACCCATGCCGCCGAAAGCCCCCGCCAAATCGGCAGCTTTGCCGCTCTGCAGCAGCACCACAAGTATCAGAATCAGGCACACTACCACGTGGATGATTGTCAGAAGAATTTCAGCCATAACTATTTGCCAAGGGAACGCGCCCGGAATCGGGCTGAGACGTACCTAAACTAGAGTATACCTCAGAACGCCAGACCCGCCGCTATTTGCACCATCCGACCGCTCTCTTACTTCGATTTGTCGTAGGCTGCGAACGTTGAGTTCGCCTTAGCGAGCTTTTCCAACAGCGGAGCCGGCTTCCACAGTTCGCCGTGCTCTTTCTCGAACTCGCAAATTCGCTCGTAGACCTTGGGCAAACCGACAAGATCGGCATATTTCATCGGGCCTCCGCGATAGGCAGGAAAGCCATAGCCGTAAAGATAGACGATGTCGATGTCGACGCTGCGCAACGCAAAGCCCTCTTCGAGGATCCGCGCGCCTTCGTTCACGAGCGCATACAGACATCGATCGAGGATCTCATCGCTGCCGATCTCGCGCTGCTCGATGCCTTGTTCGCCAGACCATTTCCGGACCCATGCGGTGACCTCATCATCCACACTGGCGGCGCGATTCTCATCGTATTTGTACCAGCCCGCTCCGGTCTTCTGGCCGTAACGGCCCATCTCGCAAAGCTGATCTTCGGCAACCGGCTGGCGGACGCCAGGTATCTGCAGATGCGCAATCTCTTTGCGGATGCGCCAACCCACGTCGAGTCCGGCAAGATCGCCAGTTGCCAGCGGACCCATTGCCATCCCGTAGTCGTAAAGCACCTTGTCCACGGCAGGGATCGATGCGCCTTCTTCCACAAGAAACTGCGCTTCGCGGCGATAGGGTCCGAACATGCGGTTGCCGACAAAGCCGAAGCAATTGCCAACCAGCACGCTCACTTTGCCCAAGCGCTTGCCCAACTGCATACAGGTGTTGATGACAGCGAGATCTGTCGCCGCACCGCGCACCACTTCGAGCAGCCTCATGACATTCGCGGGTGAGAAGAAATGCGTTCCGATCACATGCTGCGGACGCTTCGTTGCGGAAGCAATTTCATCGATGCTCAGCGTCGAGGTGTTGGACGCCAGAATCGCGCCCTGCTTGACGATGGAGTCGAGTTCGCCGAAGATTTGCTTCTTGAGCGCCATGCCTTCGAAGACCGCTTCGATAACGATGTCGACCGTGTCGAAGCCCGCGTAATCAAGCTGCGGCGCGATGAGCGCCATGCGCTGATCCATCACTTCTTGCGAGAAGCGGCCCTTTTTCACGGAATTCGAATAGTTCTTGCGGATCGTAGCCAAGCCGCGATCGAGCGCATCCTGCGCGGTCTCGCGGATGCGCACCGGGATTCCCGCGTTGGCAAAACACATGGCGATGCCTCCGCCCATGGTTCCCGCGCCAATGACGGCGGCGCTCGCGATGGGGATCACGGGCGTTGTCTTGTCGATCCCGGGAATTTTCGCCACTTCACGTTCGCCGAAGAAGACGTGGATCATCGCCTTCGACTGATCGGAATAGAGGCATTCCATAAAGACCCTTTGTTCAAACGCAAGGCCCTCATCGAAGCTCATCCTGGTGGCGGCTTCGACGGAATCGATGGCTTTCTGCGCGGCCATCAAGTTGCGGCTGCGCTTGCCAGCGGCCTTGCGCAGTGCGTCGAAATCGCAGACTTCGCTGAGCTTTTCGTTGCGATCGCGAGTGCGAACGACCGGCTTCGTTGCGACATCGCGCGCAAAAGCAATGGCTTCTGGCAGCATGTCACCGTCGACTATCCGATCCACAATCCCCAATGCCAGCGCTTCTTTGGCTTTGACCGGATCTCCGAATGCGCAGAGTTCGGCGGCTTTGGCGACGCCGCAGAGGCGTGGCAGGCGTTGGGTTCCGCCAGCGCCGGGGATGATGCCAAGCTTGCATTCGGGCTGGCCCACTTGCGCGGACACCGCGGCGATGCGGTAGTGGCAGGCCATCGCGGTTTCGAGTCCGCCTCCAAAAGCGTGGCCTTCAATCGCCGCAACGATGGGCTTCGAACAGTTTTCAACTTTGTCGAGCACTTCGTTGAGTCCGATGCTGTCGCGCTTGCCGCCCGAGGTGATCTTGGCGAACTCTTTGATGTCGGCCCCGGCGATGAAGCGCTTGTTGCCTCCAATGAGGACTGCGGCCTTGATCGTGTCATCGGCGGCGATGGAGGCGATCGAAGCGACAATGCCTTCGGGCACGCCAGGAGACAGCGCGTTGACCGGCGGATTCTGGATCGTAATGATGGCGATTTCACCATCGCGGGTGAGTTGGACGAGTTCGCTCATAAAAGTTGCTTCCCCAGTTTACTTGCATCGCTGCTGTTTCGCGCGACCACTGTTCGGCAGTGGTCAAGAGTGAGACGCGATGACCACCATAGTGGCTAGACCGCGGTACGACCGCCGTCAACAACGATGTTCTGTCCCGTGATGTAGCTCGATGCCTCGGATGCCAAGAACAGCGCGACCCCTTTGAGTTCACCGGTGCGCCCAATCCGGCGCATCGGAATCGCTCTCGCCATCTCGTCTTCGCCCTTGGTCGCAATGATCTTTTCCGTCATGCGAGAGGGAAAGAAACCCGGCGAGATCGCATTGACACGAATACCGTAGTGCGCCCATTTCGCGGCGAGTTCGCGAGTGAGTGCGAGTAGCCCAGCTTTGGATGCAACGTAGGAAGAGTTGTCGAGTCCACCGGGCATGGTGCCTTTGAGTCCTGCAATCGACGCCACGTTGACGATGACGCCCGACCCGCGCGGAATCATCAGCCGCGCCGCCTCTTGGCTAAACAGGAACGCCCCGTCCAGGTTGGTCTGCATGACGAGCTTCCACTTGTCATAAGGCATGTCCTCCGCAGGTACGGACCAACTAGTGCCCGCGTTGTTCACAAGGATGTCGACGGTTCCGAGCTTGGCTGCCGCATCGGCAACTGCACGCTTCACATCCTCAGGATTGGTGACATCGCACAACGCGCCTTCTGCGTTGTAACCACGCTGGCGGAGATCCGCAAGCGTCGGGTTGAGCCATTGCGCGCGGCGTGCCAGCAGGAACAGCTTCGCCCCTGCTTCCGCGAGGCCTTCGGCAATTTCGAGTCCGAGGCCGCGCGATCCACCCGTAATCAACGCAGCCTTGCCGGTAAGGTCGAACAACTGCTGGATCATACACCACTAACGAAAACGGTCTCTTCTTCGGCGGATTCGACGGCCGCTCCATCGATCACCAACTCTGCAATGAGTTCGCGATGATACGACGGATCGCCCAACATCGACTCCGAAGCTTTCGCGCGTCGGAAGCACAAATGGCAATCGTTTTCCCAAGTGAAGCCGTTGCCGCCGTGCACTTGAATCGCGCGTGAAGTAATCTCACGGCCCGCGTCGCTCGCATACATCTTGGCGACAGAGACCGCGCGTTCCGCATCCTCCGCATTGTTGTCGAGCGCCCAAGCGGCGTAGAGGACGGCGGATCGCGAACTCTCGGTCCAGAGATACATATCCGCGCATTGATGCTGCACGGCCTGATAAGCGCCGATCGGCTTGCCGAACTGTTTGCGCGTTTTGGCGTAATCGACGGCGAGATCCATGGCGCGCTGCATGGTGCCGACGAGCTCCGCGGAAAGCGCGACTGTGGCCGTTTGCAGGGCTGTTTTCAGCGCTTTTTCAGCAGCTTCACCGCGAGCCAGCAGTACACCGGGAGATCTATCGAAACCGATGGCACTCATGCGGCGCGTGATATCCATGCCATTCATCGGAGTGATTGCGACGTTACCGGTGTCGACGATGTAGAGCGCCAATTCGCCTTGTGCACGCGCGGCGACCACGAGAAAGTCCGCGCAGGCCGCATCGTTCACGAAGAGCTTTTCGCCGGCAATTGTGTGGTCGAGCGAGGCTTCCAACGCAACATCTTCGGGATCCCACGAAGCCGATCTCTCCAGCATCGCCAGCGTGGCACGCTGAGTACCTTCGGCCAACGGTCGCAGATATTTTTCTTTCTGCTCGTGCGATGCCGCGGCGTCGATCACCGTGCCCGCGAGAAAGACGGAACTGAAGTAAGGGCCGGGGACGAGCGCGCGCCCCATCTCTTCGAGCAACGCGGCCATTTCGACGCGTCCAAGTCCCAGACCGCCGTACTGCTCGGGGAAGATAATGCCCGTAAAGCCCTGTTCGGCGAGTTTGGCGTACAACTTCGCGTCAAACGCGGTGAGCGTTGTTTCAAAGATGCGCCGCACTTCAGCCGGAGGGCACTCATTGGCGAAAAACTTCTTAGCGTTGCTGCGCAGGATCTGTTGCGATTCCGAGAGTCCGAAGTTCATGTTAGTAGCTCTTGGGAAGACCGAGTACGTAGTGTCCGATGATGTTGCGTTGCACTTCAGAGGTTCCGGCTTCGATGGTGTTGCCGCGTGCGCGAAGGTATCCGAACTGCCACGCGCCCTCGTCGAACCCGTTCGTATCGCCCTTGCCTAGCAATCCATAAGGACCCAGAATCTCTTGCGCCACCTGCTGGAGGCGTTGATTGAGTTCGCTCCAGAAGATCTTTTGGATCGAACCCTCGGGTCCGGGGACCCCCGTGGCGTTGATGCGGCTGAACGCGCGCATCTGATTGAGGCGCATAATCTCGATTTCCGCACCGAGTTGCGCGAGCTTCTGGCGCACCAGCGGATCCTGATCGCGATGCAGCTTTTTCGCCAGCGAAACGAGGCGCTTGAAGTTGCGCTGATAGGCCACCTGGATGCCCGCACCGAAGGTTCCGCGCTCGTGCATCAACGTGCCCATTGCGACCTTCCAGCCTTCGTTCACATTGCCCACGACGTTCTCAACGGGCACGCGAACATCGCGGAAAAACAGTTCGCAGAATTCCGACTCGCCGGTAATCTGCTTCAACCCGCGGACCTCGACTCCCGGCGTCTTCATGTCCACAAGAATGACCGTGAGGCCCTTGTGTTGGGGGACGTTCTTGTCGGTGCGGACAACCAGTTCGCACCAGTCGGCAGCCCAGCCGTAGGAGTTCCAGACCTTGTGTCCATTGACGGTATAGCGATCGCCATCGAGCACAGCTTCAGTGCTGAGCGCAGCGAGATCGCTGCCTGCGTTGGGTTCGGAAAACCCCTGGCACCAGATCTCCTCGGCGCTCAGGATCTTCGAAAGAAAACGCTGCTTCTGCGCGTCGTTGCCGTAGGCGATAATCGTGGGCCCGATGAGTCCAAGACCCAAAACATTGGCCATCGGAGGCGCTTCGGCCCGCGCCATCTCTTCCCAGAAGATGGCGGTTTGCATAAGCGTCGCGCCGCGTCCGCCATACTCCTTGGGCCAAGAGACACCGGCCCAACCTCCGTCGAAGAGGGTCTTCTGCCAGCCGCACAGAAAATGAAAGCGCTCTTCCAGGGTTTGATCGGAGGTCAGCTTTTGCCATCCGGCCGGAACATTCTTGGATAACCAATTGCGGAGATCGTCTCGGAACTCGAGTTCCTGCTGGGTAAGTGTGAGGTCCATTTTTCGCTCACACCAGCTTATTCGGGATTGCGGACCCGGGCGAATGTCCTGTCGAGTAAAGGTGTTCAGTCTGACTTTAGTTAGAGGCCCCACCAAAACTCAATCGTAGGGAATGGTCACTTCAATGGAACTACCTGGGTGTAGATTCGTCTACGGCGGTGACGATCGCAGCGACTCAGATTCTGCAGGTAACGCATGTTGTTGTCGGCAGTGATCGGCATGGTCAAACGTGGTCAAACAGAATGCGCATCGAGAGCCGCCGACTCTCGTCGACGGGCGGTGCCGCGACACTCCGGCCCGCAAACTTTAAGACTTCGATCACCTGTTGCTTGGAAATGTCGAACCCATTCCGATATTTCATGAATCGTAGCCCCAGCTTCGAGATTTTCGAATAGAGCAGACGCCGGCATCCGGTGTGTCGCGGAAGACCCAAGCTCCACTCAGCCTGCCTGGAACACTTTCCACAACTGGGCATTGAGACCAATCCAAGTTCGCCATCGCGCCTCCTTCTTTCAGCTTAAGGATTCCGCTTCGCTAAAGATTGCGTTTCAAATACGAAATGATGTGATAGCCGGCCATGAACTTGAACGGCGTCTCACCTTCGGTATAGTGGCCACACGGCAGGCAGACGGCCTTGTGATCGATGCCCTTCTGCAGAGCATTTCGGACCACATCCTTCGACATATGCGGAGGAAAAGTCGTATCGTAGGCCGCGTACATGAACAGCGATTTCTTCTTCTTGCTCGCGTACTTATCGAAGTACGCTGGCGGACTGATCGCCGACCACAGATCGCGCAAATCCTCCACAGAGACATTGCCTTCGAGTCCCTCGCGAATGTGCTGGGTCGAAAGCCCTTCCCAAACAACATCGCCGAAGTGCGTCGAACAGTGATTGTAGACGTTCACCTCGAAGCGATCGTCATGGGCGCTCGCGATGTAGGCATAGCAGGAACCCAACGAAGTCCCACACAGCGCGATGCGTTCGTAACCCTGTGTTTGCAGCCAATCCGCCATCGCACGGACATCGATCACGGCTTGGCGCGTCGAGTGAATCGTGCGCCCAATGTTCGATGACACCGCGTAGTCGGCGCGCTGCAATTCGGGCGGCATGCGATGGTCATGATACGGCAGCGTCATGCGCACGGCCGCCATCCCGAACTTCGCGATGCCCGCCGCGAGTGCCTGATGCTGGCCAAAGCTGGCGTTCCAATGCGGCAGCACGATCACCGCAGTCTTGCGGTTGAATGATCCACGCGCGCCGCGCCCGTTGCGCGCCGGATAGAACACGCCATGCACGAGATTGTTTTCCGGATAGGGCGACTCGACAGGCGAGGTGAAGCGCACCATGTTCTGGCCGTCGATTCTGAAGTCAGTGGGAGTTTTGTAGTCGAAGAAGTGGTCGGAATGCTGGATCGCAAGCTCGTTCATGAGCTTCAAATAGGCAGCTTCTGAATGCCCGTTCTTGGGATGCATTCTCGCAACCGGCCAATCGCGAGACCATTCCACGCCCCATTCGAAAGGGCGCACCACGCGGTTGTTCGAGCGGAAGCACAGTTGGTTTTCCCAATTGTTCATCCAATTGGCGTAGATCTGTTTCACGGTTGAACTTCTATTTTAGCAGCGGGAACAGGCCGGTCGTTCTTCGCGTAACGCTCAAAGAACTCCAGGATGCGCAGCATGTGATCCATTCGCTGCACCGGCGGTCCGGATCGCGTCTGCTCATGTCCAACGTTAGGATAGCGGATGTATTCCACCTGCTTGCCCAACTGCGCCAAAGCCTTAAACATCATCTCGCTCTGCGTCACGCCAGTTCGCAGATCTTGCGAACCATGCAGAATCAGAAACGGCGTCTTGATCTTGGCGACGTGTGTGAATGGCGATTGCTGGTCGAGAATCCTGCGCGTTTCCGGATCCCACGGGTAGCCTCCGAAATGGTTCGGCACAAGGCGAAAAGCATTGCCTTCGCCAAAGAAGGTCGAAAGCTCATAGACCCCGCGCTGCGCGGCCGCAGCTTTGAATCGATGGTCGTGGCCGATGATCCAAGCGGTGAGGTATCCGGCATACGAGCCCCCAGTGATGAACTCGCGCTCGGTGTCGATCCACGGGTTGTTCTTGACCGATTCGTCGAAGGCCGCAAGCACGTCGGCGGCGGGTCCGTCGCCCCAATTCTTGAAGTTGGCCTTTTGAAACTCGTATCCATAACCGCTCGATCCTCGCGGATTCGAATAGACGACGCCATAGCCCCATGAACAAAAAATCTGGAACTCGTGCCACATGCTGAGTTCGCCGGGTCCCCACATTGCGCTGGGTCCGCCATGCATGTCGAGCACGACTGGATACTTTTTCGTGGCATCGAAACCCGACGGCTTCATGATCCAATACTGCACTTTGAAGCCGTCTGGACGTGTGATCCAATGCTCTTCGGGTTGGACGATCTCTTTGTCCGCGAGCCAGTCGCTGTTGAGCGAGGTGAGTTGGCGGCGCTTGCCGTTGCGATCGAGCAGGAACAACTCGTTCGGATTTGCGACGCTGATTTCGGCGTAGACGATGCGTCCGGCGGCGATGTCGAACGCGGAAACGCCCACAGGGCCTTGCACCAGTGCTTCGAGTTTGCCGTCGGCGTTCACGCGATGCAGCGGCGATCCGCCTTGCCAACTCGAGGTGAAGTAGACAGAACCCCCACTGGCGTCGATCGGTTGCACCGTCGATTGCCACTCGCTTGCGAGCCACTGCTGGGATTTGCTGGCGAGATCGATCTTTGCAAGTTTGGACTGACGGAAGAACTGATCGGCAGTTTCAGTGGCGGTGAAGTAGAGCGACTTGCCGTCTTCGGAGTAGCGCGGCGATCCGTACGTCCATAGTTCATCATCCATTGAAGTATGGATGTCAGATCCGTCCGCGTTCATCGTCCAGATGCTCGAACGAGACAAGCGGTCAGGGTGCACGTTCACCGGCGGCGTGCTGACGAAGGCGATCTGCTTGCCGTCGGATGACCAAACTGCGTCACGATGGTTATAGAAGTCTTTAGTGAGTTGCGTCGATTTGCCTGTTTCCGAGTCCAACAGAAATAGCTGCGAGATAGACATCTCCGGTTCGAGACCTTGCTCGTCGAGAAAGTTAATTCGAGTAATCGCGGTGGGATCGCTCTTTGCGGCGTTCTTGTCGAGCCAGTTGCGGACTTCCCTCAGATCTCCGTCCGGGCGGGCGTCTTTCTTGTCGGTATCGTTCCAATCCCGGCGTGGCCGATCGAGGGGGAAATGCGGTTTGCCTTCGATCTTCGATACCGGGATGGGCGACGTCACCAGCAAAGCCTTGCCATCCGGACGCCACTTGACCGTCCGCGCGCCGTTCTCGAACTTGCCTATGGAATGCGCTTCGCCAGGCATGCCAAGGGGCATAAGCCAGACCTGCGCCTTGCCGTCTTCGGTTCGCAAAAATGCGAACTGCCTGCCATCGGGGCTAATCGCGATGCCGTTGTCATTGCGCAGGCCGTGCGTCAACTGTACAGGTTTTCCAGTGGTGTCGTTGAGATCGATGGAGAAGAGATGCGCACGATACTGCGGATCGCCAGAGACAGTTTTGGTCTCGATGGATTGGACTCCGAAGATGGCGTGAGACCCACTGGGCGTCACCTCGACGGAAGTCACTCGCCGGATCTTCAACAGATCGGCCATGGTGACGGGTTGTTTGGCTGCTATGACGAGCGGCGAAAGGGCAATGAAAAGAGGAAGCAACCGCATATGCAAGCGATGATAGCAGCGGCGAGGTGCTCTAGCAGCACTGTTACAACCGCTCGATTCACAGGCGTGCAGGTGCCGCGCTTGGCGAGAGCAAGCCCTTACTCGATCACCACCAAAAGATCTTTCGCCTCGACGTTCTGCCCGGCGGCCGCCAACAACTGCGTAACCTTACCGGCCACCGGAGCATAGATCGTCGACTGCATTTTCATCGCTTCCATCACCAACAAACGATCGCCCTTGGCCACCTGCGCGTTGATGACCACCGCGACACTGGAAATCGCTCCAGGGATCGGCGCGCCCACATGCCCCGGATTCCCGACGTCCGCCTTCGGCCTCGCCGGAGCCACCGCCTGCAACGCTCTATCGCGAACCTTCACCTCGCGTGGCTGCCCGTTCAACTCGAAGAACACAATGCGCGAACCATCCGGATGCGGATCTGAAATCGTCAGCAACTTCAAGATCAGCACCTTTCCAGGCTCAAGCTCCACGCCGATCTCCTTGTCTTTCTCCATGCCAAAGAAGAACTCGGGAGTCGGCAGCACCTCCACGTCGCCATAACTCGCATGCGCCTTCGCATACTTCAAGAACACTTCCGGATACATGAGATAACTCATGAGGTCCGTATGCGAACACTTGCGCCCGGCCTTCTTTTCCAAAGTCGCCAACGCCGCATCGAGATCTACAGCCTCCAGATGCTCGCCCGGCCTGCCCTTGCGTGGTTCCCTGCCCTTCAATACGGTCTCGACGATATCCGCAGGCCAGCCGCCTTCGGGCTCGCCGAGATCTCCGGACAACATCTCGATCACCGAGTTCGGCAACGTCAAATTGTGGTCGCGGCCGAGCTTAGCGAGATCCGCCGCCTTCATGCCATTGTTCACCAAAAAAATCGCCAGATCGCCCACCACCTTGCTCGACGGAGTCACCTTCACGATGTCACCCAGTGCCATGTTGACGTCGCGATACGCCACCGCCACCTCATGCCACCGCGGACCCAACCCCATCGATTCCGCCTGCTCTTTGAGATTCGTATACTGCCCGCCCGGCATCTCATGCAGATACACTTCCGCCGTGCCCGATTTCGGCGCGCTATCGAACGCCGAATAGTGCGTTCGCACTATTTCCCAATAGTCGGACACGCGGTCGAGCGCCTCAAGATTCAGCCCCGTGTCGCGATCCGTATTCGCCAACGACGCTACGATCGAATTCAGATTCGGCTGCGATGTGGTGCCGCTCATCGAAGCCAGAGCCGCATCGGCCACATCCACGCCCGCTTCAGAAGCTTTGAAAATCGACGACGCATTGATGCCGCTCGTATCGTGCGTGTGGAAGTGAATCGGCAAACCGACCTCCTCCCGCAGCGTCTTCACCAACTTGTGCGCAGCATAGGGTTTGCACAGGCCCGCCATATCCTTGATCGCGATGATGTGAGCGCCCATCTTTTCGAGTTCTTTCGCCATCTTGACGTAGTAGTCGAGCGAGTACTTGTCGCGCTTCGGATCGAGAATATCGCCGGTGTAGCAGACCGCCGCCTCGCAGACCGAGCGGTTCGTTTTGCGAACCGATTCCATCGGTAGCTTCATGTTCGGAAGCCAGTTCAGCGAATCGAACACACGGAAGATATCGATGCCTTGCTTCGAGGATTCCTGAATGAACTCATCCACCACGTTGTCTGGATAAGCGGTGTAACCAACGGCATTCGACGCGCGCAACAGCATCTGAAAACAGATGTTCGGAATCGCTTCGCGCAGCTTCGACAGCCGCATCCATGGGTCTTCGAGCAGGAACCGCAGAGCCACATCGAACGTCGCGCCGCCCCACATTTCCAGGCTGAACAGGCCGCTCATCCGGTGCGATACGTAGTTCGCCGCCTGCATCATGTCATAGGTGCGGACGCGTGTCGCCATCAATGATTGGTGCGCATCGCGAAACGTCGTATCGGTGATCAGCAGCCGGCGCTGCTCACGAGTCCACTGGGCGAACTTTTCCGGACCCAAATCCAACAGCCTCTGCCGCGTTCCATACGGAGCGGACGTGAGCTCATGCGGGAGCGCGGTCGGGGTCCGCAGATTCTTCAGACGCGGTTTGCCCTTCACTTCGGGGTTGCCGTTGATGATCACCTCGCCCAGGTAAGAGAGCAGCTTGGTCGCACGATCGCGGCGCGCGCTGAACTTGAACAGCGACGAATCCTCATCCAAAAACGACGTCGTGATCTCGCCCGCTTGAAACTTCGGATGGTTGACCACGTTTTCGAGGAACGGAATGTTCGTCTTCACGCCGCGGATGCGGAACTCGCGCAGCGCACGATCCATACGATGGCAGGCGTCCGGAAACTGCCGTCCCCACGCCGTCACCTTCACCAGTAGCGAATCGTAGTAAGGCGTGATCACCGCGCCGCCGTAGGCCGACGCGCCATCGAGTCGGATGCCGAAGCCCGCGGGCGAACGATACGTATGAATCTTGCCGTAGTCGGGTATGAAGCCAGCGGCCGCATCCTCAGTGGTGACGCGGCACTGCAGCGCAAAACCATGCACCGGGACATCTTTCTGTTCCGGCAAACCGAGTTGCTTAAAGCTCTTGCCCTGGGCCACCTGTATCTGTGTCTGCACGATGTCGATGCCGGTGATCATTTCCGTCACCGTGTGTTCCACCTGCACCCGTGGATTCACTTCGATGAAATACCAGGCCCCCGCCTCCACATCGACGAGAAATTCCACTGTTCCTGCGTTGTAGTATCCGCCCGCCTTTGCCAACGTCACCGCCGCATCGGCAAGTTCCGCACGGATTTTCGGCGCAAGATTGACTGCCGGTGCCGTTTCCACAACCTTTTGATGCCGCCGTTGCACCGAGCAATCGCGCTCATACAAGTGCAGAACATTGCCGTGTGTATCGCCTATAATCTGCACTTCCACGTGCCGCGCCTTGCGTATGTAGCGTTCCAAAAACACCGCGCCATTGCCAAACGCTGCCAGGGCCTCGCGCTGCGCCTCGCCCACTTTGCTCTGCAAATCTTCAGGCTTGTCGACCACACGCATCCCGCGTCCGCCGCCGCCGAATGCCGCTTTCACGATCAGTGGAAAGCCGATTTTCAATGCGGCAGCTTCGATCTCTTCAAAAGTCTCGACCGGATCTTCCGTTCCAGGAACAGTGGGAATTCCCGCCTTCGCCGCTAGCGTCCGCGCTTGCGTCTTGTCGCCGAGCAGTTCCAGCAACTCCGCACTCGGACCCACAAACGTCACGCCGTACTTCGTGCAAGCGCGAGCCAGCGCGGGGTTCTCCGAAAGAAATCCATAGCCAGGATGAATCGCGTCGACCTTCTTTTCCGCCGCCAGCGCCACGATGTTCTCAACATCGAGGTACGCTTGCACCGGGCCCTTGCCCTCCCCAATCAGATATGCCTCATCTGCCTTGAATCGGTGCAAACTCAGCCGGTCTTCCTGCGAATAGACAGCGACAGTCCTCAATCCCAGTTCATTGGCGGCGCGAAGAATGCGGATGGCGATTTCGCCTCGGTTGAGAGCAAGAAGTTTCTGCATGGTGGATCTTTTATTGGAACAAACTTCGGGCCCGCTACGTATCCCCCGCCAGAGGATTCATTCATGCTGTTGCGCCTGTTGCTCACCGCCTCCGCTGCATTCCTCGGAGCCTGCCACGTCGGTTTCGGGGATTCCGAACGTTTCCACGAAGATTTTCACCACTCCTTCAAAGTCGTTCCAGGCAGCCGTCTGGCCATCGACACCCAGAATGGAGCCATCGATATCAGCACCTGGGATCGCGACGAGATCGAGATCAACGGCACCAAGAACGCAGCGACAGCTGAACTTCTAAAGGCTCTCCGAATCGACATCGACGCATCGCCCAACTCCGTCAGAATCCGCGTCGACAAGCCGACCTTCAACGGCAACTGCGGCGTCCGTTTCGCGATTCGCGTTCCCAAGAAGTTGGAGCTCGAAAAGATCAAGAGCTCGAACGGTGGAATTCAGGTGAATGGGGTGGAAGGCCCCGCGAACCTGCAGACATCCAACGGACGCATCGAAGCCGTTCATATGATCGGCAAGCTGACCGTGGAAACCTCCAACGGATCCATCGATCTCGATGGTCACAAAGGCATGGTGCAGGCTCGGACTTCGAACGGCAAGATCAGCGGCGATATCGCCAAGGGCTGGCTCGATGCGTACACATCCAACGGCGGAATCGATGTGCAGCTTGTGGAAATCGACTCGCAGGAACCGGTGAAGCTCGAGACCTCCAACGGCAACATAATAGTCAGCATGAAGGTTGCGCACGCTCTTCGCGCACGCACTTCCAACAGTTCGATCACCGTGAAGTTGCCCGAGAAAATCGATGCGAACCTGCGTGCACGTACTTCGAACTCACGCGTCGAAACCGATTTTTTCGAAGTAGAGAAACGCCGCGGCTCGGATGACGATGAGAACAAGCACAAGAGCCTCGATGCCAAACTTGGCGTCGGCGGCCCAGTGATCGATCTCTCGACATCCAACGGCAATATCCGGATCTTGAAACAATCTTAGGCCTTGCATCCATGCAGAGAGCGGGAAGCCTGCGTTCCGGATACCACTGAGGCAAGCCCTTGCGGCTCTGCCAAATCGTCCAGATCGCACGTTCCCGCTCTTTTGCAGCGCTGTGACGAATCGATCGAGGCGAGCACTTCAAACGCCAACGCGCCATCGATCATCGTCTTCACTTTCCATTCCCTGATCTTCGCGAGCGGGTCCACAAGCCTTCGCAGTGACGCCAAACCCTCAGCCCGCTTGCCTGTGTTCGATAGGATTTGTGCACGAAGCGTTTCCCGCTTCATCTCTGAAACCGGCGCACTTCCGCCCTGCTCCGCAGCATCCAAAGCACGTAGCGCTTCCGGATATCGCGCCAACGCAAAGAGCGCCGCTGCCTCCACAAATTCCAGCCTCTTCAGATTTTCCTGGACATCCGTTCTTGCCGTCGATTCCGGACGCCCCGCCAAGCCTTCGCGCGCCAGAGCGGCGCAGCGCAGCGCCTCCGCCGGATCGCGATCCAACAACGCGGTTGCCAACCGGTAACGGCTCACCAATAAGTCCTCTCGGATGACACGATCAAGCGGGTCGGCAGCGGCTATCGTTGCCTGTATATCCACAGATTCCCGAAACACACGCTCCGCTTCTTCGCTCTGCCCCGCATGCACCGATTCAATCGACCACATCGTCGCCCCCAACAAGTTGAGTGAGCTTGCGAGCGCCCGCCGCATCGCCACCGATGCTGGATTGTCAGCTGCCAATTTCCTACGCGCCTCCACCGTGCGCCGCAAATAGGGAACCGCCTCCGCTACCCGTGACGATTCCAACAACACCAATCCAACTCGGCTCTCCGCCGTCCCTTCGGTGTTTCGATAGCGTGGCGAAGGATGTGTCCGCATCAGTTCTCGATAACATGCAAGGCTCTTTGCGAAGTGGGCCAGTGCTGCGTCTCCGTCATCTTCCAATCGCGACGCCTCACCCTTGCGATACCACGCGCCGCCCTTCAAATAGCGCAATTCGTCATTGTCCGGCGCAAGAGCAAGGCCTTTCTCCGCAGACGCAGCGGCCAGTTCAATACTCTTCATCGCCTCCGCTCGATGATTGGTTCGCAACTCCACATCGCTTGATTTCAAGACGACCGCAGCGAATGACTTCAAGGCTTTCGCGTCGGTGGGGCGCGCGGCTAGCACGTCTTGCCACAAGCCGCGCGCCCGATAGTAGCTCGCCAACGCATCTTTCGTACGGCCCAGACTTGGGGCGGACACACTGCCCTGCACATCGCCCAGTTTCTCGAATCCCGCAGCCAATTCGGCTTCTAACTCGTGATTTCCGCGCGCATCCTGCGACAAGCGATTCAAGTACTCGGTCGCTGTTTTCACCACCATCTCGCGAGCCTTGGTGGATCCCGGCAGATCTTGCACTGCGTTGTCGAAATCAAACAAGAACTTGTTCGCCAGTTGGCGGACTTCTCCAAAACTGCGTTCCGCACGCTGCTTTTCACGAAGCGTAAAGAAAAAGCCCATCGCCGCGATTGTTGCGATCAGAGTTGCTGCCGTAACGCCCCATCGATTGCGTGCCACGAACTTGCGAGCGACATACCAGCGGCTTTCAGGACGCGCCGATACCGGCTTATTGGCTAGATACCGCTCAATGTCCGCGCCAAACGATCGGACATCCGTATAGCGCCGTTCCGGCTCTTTGCGCAACGCCATCAAGATAATGTGATCGAGCTCATCGCCCAGCATCGGCGGCGCAGGCGGTTCAATGCAAACTGCGCGATCCATTTCCAGCGGAGTTGCAGAATCGAGCCGATAGGGCTTGCGTTCCGTCAGGATCTGATAGAGGATCACGCCGAGCGAATACACATCCGAAGCCGTGGAAATCGCTCGTCCACGCACCTGTTCCGGACTCGCATAATCCGGGGTGAACGCCATGTTCGCCGCCGCCGTTTGCGTCATCGCTCCGGAAGTATCCACCAACTTCGCGATGCCGAAATCGAGCAGCTTGGGATCGCCGTCTTCGGTCACCAAAACATTGCCTGGCTTGAGATCGCGATGGATGATCAGATTGCGGTGCGCGTATTCGACCGCCTGACAGACTTTTACGAACAGTCGGAGCTTCTCTTCTCGCGGGCGGCCCTCGCAATACTTGCCGATCGACAAACCTTTGACGTGCTCCAGCACGAGATAAGGGCTACCCGACTCGGTCTCGCCGCCATCCAGCAAACGCGCGATCCAAGGATGCTCCAGCATCGCCAATAGCTGCCGTTCCTGCTGAAATCGGACGCGTGCGTAGTCGGAATCGAACTCCTGTTTCACGACCTTGATCGCGACTGTTTTTTGGAAGTCGTCGACGCGACGAGCCTCGAACACAGCGCCCATGCCGCCCTGCCCGATGCGCCGCACAATGCGATAAGGCCCGATGCGTTCCGGCAACTCGTGCTGCGGTCGATCCTGCAGCAACTCAGCCTCGTGCCGGATCGCTTCGCCAATGAACTCGTCGGTGCCTTCGCAGTTCTCGAGCAGCCTTTCCACATCCCCGCGAAGCTCGCCATCGCCCGCACACAAGCGATCCAAGGCTGCGGTTACCTCGACACGCGGCAATCCGTCGACCTGTTCGAAAACAGCTTTCGTCAACTGCCAGCGTTGCGGATTCATACTGACTGAGGCGCAGAAACCAGGTGAAAAAGTATCATGACCGCACCACATAGCTCTTCAGCCAAGCCTGGGCCGTTCGCAGATCTCTGACAACGGTGCTGCGACCGATCTCGAGAAACTCCGCGATCTCTTCCAAGGTGAGTCCGCCAAAGTAGTGGAGCTCCACGATGCGAGCTTGCCTCGTATCCAGTTCCGCGAGGTCGCGCAGCCCGTCGTCCAAACGCAGCAGGCTGCTGTCGGAAGTGCCACTCCCTACAAGAGCCTCGTCCAGAGGAAGCAGTGCTTTATCCGGACCTCCGCGTTTGTTGGCGTTACGCCGCCTCGCATGTTCCACCAGTATCTGGCGCATGTGACGCGCAGCAATCGCGACAAAGTGCGAACGGCCTTGAAATTCAGGCTGCAGACCGGGTTGCTGCACTAAGCGAAGCCAAGCTTCGTTGACCAGAGCCGTCGGCTGCAGCGTAGGCCCCTCACATTCGCTGCGCATGTAGCTGCGAGCGAGGCGCCGCAGTTCCGCCTTCACCAGTGGGATCAGGGTGCCAAGCGCGGCCTCGTCCCCGCCACGCCATTGCGCAAGCAGACGCGTAACTTCTTTGAGGCTAGTTGGACGATCGCCGGGTTCGGTCACAATCGACCATTAGAGCACAATGGCTAGTCGATGCTGATCGCCGAACCTTTGGTAGCCTGATGTGCGCGCGAAGCCTTGGCGATCCTCTCGTCAATCATCGCCCGCAGGCCTTTCAAGAATTCGATACGCGCAGTGCGAAAGTGGCCTTGCACTTCGTCGGAAGGTCCCAAACGACTGGCCATGCGCGAGAACTCTTCGCCCAACCCCTCGCACCAGCACTGTTGTTGCTGCTTCTGTTGTTCTTCCATACCCTTATGCTACCTCGTTCATGTCGATCGTAAGGACGTTGCCTTCGAGCGTCGCCTTTGACGGAGCGAGCCCCGCCATCGATGTCGGAAGCCCGATATGCCGCCGCAGCGTGCCAATCTGCACCACCAACTCATCGCCCTTTTTGAACAAGCCCACTTCGCCCTTCAGCGCGAACGGCATCTTCAAAACTACACGGCTCTGCGATCCCACTTTCTCGAACGTGTAGGGGCGCTCATCGCGACCCACTGCCGCCGGATCCTCGCCATCCGGATACAGGATCCCCGCCAGAGTTTCCAACCGTTCCATACCCAGCACCTCGTGTTGGAACAACGGCACGCGAGACACCTTTACTGGATCGAAGTAGCCCTCAATCTCTTCCAATGTCGACGCCTGAGATTTGCGCCAAGCCGCGAAGAACGGATCTTGAATGTCATGCGGCAGTACGCGGTTCACAAAGATCCGATCCACGGTCAATCCATGCAGCGAGAAGTATACGAAGGCGCGCTGCGTCTCGCGCAACACCATCTTTTCAGGATTCGTCACCAGACGAACGCTGGTCTGCTTGGGATTCTCGAGCAATTCATCGATGCCCTCAATCCGCTGGAACAGGTCGAGTACGTTGCCGAAATAGCTGTCCGAAGGCAGTTCCACCGGCGAAAGGCGATTCGCGATCGGACGCACCGCCTTCATCACCGAGCGCTGCATCGGAAACACATGCTTCATATACCAGTTGAGCGTCGTCGGCATGCTCACAAACCGTAACGATTCCGCAGTCGGAGCGCAATCGAGCACGATCACGTCGTAGCTTTTGGCTCGCACGTACTTGTTCACGTACATCATCGCCGAAAGCTCTTCCATGCCCGGAAGAATCGCCAACTCATCGGCCTCAACGCCCGAAATGCCGCTCGTTCGCAGCACGGACACAATGTACGTCGAGATCTCTTTCCAGTGGCTCTTGATCTCTTTCTGGATGTTGATTTCCTGGATGTCGAGCTTGTCGCGAAGCTTCAGAGGATCGGCCGTTCGCCGCGTGAAAAGGTCGGAACCGATGTCAAAGGCATCACCCAACGAGTGCGCCGGATCCACACTCATCACCAGTGTACGATAGCCTCGGTGGGCCAATTGGATGCCCGTGGCCGCGGCTAGGCTCGTCTTTCCAACGCCGCCCTTGCCGGAAAAAAGCAGGATTCGCATGTCTGGTGATACAGATGCACCTGCAAGACGTTTATGATCATAGATTGGACACTTCCGCCGAAGTTTTGGATCGCGAGCGCGAATACCACGAGAAACTCTACTCTGGCTTCGCTCAGCAACACTTTGCCAAACCCGCCGTGCGCGCCCTTCGTGAGCATATGGTGCGGCGAATCATCGAGAAAACAGGCATCGCCTCGGCGTCCAGAGTACTGAGTATTGGCTGTGGAATCGGCGATACCGAGATCCTGCTCGCGCCGTACGTCCGCGAAATCGTGGGGATCGATCTATCGCCGGCGGCTGTGCAACAGGCCAACGCCGATGCGGCTTGTGCTGGCATCGACAACTTTCGAGCGGTCGAATGCACGCTCGACGAATTCGATGACCGCAAGTTCGATGCCGTCATCGCCATATTCTTTCTGCATCATTTGAATGACGAGATGCTCAGATCCTGCGCCGCGCGCGTCGCGACACTATTGCGTGACAAAGGATCGTTCTACTCACTCGATCCCTCGCGATACCGGCTCAGCGGCTTTGTGGGAGGACTGATTTTTCCTGCAATCATGGCGCAGTACCAAACGGAGGACGAACGTCAACTCGAGCCCTCGGCGACGAAAAAATTCTTCGCTGCGCCCAACTTCGACACGCGGACGAGTTACTACGACTTTGTTTCGACTCCACTCGCGGGACTGCTTCCAACATGGCGAAAATCGTATCGGACAGCCCGAGTTTTGGATGAGTTATTGATCCGCACTCCTCTGCTGAAGCTGTTGAGCAGCAACTTCGAGATCGCAGCGGTGAAACTTTAGGCGAGCGCTTCTTCCAGCAACTGCACCCGCGCCTGAAGCAGGCCACGACCCAGAAGCGCGTTTTCCACCTGTGCCAAACGATCGATTCCACTAATCGGGAACTCGATGTTCGTCCGCTTTCCCGACGCCTGCCGGATGTTAGGGTTGATATCGAAAGAAAGTGCTGCGAGTGTGTCGAGCGCCTCTTCTATCTGGTCTGTGGGAACGTTCAGTTCGAGCAAGAGCGACATAGTCTTGTGTTCTCAATTCTTAATGTACATTAATATCGCGCCGGTGTCCAGAGTTCTTTCGCTACAATTTTGAGGGTGTCTTCGATCCCCGCCTCGGTGCCGGTTCCCCGCTCGCCGATGAATTTTAGATACCATCGGGTTTGATCCTCGCACCACTAACCTTTTGCCTGCTGCTTGTGGATTCGCAGGACGGCAATCCCAAAGCGGCCCAGACGACGCCCCCGACCCAGGAGGCCACCAGTGTCAACTATGGCCTCGGCGGTATCGTGCCTACCAATCAGCCTTACCGGCCCCTGACCGGGGGAGAACGCGCCAGGTTCTGGGCCAAAACGAACTTTACAACGCCACCCGTCTATCTGCGCGCCTTCCTGTTCACGATCCCGGAACACCGTTCAAACAGGCCGTCTGAATGGGGTCCCGGAGCCGCCGGCTACGCCCGCCGAGCGGGATCTCGCGCCGCACGATTCACCATGCTCAGCTCTGTGGAAATGGCCGGGGCCGCTGTGCTCGGCCATGAGCCCCGCTATGTCGCCAGCCGCGATGGACAAAAGGGCTTCGCACGATTTGCGCACACATTTCAATACGTGTTCATGACTTACAATCGCGAAGGCAAACCCGTGCTGCATGTGTCGCGTTTCGCGGGGCAAGTTGTTTCCGAGGGCATCGCCTCGGCCTGGATTCCGCGTAGCGATCTCAGGCGCTCTTTGACTCGTGGTGTCGGCGAGCAAGTGGCGATCAGTTGGATGTCGAACATCGGACGCGAGTATGGTCCGCAACTGATCAGGAAGTTTTCGCGTAAGAAGAAAAAGACGCCCTAGGGCGCCTTCACCAACTCCGGCTCGCGAAACCGCCGCACTGGATCCGGATACGCCGCTACCAGGCTTTCCACGCCATCTTTGTCGACCGCTTTGATGCCGATCACGACATCGTCAATCGAAAAGTTCTCGAGCGTGAACTCTTTGACGTTGCCCACATGGATCTCCCGTTCCCACATCGGCACCAGCGTCGACCGAATCATCACCGCATAGCCAGCCACGTCCGCATCGTCGCTCTTCCACATCATCACTGCGTCATATCGCGAACTGCCACGTCCCAGGTTGGCACTGCTCACCGATGTGCCTCCGCCGCCTTCTCGCGGTGCGCCGCGCGTCACATCCGGCGGCTTCGGTGCCAATGCCAGACTCGCCAGCGCCGCGCCATTCACTCGCGCCACGCGCGTGGCATAAGGCGCGGATGCATTGGTAAAGTTGTCCTTATCCGTATGTTGAATCCCTAAGTTTTCAGAAGGCGTGGTGAAGCGCACTGCCGCGAATCCATTCAGGTGGAATGGCGTGTGATCGCCACCCCGGCCAAAGCGATCTTGCCGGAACACCAGATCCACGCGCATCGACGGAACGTATCGTTCCGCAGCGTCTTTGACGTAACGCGCGACCGCGCGTGAACCCGAATCCATCGGATCGCCAGAGAAAACACGCACCGCATGACTCGCGGTCATTCCGTTGCCGCTGACGTCGTTACCGACGATGTCGTTGTTGAGCAGAGCCTCGAGCTTGACCTTCTCGCGCTTGGCCTTGGCCGCATGCAGGCTCGATCCAAAGAGCCCCTGTTCCTCACCGGCAAAAGCGATGAACACCACGGTCTTGTCGAACGTATGTTGGCTCATCACACGCGCCAGTTCCATCACCGCGGCGACGCCGCTGGCATCGTCGGATACTCCCGGCGCTTCGTCCGCCTTGGCGGATGCCTCATTCACTTTGGCCGTGTTCTCGGGCGACGGAGGCGGTGCATCCTCGCCAATAGGAACCCCCGGCAATCGCACGAACGCCATCGAATCGTAGTGTCCCGAAACACCGACCTGCACATCTGGCGATACCGCGCCCGGCAACTCAGCTACGACGTTCACAAGATCGGTATCCTGTACCAGCCGCCCAGTCTTCTTCAGCCGATACGTATCGAAGCGCACCTTCAGCCTCGGACTGTATCTCTTCAATTCATCGAGGATCCACTGGCGCGCGGACTGGATGCCCTTCTTCGGATCCGCCGTTGGCAGCGCATTGGTGTTGCGCGTGCCGAAGGATTCGAGCTTCTTCATCGTGGCCGCAATCCGCTCTTCGGAGATATCGGCGACGACTTTCTGAACGGTTGGATGGAGTGATTTTGGCGCGCGATCCCCAAGTGCGCAGTAACAAACACAGAGCGTAATGCCAACGAGACGCATCTGTAAATGATACTTCAGCCGCCCTTGCGCAAGGCTTCCACCGGGTCGAGTCTCGCCGCGCGAACCGCCGGATAGATACCGAAAAACAGGCCGATGCCACAACTCAACGCCACCCCCAGCACGGCCACCCAAGTCTGCACGGCAGCGGGAAACGAAGTGAACGTACGCAGTGCCACCGCGAACAGAAACCCCGCGCCCACGCCGATCACTCCGCCCACGATGCATTGCATCACGCTCTCGCTTAAGAATTGCCTCCGGATGTCGCGCTGGCTGGCTCCCACGGCGCGCCGCACGCCGATTTCCTTCGTGCGCTCCGTCACGCTCACCAGCATCACATTCATAATCACGATTCCTCCGACCACCGCCGAAATCACCGAAACCATAATGAATACCGCGAAAAACGCAGTACTGATGCTCTTCCAAAGTTCGATGTAACTATCTTTGGTTCCGATGAAGAAGTCGTCGGGTTGATTGCCGGAAAGATGCCGCCGCGTGCGCATGAGCAGTTTCACCTGATCCTGCGCCTGCTCGAACTTGAGTTGGTCTTCGACCAGAACGTTCAATGTCAGGCTCGAATGCGTCCCGCGGATCTTCAAAAACACGGACAGTGGGATCACCGCGTAGTTGTCTTGCTCTTGCCCCAGCACCGACCCGATTTTCTCGTAGACACCGATGACCGTAAACTCGCGCTGCGCCAAGCGGATTACGCCACCGATCGAGCTACGGGCTGGAAAAAGTTCCTCAGCAACCTTGGCACCGAGGAGACACACATGAGCCGCGTGCTTGTCTTCGATTTCATTGAGGAACCGGCCCTGCTCAATGGTCCGGGTATCGATGTTGCCCATGTTGGCGGATTCGCCAATGACATTCACATCCGAAAGCTCGCGGCCTTCGAACTGCGCGCGAGCCGAAAACGTGGCCGTTGCGCCCACCGCCGTGCAATCGGTGCATTTCTCTGTGACCGCCGCAAGATCGTCCGGTTCGATGTGCTTGAACTTCAGAGCCTTCAGCGCCAACTCGAAATCGGTGGCCGCGAACGGCGTGCGCGCCACCTGAAATACATTCGATCCCAGGTTGGCGATCTTCTGTTCGACATAGTTGTTCGCCCCCTGCACCAGTGTCATCACCGTGATCACAGTGGCGACGCCCATCGTCAATCCAACAACCGTCAGCGCCACACGCATTTTGTGCGCGCGCAGCGCTGCGAAGCTTTGGCTCAGCGTATCCGCGGCACGCATCATAAGCTTCTAAGCGTGGAACTTCTTCCACTTCCTGCCGACTCGCAGCAAGTAGTGATGCCCAGGCTCAATTTTGTGCGCAGGGCCTGAAATCGCCACCGGCAAGTTGTCCGGTAGTTGGAAGACTTCCACCGAACCGCTCTTGATCAGCTTGTCCGCTTCCGTTACCGAAGGCGCAAGTTTGCCGATCGCCACGATGCGATTGATGCGCAAATCGACCGACTGAAACCCTTCGAGCATTGCCGGATCCGGCAGCCCTCCCCACGATTCCGCAACCTTCAACGCAGCGTCACGCGGATGGAAATCCGCAATGATGCGCACTGCGAGATCCTTCTTCGCGACCTGCATATCCGCGCCAGTAAGCAGTGCATCGATTCGCGGCAGCGTCAGATCGGTGAGCAATTCGTAGTAACGGCGCATCAACGCGTCGGGCATGTTCATCAACTTGCGGAACATATCCGCCGGTGGCTCATTGATACCGACATAGTTGTGCTTCGACTTCGACATCTTCTCGACGCCATCGAGCCCTTCGAGAATCGGCACCGTTGCCACAATCTGCGGCAACTGCCCGTAGTCTTTCTGAAGTTCGCGGCCGACAAGCAGGTTAAACTTCTGATCCGTCCCGCCCATCTCGACGTCGCACTGCAGCATCACGGAATCATAGCCCTGCGCCAGCGGATACAACAGCTCATGCATCGCCACCGGGACGTTTTCGCGCATGCGCTTGGTGAAGTCATCGCGTTCAAGGATCCGCGCGACGGTGTAACGCTGCATGAGGCGCACGATCTCTTCGTATTTGAGCGGCTCTAGCCATTCACTGTTGAACCGGATCTCGGTCTTCTCGCGATCCAGAATCTTAAACACCTGCGCCTTGTAGGTCTCAGCGTTGGCGTTGATCTCTTCGCGCGTCATCGGCGGACGCGTGACATTGCGTCCGCTCGGATCGCCGATGAGTCCGGTCATATCGCCAATCAAAAAGATCACCGTGTGCCCGAGATCCTGAAAGTGCTTCATCTTGCGTAGTAGCACGGTGTGCCCAAGATGCAGGTCGGGCGCTGTTGGATCGAAGCCTGCTTTGACGCGCAGCGGCTTGCCGGACTTCGCACTCTGTTCCAGGCGCTCTCTCAGGTCTTCTTCACGGATGAGTTCTGCCAAGCCCTTCTTGAGAAATCCAAGCTGCTCGGCGACGGGCGGAAAAGTCACCCTTCTATTTTCGCTCACTCGCCGCTGAGAATTCGGCGGCAAAACGGACCAGGTCTCCCGGCCTTTGCCGGCCACTACACATGCTTGTGACGGACAGCCGCGAATGTTGTTTGCCCATACTCACCAAGGTGCACGGACCCCTGCAGCTTGTCATCCTGCAGCCTGCCTGTGAACTCGAAGCTGACGCGCGAACCGATTGTGGGCAGGCTTGAACGGAACCTCAGTTGGTTTCCGGAAATCGTGCCGGTGAGGCCACCCTGAGCGAACTCTCCGCGATGCGTCCCAATCACTTTGTTGCCGTTTTGCTCGAAAATCAGCGAATGCACAGCCGATCCCCTGCCAAAGTCGAGATGCAGATCCCATTGCCCCGCGACACTGGCGGCGGCCGTTTGCAAAGGCGCTTCAGCGGCCAGACGATGCGGTGCGGATAGAATCGCATGCAGCTTGTCAGCGATGATCTTTTCATCGCCTGGCATCAGCATGTAGGCCACGATGTTGATGGAATTGGCGGATGGATCCGCCACCACGACGCGCGGCTCTGTATCGAGCATCAGTTTGGCAAGTGTGTGTCCTGTGATCGCCAGTTTGGTCTTGTCCCACTCGATGTGCAGCGCAGGCGTGCGATTCGAGAGATCGGCACTCGGTTGACGGATCGAGTTCGAGAGCGCTGGGATGCCCGCGAGCCTCTTGGCAACGTGGCTGAGCCGGTCTTCCCACATCTGCCATTCCGCTTTGTGATCGCGCTTGGGCCACATTTCCACTGCCGCGAGCATGCCCATGATCTCTTCTTTGCCAACCTTCATCGACCGGCCAAAAGCATGATGTGGCGCGCTGTTGATCCAGGCTGCTTTGAGGATCGTCTTCTCGCCCAGAAGAAGACCCGCAGCCTGCGGACCACGCATGCATTTGCCTCCGCTATAGCCGACCACCGTCGCACCGCGAGCCAAGTGAACATTGGGAATCGTGAGGATTTCCGCAGCGGCATCCACCAGCACAGGCACGTTGTGTCGTTTGGCAACAGCACAGATCGCGGCCGTGCCGAGAGGCCCGTCATCATTGGGTCCGGCGAGTACGTAAATCAAGGCGGTGCGCGGATTGATGGCCGGTTCCAGCGCGGCGATGTCTTTGATCTCAACAACCTTGACGCCCAACATGCGGATCGCGTGATCGTACTGATTCCGCGAATACGCGGGGATGATCACTTCATCGCGCAGCCCCGTCAGATTGGGCAGACGCTGCATCCGTTCCGGGTTGAAGCCAGCCACTGCGGCAGCGGTGAAATGCGACAAGCCAGCCGAACAGCCGTTGGTGACAATCGCATACTCGGCTTGGGTAATCTCCGCAATGCGCTTGCCAACGCCTTCCATCAACTCGTCGAGCTGCACATAGTGGCGCGAAGCCTCGGCCATGGCCTGTTTGACTTCCGGCAACGACTGCGAACCGGTAATGATCGTGAAAGTTCCACGGGCATTGATGACCGGACGGACTCCGATGGATTCGTAGAGTTTGGAACCGAGCTCGAGCGGCGGTGCCGCCACCGCAGCGGCGTGCGCCGCAGCGAAGAGACCTCCCGTACGAAAGAGGTCACGGCGAGAGTTTCGAATTCGATTCCAAAGGGACATGGCCTAAGGATATCGAACTTCCTCCACAATCGACTCGCCTTCACCCGAGCCGCCAACCGTCCAGCGCCAGCGCTCATGCAGTCGAACACGGCCATCCGCAAGCAAGTCTGGCCGCGACTCGCAGAAGCCGCTTTTCAACGCCCCTCGTCCGAAACATGCTGGTAACAGAACCGCAGATTGCCCACCGAATCGCAGAGGCCGGTCATCGATCCATATCGGATACCGCCTCCTGCGGAAACAGGCCTGAATTTGCGTCCCAAGTAGTTCATGGCGCGACGTAAAAGCGCCACGTTGGCGCGAAGTCTTCGGTGAGTTTTTGCTTTGTCAACAGCGCACGAACCATCTCAACGGGCATGCGATTCTCTTGCAGGATCCGATCATGAAACTGCTTGGCGGTCATCTTGCCAGAGGCCACCAGATCCCTTGCCAACGAGCGGAACTGCAGCGCGCCCAGCATGTATCCAGCCTGATAAAGCGGTGGATACGTATCGCCTTCAAACGAACGCCGCACCTCCGCAGACGCATTGTCCGGCTCATGGCCGACGCGTTCGATGAGAAAATCCACGCACTGTTGCGGCGTCCATTGGCCAAGGTGGAAGTTGAGCGAAAAGATGATGCGCGCGCAGCGATGCATACGCCAGAACAGGAAGCCCACGCGGTCTTCGGCCTTGGCGGGGAACTGCAGATCCCACAGCAGCATCTCCCAATAGAGCGCCCAACCTTCGGTCCAGAAGGGAGTTCCGAACAGACCGCGATAGCTCTTGTGGCGTCTCGCCATGAAGCCTTGCAGATGATGCCCTGGGATCAACTCATGATGCACGGTGGCCCGTGAGAAATGGATGTTGTTGCCGCGCAGACTCATCAGCTTCGCTTCGTGCGGCATGCCCGCCGTAGGAAACGAAACTTGGATCCGCTCGCCGCCGAGAAAGAACGGATTTCGCATCTGCGCCTCAGGCGACATCATGTCCATACGCCACGTCTCTTTTGCCAGCGCGGGGATCGTAATGAGATCGCGCTTTTCCACGAAATCGATCGCCTCTTGCGCGAGCTCCCGGATCAGTTGCGGCTGCTTGCCTGGATCGACATGCAAGTTCTTGACATGCTCCAGCGCCTTCTTCCAATCGTCGCCAAAACCAAGATCACGCGAGGCACGCAGCATCTCGCGATCGCACCAGGCGAACTCTTTGTTGGCGATCTCGACCAGTTCCTCGGGCGTGTACGCAACCATCTCTGCCTTGAGTTGCTCCATGAGCCGCTCGCGTCCAGCGGGCTTGCCGATAATCGCGTACTTCTCTTCCGCCTTGATGCCGACGAGCTTTTCGCGCAGCGTCTTGGCATAGGCTTCGAGCGATTGATCCAGCCCTTTCCAAGGATCCGCAACCCACCACGTGAACATCGGGTCGTATGCGTTGTAGCCATCGAACCAGCTCTTCATCGCCGCTCGGACACTGAGCGTGAGTCCGGCAGCCTGATAGGCCACGGTCTTCCTGCCGGTCAATTTCCCAGCGAGGATCTCTTTCTGCGCAGCATCCACTTGTTTGCGTACCGCAGCGACTGCATTGGCGGTCTTTTCTGGATTGAAGTTCTGCAAGCGGCGGCGGCCTTGTTCCATCTCCGCAAGCCCGCGCAAGAAAGGCACGAGTGGTTCGGCCTCAGCGAAGTCGCGCTCTTCGAGATCGAGTTCGCGAGTCCTGTAGCGCACATGGTTCGCAAGTAATATGTAATCAGCCTGAGCATCCAAGCTTAGTTTGTTGAAGTCGACGCGATCCAGTCCCTCAAGCGTTTCGCGATAAAATTCGCGCATCCGCATTCGACGCGCGGGTGAAAACCCATGAGGATAGAATCGATCCAAATTTCCCGCGTCAACCGTGAACCGTTCGATCAGCAGCTTGATCTCGTTGGGATCCGCTTTCTCCAGCGGACCGCTCGAGAGTTGGCCGAACGCAAAGGCGCAAACAATGAAGAAAAGCAGCATCAGTGAACATCCAGTGTGGCATAGCCGATCTGTCCGTTGATCCGCTCATCGGGCTTCGCCACGTCGCCCCCACCGAACCAGACGCGCACCGACTTTCCATCGGGCGAAACCTCAACGGACGGATCGCAAATCACGGCCGAATCCCATGCCGAAGCGCCTGCGAATGGCCTGCGGGACAGCTTTTCCCAATGGATGCCGTCTTTGGATTTGGCGAGCCCAATGCGGCGCTTTTCATCCCACGCGCGGCCGGTGTAGAGCATCCAGTAGGATCCGTGGCTTGACCAGATCGCTGGCTCACCGAGTCCGCCTTCATCCCAATCTTCGTGGCCGCCGATGTCGAGAATCGGATTGTCCAAGGATTTTTGCCAGGCCGCACCATCGCGCGATCTTGCAACTCCGAAGCGCTGTCTTTGGGCACGATCAAGGCCTGTGTAGTAAAGGTAGAACCATTCGCCGGCCTCGATCACATAAGGATCGGCGACGCCGCGCTCATCCCAACTCCCTCGCGGCCCTGGATCCAACACCGCGCGCAGTTCCCTCTGCCAGGCGAGTCCATCGAGCGACCTCGCCAAGCCAATGGCCGGAACTCCAGACCCCGCCTGATACCAGTAGAGAACAGAGTCGTTATGAACAATGGCGGATCCATTGGCGGCGATGTAGGCCCCTTCCCACGTTGCAGAATCCGGCGATAGAATCTTGCGGCGGTTTACCCACGTCATTCCATCGGCGGATATCGAAGCGCCTGTGTGCCAGGTCTTGCCATCGAAGCCGGAATAGAAGTTCCAGTAGGTGCCGCGCCATTGGAGGACCGAGGGATTCAGGGCATCGACGGCATCCCAAGTGTCGCCGCGCGCCATGATCGGTGCTGGATTTTCCTTCCAAACAAAATCGACGTTTTGTGTGGATCCAGAAGGCGCAGGCAACGCGAAGCGCTTCGACGGGGTGCAGGCGCAACAGAGCAGCAACAGCGGAAGAAAGCGCATATCAATCGATCGGTTCCAGCGTCATGAGGATGGGGCGATGGTCCGAGGCAACAGGTTCATCGAGTACGCGCGTTGAGATGATCTTCCAGCGATTGCGCGGACGAAAAGCGACGAAGTCGATTTGCTTTCCCGGCTTATCCGCAGGCGTGGTCGGCTTGGCTTCCGGATCGATAGTCCAGTGTTCGCTGAGCGCTTTGAACGCAGGTGATCCAGGGGCGGCGTTGAAGTCACCCGCAAGAATCATGGGTGAACCGGCAGGCAGTTCGGCGATCCGTTTTGGCAGCCTTTCGGCGGCGAGCAAGCGGTCTTTCTCAGTGATGTCGAGATGTGTGGCGAAGATACGGAACTCGCAGGCTTGCACTGTGAAGCCCCGCACGTGCCAGCGCGAGAGCAGCAAGTTGCCATACCAGCCGCCCTGATGATCGATGGTGCGTCCAAAGACCTCATGCATACGGGTGGGCCGCGCCAATTCCGCGGCCTGATCGACGCCGTTGGCGCGCTTCGTGCGAAGGTCCACCTCCTGCACAGCGACCAGATCGGGATCCACGGACTGAATGACTCGAGCACTGCGCGGCAGGTCAAGCTTACCGTCTGCGCCCTCACCGTGATGAATGTTGTCACTGAGAACTTTGATCTGCTGTGCCGAGAGCAGGACAGCGCAACTAAGCAGAGCAATCATAGGAATTCATCAAGAGAGAATCAATCCCTCTGAACTAGAAGTATAGCGGCAAAGGTGTGATACGATGTCGGCGAATAGATTCTTTGGGAGCACATGAAACCACGTATCGTTCTTCTTTTCTCCATAGCTTGCATCGTTTTGCTACAAGCGCAGCAGGATCGCGGCCTGATCACCGGCGAAGTCAAGGATTCCAGCGGCGCAATTGTGCCCGGTGCCTCGATCACCGTAACTCGCATCGAAACGAATACCATCTCCAAGACGGCTTCTTCCTCAACCGGAGACTACACGCTTCCGTCTCTCGAAACCGGAACCTATACGATCCGTGTCGAACGGCAAGGTTTCAAAAACTCAATCGCCAAAGACATCGTCGTTACCGCCTCAGGCGCGGCCCGTGTCGACATCATGCTCGAGGTCGGCACCGCCCAGCAATCCGTCGAAGTACAAGCAACAGGCGTTCAGGTGCAAACCGAAAATGCGCGCATCCAAACAGCGGTCGCCAATCGCTTGGTTGACCAGCTTCCGCTGGTTGTCGGCGGCCAACTTCGATCTCCGTTCGATCTCGCGCTGCTCGCTCCAGAAGTGAAGGCGCCCAACAACGCGAACGATAACTTCACCATCGGTGGAGGCCAAGCCGCGACATACGGTGTCTCGCTGGATGGCGTGTCGTCGAACACGGGTCGCGCGCTGCAGACTCAATGGGCCGCCATGAACACACCTTCGCTGGATGCAATCAGCGAGTTTTCGGTGGAATCCAATGGATTCAAAGCGGAATACGGCCGCGCGCAGGGTGGGCAAATGAGCTTTGTTTCGAAATCGGGCACCAACGAGTACCATGGAAATCTCTTTGAATTCCTTCGTAACGATGCCTTGGATTCGGCCTTCTACAACAAGGCGACCAAGAAGCCGGTCTATAAGCAGCACGATTTCGGTGGGACTTTTGGCGGACCCATCAGGATCCCCAAGCTCTACAACGGTAAGAATAAGTCTTTCTTCTTCACTTCGTACGAAGCGTTTCGTAACCGCGAAGGCGCGAATCCTAGTTTTCTCTCCGTCGCACCGAAGGAATTTTATGACGGCAATTTCGCCAACTGGGTCGACAACAACAACAACCGAATCCTGATCTTCGATCCCACCACTGGGGCCTCTGGCACGCGCACGCCTTTTGCCAACAATCAGATTCCGGTGTCGCGCTTCGACAACATCTTCAAGCAACTGAGTCCCATCGGACAGACTGCCCTTCCCAATATCGCAGGACTGGTTCCGGGGACCTCCGCCTACGTCCGCAACAATTTCATCCAAGCCGGATCTCAAGTAGCGCCATGGGACAAGTTCAGTCTTCGAGGCGACCATAACGTCAGTGAGAAGCACCGCCTCAGCGGCTACTTTTCTCGCAACAGCCGCTCTTCGGCCCCTGGCGCAGCCGGCCCGATCGGCTTGCCTGGATTCCTCAACGGCGGCAACTTTAACAACACGCTTAGCCGTCAATACCGCATGAGTTGGGATTGGACCATTTCTCCGAACAAGATCAACCGCTTCTATGCGGGCGGCAATGACTGGCGCGAAATCAATCGCGCCCTGGCGGTGGGTGCGAAGAACTGGAAGGATACCGTATGCCTCGCCAACGTGCCGGATTGCAACAACAATCTGCTCAATGTTTCGATCGGCGACTTTGCCAGTTGGGGCGGCCCTTCGGACAATGGTTCCGACAATGCCGTCTACTCGTTCAACGATGATTTCAGCTGGGTAAAGGGCAAGCACACGATAAAGATGGGTGGCCTTTACGAAATGGTGAACTACAGCGGGTTCGGACAGCAGAACATTATGGGCCAGGCTTCCTTCAACCGCCGCGTGACCGGCCAACTAGGCGACTTGGCAAACGCCACGGGATCCGGATTCGCCAGTCTCTTGCTTGGCGGCGCCGTGACGGGCAATATCCATACGCCACGTTATGTGGCCCAACGGTTCCCTTATTACGGCGGCTATATTCAGGACGACTGGCGCGTGAATAAGCGGCTGACTCTCAACATTGGATTGCGCTATGACGTCAATGTTTCTGCTTATTCAGCCAGCGATCAGTTCAGCGACTTCGACCCGCTGCGTCCGAATCCAGGAGCCAACGGGCGCCCGGGCGCTCTGATCTTCGCCGGATCCGGCGAGGGCCGCGAAGGACGCCGACGGCTATCCGATACCTGGTTCGGCGGCCTTGGACCGCGCCTCTCGGCGGCCTACAGTCTCAACGACAAAACTGTGATTCGCGCGGGCGCAGCTCGCACGTTCGGTGCAGTTCGCGCAGTTGGCGGATCCACCCACTTCCAGGGTTTTGTGCAGATTTACGATACGCCTCAGACCGATCCGCAGGGGTTCAATCCAACCTTCCAGTTGCAGAATGGTTTCCCGGATTGGCCGAAGCCGCCTTTCCTCAAACCGGATTTCAACAACTACAATTCGCAGCCGTGGTGGCAGAACAACGAAGTCAGCCGCGCGCCTGAGAATCTGACCTATACGATCAACGTACAGCGCCAGATCAACAAAGACACCGTTCTGGAAGTTGGCTACAACTTCGTGCGAGGCACCCATCTGCAGGCCGGCCTGCTGAACTACAATCAACTGGACTTTTCGCGCCTACCGGCGAATCTCAACCCGTTCACGGCTGCAGGACGCACGCTGTTGAACTCCGCTATCAGTTCCCCGGCCGCGCAAGCCGCTGGCATCGGCAAGCCGTTTGCCAGCTTCCGCGACAACTTGAGTGTTGCCTGGGGCCACCGGCCGTTCCCACAGTTCAGCACCATCGACACCGCAGGCGGCAATGGCGATCGCAGCGGATCTTCCTTCTACCATGCGATGGTGCTGAAACTTGAGAAACGCTATTCCAGCGGATTGACTTTCCTGACCAGTTACGTGTTTTCGAAGATCATCACCGACGCTGATTCCGCCTGGGTTGGCGGCTCGGCGATGAATCACTACAACCGCAGCCTGGAACGTTCGATCGGACAGTTCGACCAAACGCACAACCTGAAGTTTAGCTATGTGTACGAACTGCCTTTCGGTAAGGGACGCAAGTACCTGACTGGCGGCGGCATTTCCGACGTTCTGCTCGGAGGCTGGCGTATTGGAGGTGTTCAAACCTATAGCCGGGGTACTCCGGTTGGTATTGGAACCACCGTTGGATTCCCCATCTTCGCTGGGGCCAATCGCGCCACAGTGTCGAGCTACGAGGGATGGCGCACCAAAGTAGCGGGCGATCGCTTCGACCCCTTCAAGGAAACGTTTATCAGCCGCGCGGCCTTTCCCGATCAACCCACGGATCGGCTGGGCAACATGACACGTTACAACCCGAACTTCCGGTTTCTGCCAAACCTGAGTGAGAACTTCTCTCTCGCCAAGGATTTCAGAATTACCGAACAAGTACGCTTCAATCTTCGCGGTGAGGCGTTCAACGCTTTCAACCGGGCCCTATGGGGCGGAGTTGGCGGTGCGCAAACACTTCAGGATCCGAACTTCGGTGTGTGGCGCAACCAGATCAATCAGCCGCGCAGAATGCAGATTGCGATGAAGTTGAACTTCTGATCGAGATGACTTATTGCGGATCAACGTTCGAGACCTTCGATCGTCCGCGGGAAGTCTTTAGCCAAGAGCAGAGAGATCGCGCGGTCGGCGAGGGATGCCGGAGTTGCGGCGCCTCAATACCAGCCTCACCTGCAACGAAGCGGCCGGTTTGGTTGAAGACCTCGTAAACCCGAGCGGTCCGTTACTTGGGTGGCTCCGGATTTCTCCCGGAACCGCCGGCGCCCGCCACTGTATATGTGCCGTATGGACTAATTGAAGCTCCACCCCTGGTTAACCCTGGCGTCTCAGGGATTTCGTCGTGGCGGATGTCTTCACTGCCATGAACCCGTGCCCAGTGTCCCGCAACCACGGTATACGAGACGTCTCCCGACATGACAGCAACAGAAAAGTTTCGCCCGGCGGAGATGTAGTCCCCAACACCGAGTTTCATACCTCTGTAGGCTGCAATCCGAACCCCTTTTTGTATCGCGTAGGGGCGTGTAAAGTCGCTGCCGTACACTAGTTGTAGTGGAACCCCAACGCTGGATCGCATCAGAGTCTCGTATTGCAACTGCACCGTCCTAGGCCCGGCGGCGGCATTCTGGTTGGGGCGGATCATGTAAATAATGGCGACTTTCATAGGCGTTCATATGGGTTGCGCGAATCGAAAGCCGAATGACTCACGAAACTTTCAACTACTTGCGTCCCCGTGCGCTTGAATAGCAGGCCTCTGGCATAGCTAGCCCAAGGTCGTCTGAGGACGAGGTGCCCCGCGCGCGCCCGTGCTTGGTGGAAAGCGACCGGTCTTTCGATTCAACAACGAGGACATTGGCGGAGGTGACACCGGGGCGAAGTGCGCCGTCGAGCGCTTCGAGGGCGCGATCTTTCAGTAGCGATTGTTGCATCCAAGAATCCGGGAGTTCATGCGACACGGCGGGGCAGGAGCCGCAGGACGAGGTAGAGACGGCGGTCCTCGTCGCGGTCAAAGACTTTCTGTCTATAGTTTCCGCGCTGGGTGATGTAATGCGGGAGTTCGGGAATGACGAGTCGGGCGATGCGAGTCATGCATGGAAAGAGTGGCGGTCGGCGGGCGAGACTCTCAGACGAAAATGGAAATTGCGGTCGTTGTCCGCAAGAAAACCTCCCGGTGAATCGACGCTGGACGATATGTAGATGTAGCGTTCTGAGTTGGAGTTTTGTTTCATATGACACTGGACACGCGGTCACTCTCGGTCGTCGCGGGATGTGTACCTCTGTTGATCGGACTGTTGCAGCTGCTTGCGTGGCGGCGGCACAACTCGTTTCCAGGAAGTGTCGGTTGGACGCTGGGTACCCTGTGCCTGGCGGCCTCTTCGATCATGATCGTGATCGGGACCTCCACTCGGAATTATCTACCCCATTGGGCGAGCTTCCTAGGAGGGACTGTGTTCGCCGCGCTGGCGCCGATTCTAGTACTCGATGGCACCAGGCAGTTCTGCGGACGCCGCCCGCGCCTGTCGGCCGCATACGCTTCGGGCGCCGCCGTCATCATCGGATCCTTAGTATTCACATATGTTTGGCCTTCAGCGAATCTTCGGATTTTCCTGGTCAACGGGCACATCGGAACCCTCTTTCTTCTGTCTGGCGCCACGTTATTATGGTGCCTGCCGCCCGCGTTGGCGCTTGGCGGGCGATTCACCGCGGCAGTCTTCGCACTGATCGGTGGCCTCATGATCGTGCGCGCAGTTTTCGCTCTTTTCGGACCGCGCCTCGACGGGCTCTTTGTACGA
>Ga0163144_10000159_pt1 | contig 154531 bp, 149 predicted proteins | sample OliLak19BULKMAT1_FD_123175 | JGI IMG/M metagenome (GOLD analysis project Ga0163144, IMG submission 123175) | Freshwater microbial mat bacterial communities from Lake Vanda, McMurdo Dry Valleys, Antarctica - Oligotrophic Lake LV.19.BULKMAT1 | ecosystem: Environmental > Aquatic > Freshwater >...
CGTGCCGCTCATGCTGGTGTTGCCGAGGGTGCCGACGTCGGTGCTGATGTTCCACCGATAGCGGCTGGAGACCGTGGTCGGGCCGCTGGTGACGGCGCCGACGCTGAACTGACAGCTGCGGTCGCCATCGTTTGCTGCGCTGCAACTCGACCCGGCGGTGCCGTTGGCGGCCCCGCTCACCTGCGCATCGGCGCGGCTCAGGCCCATGCCGAGCAGCGCAGCCACCGCGCACACGAAGACCGTCGTTCGATGTTGAATTGACATGCTGGTTCTCCCCCCGTCTAAAGTTCGCACTGTGTTGTCCTGGATTCCGGCAGGGTCCTGGCCGCGGCGCAGCCGGCGACGGCCCCCCCTCCGCAGTCTCCGATGAGCATTTCTCGCATGGTCCCCCCCGAATTCTGCTGCCGGCGTCCGCGCACGCGCGACTCTCGCCCCGCGCTCCGCTGTTAAATTACCGATACACTGCCGTGTAAATGCCCATAGCATCCTCGTTGCCCGGCAAGTCAAGGACAATTCGCCCCAGCGCACCATTGAATGGCGATTCAGTGCAGTATCCGACCGCGGCCCCCTCCCGCCGGCGCCCCATTCCCGCTATGGCTCGGCGCCGATGACGCATGCGATCGCGCGCGGCTGGCGCAAACGACTGGCCGCGGCGGTGCCCTTCGGTCTCGGGCAGACCAAGCCACGCCACTTCCGCGACATGGCGCGCGTCGCCTGGGACAACCGCGACAACGCGAGCTACGCGTGGCAGGTGCTCAGCCGCGGCGTCTGCGACGGCTGCGCGCTCGGCGTCGCCGGCCTGCACGACTGGACCATCGAGGGCGTGCACCTGTGCATGACGCGCCTGAACCTGCTGCGCCTGAACACCATGCCGGCGCTCGACCCGGCGGTGTTGACCGACGTCGCGGCGCTGCGCGGCCTGTCCAACGACCGCCTGCGGGCCCTCGGCCGGCTGCCGGTGCCGCTGCTGCGCGAGCGCGGCGACGCCGGCTTCCGCCGCGTCCGCTGGGACGAGGCCCTGGCGCGCGTCGCCGCCCGCATCGAGGCCGCCGGGCCGGCGCGCATCGCCTTCTTCCTCACCGCGCGCGCCCTCACCAACGAGGTCTACTACACGGCCCAGAAGGTGGCCCGCTTCCTCGGCACCAACAACATCGACAATGCCGCCCGCCTCTGTCACTCGCCGTCGACCGGGGCGATGCAGCGTGCGCTCGGCGTCGCCGCCAGCACCTGCAGCTACCGCGACTGGTGGGGCAGCGACCTCGTTATCTTCTTCGGCTCCAACCCGGCCAACGACCAGCCGGTGGCGATGAAGTACCTGCAAGAGGCCAAGCGCCAGGGCACGCGGGTGGTGCTGGTCAACCCGCTGCGCGAGCCCGGCATGGACCGCTACTGGGTGCCGTCGTCGGCGCGCAGCGCGCTGTTCGGCACCGACATCGCCGACTGGTGGTTCGGTGTCTCGCACGGCGGCGACGTCGCCTTCCTCACCGGGGTGGTGAAGATCCTCGTCGCCGAGGGCTGGATCGATCGCGCCTTCGTCGACGACCACACCAGCGGGTACGCGGAGGTCGCGGCGGCGGCGGCGGCGGCCGACTGGTCGGATCTCGAACGCCAGGCGGGCCTGCCGCGCGCCAGCATGGCGGAGTTCGCCGCCCTCATGCGCGACGCCAAGAGCGCCGTGCTGGTGTGGAGCATGGGCATCACGCAGCACGCCTTCGGCGGCGACGCGGTGCAGATGATCGTCAACCTCGGCCTCTTGCGCGGCTGGGTCGGCCGCCCGCGCTGCGGCCTGATGCCCATCCGCGGCCACTCGGGCCTGCAGGGCGGCGCCGAGATGGGCGCCTACGCCACCGCCCTGCCGGGCGGCCTGCCGGTGTCGCCCGAGACGGCGCGCGCGCTGTCGGCGGATTACGGCTTCGCGGTACCCGAGGCGCCCGGCCTGACGGCGCCGGAGATGGTCGAGGCGGCGGCGCGCGGCGCCCTCGACGTGCTGTACTGCGTCGGCGGCAACTTCCTGCGCACCCTGCCCGACCCCGACTACGTCGCCGACGCCATGCGCGCCGTGCCTCTGCGCGTCCACCAGGACATCATTCTCACCGATCAGATGTTGCTCGATCCCGGCGAGGCGGTGCTGCTACTACCGGCCAAGACGCGCTACGAACAGGACGGCGGCGGCACGCAGACCAGCACCGAACGGCGGGTGATGTTCAGCCCCGAGCTGCCGCGCCAGCTCGGCGAGGCGCGCGCCGAGTGGCGCATCCTGCGCGACCTGGCGGCGACCGTGGACCCGCGCCGAGGCGACCTGCTCGGCTGCGACAGCGGCGCCGCCATCCGCGCCGAGATCGCCCGCGTCGTGCCGTTCTACGAGGGTATCCAGCGCCTGCAGGCGGCCGGCGATTCCTTCCAGTACGGCGGGCCGCATCTGGCCGTCGGCGGCGTCTTCCCCACCCCCGACGGCCGCGCCCGCCTGATCCCGGTGCCGTTGCCGCCGCGCCAGCGGCCGGACGATGCCTTCTTCGTCAGCACCCGCCGCGGCAAGCAGTTCAACACCCTCATCTACGCCGAGGTCGACCCGCTCACCGGCGCGGCGCGCGACGCGGTGCTGATGCACCCTGACGACGCCGCGGCGCTGCACCTTGCCGCCGGCGACCGCGTCGCCCTGGTCAGCGCGCACGGCCGCTTCGCGGCGCGGGTGCAACTCGCCGCCATCGCCCGCCGCAACCTGCAGGTGCACTGGCCGGAGGCCAACGTGCTGCTGCCGCGCGGCGCCGTCGACCCGCTCGGCGGCGTCCCCGACTACAACGCCGTCGTCCGGGTGGAGCGTCCGTGAAGGGGACGTAGGGGCGAAACGGGCACTTCCGCAGCGGAAGTGCCCGTTTCGCCCCTACGTCCCCCGGGGTCACACCCCGGGGTCATGGTCAGCCCAGGCGCGACGGCATGCGCCAGCGGATGAGCGCGACCAGGGCGGTGAAGATGAGGAACATCATCGCCACTGGCCCCAGGATGTCCTCGACGCCGGCGCCGCGCTCGATCACCCGCCGGGTGGCGATCTGATACCAGCGCAAGGGCAGCAGGGCGCCGATCTCGCGGATGCCGGGCGGCATGAGCTGGTAGGGGAACATGCTGCCGGAGAGCACGAACGACGGCAGGATGAAGAACACCGAGATGAACACCGCCTGCGCCGAGGTGGTGGCGAGCGTCGAGACGAAGACGCCGATGGCGAGCGAGGCGAGCGTGAAGGGCAGCGTCGCCAGCCCCAACGCGAACCAGCTGCCGCGCGGCCAGAGGCCGAAGACGAGGCCGCTCGAGACGGTGGAAAAGGCGAGCAGCGCGTAACAGATGACGACGTACGGCAGGACCTTGCCGAAGACGATCTCCATCGGCGTCGTCGGCGAGGCCAGCATGTGCTCGTACGTGCCGCCTTCGCGCTCGCCGACGATGCCCAGGCTCGTCACCGAGAGGCACAGATTGGTGAGCAGCATGCCGGCCAGGGCGGAGAGGAAGAAGTAGCGGTCGAACAATGTCGGGTTGAAGCGGAAGCGCTGCCGCACCTCGACTGGCGGCGCCGGCGGCGCGGCGCGACCGGGGGCGAAGGCGGCGCCGACCTGGCGGATGATGCCGCCGACGCGCGCGGCGGTGATCGGGTCGGTGCCGTCGAGCAGCACCTGCGCCTGGGCGCGGTCGCGCGCGGCGCGGCGGCGGAAGTCGGCGGGCACGACCACCAGCGCCACGACGCGGCCGCGCTGCAGCAGGCGCCGGCCCTCCGCGTAGCCGGACACGGCGACCGGCGGTGTGAAATAGCCCGTCGACTGCACCGCCGCGAGGAAACGCCGCGAGGCGCCAGTCTGGCTGTGATCGAGCACCGCCCACGGCACGTTGGCCGGCGTATTCGAGAGCGCCAGCCCGAACAGCAGCAGCATCATGATCGGCTGCGCGACGACGGTGGCGAGGAAGGCGCGGTCGTGGCGCAGCGCGCTGGTCTCCTTGTAGGCGACGGCGAAGACGTTCGACCAAAACCGGCTGCCGGCGCGCCGGTCGTCCGTGATTCCGCGGCTCATGCGCGGGCCTCGATGCTGCGCAGGGCGGCGCGCATCAGCAGGGCGCCGAAGAGCAGCAGCAGCGCCAGCTCCGGCAGCAGGTCGAACAGCCCCTCGCCGCGCAGGTAGATGGCGCGGCAGACGCGGATGTAGTGCGTCGCCGGGAACAGTTCGGCGACCCACTGCACCGGCATCGGCATGTTGCGGATCGGAAAGGCGAAGCCGCTCAACTGGACCAGTGGAATGCTGGTCAACACGGTCTTCTGCACGGCCTCCGCCGGCGTTTCGGAGGTGGCGGAGATGACCAGGCCGAGGGCCAGCGAGAGCAGGACATAGAAAGAGGAGACGGCGAGGAAGGCGGGGATGCTGCCGTTCGGCCAGACGCCGAGCAGCAGGCCGGCGGCGAGGACCATCAGGCCGACGTCGACGGCGAAGACGCCGCCGAGCGGCAGTACCTTGCCGAGGAAGATCTCCAGGGAGGTGGCCGGCGTCACCTGCAGCTGCTCGAAGGTGCCGGCGCGGCGCTCGTTGACGATCGAGACGGCGGTGATGAGGGTGGTGAGGAAGGTGAGGACGAAGCCGAACGTGCCGGCGACCATGTACGGCGTGCCGTCGAGCCGGGGATTGAAGAGCGGTTCGACCAGCACCTCGACGCCGGCTCCGCCCGGCATCACGCCGCCCTGCGCCGCCAGCTGCGCGACGCTGGCGGCGAGGATGCCGCCGAGGAAGGCTTCGGCGTTGCCGGCGAGGAGGGTCTCGCCGCCGTCGTAGAGAATCTGCAACTCGGCCGCGGCGCCCCCACCCGCCTCGCGCAGGCGGCGCTCGAACGTGGCTGGAATGACCAGCACGGCGCTGACCCCGCCGCCGCGCAGCGCCGTCTCGCCGGCGGCCCGGGTCGCCAGCGGCGTCAGGCGAAAATCGCCACTCGCCGCCAGGTCGGCGAGCAGGCGGCGGCTCGACGCGCTCTGCGACTCGTCGCGCACGCCGAGGTCGAGGTCGTGCACCTCCGTCGAGAGGACGAAGCCGAACACCAGCAATGCCGCGATCGGCACCAGCACCAGCATGGCGAGCGTGAACGGGTCGCGCAGCGTCGCGCGCGCCTCGCGCTGCATCAACGTGAACAGCCGGCGCCAGTTCATGCGCGGCCCTCGCCGGCGAGCAGGCGGCGGAAGACATCCGCCATGGCCGGCTGCACGACGCGCACCGCCGGCGCGCCGTGCGCCGCCAGGGCCGTGTCGAGCGCCAGCAGCGCCGGCGGCGCCAGCGCATCGATGGCCAGCTCGACGGCGCCATCGAGCGGCCGCCAGGCGAAGCCGGCGGCGCGCAGGGCCGGTTCGGCGCCAGCCAGCGCCGCCGGCGCGGCGGCGACGTGAATGCGATAGCCGTCCGAGCAGCGCCGCCGCAGCTCCTCCGGCGCGGCGTCGGCGATGAGGCGGCCGGCGTCGATGACGCAGGCCCAGTCGCAGTAGTCGACCTCCTCGAGGAAGTGGGTGGTGACGAACACGGTCACGCCGGTCGCCGCCTCCTCCTGGATGAGATCCCAGAACAGCGCCCGGTTGTGGACGTCGACGCCGGCGGTCGGCTCGTCGAGGAACAGCACACGCGGCTGGTGCAGCGTCGCGACGGCGAGCCCGGCGCGCTGGCGAACGCCGGCCGGCAGGCTGTCCGTCTGCTCGCCCTCGGCGGCCTCGAGGGCGAAGCGGGCGCGCAAGGCGCCCCAGCGGCGCTCCAGGGCGGCGCCGCGCAGCCCGCACAGGCCGGCGTAGAACTCGACGTTCTCGCGCAGCGTCAGGCCCTGGTAGAGACTGACCTTCTGGCCCATGTAGCCGATGCGGTCGCGGACGCGGCGCGGCGTGCGGATGACGTCGACGCCGTCGAGGACGATGCTGCCGGCGGTCGGCGTCAGCAGGCCGATGAGCATCCGGATCGTGGTGCTCTTGCCGCTGCCGTTGGCGCCGAGAAAGGCGAAGATGCTGCCCGGTACGACGGTCAGATCGAGGCGGTCGACGGCGGTGAAGTCGCCGAAGCGCTTGCTCAGACCACGCGCGGCGATGATCGGCTCGCTCATGCGGCGCCGCGCCGCGCCAGGGCGAGCAGCGTCGCCTCCATGTCGATGGCGGCCTGCTCGGCGAGGTGCACGCGCGCCGGCAGCGCGGCGAGGTCGGCGAGCACCCGCGCCGCGCCGGGTGTGCGCGGCAACGGCACCTCGATGCGCGCGTAGCGGCCGGTGGCGCGCGCCTCGCCGACGTATGGCAGCGCCCGCGCCGCGGCGGCGATGGCGCGCGGGTCGTCGCCCCAGGCGCGGTACAGCTCGAGCGGGATGCCGGCGCGCAGCGCCTGCGGCGTGCCGTTGGCGACGACGCGGCCGGCGTCGAGGTAGAGCAGCCGGGCGCAGGCCGCGACCTCCTCGAGGTAGCTCGTACTGATGAGGATCAGGCTGTGCTGCTGGCGCTCCTGCAGCATGGCCCAGATCTCGTCGCGCGCCAGCACGTCGACGCCGGCGGTGGGCTCGTCGAGCAGCAGCAGCGCCGGATCGGCCAGCAGCGCGCAACTGATGGCGAGCTTCTGCTTCATGCCGCCGGAGAGCGCGCCGGCGGGGCGGGCGGTGAACGGCGCCAGCCCGGTGCGCGCCAGCAGCGCCTCGGCGCGGGCGCGGAACAGCGCGGCGGGCAACTGGTGCAGGCGCGCGGTGAAGCGCAGGTTCTCCATCACCGACAGATCGCGCGGCAGGCTGAACGCCTGCGGCACGTAGCCGACCTGGCGCTTGAGCTCGCGCACGTCGTCGGCGATGTCGTACCCGAGCACGCGCGCCATGCCGGCCTCGACCTCCAGCAGGCCGGCGAGCGTGCGCAGCAGCGTCGTCTTGCCGGCGCCGTCGGGCCCGATGACTCCGACCAGCTGCGCGCCGTCCAGCGTCAGGTCGATGCCGTCCAGCGCGACGCGCGCGCCGAAGCGCTTGCGCAGCCCGTGCAGGGTGATGAGCGGCGTCATGGCGGTTGGCATCCCCGCACCCTGACCCTCTCCCGCGGGAGAGGGTCAGGGTGCGGCGGTCTCCCCTTCTGTCTCGAGGTACACGTTCCCCTCCGTCCCCGGGCGGAAGTCCTCGACGCCCTCGAGGATCCGCACCTTGGCCCGGTACACCTGCCCGACGCGATCCTCGCGCGTCTCGATCTTCTCCGGCGTGAAGTTGGCGGCGTCGGCGATGAAGCTGATCTCGCCCGGCACGCGCCGCCCCGGGGCGCTGTCGAGTTCGATGCCGACGCGCTGGCCGACGCGCACCCGCGCCAGGTCGGCGACCGGCAGGTAGATCTGCACGTACTGGTCGGCGAGATCGAGCAGCGCCAGCAGCGGCGTACCGGGCTGTGCCAGCTCGCCCGGCCAGAGGAAGCGCGTCTGCACCCGCGTCGCGACATCGGGCGCCGTGACGACGTACTTGGCGTGCTGGACGCGCAGCGCGTCGAGCTCGCGCTCGCCGAGGGCGCGCTGTTGGCGCAGAACCTCGAGCTGCTGGCGGGCGATTTCGACCAGGCCCTGCTCCGCCTCGGCGCGGCCGAGCATGTCGCCGGCCCGGTCGCGCAGGCTGACGGCCTGGTCGCGCGCCGCCTGCGCCTCGTCGAGCAACTGGCGCGTGCTGGCGCCGCTGCCGATCAGCGCGCGCTCGCGCGCCAGCGTCGACTCGGCGAGGCGCACCGCCGAGGCGGCCTGCCGGACGTCGGCCTGGCGGGCGCCGAGATCCTGCTTCCAGGTCGCCGCCGCCGTCGTCACCTGCTGCTCCTGGCGGCGGATCTCGGCGTCGAGCACGCGCAACGACTGCGCGCGCGACGCCAGGGCGGCGGCACTGTCGCGATCGTCGAGCCGCACCAGCTCGGCGCCGGCCGGCACCGTGTCGCCCTCGCCGAAGGCGACCGACAACACGCGCCCGACGACCTCGCTGCGCATGACGCGTTCCTCGCCCTCGACGACGCCGGTGTAGTAGGTCGGCCCCGCCTCGCGGCGCCAGTAGACGAAGGCGGCGACGGCGCCGGCGGCGAGGATGGCGGCGGCGAGCAGGGCGCGGCGTGGCATCGGTCAGTTCCTCCCGTCGGCGAACAGCCCGTCGAGCGGCTCGCCCATCAGCTGCTGCAGCTCGGCGCGGCGCGTCTGCGCCTCGTACAGCGCCGTCGCCATCACGGCGCGTTGCTGGGTGAGCAGGCGCTGCGCCTCGAGCACGTCGCGGCTCTGCGCCCGTCCGGCGGCGAACTGCTGCTGGCGGATGCGCAGGTTCTCCTCCGCCTGCCCGACCGCCACCGTCGCCGTGTCGTAGGCGGCCAGGCGTTCGTCGACGGCGCGCTGCGTCGCGCGCAGCGCCTGCTCGAGCGCCCGCAGCTCGGCCTCCAGCTGAACGCGGTTCTCGTCGGCGCCGAGGCGCGCCGCGCCGATGCGCGCCTCGCGCTGCGTGTCGGTGCCGAGGTCCCAGCGCATGCCGACGAAGCCGGCGCCGATCTCGTTCGGCGTGAAGAGGTCGGAACTCGAGTAGTCCACCGCCGCGCCGGCCTCGAAGCGTGGGAAACGGCTGCGCTCCAGGGCGCTCAGCTCCGCCTCGAGCTGGCGCTGGCGCTCGAAGAGCACGGTCAGGACCGGATTGGTCTCCTGGGCGCGCCCCAGCGTCTCCGCGACCGGCGGCAGGCGCGGCCGCTGCCGCAGATCGACGACGGTCGTCGGCGCGTCCACCGCGACGCCGATCGCCTCGTTGAACGCCCAGCGCAAGCGATCGACGGCGACGTCCTCCTGCAGGCGGCGCTGCTCGGCATTGCGCAGCACCACCTGCACCTCGAGCACCTCGTTCTTGGTCACCCGCCCGGCGCGGAACAGATCGTCGGCATCGACGAGCTGGCGGCGGTAGAGCGACAGGGTCTCGTCGGTCACTTCGCGCAGGCGCTCCGCCGCCAGGCGGTCGAAATAGGCGCGCGTCACCAGCACGTCCTGCTGCAGCTCCGTCGCCCAGCGCCGCGCCGCTTCGCCGCGGTAGCCCGCCTGCGCCGCGGCGAGGGTCTGGCGCAACTCGCCGGTGAGGTCGAGCGGCAGGGTGAGGCGGGCGTTGACCGTACCGGCGTCGCTATCGCTCAAGACCACGTCGAACGGCGGCGTGCCCGGCGGCAGCAGGCCGGGCGGCAGATCGACGGTGGTGCTGCGCACGTCGCTGTACCAGGTGTAGGCGGCTTCGGCGCGCGTCGTCGGCAACAACAGACCGCGCGCCTCGAGGGCGCGCTGGCGGGCGATGCCGAGCCGCAGCGCCGCCGCCTGCACGGCGCGGTTGCCGTCGCGCGCCGCCGCCAGGGCGCCGGCCAGGTCGTAGGTCGTCGCTGCCGGCGTCGGCACCGGCGGCGCCAACGGGACGACCACGCCGGCCGCCGTCGCCAGGGCTGCCACGGCCTGGCGCCGCGCCGCCGGCGTCAGGCCGCCGTCGCCCTCCGGGCGCCAGATCTCGCGCGCGGCGCTGCACCCGGCGAGCGCGACCGCCGCCAGCACCAGCAGGACCGCGAACGCCGCCGCACCGATCCGTCGCCGTCTCATCGCGCCGCCCCCTGCGACGGCAACACCTTCTTGGGACGCGCACCGGCCTTGGGCCGCGGCGCGCTCGCCAGGGCGCGCAGGCCGCCGAGCGAAAAGGTGGCGATATGCTCGGCGAGCTGCGCCAGGCCGGCGCGATCGAGGCGTTGCGCGGCGAGCAAGTAGGGCAGCGCCGGCAGTTGCGCCCGGATGGACATCACCTGCCCGACGATGCTCATGACGCCGCGCTCGACCGCGGCGCGCGACAACGTCGGCTCGAGCAGCGCCACCAGCGCGGCGGTCTCGCGCTTCATCGGCTCGATGAAGCGCTGGACGATGTGCGGCAGCGCGGCGCTCGGATCACCCAGCTCGCGCAGCATCAAGGTTCCGTGCAGGCCCGGTGGCGGCCCGAGCAGCATCTCCATCATCACGGCGATGCGGGCGCGCAGCAGCGCCTCGAGGTCGGCGCGCCGCGTCGGCTTGCCCGCCGTCAGGCGCGCCCCGCGCTGTTCGAGGACGCGGTTGACGTCGTCGAACTGCACCCGCAGCACCTCGAGATACAGGTCCTCCTTCGAGCCGAAGTGGTAATGCGCCGAGGCCAGGTTGACCCCCGCCCGCTCGGCGATGTCGCGCGCCGTGGTGGCGTGGAAGCCGTGCGCGGCGAACAGGGCCGCCGCGGCTTCGAGCACGCGCGCGCGGGTGTCGGCGGGGAAGACCTTGGCGACGGGCGGCACGATGAACAGATGTTTGAAACATCCGTTCACTCCTGTCAACCGCGAGGGGGCATACGCCTCCCAGCCGGGACCGCGGGCGTCGCGCCCGCAGCGCGGCGCGCCGCACGAATTGCGGGCGCGGCACGACGCCGCTGCGCACCACCGGCGGGCGGGACCGCCAGCGGTCCCGGCCACGGCCTTCACGCAGGCGCGGCGGCGAGGGGCGGCGGGAAGTGGATGTATTCCTCGATCAGCTGCAGCGCCAGGGCGGTCGGCGCCGGGCGCTCGCCCGCGAGGCGGCCGCGCGCGCGCAGGTCGGCGACGAGGGTGTCGAGGATGGTGTCGAGGTGCAGATCCGCCGTGTGGCCGCGCCAGGCATCGCGTTCGGCGGCGTCGGCGAAGCAGTAGGCTTTCCACGACACCGAGAAGCGCAGCTCGTCCCAGTCGTAACGGGCGACGACCGCGGCGCCGTCGCGCAGGCTCCAGCGGGCGTCGCCGTCGAACACCAGGTGCATGCCGGGGCGCAGCGGCGCCAGCTCGCCGGCGCAGAAGACGCGATCGACGCCGTGGAAGACGGAATCGGTGTCGAGCAGGATGGCGCTGTTGCGCGTTGCCGGCAGCGCCACCGGTGCGCCGTCGGCGCCGTGCGGATAGAAGGCGAACTCGCCGCCACGGCAGGCACTGAACCAGGCGACGCCGGTGACGATCGGCAGGCGCCAGGCGTCGAAGAGGTGGGAATGGTGCATGACCACCATCAGCCACTGCGGGAAGCGCTTGCGGTTGGCGCCGCGAAACTCCGGCACGTCGGTGTGCACGGCCAGTTCCTGCCCCGGGACGAGGATGTTGGCGTAGACGATCGCCGGCTCGATCAGCGGCCGCCCGTGCACGGCGCGCGCCGCCTCGACGAAGCCGGCGAAGTGCAGGAACGGTTCGATGCCGGCGATCTTCGCCGTCTGGCCGTAGGCGTACTCCTCGCGGAAATAGTTGGTCCGCGCCGCCAGCGTCTGCAGCGGCTCCTGGCGTCCGAAACGCCCGCCGCTCTTGATGAAGTTCAGGACCGCGTCGTGCCGCTGCGCCAGCCCCTCGCCGATCTCCGCCGGCGACGCCTCCTGCGAGTACATGCCATAGCGCCCGAAGCGCTCGCACAGGCGCACCATGGCGTCGGCCGCGGCCGGTGGAAACAACGGATCGAACAGCTGGTAGTGATGCGCGGCCATGAGGCACTCCCGGTGCATCGTCAGTCCAGCGCCCGCAGCACCGGATCACGCCCGGTGCTGCCGTGGCTTATGCCGGCGGCGGCGTACATGGCGCCGCCCATGCCGAGCTTCTCGGCGGCGTTCGAACCGGCGGCGGTCAGGCCGCCGTCGGCGATGAGGGCCTGGCCGGTGACGAAGTGCGCGTCGTCGCTGGCGAGGAAGAGCGCGACGGAGGCGATGTGCTCAGGCCGGCCGGCTTCCGGCCACGGCTGCATGCCGGCGGCGATCGGCTGCATGGCCGCCTCGTCGCCGCGGTGCACCAGCGGCGTCAGGATCAGCCCCGGGCAGATGGCGTTGACGCGGATGCGCTGCGGCGCCAGTTCGACGGCGACGGCACGGGTGAGGTTGATCACCGCCGCCTTGGCGGCCGAGTAGGCCTGCGGGCCGTCGCCGCCGGAGAGGCCGGCGATCGAGGCGGTATTGATGAAGCAGCCGCCTGGCGCTTGCGCGCGCGCCTGCGCCTGCATGACGCGGGCGCCGTGCTTCATGCCGAGAAAGACGGCGCGCACCAGGACGCTGAAGGTGTAATCCCATTCGTCGGCGTCGACGTGCGCGATCGGGCCGAAGGCGCCGGCGATACCGGCGTTGTTGAAGACGCAGTCGAGGCGGCCGAAGGCCTGCGGCGCGGCATTCACCGCGGCGGCGATGTCCGCCTCCTGCGTCACGTCGCAGCGCACGAAGCGGATGCGCGCGCCGGCGCCGGCCTGCTCGGCCAGGGCGACGGTCTCCGCACCGCTCTCGGGGTTGAGGTCGGCGACGACCACCGCCGCGCCCTCGGCGAGGAAGCGCAACGCCGTGGCGCGGCCGATGCCGTTGCCGCCGCCGGTGATGACCGCCACCTGTCCCTCGAGTCGTCCGCCCATGTCGCTGCCTCCCGGCGCGGACGGTTGTCATCCGCGCCGCCGCGGCGCAAGGCGCGGCCGCGGCCCCGGTCGCCGCTCAGCGCCGCGGCGGGCGCATCACGATCCGCCGCGGACGGCGCGCACGTAGAAGCCGTTCGTCTTGTCGTCCCCGAGCATCAGGCCATCGAAGAAGCTGACGTACCAGGCGGCCGACGGGACGCTCTGGTAGGTCGTCGACGACCAGTAGGAAGACGCCTGGCTGCACGAGCACGACGTCACCGCGCAGCCGCCCATGCACCCGGCGGTGAAGGGGGCGTGCAACGCCGGACTCAGCGCGCCGTAATTGACCAGGCTCTGCAACTCGTGGATGTTCGGCAGTCGCCAGTCCGTGTGCCCGGCGAACCCGCCGCCACCGTTCAGGGTCGCGACCTTGCCGCTCACCGCGGCGCTCCAGGTATAGATGGTGTCCTTGTCGTGGATGGAGCCGTCGTCGCTCAGCTTCTCCCACATCAGGCCGGTGCTGGGGTCGGTGATGGTCCCGTCGCCATTGTCGGTGAAGCTGATCGTCAGGCCCGTCAGCGACGCGCCGTCCTGACCGCTGCCCGCGCAGGCGATCACCGCGCCGGCGGTGTTGTAACACAGCGTCTGCCCGGTGCGGACGCGCTGCCCCTTCGGCGTCGCGAGGCAGGCGGGGTAGTCGGGCAGCGGGCCGCCGCCGCCGAGCGCCGCCGCCAGGTCGTCGCTGTGGTCGGCGATGAAACCCTGGACCGCCAACTGGTCGCCGCTCGACGGGCACATGCCGCCGGCCTCGATGCCGGCCCACTTCGGGCCGAACTTCTCGTCGCACTTGGAATAGTCCGGCGTGCGGGCGGTCTTCACCGCCTTCGCTTCCGCCTTCAGCCGGCAGAAGCCGTACTTGCCGGCCTCCTTCAGCTTGGCCGATTCGCATTTCTCGGCCGGCGTCAGCGCCGCCACGGTGGTGGCCGCCAGTAGGCTCGCCGCCAGGCTCGCCGCGATGATGACTTTCAATGTGCGCATGGTCCCGTCCCCTCCAGATGCTTGCCGCCGGATGTTCCTCGGGCCTTCCCGCGCGACCCGGCCCCCGGACGGCCCATCTCTTCTGCCATTGCGCCAGCGGCTTTCTCAAGGGCGAAGATAGACATCGCCGGTTGTCATTCGTGGCGCCGCCGCGCAAGAAGGAGGGCCGTGCCCTACGAACTCTTCATCGGCCTGCGCTATCTGCGCGCCAAGCGGCGCGAGGCGTTCATCTCGCTGATCACCATCATCTCGACGCTGGGGATCGCCATTGGGGTGACGGCGCTCGACATCACGTTGGCGGTGATGACCGGCTTCGAGCGCGACCTGCGGGCCCGCATCCTGGCCTTCAACCCACACGTCTCGGTGTGGAGCCAGCTCGGCACCATGACCGATCCCGACGCGGTCGTGGCGGCGGCGCGCGCCCTGCCCGAGGTCGCCAGCGCCGAGCCCTTCGTGTACGGGCAGCTGATGTTGTCGACGCCGGAGCAGTTCGCCGGCGTCCTGGTGCGCGGCATCCCGCCCAGTGCGGCGGCCAACCCCGACCTGGTCAGCCGGCTGCGGGTCGGGCGCGTCGACGACCTCGGCCGCCGCGTCGCCGTGCCGGTGCGCGGCGGCCAGGGCGGCGCGACGGCGCAACTGCCCGGCATCATCCTCGGCGGCGAGCTGGCGAAGAAGCTCAAGGTGGAGGTCGGCGAGTCGGTGCAGGTGGCCGCCGCGCCCAGCGCCGGCGGCGGCGTGCCGCGCCTGCGCAGCTTCGCGGTGGTGGGCGAGTTCGACTCCGGCATGCCGGAGTACGACGCCGGCCTCGCCTACGTGGCGCTCGACGACGCGCAGCGGCTCTATGATCTCGACGGCGCGGTCACCGGCGTCGAGCTCAAGCTGCGCGATCTCTACGCCGCCGACCGCGTCGCCCGGCAGCTCGGCGAGACGCTCGGCCTCGGCTTCCGGGTGCGCGACTGGATGCAGGCCAACCAGAATCTCTTCGCCGCCCTGCAGCTGCAGAAGACCGTCTACGCGATCGTGCTGCTCTTCATCGTGCTGGTGGCCGCCTTCACGGTGCTGGCGACGCTGATCATGGTGGTGATGGAGAAGCGCAAGGACATCGCCATCCTCAAGTCGATGGGCGCCACCGCGCGCAGCATCGGCCGCATCTTCATCCTGAAGGGCATGATCATCGGCGTCGTCGGCACTGGGCTGGGGACGCTCGGCGGCTGGCTCGGCTGCTGGCTGCTGCAGAACTACGAGTTCGTCGAGCTGCCGAAGGACGTCTTCTTCGTCAACACCGTGCCGGTGGCGGTGTATCCGCCCTACTTCGTCGCGGTGATCGTCGCGACTCTGGTCATCTGTCTGCTGGCGACGCTCTACCCGGCCCGCCAGGCGGCCGCCCTCGCCCCGGTCGACGTGATCCGCTACGAGTGACCGCCGCGGGCGCGGCGGAACAGGCGCCCGGCGGCGCTCACCCAGCCGATCAGCGCGTCGCCGACGCCCGGCACCAGCGCGCCGAGTTCCTCCAGCAGCGCCGCGCCGGGCGGCACCGCCACCTCGCGCAGGCGGAAACGCACGGCAAGGGCGATCGCGACGGCGACCCACTCGGCCGGCATGTTGAGCTCCGCCGGCCAGTCGGCGATGTCCACGGCGCTCTCCGCATCGTGCACCATCGGCGTCTCGACGACGCCCGGCAGCACCAGCCCGACGTGCAGGACGGCCGCATCGTGCTCGGTGCGCAACGCCTCGCTGAGGCCGACCAGGGCGAACTTGCTGGCGCAGTAGCCGCCCAGCGGCGTCAGGCCGCGCCGCCCGGCGAGCGAGGCGACGTTGACGATCGAGCCACCCGGATGGCGCAGCAGCGTCGGCAACGCCGCCTGGGTCATGAAGAGCGGACCGTAGAGGTTGACGCGCAGCATGGCGTCGAGCACCGCTTCCGTCAGGTCCGCGACCGACCCCGGCTTGAGGACGCCGGCGTTGTTGACCAGCACATCGATGCGCCGCCAGGCACGCCGCACGCTGGCCACCGCGGCGCGCGCCGCGCGCGCGTCGCCGACGTCGGCCGGCGCCACCAGCGCCCGCCCGCCGGCCGCCCGCACCTCCTCGGCCACCGCCTCGAGCAGCTGCCGCCGCCGCGCCACCAGTGCGACGCGGGCACCGAGCTTGGCGAACAACAGGGCGGTTTCGCGTCCGATGCCACTCGAGGCGCCGGTGACGATCACCACCTTGCCGTCCAGCCCGCCCATCAGCGGGCGCAACGCGTCAACCAACATGGCGTCACATGTTGAGGCTGGCCACCTGCATCAGGAAGCCCATGTCGCCCTCGACCTTGATCTTGCCCTGCATGAACAGCATCTGGCCGTTCTGCGAACCGACCTGCATGCCGAGGTAATCGACCATCGCCATGCGCAGGACGGTGCGCGGCGCCGGGGCGCTGTTGAACGTCATCTCGACCTTGAACGGGTCGCCCTCGGGGCGCGACAGTTCGAGGGCCATGGTGCCTTTCAGCGCTTTGGCCTTGCCGCTGTTGTCGGGCCGGCCGGGGCGGTTGGCGGGCAGAATGAGCCCGAGCGAGGCGCCATTGCGGCCGAGCACCGCGTCGCGCCAGTGGTCGACCGCCAGCGCGACGGCGAGGTTGGCCTCGCCGACTCCAGGCGTGACGGCCATCGCGCCGTCGCGGATGGCGGCGTGCCAGGCGCCGCCGCCCTCGCCGCTGATGGTGAATTGGATGGTGAACTCCTGCGGCGCCGCGCCCGCGCTCTGGGCCTGGAAGCCGAGCGGCAGGAGCTGTTCGAAGAACTGGGCCGGGGTGACGTCGTCGGGAAGCGGGGCGGGTTCGGCCATGGGCGGAGATCCTCCTGTAGGTAGTGGCGCCTTCGTGCCACGGCGCGCCGGCGGCGGGCAATGCCGACGCGCCAAGCGGCCGGGATCGGGGGCTGATCGGCTCGCCAGGGCGGCGCCCAGCGCGGCGAACGAGGGGGCTGCACGACAGCCGTCGGATCGGCTACGGCTCAGGCATGACGCAGCGCAGCAAACCGCCACTGCCGACGCGGCTCCGCATCGTCTCGGCCAACCTGTGGAACGGCGGCGCCGACGCGCGCGGCTTCGCCGACCTGGTGGCGCGGCTCGGCGCCGACGTCGTCGCCGTGCAGGAACTCGCCCCGGCGCAGGCCGAGGCGCTGGCGCAGGTGCTGCCGCACGGGGTGCTCGAACCGCATGGGCACTACCTGGGCATGGGCATCGCCAGCCGCCTGCCCTTGTCGGTGCGGCGCCTGGCGCTGCCCTGCCGCGACGCGCGCGTCGCCGAGGTGACGCTGGCCGGCGCGCACGGGCCGGTGGCCCTCGAACTGGTCAACGTGCACGTGCAGGCGCCGCACTCGCTGCCGAGCTGGCGCACGGTGGCGCGACGGCGCGGGCAGTGGCGCGGCCTCGAGCGCCACCTGAACGCCAATCCGCATCGGCCGCGCGTCGTCGTCGGCGACTTCAACGCCACGCCCCTGTGGCCGTTCTACCGCCGCATGGCGCGCCATCTGCGCGACGCCGCGGTCGTCGCCGCGGCGCACCGCGGCGGCCGCGCCCTGCCGACCTGGGGCCCGTGGTCCGGCGCCCCGCGCCTGCTGCGCATCGACCACGCCTTCGTGCACCGCGTCGACGTGCTCGACTTTCAGGTCCACGACGTGCCCGGCGGCGATCACAGCGCCATCGTCGTCGACATCGCCTGTCTCGTCTAGCGGCGCGCCGTTGCGCGCGTCCGGGCACTGTGGAACTAGGGGTCCCCTGTCCCGCAGCGCGAGGGGACCCGACCGCGAACAGCAGGGGGGAGCCGCATGAGACTGCAGGGAAAAGTGTCCATCATCACCGGCGCGGGACAGGGAATCGGCGAAGCCTACGCACACCGCTTCGCCCGCGAGGGCGCCACGGTGGTGGTCGCCGATATCAACGTCGAGAAGGGGCAGGCGGTGGCGGCGGCGATCGGCCACGGGGCCGTCTTCGAAGCGCTCGACGTGTCGAGCGAAGAGGACACGCTGCGCCATGCCAAGGCCGTCCACGACCGCTTCGGCCGCATCGACGTGCTGATCAACAACGCCGCAATCTTCTACGGCATCGACAATTTCAACTCGAGCTTCGCCTACCTGAAGAAGATCTTCGACGTGAACTACTTCGGCACCTGGCTCATGTGCCGGGCGGTGTGGCCGTACATGGAGCAGCAGGGCAGCGGCTCGATCATCAACCAGTCGTCGAGCGCCGCCTGGATGCACCCGACCATGCCGATGCCCGACGGGCTGGCGTCGTTCCACTACAGCGTCACCAAGGCGGCGATCAACGCCATGACCCACTTCATGGCCGGCGCCGTCGGCGTCTCCGGCGTGCGCGTCAACGCCATCGCCCCGGGCCCGACGCTCACCGACGCGACCAAGCAGAGCGTGCCGCCCGAGATCATGGAGATGATCGTTAACATGATGATGGCGATCAAGAAGCCGCTCGAGCCCGAGGACCTGGCCGGCACGGCGGTCTGGCTCGCCTCCGACGACTCGAAGATGGTCACCGGCCAGGTGATCCCGGTCGACGGCGGCATGATCATGCTCGGCTAGTGTCGTGGATCCGAGATCCCCGCTACAGGTCGGTGAGCCATCGGCGCGCCTGGCTAGGCGCGCCGCCGCAGGAATATCGGGCCATATTCCAAGGCGGCGCAACGCCGCCAGGGGGGTCGAGAGCCAGCGAGATGTGGCGGGGATTTCGGATTCACGACACTAGCGGCGTTGGCGGTGCGCCGGAAGCAGGCCGGCGCGGGACGATCCTCCCCTGCCCGCTGACTGGCGATCACCCGACGCCGCAATCTTCTCCTGGCGTTCCCCCCCGGCATCGCGCTAGCGGTACCGACACACTCGGCGTTTCGGAGGGGGGTTCGATGCGAAAGACCATTCTCGCGGCGGCCTGCGCGCTGCTGGCGGCCAACGCCGCGGCGGCGCTGTCGGCAGCTGACCTGAAGTGCGAGGACGCCATCGCCAAGTCGGCGCGCGGATACTTCAAGTCGCACGTCCAGACGGTAGCTGGATGCGAGGACGACCGCGCCGACGGCAGCGTCGCGCCGACCGTCGAGTGCCGGCCGCAGCGCTGCAGCGGCGGCGACAACGCCGGGCTGGCCTGCGGCGCCGCCGACGACTGCCCGGGCGGCAGTTGCCTCGCCACCCCGATGCTCGACGCCAAGGTCGCCGACAAGCTGCAGTCCGCCGCCGCCAAGGTGGAGAAGAAGATCGACGCCAAGTGCAGTGATCCGATTCCCAGCGCCGTCGTTCTCGGCCTGCCGTGCGGCACCAGCGCCGCCCTGGCGGTGGCCGACGTCGCGGCCTGCATCGTCGACGAGGCGCACGGCGTCAACGCCGCGCGCCTGCTGACGACCGTCTACGACGCCACCGGCGTGCTGACCAATGCGGCGACGCGCACCTGCCAGGAGACGCTCGCCAAGGAGAGCCGCGGCTACGCCAGCAAGCGCCTCAACCGCAAACGCACCTGCGCCAAGAAGCTCGCCGCCGGCAAGCTCGCCGGGCCCTGCCCGGATGACAAGACGCGCGCCGCGCTGGACAAGGACCTGAGCAAGTTCCGCGACAAGGTGCTGGCGGCCTGTTCGCCAGCCGAGGTGACCGACGCCGCCAAGGACTTCGGCTTCCCCTGCGAGCGCGACGGCGTCACGACCTTCGCCAACCTGACGTTCGATCGCTTCGACGCCGGCCTGACCGACGACATCAAGGCCTTCCGCTGCATCGCCGCCGCGGCCGCCGCCAGCGCCGACGCCGGCGCGGACATGGTCTTCCCGATGCCCGATGCGGCGCCGTTCTCGTACGGCGTCGCCGCCGGCGACGCCACCGACACCGCCTTCATCGCCTGGACGCGCACCGACGGCCCCGGCCTCGTAACGCTGGAGGTGGCCACTGACGCCGCCTTCGCCACCATCGTCGACACGCAGGCCGGTCTGACGCCGAGCGTCGTCGGCGACAACACGGTGAAGACGGAGGTCACCGGCCTGAGCGCCGCGACGCCGTATTTCTATCGCTTCAGCCAGGGCGCCGACGTGAGCCGCGTCGGCCGCGTTGGCACCGCCCCGGCGGCCGCTGCCACCGACCCGGTGCGCTTCGTCTGGACCGGCGACTCGAACGCCTACTTCAAGCCGTACACGGTGCTCGACTCGATCCTCGGCGACGCCCCCGACCTGTTCCTCTACATCGGTGACACCATTTACGGCGACGACCCGCGCAGCGGCACCGGCGTCGCGACGGTGCGCGCCGACTACCACACCAAGTACAAGGAGAACCGCGACGACGCCTCGATGCGCAACGTATTGGCGAGCACCGGCACGGTGTCGATCTGGGACGACCACGAAGTGACGAACGACTTCTACGGCACCGACCCCAGCCCGGCGCTGCAGGCGCAGATGACGGCCGGCAATGCCGCCTTACGCGACTACCTGCCGATGCGCGACAACGGCGGCGATCCCATGCAGCTGTACCGCAACTTCCAGTGGGGACAGGCGGCAGAGTTCTTCCTCATCGACGATCGCCAGTACCGCGACCCGCAGGCCTACCTGACAGAGCCGACATGCCTCAGTGCCGGCGTGCCGGTGACGCTGCCGGCCGGCGCCTGCGTGACCGAGCTGAACAACCCCGCCCGCACCTACCTGGGCGCGACGCAGAAGGCCTGGCTGAAGAACGAGCTGCTCAACTCGACCGCGACGTTCAAGTTCGTCATGAACGGCCCGCTCATCTCGAGCCTGCTGTTCCTGCCCTACGACCGCTGGGAGGGCTACGCCGCGGAACGGCAGGAGATGATCGACTTCATCAAGCTCAATAACATCAAGAACGTGATCTTCCTGTCGACGGACATCCACGCCCTGATCGTCAACGACCAGGTCGGCTCGGCGACGCCGCCGATCATCCGCGAGTTCGTCTCTGGCGCCATCGGCATGGACCCGATCTATCGCGAGCTGCCGGCGGCGGTCGCCGGCCTGGTGCCGAGCCTGCCGGCGCTCTTCACCACCATCTCGTACTTCGATATCGACCGTTTCAACTACGGCCTGATCGATGCCACCACGACGCAGGCGACGGTGACCTACCGCGACGCGACCGGCGCCGCGCTGAAGACGTTCACGGTCGCAGCCGCCCCGTGAGGAGAGGAGCGGACGTCGCGCCGAGCTGCCCGAGTTGCCGCAACTCGGAACTCGGCGCTACGTCCCCCTCGTCTCGTCCCGCGCTTCACCCTGTGCCCTGCGCCGCTGCGAGTGAGACGGGTGCAGCGGCTCGGCGCGCAGGAACCCGGCCATGGCGTCGTGCGTCTCGGCCGGCCGTTCGAGCTGTGGGACGTGGCCGCAGTCGAGCTCCAGGTGGTGGGCTGCCGGAAGCACCTCCCGGACGTGCGCCGCGAAGCCGATCGGCACCAGCCAATCCTGCTTGCCCCAGACGAACAGTGCCGACGGCTGCAAGTGCGCCAGGCGGGTCCAGAAGCCCTTCGCGCCGTGCGGCTCCTCGAGGTAGATCTGGCGCGCCGCGGCGTAGAACGCGACGCGACCGCGCGGGGTGAGGTAGGCGCGCAGGAACTCGTCGGCGCCGGCACGCACCCAGTTGCTCGACGCCGTCGGCAGGATGCGGTGCACCACTGCCTCGACCGCCCAGCGCGGCGTGACCTGCACCAGGCCGAGTTCCGGGCGCAGCGCGCGCACCAAGGGTGCCCACGGTCGGGCCCGCCGCCAGGCCAACGACGGCGCCAACAAGACCAGCCGGCCGACCCGATCCGGATAGCGCAGGCCGACCTCCAGGGCGATGCGGCCGCCGAGGCTGTTGCCCACCAGGTGGACGCGCTCGATCTCGAGGGCGTCCAACACATCGACGATGGCGCCGGCGAAGAAGCGCGCATGATAGGCCGCCTGCAACGGCTTGTACGAGTCGCCGAAACCGGGCAGGTCGAGCGCGATCGCCCGAAACGCCGGCGCCAGCGCCGCAAGGGTCGGCAGGAAGGATCCCTTCGTGGCGCCCAGGCCGTGCATCAGCAGCACCGGATCGCCGCGGCCGGCGGTGAGCAGCGACACCCGCCCGTGTGCCGTTTCGACGTGGTCGAAGCGCAGGCGCGACGGCTGGGTGTCGCCGCTGGTGGCGGCGAGGAAGCCGACGCCGAGGTGCAGGTTGTGACGCACCACCAGCCGCCCGTCGCGAAACGCCTGCATGCCGCCGCCGAGATCGCTGGCGAGGCGCTCCCAGGTCGCGCTGTCGGCGTCGAGGAGCGCATTCGGCGCTCGTCGCAGCTCCGCGGCGCGGATCTCGGCCGCGTCGCGCCCTACCATCAGGTCCCACGCACCGGCGCCGCTGACGCTCAGGCGGATGCGCGCGACCGTCGCCGGCAGGTCGAGGACGCTGGTCTCGAAGCGTCCGAGCAGGACCTCCAGGGGGCGCGGCAGCGGCCCCCCACTGTTGTTCGTCACCGTCATCACCCCGCTGACGTCGCAATTGCCTTGCCAGGCGTGTCGCTGCCGCGGCGGCGCACGCGCCGGCCTCGCGCTCGCCGTCCCGCGGCACAATCGCCATGCCGCTTCCTTCCGATGGGAAGCGCGCTGTCGCGGATCTGCGACGCAGGCACCGCTTCGGCACCCTCATCACAGGCGCGGCGGCGGTGCCAGCGGCGGCCGGACGGGGAACGCGCATCTGGTGCCGTTCTTGCGTCTCGACGCGTATGACCGCGGCCCGACCGGATCCCGCCCCTGCCGACGCAACGCTCAGCCTGTGGCAGAAGGCGGAGTTGCTGACGCAGCTGGCGCGCTGGGGGCTGCGCTGGGCACGGCGCGACACGGGCGGGCCGAGTCCGGTGCCGGACAACCCGAAGTTCATGAGCCCGCGCGATGCGGTGCATCTCATCGAGGATGGCGACGTGCTCGCCACCTCGGGTCTGGGCGGCAATCAGCGCGCCGCCATCATGTACTGGGCGATTCGCGAGGCATTCGAGCAGCGCGGCCACCCCGCCGGGTTGACTCTGCTGACCCTGGGCGGCTGCGGCGGACGCGGCCTGGCGCCGGGAACGGTGGAGGAGCTCGGTCAACGAGGCCTGTGTACGCGCGTCATCAGCGGCCACTTCGAGACCATGCGCGCCATGCTCGACCTGGCTGCGGCCGGCCACTGCGAGCTGCAGTGCATTCCACAGGGCACCATGGCGCTGCTCTTCCGCGCCCTGGCCGACGGACACCAATCGCTGCGCACCCGCACCGGCATCGGCACGTTCGTCGACCCGCGCGTCGGCCCGGGATCACGCCTCGCTGGCGGCGCCGGCAGCGCGCTGGTGCGTGTCGACGGCGGGCAGCTGCGTTTCCGGCTGCCGCCGATCGACGTCGCCCTCTTCAACGCCCCGGCGGCCGACCGCCGCGGCAATATCTACGTGCGGCACTGCGCGATGATCGGCGAGAGTCTGGAAATCGCGCGGGCCGCGAAGCGGCGCGGCGGGCGGGTCATCGCCAACGTCGGACTGCTCGTCGACGAGGGCTACGACGAGGTGTTCCTGCCGGCGAAGATGGTCGATGCGGTGGTGGTCCATCCCGACACGGAGCAGACGGCGGGCGTGTTCCATCGCGCCCATTGGTCGGTCCTGACGACCCGGAGCGACGTCCCGATCGACGCCGGACTGGCGCGCATCGACCTGATCAACCGCTGGGCCGGCGTGACGGCGCGCCGCACGGCGGCCGATCGCGCCGTGGCTCAACTCGCCGCGGCCACCGTGCTCGCCGCGGTCGGCAAGGGCGCCCACGTGAACATCGGCGTCGGGATGCCGGAACAGGTGGCGCGCACGATCTTCGACGCCGGCCGTCTCGACGATGTGACCTGTGTCGTCGAGAGCGGCGCGATCGGCGGACTGCCCGCGCCCGGACTCTACTTCGGCGCCGCGTTGCGCCCGCGCCGCATCGTCTCCTCCGCCGAGGTGTTCGCCCAGTGCTACGCGCGCCTTGCCGCCACCTGCCTGGGCGCCCTGCAGGTCGACAGCGCCGGCAACGTCAACGCCTCACGACGCGGGCCCGGCGTACGCGACTTCGTCGGGCCGGGTGGGTTCATCGACCTCACCGCGGCGGCGCGGACCATCGTCTTCGTCTGCGCGTGGATGGCGCGCGGCACGGTGACCGTCGACGACACCGGACTGCACCTCGGCCCGACCGGCACGCCCAAGTTCGTCGAGCAGGTCGACGAGGTCACCTTCAACGGCGCGCGCGCCCTCGCGGCCGGCAAGCGCGTCTACTACGCCACGCACGTCGGACTCTTCCGGTTGACCAGGCGCGGCATGGCCCTAGTCCGCATCATGCCCGGCATCGACCTCCGCCGCGACGTCCTGGCGCGGACGCCAATGCGCATCGTCGTGCCCCACACGCGGCGCGTCCCCGTGCTCGCACGCGCGCTGGTGCTTGCCCCGCCCAGTCGACGCTGGCGCCCCTTCGTCCGAGCGCCCCGCTGACACCGCGGCGGCGCCTCCGTCCTCAGAACCCGAAGCGGATCAAGCGCGGCTGCTCGGCGGCGCAGGCACGCGCGAATTCCAGTTGCGCCTCGCTCTGCGCGTGGATCTCGAAGAGCGGCTCGCCGCGCGCCACGACGTCGCCGATGGTGCGCAACAGCCGCACCCCGGCGGTGACGTTGGCCGGCGCGCCGGCGCCCCGACCATCTCGGGCGATTCGGGAGGGGGACGTCGGGAGGGGGACGTAGGGGCGATTCGCGATTCGGGAGGGGGACGTAGGGGCGATTCGGCCGAGTGACTGCAACTCGGCCGAATCGCCCCTACGTCCCCCTCCCGGCGAGCGTCCCCCTCCCGGCGAGGATGGCCTGGTAGTCGGCGCGGTCGGGCCGCCCGCCGTGCAGCTTGCAGCGCACCAGATCGACGCTGCGCGGCGCCGGCGACAGCGTGGCGTGGACGGCGGCGCCCGGCGGCAGCCCGAGATCGCGGGCGGCCACGGTCGACAGCCCGATCTCGTCCGGTGCCACCAGGGTGTCGCGGCAGAAGTTCAGGACCCCGGTCACCTCGCGGCCGGCGACGGCAGCAGCCGCGGACTCGATGACGCGGACGCGATCACGCGGGCGGAAGCCCAGGTTGCCGACCCGCACGGCCTCTTCGTGGATGAAGACGACGTGTTCCTGCTGCGTGTCGATCTCGAGGTGCTTGAGGTGAAACATCGTCCACCCGTCGCCGCTGGCCACGCATCGCCCCTACCAGACCAGCGCCGCATGGCGCCATGCGCTTCAACTCGGTGCGTGCGTCTTCACCGCGCCGCGCTGCCGCCGCACGTGATCCTCCACCTGCCGGCGCGCGGCGTCGAAGGCGTCGCGTACGGCGACGTAGACATCCTCATGCGAGTGGTTGGCGTCCGGATGGCGGTTGGCCACCACATGCGCCCCCGGGACGGTCAGATCGACATGGACCTGATATATGGCCCCGTGCTGATGGTGACGGTGCGGCGCCTGCACCACCACGTGGCAGTGGGTGATGCGGTCGTCGAAACGATCCAGCTGCGCGGCGCGAGCGTGAATGCGTTCTTCAATGGCCGCGGATGGTTCCATGTCGCGGAAGGTGATTTGCACCGGGACTGGCATGACCTGACTCCTCCGTCACCCCGCCGCGCCGAGCGCCTGGCGCTCGGCGCGGCAGTGCTCAGCTCTTGATCGCGGCCTGGAAACGCTTGCCAACCGCGACGGCGGTGCGCCGCGCGTCGGCGAGCATCGTATCGCCGCCGCGCTTGAGGTCACGCCAGGACTCCCCAGCGGCGACCGACAAGCGCTTCAACAGCTGCCCAACCTCGCGCTGCTTTCCCTGCAACTCCTTGAGCTGCGTGCGCCCCTCGCTGCGCAACGCACGAATGCGGCGCCGCGCATCAGCCTCGATGGTGCGCTCGGCGCGCATCAACCCGGCGCGCAGATCGGCGATCGACTTGTCCAAGTGTCCCGCGCTGCGTTTCATCTCCGTCACCGCCGCGCGGACCTCGCGCGGCATCGGAGCGCGTTTGATTGGCTTGGGAGCCCGTCGGGTTCGGGACGTGGTTCGCTTCGTGGCTTTCTTCGTGGCCATGGATCCCTCCTCTGCCACAATCTATTCCAATTTCTCGGCCAGCCATGCGGGCATAATCGCATCAGGCGCTATGGGCTCGCGCATGGGCTTCGTTTCGCACGTATGGGAAGCGGCATTCGCATTGACGGGCCGGGAACGCCGGCGCCCGCGCCCCGGCGCTACAGGCCGAACGGGTAGGTGTCGGGCACGCCATCGTCGGACGCGGCACGCCACAGCGGCGTCACCGCTCTGGTGTCGTCGAACCAGATGTACTCATCGAACTGCTGCGGCAGCACGGCCTGGAAGTAGTGGCTGGCGCGCTCCGACTCCGGCCGATAGATGACGCCGATGGCGCGCTCCAATCGGGCCGCGCCGAGTTCCTCGCGCAGCGCCGGGTGGCGCGGGTGCCGCAGCGACAGCAGAAACGCCTCGACGCCCGTGGCGTGGCACAGCCACTCGTAGCTGTCCGGGTGTGCCGGGCGCACGTGCATCGTCTGCACCGAAGCACCCCACTCGCTCGCCGCCGCCACCGTGCCGCGGTCGGTGCCGAATCCGACGAGGTACGCGTCGGCGCCGAACGCGGCGCGCGCCAGTTGGCCGACGTTGAGTTCGCCGCGCGCCCCCATCTCGGTCGCCGTGGCGTCGCCGACATGCGAATTGTGCTCCCACACCACCGCCCTGGCATCGGCGCCCCGAAAGGCGAGCAGTACCTGCAGGGTCTCGAACATGTGGCGGTCGCGCAGGTTCCACGACTGACGCGAGCCATAGTACATGACGCGGTAGTACTGCTCGGCCGATGCCACCAGGCGGGCGTTCTGCAGGGCGTCGAGATAGCGTTCGCCATCGTGCCGTTGGTAGGCGAGGCGCCGGTCGAGCAGGTCGCGCAAGATGCCGACGACCTGCGCCTCGCAGGCGCGATAGCCGGCCGACACCACCGCGCGGCCATACGCGGCCGGATCGCCCTGCCAGGGGCTCAGGCTGCCGTAGCGCGACCGCGCCAGCCGCGCCGCGTCCGGGTCCACGTCCTCGAGGTAGCGCAGCACGGCATCGATCGAGGTGTAGAGGCTGTATAGATCGAGCCCGTGGAAGCCGACACGGCGTTCGGGCGCCGCGACACCGGCATTGTGGGCACGCAGCCACTGGACGAACTGCTCGACCTCGCGGTTGCGCCACATCCAGGTGGGGAAGCGCGTGAACGCCGCCCACGGCGCCGGCGGCCCGCTGACGTGCCGCACGTAATGGTCGACACGCGCCGCGTCCGGCCAGTCGGCCTCGACGGCGACGATGGTGAAGCCGCGGCGCAAGACCAACTCGCGGGTGATGTGCGCGCGCATGCGGTAGAACTCCGCCGTCCCGTGCGTCGCCTCGCCGAGGCAGACGACGCGCGCGTCGCCGATGCGCTCGAGTAGCGCATCGAGATCGCCGCCGTCGATGTCGGCCAATGGTTCGGCTGCCTCGCGCACCAGCCGTACCACGCTGTCGGGGCGGCTGGCTTGCGGCGTGCCGGCCACCGGCGGCGGCGCGCCCGCCGCGGCATCCCACCCCTGCGCGCCGATCAGGGGCACGAAGCGCACGCCGCCGAGTTCCTCGCGCGCGTAACCGTCGGCGGTGCGGCGCATGCGCACCAGCTCCTGTGTGCGCTGCGCGGAGCCGATCGGGATCACCAGGCGGCCGCCGACGCTGAGCTGCGCCAGTAACGCCTCGGGGACCCGCGGACCGCCCGCCGCGACGACAATGGCGTCGTACGGCGCGTGCGCCGGCCAGCCGAGCGTGCCGTCGCCGTGCAGGACGTGCACGTTGCTGTAGCCCATCTCCGTCAGGCGCCGCGCCGCCAGCTCGGCAAGCTCGACGTGACGCTCGATGGTGTAGACCTCGGCCGCGATGCGGCTCAGCACCGCCGCGGCGTATCCGGAGCCGGTCCCGACCTCGAGCACGCGCTCGTGCGGGGCCAACTCGAGCGCCTCCGCCATCAGCGCCACGACGTAGGGCTGCGAGATGGTCTGGCCCGCCTCGATGGGCAGAGGCGCATCCTGGTAAGCGAACTCCGCCAGCTCGGCCGACAGGAACGCCTCGCGCGGCACGCTGCGCATGGCCGCCAGCACCGCCGCGTCGCGGATCCCGCGTGACGCCACGTGCCGTTCGACCATGCGGTCGCGGTCTGCGGCCGTGCTCGACGTCATGACGGCGCGCCGGCGGCCTAGCGGCGCGGCGGCGCCTCGCGCGCCTGCGCGCAGTCGCGGCACAGCGTGGTGGTCGGCACCGCCTGCAGCCGCGCCGTCGGAATCGCCTCGCCACACCCGTCGCAGACGCCGAACCGCCCGTCGCGTATCCGCTCCAGCGCCGCGTCGATGGCGGCGACCTCGCTGCGATCGTGTTCGTCGAGACGTTCGAGCACGCCGGCCAGGGCGCGCTCCTGGCCCCGTTCCAGCCGTTCCGATTCGGCGTTGCGCTGAAGCCCGGCGAGATCGTCCTCGAGCCGCGTGACTTGGCTGAGCAGGTGCTGCCGGCGCTCGAGCATCGACTCCTCGAGCGCGGCGAGATGCGGCTTGGGAGACACGGTACGGGTCATCACATCACCTTCCTGCGCGGCGTCCCAGGCCGATCTGCCGGCCCGTGCTGCGCCGCTACTTGGCCTGGATCGATTCGAGGTAGGCCGTGATCTGCACCAACTTGGTGCGCGTCCGGGTCTCCTTGTCGAGCGCCGGGCCTTCTTCCTGGTTGAGGACCTCTCCCCAGACCGGCATGTTGGGATCCCCATGCGCACGCAAGGTACCGCGCCCGTCGATCGTCGCGGTTACGGCGGCGGATGAAAACGTCCCGCCCGCCCGCTTCGCCAATTGCGTCAGGTCGGCGGGCTTCGGGCGCATGAGCCCCGAAACGACGCCGTTACCATTGGCACTCTCGCCGTGGCAGGCGCTGCAATAGCGCAGATAGAGCTGCTGCCCCTCGGCGTCCGGACTCGCATCGGCCGCCCACGCCGGCGGCGACAGCAGCAGCGAGACCGCGACCACCGTTAAACGCACCACTTGATGCAATCTGCTCATCAGTCCTCCACTCGATCGATCCGCTGTGAGAAGCACGCAATCGGGCGGCCAGACGCGCGTGGCTGGCCGCGCAGCGCCGCGGCGCCGTGCCGTCGCATTCGCGAGAAGCGCGACCGCTTCGGTGTCGCGAGTTTCGGAATAGCATCGCCCGAGGCAAACCGGTAGCAGCGGTGCGAGAGGGCAGGAACAGCGCTACCGAATCAACCGATTCACGCCCCTAGCCGCCGGCGGCGGCACCGACGACGAGCTGCGGGAAGAGGCTCAGAAGGCCGGTGTACGCCATCTCGACGGCGATCGCCGTGACGATGAGGCCCGAGACGCGCGTCGAGACGTCGATGCCGGTGTCGCCGAGCGCGCGGCGCAGGGGATCTGCCGCACGCAGCGCCAACCAGGTGGCGACTCCGACCACCGCAACGATGCCGCTCAGGATGAGGTAGTCGGCCGGCGTGGAGCCGGTACCGTACGGACCCTTGGTCGCGTAGACGATCATGCCGCTGATCACCCCCGGCCCGGCGAGCAGGGGAATGGCGAGCGGCACGATGGCAAAACTCTCGCTCCCATCGCCGGAAGCGGCGGCGGCGGCTCGCGTCGCGTCCTGGGTGCCGAAGACCATGCGCACGCCGATGAGAAAGATGAGCAGGCCGCCCGAGACCATGAAGGCGCCGATGCTGATCCCCAGCCCGGCCAGGATGAAGCGCCCGAGAAAGAGCGCCACCAGCATGATGACCGTGACACTGATGGCGGCGGTGCGGGCGGCCGCCAGGCGGGCGGCCGCATCGAGGCCGCGGCCGCGCGCCATGAAGATGGGAATCCCTTCGAGCGGATTGACCAGCACGAAGAGGGCGACGGCGATCTTCACGAACGGAATGATGGCGGACTCGAGCACCGACGGTTCTCCCCTGACGATCGCGAGCGAGCGCCTACTCGGCGCCACGGTGAGACGCGGCTGCACTCCCCAGGTCGAGCAGCTCGCGCAGGTGTAGGATGCGGCGCGGCGTCGAGATCGCGGCGCCGAAGCCAATGAACGGCACCCCGGCGGCCAGCGCCGCCTGGTGGTCGGTTTCGGAATCGCCGACGTAGACCGCCGCCGTCGGCGGCACGCGAAAGTGCGTCAGACATTGCAGCAGCATGTCGGGGTGCGGCTTGGGGCGCGGCACGTCCTGCGCGCCGACGGCCAACGACAGCCAGCGGTCGAGCCCGAACTCGCGCACGACGCCCTGTGCGGTGCCGCCGCGGTTGGTCGCCATCGCCAGCGCATGGTGGGCATGCAGCTGCTGCAGCACGCGTTCGAGGTCCGGCATCGGATGCATCAGCCGATAGTACGGGCCGTAGTCGATCTCGCGGCCGACCCGGATCGCCTCCTCGCGCAGCGCGTCGTCGTTGCCGAACATCGCCTCATAGAGTTGACGCGACGACAAGAAGTGCGCCCGCATCCCCCACGCCTCGTCCATCGGCTGGCGTCCGAGGCGTTCCAGCACGGCATTGTAGTAGGCGATGTTGGCGCCGGCGGAGTCGAACAGGACGCCGTCGCAGTCGAATATGATCAGCTTGACCATGCGCGTGAGTCACCGCGGAGGCACGCAGGCCCGGCCTCGCGGCGGCTCATCCTCCGTGCCGCGGGGTCTCCGTGGCGAAGATCAGAAAGTAGTGAAAGGGAAGCAGGTCGGGCTGCGCGGCGAGCGTGAACCCGGCCGCCTGCATTTCGGCGATGACCTGTTCGGGGGGCAGCTTGTGATCCGGCTCCGGGCCCTCGGGGAGCTTGCCGGGTTTCCAGTCGACGATGGCAACGCGGCCGCCGCTGCGCAGGGCGCGGGTCAGCAGCGGCAGATAGGCGCGGCGCTTGTCGAGGTGATGGTAGGTGTCGACGATCAGGATCACATCGACGCTGGCGGGCGGCAGGCGCGGCGTGTCGCGCGAGGCGAGGATCGGCGTCAGATTCGCCAGCCCCTCGCGCTCGGCGCGCCCGAGCAAGTGGGCGATCAGGTTCGGTTCGGTCTCGATCGCCAGGACGGCGCCGCCGGGCCCGACCGCCGTGGACAGATAGCGGCTGAGGTAGCCGGTGCCGGCCCCGAGGTCGGCGACGCGCGCGCCCTCGGCGAGCCGCAGCGCCGCGACCAACTCGCGCGGCTTCTGCCAGGCGTCGCGCCGCGGGTCGTCGAAGACCTGGCTCCAATAGGCGACGTCGTCGAAGCGGCGCAGCGACGTCGCGTGATCGTGCGGGGTGGGCTCGACGGCCGGCGCGGCGACGGCGAGCAGAAGCGCCGCCAGCAGTACGGCGACCCACCGCAGGCCCGCGCCGGCCCGCATGGCGCGCCCTCGGGCGCGCCTCACCCCGCCCCGCTCCCGGCGCGCGCCGGCGCCAGGCCGTGCTGTTGCATGCGCCAGACCAGCAGGTCGATGCGGTCCTGGCCGAAGAAGGGCTCGCCGTCGAAGACCATCGTCGGCACGCCCCAGTGTCCGGCGGCCTCGAGGGCGCGTTGGTTCTCGGCGATGATCGCGTCGTAGCGGGCGGGATCGGCAGCGACGGCGGCATCCATCGTCGCCAGGTCGAGGCCGGCGCGTGCGGCGGCCGCGGCGAGATGCGTGCCCTCGTGCCAGTTCTCGATCTCGCCGCCCCAGATGATCTGCGACACCTCGTCGATGAAGGCGAGGCCGCGACCGCGCTCGACGGCATCGACCCCGAGGCGCGTCAGGCGGAAGATGTACGGCTGTTCCGCGGCCACCTCGCGGGTGGCGAAGTCCTGGACGATGGGATCCGGGCGCGGCCAGCCGTACGGGAGCCCCTGCTGCTGGGCGATGCGCATGGTGTCGCGCAGCAGGTACGGCGGCCACAGCGGGTTCACCTGCTTGAAGAAGCCGGGGATGCGCACGGCGATCGGCAGGACCAGGCGGACGCGCGCTTCGACATCGTACGCGCGCGTCAGCGCGACGAGGCGCTTGGTGGCGAGGTACGAGTACGGACTGCGAAAGGACCAGAAGACGTCGAAGTGCATGGGTCAGCTCCCCGTGAGTTCCTGCAGAAGTTCGCGCACCGTGCCCTCGTCGCGGGCCTCCTCGGCGGGCGGCGGAAAGGCGATGCGCCCGATGCCGGCGCAGCGCGCACGCAGCCGCGGCACGATCTCGTCGTAGCGGCCGACGGTGGCGAAGGCCCGCACCACGTCGTCCGGGATCGCGGCCGCCATCGTGTCCCATTCGCCGCGTCGCGACATGGCGTTGAGGCGCGCCCCCAGCTCGCCCCAGCCGTGCGCGTCGAGCACGCCGACGTAGGCCGGCGTCGAGCCGTAGAAGGACACCTGACGGCGGATCCCTTCGAGCGCCTTGGCCACCGCCGCGTCGTCGCGCCCGGTGGCGATGAAGCCGCCGCCCGAGAGCTCGACCGTGGCGGCGCTGCGACCGGTGCGGGCGGCGCCGGCCGCGATGTTCGGCAGGATGGTCTGTTCGAGATAGGCGCGGGTGCAGAAGTTGTGCAGGCGCACGCCGTCGCAGAGTTCGCCGGCCAGGCGGCACATGGCCGGATTGACCGCCGCGATGGCGATCGGGATGCGCGGATGTTCGATCGGCCCGGCGTTGAAGAACGGCGCGCTGTAGGTGAAGCGGTAGTGGTCGCCGACAAAGGCCGGTTTGCCGCCCGTCTGCCAGTGGTCCCAGATCGCGCGCAGGGTCTGAATGTACTCGCGCATGCGCGACACCGGCGCGGTCCATTTCACCGCGAAGCGCTCTTCGTTGTGCTTGCGCACCTGGCTGCCGAGGCCGAGGAAGAAGCGCCCCCTCGAGAAGCGCTGCAAGTCCCAGCTCAACTGCGCGACGATCATCGGCGCGCGCGGAAAGGCGATGGCGACCGACGTGGCGAGTTGCAGCCGCGTCGTGTGCTCGGCGGCCATGAGCAGCGGCAGGAAAGCGTCGCGATTGACCTCCGGCGAGATGGCGGCCGTGTAGCCGAGCGCCTCGAGGCGACGCGCCGCGGCCGGCACACGCCACAAGTCCTCGCCGGACACGCCGGCCTCGACGATGAACCGCTGCGTCGCCATGCGCGGACCCTAGCCGAGGCCGCGCCGCGGCGACAAGCCGGACCGGCGAGCCGGCCGGGCGGGCGGCCCGGCGGGCGGAACGTTGCGGCTCGTATCATCCTTTCCCGGCGGATAGGGTACAGAGATCGTTCTCCGCATGCGCCTGCCCCGCCCGCTCTCCGTTGCCTTGTTCGCCGCCGCGCTGCTCACCGCCGCGGCGGGCGCGCAAGAAGACACCGCCACGCCCGTCGATACCGCGACGGCGACCGCCACCGCCGCGAGCACGGCGACCCTGACGGCGACCGCGACCAGCAGTGCCAGCGTGACGGTGGCCGGCACGGCGACGCGCACGCCGACGGCGACCCGCACCGGCACGCGCACGCCGACGGCACCGCCGCCGCCGACGGCGACCCCCACCCGCACGGCCACCCGCACGGCCTCCGCCACCCGCACCGCCAGCGGCACGGCGACCGCGAGCGCCACCGCCACCCGCACCGAGACGCCGGCGCCGACCCGTACCGAGACGCCGACGCGCAGCGCCACGCCAGCCGATACGGCCAGCCCTACCGCCACGCGCAGCGGCACGCCGACGACGACTCGCACCGCCACCGCCAGCCGCACCGCGACGCCGCGCGACACCGCCACCCCGGTCGACACGGTCACCCGCACCGCCACCGCGACGCGGACCGCCAGCGGTACGAGGACACGGACCGGCACGCCGACCGCCACGGCATCGACGTCGCCGACACGCACCCCGGCGGCGGCGTTCCTCAGCATCGATCTGTTCGCCGACCGCCGTGGCGACAACAACGACGGCACCTTCACCACTATCGTCACCGCCCTGGTGTCGGATGCGTCCGGCAACCCGATCGGCGACGGCGTCATCGTCACCTTCTCGTTGGCCGCGCCGCAACCCGGCATCACCGTCACCCAGGGCGGCGCCATCAACGCACCGCCCGACTGCGACGTCTCCAGTTACGTGCTCGAAACCGGTCGCCCGGTCAGCCCGCAGCCCGGCTCCGCCCTCGCCTGCCTGCGCTACGTGCAGAGCCGCGAGGGCGAGCGTATCGTCGTCGTCGCCCAGGTCTCCACCGTCTTCGGCCCAGTCACGGCGCAGCGCTCGATCCGCCTGCCGCTCAGCCCGACACCGACGCCGACCCTCTCTCCGACGCCTCCCGCCACCGCCACGGCCACCGAGACGCGCACGCCGACGGCCACCGGCACCGCGACCGCCACCGGCACGGTGACGCAGACCCGCACGACCACGGATACGCCGAGCGAGACGCCGACGCCCGCCGCCACCGGCACGGTGACCGAGACCCCGACGGCAACCGAGACCGCAACGCCGACCGCCAGCGCCACCGCGACGCCGAGCGGCACGCCGAGCGAGACGCCGGTGGTGCCGATCCGCGTCGCCGCGATCGGCGGCGCGGTGCGGCCGGGCGGCACCGCCGACATCCGCTTCGAGTTCGCCGACGGCCGCGGGCTGGTCTACGGCCTGTCGTTCGACCTGCTCCTCGATGTGCCGGTGTTCGACATCTTCCAGATCGCCAACCGCTGCCGTACGGTGCCCGGCCTGGCCACGCACCAGCTGTCGGTGACGCTCGCCTTCGACCCCTTCGTGCCGGTCGGCAAACGCCGCTTCCGCTTCGTCCTGTTCGACGCCCTCGGTCAGGTCGATCGCGTCGCCGAGGGCGCTGTCGTCCAATGCAGCCTGCCGGTCGCCCTGGCGGCGCCGCTCGGGCCGACGACGCTGCAGGTCGACCGCGTCCTCGCCGGCGACGCCGACGGCGGCCTCCTCTCCGGCACCCTGGCGGTGAACGGCACGCTGCTCGTCGATCCGGACGCGCCACTGCCGACGCCGACCGGCACCGCCACCGCGACGCCGACGGCGACCACCACGCCGACCGCCACCAACACGCCGACGCGGACGCCCACCCTCACCGCCACGGCCACGCGCACCGCCACGGCGACGGCCACCGCGAGCGCGAGCGCGACGCCAACCGCCAGCGACACCCCGCAGCCGACCGCCACCGACACGCCGACCGACACGCCGCTACCGAGTCCAACGGCGACGCCGATCCCCTGCCCCGGCGACTGCAACGGCGACGGCGTCGTCGCCATCAATGAGCTGGTCACCGCGGTCAACGTCAGCACCGACGTCCTGGCGGTGTCCGCCTGCCGCGCCGCCGACCGCGACGGCAACGGCCGCGTGACGATCGACGAGCTGATCGCGGCCGTCAACGCCGCCAGCGGCGGCTGCTAGGCCGAACCCAGGCGCGCCGACGGGGCGGCGCCCTCTAAACCGAGCACCGAGGCGCGGCGATCACTCCTTCCAGGTCGCCCGCGACTGCGAGAGGACGGTGTTGCCCTTCTGCGTCTCGGCGCGGACTATGCCGGTGCCCGTGCCGGTCACCCAGATCTTGGTGATGACGTCGTCACCGTACATGACGCGGTCGGCGAAGCGGGCCGAGAAAGACACGAAGCGGGACGAATCGCCGCCGCACACCGAGTCCAGGATCGCGCGCCCGACGATGCCGTAGGTGCACAGCCCATGCAGGAACGGCGCCTCGAAGCCGAAGTTCTGCGCGAACTCGGGATCGATGTGCATCGGGTTGAGATCGCCCGAGAGGCGGTAGATGGCGCCCTGCTGCGGCAGGACGTGGTCGGTGACGACGTGGTCCGGAGCGCGATCGGGCGGCTCGTTGACGCCTTCAGTGGAGGGTCCGCGCTGACCGCCGAAACCGCCCGAGCCGCGGATGAACAGCGTCGCCGTCGTCGTCGCCAGCGGGCCGTCCTTGTCCTGGATCACGCCCTCTGTCTCGACCACCGCCGCCTTGCCCTTGTCCCACACCGCCTTCACCTTGCCGACGACCTGCACCTTGTCCTCGGCCGGCAGTTCGCGGTGCAGGGTGATCCCCTGCTCGCCGTGCAGGAGCATGCCGAGGTTGATCTCGACCTTGCCCATCAAGCCGCCCATCGACAGCATGCCGGGAATCACCGCATAGGTCGGCAGGACGCGCGGGCCCTTGTTCTCGTACACGTAGTCGAGGTGCTTCTGCGGCGTCGCGCCGACGCCGAGAGCATACAGGATGGTGTCGCGCGACGACCACTGGAACTCGAGCGGGTCGAACGTCAGACCGACGATCTTGTCCGAGATTGTCTCCATTGCGGCGGATCCTCTCTGGCGATGAGTGGGATGATGCGAACCGGCGTATCTCCGCCGAAGCGAAATGCGGAGTCAAGCGGGCGCCGCCACGCCCCCAGCCCGACATAAAGCGGTTGACTTAGATCACCGACTTCGCGTAGCCGGCGGACATGGGCCTGGATCGCCTACGCGCCGACGCGGCGCGCACGCGCGCGGCGCTGCTCGACGCGGCGGAACGCCTGTTCGCGGCGCAGGGCATCCACGCCGTCTCGTTGCGCGCCATCAATGCCGCGGCGGGAGCGCGCAACGTCTCGGCGGTGCACTATCACTTCGGGACCAAGGACGACGTCATCGCCGCCGTCGTCGCCCGCCGCATGGAATGGCTGGCACGCGAGCGTCTCGACGCGCTCGACGCCGCGGTGGTCGGCGGCGCTCCGGACCTGCGCGCCCTGGTCGAGGCGGTGGTGTTGCCCTTCGTGCGCATGCTGACCGAGGACGCGCAGCAGGCCGCCTACGTCGCGTTTCTGGCGCGCCTGGTGGGCGAGGCCGACGCGGCGCTCGAGGGTCTCGCGCCGCCCGTCTTCTGGCGCATGATCGAGCGTCTGGTGCGCCTGCTGCAACGCGCCCTGCCGCAGGTGCCAGCGCGCGTTCTGGTGCTGCGCGTGCGCTTCCTGTTGCAGCAGAGCTTCGTGCTGGTGACCGACCTGCAGCGCCTGGCGCGCACCAGCGGCGTCGTGCATGCGCCGGGTGAGCTCGAGACCATCGGCGCCGACTTCGTCGACTATCTCGTCGGCGGGCTGGCGGCGCCTTCACACGCCGCTGACGCGGCGCCGCAGCGCCGCGCCGCTACACGGACGCCGAGAAGAACGGCCACGACTCGCGGATCCGAGCGGCGGACCCGTCGTTGACGGCCAGCCGGAGAACGACCATGCGGACGACACTTCGCGACATGCGGCATGCGGGCAGCGCGGCGCGGCAGGCGCCCGCGCGCCCCGCCGGCGCACTGTCGCACCGCCTCCTGGCAGCCGCCTGCCGCCACATCGAGGGACTGACGCATGCGAATCCGTGACCTCCTCCTCATTCTCGCGGCGGCGGTGGGGGGTGCGACCGCCGGCGCCGCCGCGCAGGAGTGCCTGAGCGGCGACGCGCTCGCCGATCAGCGCGCGCTGGCGACGCTGCGCGCCGACAGCGAGGCGGCCTGTCCCTACGCCACGTACGACGGCACGCCGGGGCGGCACCGCGGCGACTACCGGCGCTGCGCCGCCGCTGTCCTCGACGCGGCCCTCGGCGGCGGCCGGCTGCGCGGCGAGTGCCGCAAGACGGCGCTGCGCGGCATCAAGGGCGCCACCTGTGGCGGCGACCGCGTCGCCTGCGGGCGGGTGCACACGGGGCCGGCGAGCACACCGCTGTCGTGCCGGGTGAAGCCGGCTGCCGCCTGCCGCGATCGGGCCGCCTTCCGCGCCGCGGTGTGCACACCCGAAACGCACTGCGACGAAGCGGTCGACTGGATGGCCGCCACCGCCCTCGATCCGCGCGCCAATGGGCCCTTCGGGGTCGGAGTGCGGACGCTGACCCTGGTCAAGGACTCCGTCGTCGCCCCCGGCACGCCACGCGCGCTGGCGACGCTGGTCTGGTATCCGACCGCGCCGAGTGCGGCGCCGATCGACCCGACGCTGGCGGGCGTCGTCGACGCGCCGCTGGCCGCAGCCGGGGCACCCTATCCCCTGCTGCTGTTCTCGCACGGCTCGTGCGGCCTGGCGTCGCAGAGCACCTTCCTCACCGCGTTGCTCGCCTCGCACGGCTACGTCGTCGCCGCGCCGCCGCACCCTGGGAATACCCTCGCCGACGGCTCCGGCTGCGCCGCCGCGACGGCCCTGGTGCAATCGGCGGTCGAGCGCCCAGCCGACGTGCGCTTCGTCACCGACCAACTGCTCGCCGCGACGCTACAGGTCGGGGCGCCGCTGTTCGGCGCCATCGACGCGACGCGCATCGGCATGTCCGGGCATTCTTTCGGCGGCCATACAACGTTCAAGGTCGTCGCCGCCGACGCGCGCTTTCGCGTCGCCGTCGCGCTCGCCCCGATCGTGCCGTTGGTCGGCGGCCAGCCGCCGGTCCTGGCCGTCCCCTCGCTGTTCATGCTCGGCCAGATCGACAGTGTGCTCGGCGGGTACGCACTGACCGATCTCGACGACGTCCGCGCCGCCTACGACGCCGCCCAGCCACCGAAGTACCTGGTCGAGATCGCGCATGCCGGTCACTACGCCTTTGCGAACGGCTGCTTCCCCGGGCCCGACTGCGCCCCGCCCGCAACCCTGACGCAGGACGAGGCGCATGCCGTCGTGCGCCGCTGGGTGCTGCCGTTCCTCGAACGCCACCGACGCGGCGATACCACCGCGGCGGCGTTCTTCGCGGCGCCGCCGACGGGCGTGCTGGTGCGGCAGCAGTGAGACCGAGGAGGTCGCGTTTGACCTCCGAGGCCGAGTCGAGGCGCAGCCGGGCGGCCGATTCCGCCTGGTCGAGCGCCGCCGGGCGCAGGCGCAGCGCGCCGCCCTCGCCCCAACGCCGCGGTAGCTCGTGCTCCGAGTCGATGCCGAGCCGCGCGCGGGCCCCTGCTAGCGAAACAGCACCTTCGCCAGCTCCGAGCGAAAGCGGTCGGCGAGTTCGTCCCCTGGGCCCAGCAGTTCGAAGACGTCGAGCATCGCCTTGCGGGCGCCATCATCGTGAAAGGCGCGATCGCGCCGGACGATCTCCAGGTAGTGGGTGAGCGCGTCCTCGTAGCGCTCGCCGGCGGCGAGAGCCTGGGCGAGCATGAAGCGCGCCGCGATGTCGGCCGGGTCCGCCTCGACACGGGCACGCAGGCCGGCCTCGTCGCCGGCGCCGGACTGACGGATGCGAATGGCGGCGGCGAGGCGGTCGGCCGCCTGGCGGTCGGGCCCCGGCGCGACGCGATCGAGCATCGCCAGCGCCGCGTCGTCCTCGCCGCGTTGCGCCATGACGGTCGCCAGACCGACCATCGCCGCGTCGCTGCGCGGTTCGAGCGCGAGGGCGCTACGCAACTCCGCCTCCGCCGCGTCCCATTTGCCCTCGGCGAGCAGGGCCGCGCCGGCGGCCGCCGCCTGCTCGCCGACGCTCGGCAGCAGGCGCGCCAGGAACTCGCGGATGGCCGGTTCCGGCTGCGCCCCGACGAAGTGCGCGCCCAGGTGCCCGTCGCGCAGGCCGATCACCATCGGCACGCTCTTGACCTGGAACGCCTGCGCCAGGCCGGGGTTTTCGTCGATGTTTACCTTGGCGACGACGAACGCGCCCGCGTGCTCCTCGGCGAGGCGTTCGAGCAACGGCCCGAGGGTGCGACAGGGGCCGCACCAGGGCGCCCAGAAGTCGACGACCACCGGCACCTGTTTCGAGCGCTCGATGGCCTCGGTCTCGAAATCGGCGTCGGTGACATCGAGGACGTAGGGTGCGGGCATGCGGCGACGATGCCAGATTTCCGTCGCCATTTGGAGGGCGGGCCCGGCGCCGCACCGGGCGGCCCGCCTCAGCCGAAGAAACGCTTCATCTGGCGGCGGTCGCGCTTGGTCGGGCGGGCGCCGGCGCGGACCGGCTCGCCGCGGTCGCGCGGCGGCGGCGGCGGGGTGTGGTCCTCGTAAAGCAGGCGCGCGGAGGTGGCCGGGCCGCGGCGGTCGGAAAGTCCCAGGACCTTCCAGATACGGCGATCGCCGGCGACGGTGATGACGATATCGTCCCCCGGGCGGATGCCCTTGTGCGGCTTGGCGGCGGTGCCGTTGACGGTCACCTTGCCGGCGTCGCAGGCCGCGGCGGCCAGCGGGCGCGTCTTGAAGGCGCGCGCAGCCCAAAGCCAGCGGTCGATACGCAGGGTTGGGGTCGCTTCACTCATTCATGACGCTCCGCGGGCCTGGCACGCGGCGGGGAGTGGGGGGAGGACTCCCCGCCGCGTCACCGGAGCCGCTCAGGCCGCAGCCTGCTTCAGCTCCTGGGCGTCGTCCAGCGCCAAGAACCACTCCATCGGCCGCCCGGTGTGGCGGGAGATGCGGAAGAGTACCTCGGTCGTCGGGATGCGGCCGTTCAGATAGTTGTACACAGCGGACAGGCTGACGCCGATGTCGTAGGCGAACGCCTTCGGTTCGTCCGCCACCACTTCCCGCAGCCGCTCCGCCACGAACTTCGCATCGAGTTCTTGCATCGTCCTTGCCTCCTTTCGTTGTGTTCCGTCCCGGCCCCGCCTGCGAGGCCAAAAAAAAGGGCCACCGGATTTCGTCCGGTGGCCCTTGTGTCGCAAGAGGTATGAGTCGAGTTGCTTAGGGGACTCCTCCCGCAGGACCACCGGACATCGCCGGTCGAATGGCGCTACGCACCTTATTGGCCGCAGCCGCCGCCGCACCCGAGCAGACCGTCTGCGCGCACGCCGACCACTGCGTGCCGCGGTCGGCATGTAGGTGGGTGCTGTGCGTGCGCATGGTCTGCATGGGTCCCTTGGTCAGCGAAAGATGGCGCACCGTACACCTGGGGCGGGCGGTGGCGCAAGACGATTTCTCCCACGGGCGTGGAAGGGGACGAACCACCGGCGTCTGTGCTAGACCCGCCGGCGTGACGCGATCGGTCATCGCCATCTTGTTCGGCGGGCGCTCCGGTGAGCACCCGATTTCCCTGCGCTCGTCGCGATTCGTCGTCGAGTCCCTCGACCGCGGCCGCTACGCACCACTGCTGCTCGGCATCGACCGCGACGGCGGCTGGCATCTGCTGGCGGAGGACGCCTACTGGGACCTCGAGGACGAAGTGGGACGCGGGGCGGGCCGGCCGGTGGTGCCGATGCCGCGCGGCGGACGCCTGGCGCTGCTCGACCCGACGCGGCCGCAGGACGCCCTGGCCGAAGCCGATGCCGTCTTTCCCATGCTGCATGGCTCGTACGGCGAGGACGGCGCCATGCAGGGTCTGCTCGACACCTTCGACGTGCCCTACGTCGGCGTCGGCGTGCTGGCCGCCGCGGTGTGCATGGACAAGGACGTCTGCAAGCGCCTGCTGCGCGACGCCGGCGTGCCGGTGGTGCCGTGGATCACCATCACCGCGGCGCGTTGGACGACGGAGCGGGCGGCGCTACGCGCCGCCGCGACGGCCCTCGGCCGGCCGCTGTTCGTCAAACCCGCCAGTTTGGGCTCGTCGCTCGGCGTGACGCGGGTCAGCGAGGGCGCCGCGGCGACTTTCGATGCCGCCGTCGACGCCGCCCTGGCGCTCGACGCGAAGGTGCTGGTCGAGCGCGGCATCGACGGGCGCGAGATCGAATGCGCGGTGCTCGGCAACGACGACCCGCAGGTGGCCGTGCCGGGCGAGATCGTCCCCGGCGCCGCCTTCTACTCGTTCGAGGACAAGTACGCCGTCGACAGCCTGGCACAGGCGCGCATCCCCGCCGACCTCGACGACGCGGCGCGCACGCGCCTGGTGGCACTGGCGCTGCGCGCTTACCGCACCCTCGAGTGCACCGGCATGGCGCGCGTCGACTTCTTCCTCGAGCGCGGCAGCGGCGCCCTCTACCTCAACGAGCTGAACACCATCCCCGGGTTCACCTCGATCAGCATGTACCCGAAGATGTGGGAAGCGAGCGGACTGCCAGGTGGGGCGCTGGTGTCGCGCCTCATCGAACTGGCTTTCGCGCGTTGCGCGGAGCGACGCCGCCGCGCACGCCGCACCCCCTGACCCCGGCCGCGCGGGCGGCCGGAACGCAGCCTACATGTGCTCGCCCATACGGTTGTAGGAGCCCTCTTCGCCGACCGGCGTATAGCCAAAGAACTTGTCGAGACCGGGCCGCGAGATGACGTAGTGCAGCGGGCGCATCACCAGCCACTCGATCGTGTAACCGACCGGGTAGATCATGTAGTAGGCGAGGCGCAGCGGATTGCTGAAGGCGTCCTCGTACTCATAGTCGTCGGCGTAGTAATCGCGCTGCACGTTTCCCTCGGAATCCTCCCGCTGCTCCGCCCTGGCCGTCGCGGCCCCCAGGCTGAGGATGCTCGCGGTCATGAGAATCGCTACCAGTCGCTTCATCGCCAACTCCTTCCGCACGCCCCATAGAGTAGCCTCCGCGACCGCGCCGGACAACCGCGATTTTACCGGCGCCGAAGACGAGGCTTCCGCGCTCCGGCCCTTGGCGGGCGCCCCTCCGTGGGCACCGTCGGCGTGGCGTCGCCGATGCCCTATCCAACAGGCGCCCACGGCGAGGCGCCCGCCAGGCCGATCAGGCTCAGCTGGCGGCCGGCGGTACCGCGCGATGCACGGTGCGAGAAGTAGTGCTCGTGGGCACAGTTCGAGCATGGCCCGAGATCGAAGATCTGCTCGCCCGGCACCCCGCTGGCAGTCAGGATGGCGCGATTGGCGGCGCGCAGGTCGAGCTGGCCGCGTCCACCCCTCGGCCGCCAGGCGTCCGGCATCGGCCCCCATTGAGCGACCAAACGCGCGCCGATGTCCGCCTCGACCTCGTAGCAGCAGCCGCCGATCGCCGGACCAAGGGCAAGGCGCCAGGCCGCCGGCGGGATGGCCAGCGCGGCGGTTGCCGCCGCGACGGCCGCCGCCGCGACGCCGGCGAGGGTGCCGCGCCACCCGGCGTGGACCGCCAGCACCGCGCCGTGCGCCGGTGCGACGCCGAGCAGCGGAACGCAGTCGGCGGTGAGCACCGCCAGCCCCACCCCGGGCGTGGCGGTGAACATCGCGTCCGCCTCGCCCACCTCCTGCGTCGGCGCGTCGACCCGCACCACCCGCGCCCCGTGCACCTGCTGCATGCGCACCGCGCGCAGCCCCGGCAACGCCCGCGCCGCCAGCGCCCAGTTGGCGCCCACTTTCCAGGGGTAGTCGCCGACCCGCTCCGACACGTTGAGGGCGGCGAGAGGGCCGCCACTGACCCCGCCGGCGCGGCCGAAGAATCCGTGCGCCAGACCTTCGATCGCGTCCCAGCCGGCCACCCGCAGCGCCGGCGGCGTGCCGGCGAACGGATCGGCCGGCGCGGAGGTCACCGTGACGCCCCGCCGCGCCTCAGCGCAGCGGCCGTTTGGCAAAGGCGTCGCCGGCGACGGGCTCGCCCTTCGGCCCGGTGCGCACAACTGGACGTTTGCCGAGCGTCGCCAGCGTGTCCGGGTTCACCCACGACACGCCGTAGACGCACGGCTTCGCCTGCCCGTCTTCGTCGATCGCCTCGTGGCTCGGAAAGCCGGCGCGGGAGAAGTTGGTCACCATCCGCTTACCCATCACCGGTCCCATACCGGAAAGCCTCGCCACTGCCAACGCACCCGCCGGCGCGGTCTGGGCTCAATTGAACTGCCGATACCAGGTTGGTACATCCTTCTGTCTCGGCGTTGGCGTCTCCCAATCGGCGTCTCGCATCCGCCCGCATCAGCGTCAGGACGCCTCGGCCCGATCATGGATTACAAGCACACACTCAATCTGCCGCAGACCGATTACCCGATGCGCGGCAACCTGCCGACGCGCGAGCCGGAGATCCTGGCGCGCTGGCGCGCCGAGGGCCTCTACCAGCGCCTGCTGGCCGCCACCGCCGATGGCACGCCCTACGTCCTGCACGACGGGCCGCCGTACGCCAACGGCAACGTCCATCTCGGCACGGCGCTGAACAAGATCGTCAAGGACGTCATCGTCAAGCGCCAGTTCATGGCCGGACGGCACGCCCCCTATGTGCCGGGGTGGGACTGCCACGGCATGCCGATCGAGCATCAAGTGCTGCGCGACCTGGGCACCGAGGCGCGCACGCTGTCGCGCCTCGAGATCCGCAGGCGCTGCCGCGCCTTCGCCGAGAAGTACCTCGACGTACAACGCGAGCAGTTCCAACGCCTCGGCGTGTTGGGCGACTGGCAGAACCCGTACCTGACCATGACGCCCTCGTACGAGGCGGCGATCGTGCGCATGTTCCGCAAACTCGCCGAGCGCGGCTTCATTTACCGGGGCCTGCGCCCGGTGCACTGGTGTCCGACCTGTGCGACGGCGCTGGCGGAAGCCGAGGTCGAATACGCCGAGCACCGCTCGCCGTCGATCTACGTACGCTTTCCGTTCGTCGGCAGCGCCGACGAGGCCGCCGCCGTGGCGCGCACCTCCGGCGACGGCGCGGCGCTGCGCGCGGCAGCCGCCGCCGGCCGCCTGGCGGTGGTGATCTGGACGACGACGCCGTGGACGCTGCCCGCGAACCTCGCCGTGTGTTTCAACCCGACGCTCGACTACGTCGCCGTCGATCTCGGCGAGGAGATGGTCATCGTCGCCGCGCGCCTGGCCGACGCGTTTCTCGCGGCAACCGGTCTGAGCGCCAACGCGGGGCCGCGCCTGGCGCTCGACCTCGCCAGCCTGGACGGCCGCGATGTCTTCCGCCACCCGCTCTTCGAGCGCCCGTCGCGCGCCGTGTTCGAGAACCACGTCACCGCCGAGACCGGCACGGGCTGCGTCCACACCGCGCCGGGGCACGGCTACGAGGACTTCCAGGTCGGCCAGAAGTACGGCCTGCCGACGCTGACGCCGGTCGATGCCGAGGGCCGCTTCACCGCCGAGGCTGGCCCCTATGCCGGCGGCAAGGTGTTCGAGAGCAACCAGCGCATCGTCGACGATCTGCGCGCCGCCGGCCGCCTGGTGCACACCGAGAAGCTGGCGCACGCCTATCCGCACTGCTGGCGCTGCAAGAACCCGCTCATCTTCCGCGCCACCGAGCAGTGGTTCCTGCGCATCGACCACGACGGCCTGCGCGAGAAGGCCGGCGCGGAGATCGAACGCGTCAGCTGGGTGCCCAAATGGGGCCGCGACCGCATCGGCAACATGATGCAGACCCGCCCCGACTGGTGCCTGTCGCGCCAGCGCGCCTGGGGCGTGCCGATTCCCGCCTTCTCGTGCGACGGCTGCGGCGCCTTCCACGCCGAGCCGACGCTGATCGCGCATGTCGAGGCGATCTTCCGCGCCCGCGGCTCCGACGCCTGGTACGAGCTGCCGCCGAGCGAACTGGTGCCGGCGGGGTATCGCTGCCACTGCGGCGGCACGGCCTTCACCCCCGACGACAACATCCTCGACGTCTGGTTCGATGCCGGCTGCTCGCATGACGCGGTGCTGAACGAGCGCGGCCTCGGCTGGCCGGCGGACCTCTACGTCGAGGCGGTGGACCAGCACCGCGGCTGGTTTCAGGTCTCGCTCATCACCGCCGTCGCCACCACCGGTCAGGCGCCCTATCGCCAGGTGCTGACGCACGGGCTGATCCTCGACCAGCACTCGAAGAAGATGTCGAAGTCGCTCGGCAATGTCGTCTCGCCGGACGAGATCATCAACAAGAACGGCGCCGACATCCTGCGCCTGCTCTTCGCCTCGGTCGACTTCACCGCCGACACCTGTTTCTCGCAGAATCTGGTCACGCCGCTGCTCGAAACCTATCGCCGCATCCGCAACACCTGCCGCTTCCTGCTCGGCAACCTGCACGGCTTCGACCCGGCCCGCGACGCCGTGCCGACGGCGGCGCTGCCGGAGCTCGATCGCTGGATCCTGCACCGCGGCCAGCAGCTCGTCGCACGCAGCCTGGCGGCGTACGACGAGTTCGCCTTCCACCACGTCGTGCAGGGGCTGGTGAACTTCTGCGCCGTCGACCTGAGCGCCCTCTACCTCGACGTCGTCAAGGACCGCCTCTACACCTCTGCCCCCGACGCACCGGCGCGCCGCGCCGCGCAGACGGCCATGTGGCGCGTGCTCGACCACCTGGTGCGGCTCATGGCGCCGATCCTGTCCTACACCGCCGACGATACCTGGACCTACGTCCCCGGCCGCAGCGCCGCCTCGGTGTTCGAAGCCGGCCTGCCCGCCGTCGACGCGTCGTTGATCGACGACGCGCTGGCGGCGAAATGGGAGCGCCTGCTGGCCGCCCGCGCCGTCGTCACCAAGGCGCTCGAGGAGACGCGCAAGCAGGGCGTCATCGGCCACTCACTCGACGCGCGCGTCCTGCTGGCGCCCTCCAGCGCGCTGCGCCCGCTGCTCGCCGCGGCACGCGCCGATCTGCCGGCGCTGTTCATCGTTTCGCAGGTCGAGCTGCTCGACGCAGCCGCGGACGGCGCGGCCGATGGGGACCACCTGACCGTCACCGTCGAAGCCGCGCGCGGCGCCAAGTGCGGCCGCTGCTGGAACTTCAGCGAAGCGGTCGGCGCCGCCGCCGACCATCCCCAGCTGTGCGAGCGCTGCGCGCCGGTGGTGCGCGCGCTGCCGCTGGCGGCGCCGCAGGCATCGGCGTGAACAAGGGCGCCTTCGTGGCGATGGTCGCCGCCGGCGTCGTCGTCGTCGACCAGCTGACCAAGTGGCTGGTGCGGCGCGACCTGCCGTTGCACGAGGTCATCCCGGTCGTGCCGGCGTTCTTCTCGCTCACCCACGCCACCAATCCGGGCGGCGCCTTCAGCCTCTTCGCCGGCGCGCACGAGGCGTTCCGACTGCCGTTCTTCTTCGTCGCCACCGCCGTCGCCATCGCCGTGCTGATCTACTTCCTGCGCGAGATCCCCAGCCAGCAGCGCTGGCTGCTCTTCGCCGTCGCCGGCGTTCTCGGCGGCGCCATCGGCAACCTCATCGACCGCATCGCCTTCGGCGAGGTCACCGACTTTTTGCTCGTGTACCACCGCGGTTGGTACTGGCCGGCGTTCAACGTCGCCGATTCGTTCATCACCGTCGGCGTCGGCATCTTGGTGGCGCACTCGCTGTTCGTCGGCGATGCGCCGGCGCCCGATCCACGCCGCACCGACTGATCTCCGTCCGAGCGAGGCTGCCGATCACGAGGCCAGTGCTTGCGCGACCATGCGAGGATTCGCGGCGGCGACCTTCAACAGCGGCGGTGCGGGCCCGACCGGCTTGCGGCGACCCTGCTCCCAGTTCTGCAGCGTCGACAGGCTGACCCCAATCATCAGGGCGAACTCCGACTGCGACCGTCCCAGCTTCTGGCGAATCGCGCGGATATCCATCGGGCGAACCTCCAAGGTCCGGCCCGCTTTCATCCGCCCGCGCCAGATCCGCCCAGCCTGCTTGACGCTGGCAACGAGTGCCGCGAACTCTTTCGTCTTCATCCGAATTCCTCCTCGACTAGCGTCCGCCGAATCCTGACTTGCTGCGGCGTCAGGTCCTCCTGCCGGTTCTTCGCATAGACCAGGAGCACGAAGAGCACGCTTTCCCCGCTGGCCCAATAGTAGATCCCCGGACACCGCCCCGCTTGCCTCGACCCGGCACAGCCCAGCGGAGCTTGCGGAGTCCCCCGCTGCCTCGCATGACGGCCCCGGCCTCCGGCCGCAGGGCGAGCGCCACCTGCAGGTGGCGATATTCCTCATCGGGCAGCAACTCGAGGACCGCCCGGGTGAACACCGGCGTCTCAATGAACCGCACGCGCCACTGGCGTGCAGTCAGCAACCACAACCGCTCATCACGCGCGTGCGCCGCGGTTCAGGGAGCCCCACCGCTGCGTATCAGCAGCCGCTTGCCGAGGTTGCGCACGTCGCGCGCCGCGAAGAGGGCGCGCGAGAGGCGGAACGCGTGCGCGTGCTTCGCCACGCCGAACCAGCTGGCAACCGAGGCGCGGGCCTGCGGCCAGCGCGCCGGGTCGGCGTCGAGCGCGGTAGCGAGGGCGGGAAGCCGGCGCCACAGGCGCCGCACGCTGCGCCGGCGGATGCGCACCCGGCCGTCCGGGTAGTGGACGTAGCCGAGGACGTCGCGCGGCTGCGCCAGCGGCGCCAGCACGACGCGGCGCGGATTGAGGCACAGACGCAGCCGCCCGACGAGGAAAGGCGCGATCGCGGCGAGTCGCGCGCGCCCCTCGTCGGGCCCGTCGCAGAGCAGGATGAAGTCGTCCATGTAGCGCAGATAGTGCCGTACCCGCAGCGTCTCCTTCACGTTTTGGTCGAGCGGATCGAGGTAGAGGTTGGCGAACATCTGGCTGGTCAGGTTGCCGATCGGCATGCCCACGCCCGGGCGCCCGGCGCCGTGGGCGATCAGCGAACCGAGCAGATCGAGCAGCCGCGCGCCGCCGATGCGGCGCGCCAACAGGTCGAGCACGACGCCGTGATCGACGCTGGCGAAGTAGCTCTTGATATCGCACTGCAGCGCCCAGCCGTGGCCGCGGCGGCTGCGCACGAAGGCCCGGTAGCGCTGCACGGCGGCGTGCGTGCCGCGCCCGGCGATGCAGGCATAGGTGTCGCGGATGTAGCCGCGCGTCAGCAGCGGGTCGATCGCGGCGACCAGGGCATGGTGCAGCACCCGGTCGCGAAGCGGCGCGGCGCGGATCTCGCGCGGCTTGGGATCGCGGATGTGGAAGCGACGATTCGCGCCCCACTGATAGGCGCCGGCCTCGAGCTCGCGCCGCATCGCCCAGAGGCGCGTCTCCAGATGGTACTCGAACTCGCGCACGGCGGGCTGGTGACGTTTGCCGGCGCTGGCGCGCGCGAAGGCTCGGTCGAGGTTGGCGATGTCGATGAGGGCGGGGAAGAGATCCTTCTCGCGATGCACAGACCCGACCCCCTTGCTGGCGTGCGAGCCCGGCCCGGCGTTCGGCGTTCCTACTAGCCGGACCGTGCCGGTTCGCTATTCGGCGCGGTTCTCCAGGAGACGAGAGCCGACGCCAGGGACGAGAGCCTGTTGTCCCGCTGGCGCGGGCCCCGCCTCCGTGGAGGCGGGGCAATCAGGCCACCGGGCATGGGTCCCGGCCAGGGCAACTCGCGCGCGCACCGAAAGCCGATGTTGTTGTTCGAGTTGGACGGCTGATTGTTGCCGTTCACGGCCAGCGGCCCGGCCTTCGTGCCGTTGTTGAAGTTGCCGCCGCGGACCATCGCGCCGGTGTGGTCCGCGCCCCTATTCCACATGCGTCTCCCGTTCGACGCCCCGGAGCAGGGTGACGTATTTCTCCAGTTTGTCGCGCGGGATGCCGCACATGAGAATCTTCTCCGGCTCCGAGGCCGCCGCCATGTCGCGCGCCACCAGGCGCAAGGCGCGATGGCAGAACGCAGCGTCCTCGAAGAATGTCTGACAAAACACCCCGACGGTGACGAACACCACCGCCCGCGGGTGTTCGAGCTTGGCGCGCAGATAGCGCTCCACCGTCGGGCTCTTCATCGTGTAGCGCACCCCGCCCCGCCGCTTCGGACCGTCGGCTGGAGCGGATGCCGGCAGTACCTCGTCGACGACGGCCGCGGTGGACGCCGCTGCCGCGGTCTCGGTCCCGGATTGGTATTGAGCCAGCCACCCAGCATCCGGCCCACTTCGTCCATCTGCTCGGAGAGCCGCCCGTAGCCGGGGTGAGAAACGTAGCCGAGGCGTTTGCCGAGGCGAACGGTGATGCGTAGGGCATCCAGATGCCCGCTCGCCTCGGCCAGCGTCTCGCGCTTCTCGCGGCGCCGGTTGGCCACCGCGAACAGCCCCAGCATGCGCAGCCCGTCGTCCAGCATCACCCGCCCAAGCAGCCCGCGCTGCGCGCGCGGAAAGCGGTTCACGTGCTCCGTACAGCGCCGCGCACAGATCGTATGACCGCTGCACGATCCGCAGCATGTCCGCCGGCGATGAGCTCATGTTCAGCTCACCTCACTCGCGCGGCGCGGGCGAGCGGTCTACGCCCGCCCACCCGCGCCAACGTGCAAAGTCCCAAAAGGCCAAAGTCCCCTACAACTCGCGCGCGCACCGAAAGCCGAAGGCGCCCGAGAAGGACGGCTGAGAGAAGCCGCGCACGGCCAGCGGCCCGGCAAGCGAGCCGTCGCTGAAGTAGCCGCCGCGGATCAGCGCGCCGGGGCCGCTCGTGGTGCTCGCTCCCGCCAGGCAGTTAGTGTCGTCGCTGAACCCGCCCCATCCCGGGCACGCCGTTGACAGCGGCCCCAGTCCGCGACCCACTCCCATCGGTTCCCCACCGTGTCGAAGGCGCCGCTGTCCGACACGCAGAGGCTGCGCGAGCCGGTGTTTGCCACGACGGAGGTGTTGCCCACATTGCAGTCGCTGGTGCCGTTGTCCGTCCCCGGGTCCGGCGTGCCCAGCGCCGCCGCCGTCCACTCGCCGTTGCTCAGCAGCCGCTTGCCGGCGTTGCGGCACGCCGCGGTGGCCTGAATCTGCGTCACGTAGCGGGCCGGGGTCACGCCCGGCAGCGAGACGGCGCACACGCTCACGCAGCCCGCCCCGTTGTCCGGGCACGCGACGCCGTAGTCGTCGCTCGTCGCGCCGCGCTGCGTCGCCAGGGTCAAGTCGGACACCGCGTCGACCTTGCCCTTCTTGATGTTCTTGATGGTCGCGGTGTCGGTGGTCTCCCAGGCGCTGGCCTCGTACTTGTCGACGCACAGACGTCCCACCAGCACCGCGTCCTGCGGGCACTTCTTCGCATACGCCGGCCCCGCCAGCGCCACCGCCGCCACCCCGGCGGCCAGGATTGCGAGTCGTTTCACGTTCATATCTCCCCTCCTGTTCTTGGTCTTCCGCCGCCCGATGTGAATGCGTACATGGGCAGGATTAGTGGAACGCCGGGCTGCTTATCAATAAAGGTGCCCTTACCCCGGCGTCGGCATCTGCTTGTCGGCGCGTGCCGGCAAGACCCATCTCTGCCGTCTGGTTGCGCCCCGTCAGGCTGGCGGCAAGGCGGCACAGAGCAGGTCCCACCGCGTGACGCGCATGTCGTCCGCGCCGACGCAATCGATCAGCCACCGGCGGATGTAGTCGCGGTCGAGCGTCGGTCCCTGCACGGCCAGGATACGCTCGACATCGACGAGGTCCTTGCCGCGGAAGAAGAGCAGTTTGAAGAGGGTGAGATCCTCCGCGGACAGGATGCGGATGGTCTGCCCAAGGAGCGAGACCGCGACCGTCCGGCGCGCGGCCGATTCGTGCAGGGGGATCGCGACAACGAAGAGATCGACCGGCATGTCCAAGCAACGACCACGCACGTCGCCGCGCTCGCGCGCCGTCTCGAGGGCCTGGCCGCGATCGATCTCGACACCGGCAGCCACGAGCGCGTCGAGCGCCGGACCGATGCGCTCGGCCGGGAGAAACAGATTCAGGTCGAGGTCCTGGGTGCCGCGCGGCGCCCCCAGAATCCATACGCCACCGCCCCGCCGACGGCGTATGGGATTCCAATCGCCTCCAGGCGGCTGGCCAGCAGCCCGGCCAACTCGGCGGGCGTCTCGATCGTCATGACCGGGCGCGGCGCCGGCGTTCCATCAGCGCCTGCCACTTGACCTCGAAATCCGGCGCTGGGGGCTCACGCCGAGCGAGGATCGCCGCGCGGTCCGTCCGCGCCGCAAGGATCGCGCCGGCACTGGCGCACGCGCGCGCCAGCCACTCACCGCGCTCGGTGAGCGAGAGACCGCGGACCGGGGCGCCATCACGCTCGACATCGTCGCGCAACGTCGCCCGGGCGCGGTCCAGGCGCTGCACGTATTCCCGGGTGCGACGACGCACATCGACCATCGTGCGCGACAGCTAGCACGGCGGAGCCGCGACCGCACCGGTATCGAGATACGGTGAAGCCCGCCGCCAGCGGGGCGCCAGCTGTGGCGAGGTGGCGATCCGTGCACTGGTGGAGATCCACGCCGATCTGTGGCTCTCTGGCGCGACCACTGCCCCGAGGAGGACCGCCATGGCCATCGACTTCACCCTCAGCCCCGAGCTTGAGGATCTGCGCCTGCGCGTGCGCGAGTTCATCCAACAGGTGGTGAAACCGGGCGAGGCGAAGGTCGGCGACGCGGACAAGATCGAACGCGCCGACTACCTGCAGATCCTCCTGCAAATGCGCGCCGAGGCGAAGGCGGCCGGGCTGTGGCTGCCGCACATGCCGGCCGAGTGGGGCGGCATGGGCCTCGGCCACGTCGAGCTGGCGATGGTCCAGGCCGAGGCGGCGAAGGCCTACTACGGCCCCTGGGTGATGAACTGCCAGGCGCCCGACGAGGGCAACATGCACACCCTGCTGCACTGGGCGACGCCGGCGCAGAAGGACAAGTACCTCAAGCCGCTGTGCGACGGCGTGGCGATGAGCTGCTTCGCCATGACCGAGCCGGAGGTCGCAGGGTCGGATCCGACCCTGATCCAGACGCGCGCCGTGCCCGAGGGCGACGCCTGGGTGATCACGGGCCACAAGTGGTTCATCTCCAACGCCCGCCGCGCCGCCTTCGCCATTCTGATCGCGCGCACCGAGGACAACCCCGACCTGCCGCAGGCGGCCAACACCGGCTTCATCGTCGACCTCCCGTCACCGGGCTGGAACCGCGTCCGCGAGGTGGCGACCATGCACGGCAGCTCCGGCCACTCCGAGATCGTCATCGAGAACCTGCGCGTGCCGGCGACGAACATGCTCGGCGGGCGCGGCCAGGGGCATCGCCTCGGCCAGTACCGTCTCGGCCCGGCCCGCCTGGCGCACTGCATGCGCTGGATCGCCCAGGCCGAGACGGCCCTCGACATGATGGTCGAGCGCTCGCTGAAGCGCTTCTCGCACGGCTCGCTGCTGGCCGAGAAGCAGGGCATCCAGTGGATGATCGCCGACTCGACCATGGAGCTGTACCAGGCCAAGCTGATGGTCCTGCACGCCGCCTACCGCATCGACAAGGGCCTCGACTTCGTCTCCGAGGTCTCGATGGCCAAGCACTTCGTCGCCAACGCCCTCGGTCGCATCATCGACCGCTCGATCCAGGTGCACGGCGCGCTCGGCTACTCGACTGACACGCCGCTCGCCCACATGTACCAGCATGCCCGCTGGGCCCGCTTCGCCGACGGTGCCGACGAGGTGCACCAGATGCGTATCGCGCAGCGCACCATCGCCGCCTACACCAAGGACGGCAGCTCGCGCCGCGCGACGGGAGACCTGCCGGTGTGAGGCCCGGCCGAGTCAGCGGCGCCGCTGCGTCCAGCATCCGCAGCGATTGCAGACTGCCAGCGTTGCTGGCACTTTGCAGGCATGGGGATCCAGATCACGATACGAGACGTCCCAGAGTCCGTGCGCGACGAGTTGGCAGCGCGGGCGGCGCGGGCGCGGCTTTCGATGCAGGAGTACCTGCGCGCGGAACTCGAGCGCCTGGCCTCGCGGCCGTCGCTCGAGACGTGGCTCGAGCAGGTACGGGAGCGCAAACGCGCCGGCGCGACGCGCGTCTCGCGCGCCGCGATCCTGCGGCAGCGCGACGCCGACCGCCGGTGAGCGCCGTCGTCGACGCGTCCGTCCTCGTCGCGGCGGCGACGGACGCCGGCGGGGACGGCCTGTGGGCCGAGGCGGTCGTGGCCGAGGGCGAGATCGTATGCCCGCACCTGGTGCTCGTCGAGGCGACGAACATCCTACGCCGTCTCGAACGCGCGACGACATTGACGCGCCTGGAGGCGACGGCGGCGCAGCGCGATCTGCTGCGACTCGACGTGACCCTGGTGCCGTTCGCGCCCTTCGCGGAGCGGGTCTGGGCGCTGCGCGGCAGCGCCACGGCGTATGATGCCTGGTACGTGGCGGTTGCCGAAGCGTTCGACCTCCCTCTGGCGACTCTGGATCGCCGCCTCACGCGGGCCTCGGGCCCGACCTGCGCGTTCCGCTGCCCCTGAGACCGGCCCGCCCGGGCAGATCCAAACAGGGGCCCGCAGAAGGATCTGCGTCTCGGCAAAAACTCCTTGACGCGACCGCGGTCGGGGTGACTAACGTTTTCAGGGGAATGCAGCGAGTGAAGTATGGGCGGTCGGATGCAGTGCTGCGCTGGGCCGCGGGCGCGTTGATCCTCGTGTGGACCGCGGCCGCGCAGGCGTTTTCGGGCGGCATCGCGACGACGAGCTTTCCCCTGCCGGCGCAGGGCTGCAACTTCTGCCACGGCGGCGGCAGCGTCCCGACCGTGACGCTGGCGTGTGCCGACTGCGGCGGCGGACCGCCGACGGTGGCGCCGCTCTCGGTACATGAGTTCAAGCTGACAGTGTTCGAAGCCGGGCTGCAGAACCGCGCCGGGCTCAACGTCTCGTCGCTGCTCGGCACGCTGGCGACTGGCGGCGCCTCCGCCACTGGCACCCAGGCCCTGGTGGGCGCCGGCGGGCGGCAGGAAGTTACGCACACGACGTCTAAGCTGGCGGCCGGCGGGATGTCTGAGTTCAGCTTCCGATGGACCGCACCTGGTTCCGCCACCACCGTCGCGCTGAACGCATGGGGCAACGCCGTCAGCGGCGACGGCAGCACCGCCGGCGACGCCGCCAGCGCCGTGACGCTCATTGTCGCGGTAAGCGGCGATACACCGACGCCGACCGCCACGCCGCCGCCCACGGCGACCCCGACGCCCACCGCGACGCCGGCCGGGACCTGCCCACCGCTCGCCGACCCTGGCTGCACCAGCGGCTTCGGCAAGGGGCTCTTGATGGTGAAGGCGGACGTGCCCGGCAGCGAGAAGCTGGTCGCGAAGCTGTTGAAAGGGCCGGCGCTGGCGCAGACCGATCTCGGCAACCCGCTCGACGCCGGCCAGGGTGGTACCGGCACGGTGTACTCGCTGTGCGTCTATGACGACGCCAACGCCCTGGCCGGCGAGGCCCTGGTCGACCGCGCCGGCGACACCTGCGTCGGCACACCCTGTTGGAAGTCGCTCGGCAAGGCGCCCAACGATCCGCAGGGGCCCGGCAAGGGCTACAAGTACAAGGACGGGGCCGTGGCCGCGGACGGCATTCTGAAGCTGCTCTACAAGGGCGGCGCCGCCGGCAAGTCGAAGGTGATCCTCGTCGGCAAGGGATCCGGATTGCCGACCGGCCTCGCCGCGGCATTGCAATCAACCGCCCAGCTAAAGGTACAGGTGCGCAGCAGCGACGGCCTGTGCCTGTCGATCGACCTGACCGATATCGCGGCGCAGGAGCCGCTGTTCTTCAAGGCGCAGTGAGCCGGCCCGACCGGCGCGGCGCGGATGAGTCAACTTCGGAGGCAGGATGAGCAGCAGAGACACGCGATGACGGCCTCGATCAGGCGTACGAGGGTGCACGCCCTCCTGCGATCGTTCGGACTGACGCTTGCGGTCGCGGCGTTCGCGGCGGCGGCGCTGGCGGCGCCACAGTCGAGCGATCAGCAGCGCTGCCTCAACAACCTCACCAAGGCCGGCGCCGACGTCGTCCGGCAGCAGGGCAAGTCGAACTGGAAGTGCCTGCGCAACGCGACGCACGGGTCGATCGACAACCTCGGCGACCTGGGCGACACCCTGACCGCCCAGGCCTGCCTGACCAACGACGTCGGCGACAAGGTCGCGCAGAAGCAGCAGCGCACCGTGGATCGCGACGTGAGCCAGTGCCAGGGTCTCGGCGCACCGGACTTCGCCCACGCCGGCGCGGCGGCGATCAACGCCGCGGCGAGCGCCGAGTCGCGCCAGATCGTCGCGGCGCTGTTCGGTCCCAACCTGGACGCCGCGGTAGTCGACGGCGACATCGACGGCGACGGGGCGGACTGCCAGGAAGAAGTCCTCAAGGGCGCCAACCGCATCGTCGACGACATGTGGCGCATCGCGCGCGGCGGCGTGAAGGCGGGGCTGAAGGGCACCAATCGCCGCGCCGGTGCGGCCGCCAATCTGCCGGCGCACTCGGGCGACAACCTGCAGGGCGAGATCCTGGCGCAGTCGCTCGAGGACCTCAAGGGCAAGATCCAGGGCGAGGTCGACCGCCTGTCGGCGAAGGCGCAGCTGCGCTGTGCCGGCGCGGCCACGCCGATCGGCCAGATGTTTCCCGGCGATTGCGCCGCCTCGCCCTCGATCACCGCCCTGGTGGACTGCGTCGAGGGCGTCGCGCGCGGCCACTTCTACCAGAGCGTCGAGGGCATCGAGGCGATGACCGTGGCGTGCGACCTGACCGACAACGGCGCGCACGACGAAACCTGCGTCGCGCCGGCGCAGCAGCAGCACCTGCTCGATCGCACGGCGTACGGCCCCGACTCCTACACGATCGGGCGCCTGCAGATGCTCGGCCTGAACGGGTACATCGACGAGCAGCTGGCCCCGGGCGGGCTCGACGACAGCGCCGTCGAGGCGGTGCTGGCCAACACCTACCCGGCCCTGGCGATGAGCGTCGTCGAAGTGCGGGATTGCTACCCGAACAACGGCGGCGGCACCTGCCCCGGCCTCATCGGCGCCGGCAAGAACGACGTGTACAGGGAAATGGAGGAGTCGGAGGTGTACCGCGCCACCGCCACGCGCCGTCAGCTCGAGGCGGTGCTGGTCGACTTCTGGTTCAACCACTTCAACGTCACCGGCAGCACCGGCCAGCAGAAGTGGAACACGCCGTCGTATCTGCGCGATTCGATTCGGCCCTACGTGCTGGGGAACTTCGAGGAGGCGGTCATTCGCATGACGCGCGGGCCGGCGATGCTCGACTACCTCGACCAGCGCCAGAACCAGGTCGGCGTCCCGCCCGGCACCGGCTACAACGAGAACTTCTCGCGCGAGATGCTCGAGCTGCACACCATGGGGGTGACGGCGCCGTACACCGAGGACGACGTCAAGGAGGTGGCGCGGGCGCTCACCGGCTGGAGGCAGGAGACGAACAACGAGGCCAACTTCGCTCCGGGATATCCGGGCTTCCGCTACCAGGACAGCTGGCACGACTTCCTCGGCCCGAAAACGGTCTTCGGCCAGATCATCGATTCGCCGGGCGACGGCGAACAGGAGGGCTTCGCGGCGATCACGCTGGCCGCCACCCATCCGAGCACGGCGACCTTCATCTGCACCAAGCTGGTGCGGCGCCTGGTGCATGACGACCCGCCCTACCTGCTGGTCGCGGACTGCGCCGCCCGCCTCAGCGCCGCGCAGGCCGCACCCGACCAACTCGCGCAGGTCACCGCGGCGATCCTGAAGTCGAAGGAGTTCCAGCTCTTCCCCGAGTACCGTCGCAGCAAGGTGAAGCGGCCGGTGGTCTTCCTGGCGAGCTTCCTGCGCGCCGTCGGCGCCAATCCTGATCCGGGCGTCACCAATTACGCGAGCATGCGCCAGACGCTCGCCGGCCTCGGCGAGCGCATCCGCAATGCCGACCCGCCGACCGGCTATCCGGATCGGTCGATCTTCTGGGCCAGTCCGGGCGGCATCGTACAGCGCTTCAACCTGGTCGAGTCGATGGCGCAGACGTACGCCGCCGGCTGGGGGGTGTCCGGCGCGGCGCCGAACACCGACATCGTCGACGACGTCGCTGCCGTGCTGTTCCCCGTCGACGGCGTCTCGGTGGCGGCGCGCGGCGCGGCGATCGCCTACCTGAATGCCATCCCGGCCGCGACCGGGGCGCAGAAGGTGGAGCAAGCCGCCGCCTTCCTGCTCTCGACTCCTGAATTCCTCACCTACTGAGGGGCGTGCGATGAAACTGACCAGACGAGCACTGATCAAGACCGGCGCCGTGGCGGCGACGGCGTATTTCCTTCCGCACGGCGTCCGGCGCGCGGTCGCGGCGCCGGGCGTCGACAAGGTCCTGGTGGCGCTGTTCCTGCGCGGTGGGGCCGACCCCCTCAGCCTGGTGGTACCGGCCTTCGACCCGACCTACTACGCGGTACGACCGAGCATCGCCGTCGCCGCGGGGACCGAGCTGCAGCTCGGCAGCGGCGATTCGCACGGCTTCGGGCTGTTCCCCCTGTGCACGGGCATGAAGCAAATGTACGACGCCGGAGAACTGTTGGCCATCCATCTGGCGGGCAGCACCGACCCATCGCGCTCGCACTTCGACGCGCAGGACTACATGGAGCGCGCCGCGCCGGGCAACAAATCGATCTCCGACGGCTGGCTCAACCGCTACCTGCGCGTCATCAACAACACCGATCCGGTCGCCGGCCTGTCGATCTCCGACGCCCCGCAATTGGCGCTCATCGGCAGCGCCCCGAACGTCGCGTTCTCGGCGATCGACGAGTTCCTCGTCGAGGGCGACTTCGCCGCCGCACGGCGGGCGGCGCTGGAGGGATTCTACACCGGCGCCTCGGACACGCTCGGAGTCGGCGTCACCGCCGCGCTGTCGGCGGTTGACGTGATCCAGGGAGTCAACACTGCTACCAGCGTCATCTACCCGAACACCAGGACGGCGCAGGCGCTCAAGGACGTCGCGGCGATCATCAAGGCCGGCGTCGGCGCCAAAGTCGTCGCCGTGGACATCGGCGGCTGGGACCATCACACCAACCTGACCACGCAGCTCGGCCAGATCGGCGGCGAGGATGGCGACGGCAAGGCGGTCGAGCTGAACGGCGCGTTGAAGGCGTTTCGCGACGACCTGTTCAACAGCGGCGGCACCAACTACCTCGACCATACGCTGACGCTGTGCATGACCGAGTTCGGTCGCCGCGTCGCACAGAACGGCGGCGCCGGCACCGACCACGGGCACGGCGGCGTCATGTTCGCGATTGGCGGCGGCGTGTCCGGCGGGCGGCTGCTGCTGAAGAACGACGACTGGCCGGGCCTGCTGCCGGCCGCCCTCTCCCAGGGCGAGGATCTGCAGGTGACCACCGATTTCCGCGACGTCTTCGCCGAGGCCCTGTTCGCCCACCTGGGCATGAGCCTCAGCGCGATGGGGCCGATCTTTCCCGGTTTCAGCCCGAAATCGAGCAACTTCCCGGGGCTCTACGCCTAGCGACGGACCCCGGAGGGCGAGGCTCCCGCCGAGCCGCGGCGACATGCCCACGGCTCGGCGGGAACTCGCTCCCCAGGTCGTGCCGTCAGTCAGGCGACCGCGGCCGGCGCGACTGCCACCGCAGCGCGGCGCAGGAAGCTCGAGGCGATCCACCACTCGCCGTTGTCGGAGATGCGGCGGACGCGGTAGCTGGTCCCCTCGCGCGAACGCGGGCGCCAGGCGAGGATCTCGACCTCCTGGCCGTCGGCGAGGTCGTTGGCCAGGGCGCGGCCGGTCTCGTCGAGGAGCGGTACCGGTTTCGGCGACGTACCTGCCGGCTGCGGCCAGTTGACGAAGGCCCGCCAGCCGACGCAGATCGGCGGGGCGGCGTTCTTCATGCGTGGCGCTGGGCGCGGGGCGCGGTCAAACGCCACGGGCGTCTCCCGCGGCGCGGGCGCCGTGCGACAGGGCGTGTCCGAGGTGGCGCTCGATGGCGCGCAGCTGGCCGCGCTCTTCGGGCGAGGCAAAGCTCGAGGCATGTCCGCCGGCCCCGGCTCGCGCGGTGCGGCCGACGCGATGGACGTAATCCTCGACCGTCTGCGGCAGGTCGAAGTTGATCACCCGCTTCACGTCCGGCACGTCGATGCCGCGCGCCGCGATGTCGGTGGCGATCAGGATGTGGTGATCGCCGCGGCGAAAACCCTCCAGCGCGGCGCGCCGCTGTGCCTGGGTGCGGTTGGAGTGAATCGGCTGCGCGGCATGGCCGGCGGCGCGCACGGCGCGCGTCAGCCGATCGGCGCGGTGCTTGGTGCGGGCGAAGACCAGCATGTGGCCGGGCCCGCTGGCGATGAGCGACAGCAGCAGCGACGTCTTCTGCTGGGAGTCGACCATGAACACGTCCTGCATCGCCTTTCTCGGCGGCTTCGCGTACTCGCCGACGCCGACGCGCTGCGGGTCGCGCAGGCCGAGCCAGGCGAATTCGCGATTGCTCTGCGGCAGGGTCGCCGAGAAGAGCAGCGTCTGGCGCTGGCGCGGCAGCGCCTCGACGATGCGCGCCAGCTGCGGCCGGAAGCCCATGTCGAGCATGCGGTCGGCCTCGTCGAGGACGAGGATGCCGACGCGCTCGAGCGACGCGGTGCGGCGCGTCAGGTGGTCGACGAGCCGGCCCGGCGTGGCAATGATCATCACCGGCTTGCGGCGCAGCGCGTCGACCTGCTGCCCGAAGCCGACGCCACCGACGACCAGCGCGGTGCCGAGGCGGCTGCCGCCGAGCTTGTGCGCCCAGCCGGCGATCTGCTCAGCCAGCTCGCGCGTCGGCGCCAGGACCAGCGACGATCCGCCGCCGGCACGCAGCCGCTCGAGGATCGGGATGACGAACGCGGCCGTCTTGCCGGTGCCCGTCGGGGCGGCCCCAAGTACGTCTCGGCCGGCCAGGGCCGGCGCGATGGCGACTGCCTGGATCGGGGTCGGGGTGCGATAGCCGCAGGCGCTGAGCGCCTCGTGCATCGCGGGAGAGAGCGGGAGTTGCTCGAACGAACTGATGGGTGAATCCACTGTCGGGATATCCTTCCTTGCTTCGGGGACGACGCCACATGGAGGGAAGAGGCGCGTCGGAACGCCGCGACCTGCCGGAGCGATGAAAATTTCGCTGTGGCCAGTTACTGCTGCTGGCTCAAGCTGCCGGTTGGTGCGGGCAGGTCAGGAAGCGACAGTAGACTCCGCTTAATTAGCAGCGATGCGGCTCTAATGCGACCCCACTCTGGGCAGACGCGAACGGCCGGTGAGGGAACCCCGCACCGGCCGTCGTCGTGTCGATCCCGCGCCAGGATCAGGCGTCGCAATAGGATCAGGCGTCGTAATACAGGAAGAACTCGTACGGGTGCGGACGCAAGCGCAGCGCGTTGACCTCGTTGACCATCTTGTAGTCGATCCACGTCTCGATGACGTCCTCGGTGAACACATCGCCCTTGAGCAGGAAGGCATGATCCTTCTTGAGGTTCTGCAGCGCCTCCTCGAGGGAGGCCGGCATGCCGGCGACGCCCTTCAACTCCTCGGGCGTCAGCGAGTAGATGTCCTTGTCGAGCGGCTCGCCCGCGGCCATGCGGTTCTCGACGCCGTCGAGGCCCGCCATCAGCATCGCGGAGAAGGCGAGGTAGCCGTTGCAGGTCGGATCGGGGAAGCGCACCTCGATGCGCTTCGCCTTCGGGCTCGACGAGTACATCGGGATGCGGATGGCCGCCGAGCGGTTGCGGCTCGAGTAGGCCAGGTTCACCGGCGCCTCGTAGCCTGGCACCAGGCGACGGTAGCTGTTGTAGGTCGGGTTGGTGATCGCGGCGAGTGCCGGCGCATGCTTGATGATGCCGGCGATGTAGTGCATCGCCATCTCGCTCATGCCGGCGTAGCCGCTGCCGGCGAACAGCGGTTTGTCGCCCTTCCAGATCGACTGGTGGGTGTGCATGCCGCTGCCGTTGTCGCCGAAAATCGGCTTGGGCATGAACGTCGCCGTCTTCCCCCACTTCCGGGCGACGTTCTTGACCACATATTTGTACCACATCAGCCAGTCGGCCATCTTCAGCAACGGCGCGAAGCGCATGTCAATCTCGGCCTGACCGGCGGTCGCCACTTCGTGGTGCTGCTTCTCCACGTGGATGCCGACCTGCTCCATCATCATCACCATTTCCTGGCGGATGTCCTGCTGAGAGTCGGTCGGCGGCACCGGGAAGTAACCTTCCTTGTGGCGCGGCTTGAAGCCGAGATTCGGGCCCTCGTCGCGGCCCGTGTTCCAGACGCCTTCCGAGGAGTTCAGGAAGTAGTAGCCGCTGTGCGCGTTCTGATCGAAACGAATGTCGTCGAAGATGAAGAACTCGGGCTCCGGACCGAAGTAGGCGACGTCACCGGCACCGCTCGACTTCACGTACGCCGCCGCCTTCTTGGCGATATGACGCGGGTCGCGGGAGTACTCTTCCTTGGTGATCGGATCGATGACGTCGCCGATCAGGCTGAGCGTCGGCGCGGCACAGAAGGGATCCATGACCGCGGTCGTGGGGTCGGGGACGATCAACATATCCGAGGCGTTGATCGGCTGCCAGCCGCGGATCGACGAGCCGTCGAAGCCGCTGCCTTCCTCGAACAGCGCCTCACCGAACTCCGACATCGGAATCGTGAAGTGCTGCCATGAGCCGAGGAAGTCCATGAACTTCAGATCGACACAGACGGCCTTCTTGTCCTTGGCGAACTTGACAACCTCTTTCGGTGTCATGCGGATGAACCTCCCTCAGCTGGTGCCCTGTAATCACTCCCGCACGCGGGAGCGTCGATGAACTGCGTCGGGTGTACCGGCGACGAGCTCAGACGGCGTCCGGGCCGCGCTCGCCAGTGCGGATGCGGATCACTTCTTCGATCGGCAGGACGAAAATCTTGCCGTCGCCGATGCGACCCGTCTTCGCCGCCTTCTCGATGGCGGCGACGATCTCGGCCACCTTCTCGTCGGCGGCGATGATCTCGAGCTTGACCTTGGGCAGGAAGTCGACCACGTACTCGGCCCCTCGATACAATTCGGTGTGCCCCTTCTGGCGACCGAACCCCTTGATTTCACTGACAGTCAGGCCCTGCACGCCGATCGCGCTGAGGCTCTCCTTCACCTCGTCGAGCTTGAATGGCTTGATGATCGCTTCGACCTTCTTCATCGTCTCTCCTCGCCGCAGCGTCGCGGGTTGTATGCCAATGTTCCGGAACCTGCAAAGCGACGGCCCGGAACCTGTAAAGCGACGGCGGCGCGCCCGTGCTGCCTGCTCGCCGAACCTCTCACGTCTGGAACTCCCCTTACTTCGGACTGCGTTCAGATGCCCACCGGAGCGATCAGCAACTCCAATGCCGTGCAGTGGGGGGACGTGCTGCGCCGCAACGGCGGCTGATCCAGAGACCCATCTCTGCCCAAAAGAACGGCAATGCTCACGCGACAGGCAGGAAGGCCCTAGAAGCGGACCCTGGAGCGGCCGCGTCGCTCCTGGCGTTGGCCGTAGAAGGTCCCGAGCAGGAACCCGACCACGAAGCACACCCCGGCCAGCGCCAACGCCGGGCCAACATCGAACGTATCGGATGAGGTGACGACGGCCACGGTTGGGAGGGACGGGATCTGGGCCGGCACGGCGGCCATCGACGCAGGCGCGACGGCGACTGGGGTCGCAGTGGGGGTCGGGGCGACGACGGACTCGAGCGACGCCAATCGCTCGCGCAGACGCGCCAACTCGTCATCGATCGACGGCGGCGAGGCGCTCCCGACCGTGGCCCCCGCGCCGACGGTCGGAGCGAGGGCCACGGTCGCGCCCCGCGGCAGGTCGAGGAAGGCGGCATTCACCCAACCGTGTTCGCCGCTGGCGAGGGCGACCCGCACCCACTCGCCGGCCTGCTCGTCGACGACAACCTGGGCGCCGCGGTGGAGGACGGCGAACGCCGTCGTCTCCGCGCTCGGGCCGCGGCGCACGTTGATCGCCTCGACGCCACGCACGGTGCCGGTCACCGGCTGCGCCGACGCCAGCCAGACGCCCAGCACGAGGCTGGCGACGGCAAGGGCGCAGGCGAGGGTCGTACGGGGCATCTCGGAGGAAAGTGGTCGGGGTGACTGGACTTGAACCAGCGACCTCACGGTCCCGAACCGTGCGCTCTACCAGTCTGAGCTACACCCCGTCTCAAGCAGCCGATGCGGATCGGCTCGGCCCACAATCGAAGCGTCAGGGGCTACCACATCGATTCGGGCTTGCCAACTGGAGGCCGGTGTCAGGCGGCCACCCCGCTGCTGAGACGATGGATCTCCTCGATCGCGGCGCGGTAGCTCGGCATCGAGAAGATGCCGGTACCGATGACGAACACGTCGGCCCCCGCGGCCGCGACCTCGGCAACATTCGCGGCCTTGACGCCGCCGTCGACCTCGATGAGGAAGTCCAGCCCGCGCTCCAGGCGGGCGCGCCGCGCCGCCGCCAGCTTCGACAACGCCGAGGCGATGAATCCCTGGCCGCCGAACCCCGGATTGACGCTCATGATCAGCACCATCTCGACGTCGGGCAGGATGGCCTCGAGGGTATGAAATGGGGTCGCCGGGTTGAGCACCACCGACGGCTTGCAGCCGTGGCGCCGAATGTCCTGCAGCACTGCATGCAGGTTCGGACAGGTCTCCTGGTGCACCGAGATGTAGGTCGCCCCGGCCTTGGCGTAGTCGCTGATATAGCGCTCCGGATTGGTGATCATCAGGTGCACGTCGAGCGGCAGCGCCGTGCTGCGGCGGATCGCCTCCACCACCGGCGGACCGATAGTCAGGTTGGGGACGAAGTGACCGTCCATGACGTCGACGTGGATCCAGTCGGCGCCGGCCGCTTCGACGGCCTGAACTTCATCGGCGAGGCGACCGAAATCGGCGGCCAGGATGGATGCGGCGATGCGCGTCACGCGGGCAACCTTACCGCGGATGGCGATCGGAATGAAGCGCCGAAAGGACGCTGGGCTGGGGGGCCTCCAGGCAGGGCGGCGGCAGCCGCACCCGCCATCAGCAGCTGCGCACCAGCCGTACCGCGTAGAATCCGTCCAGGCCGTGCCGATGCGGATAGGTGCGCAGCGCCCCAGCCGCGTCCACCAGCGCGCGGGCGGGCGCGGGCAACAGCGGTCGCGGATCGTCGCGTGTGAACTCCGGATGCGCGGCGAGGAACGCCGCCACGACGTCGTCGTTCTCCAGCTGGGCGAGAGTACAGGTCGCGTAGACGAGGGCGCCGCCGGCGGCGACGTGCCCGGCGACGCTGGCGAGAATGCGCCCCTGCACCACCGCCCGCGCGACGAGATCCTTCGGCGTGCGCCGCCAGCGGATCTCCGGATGCTGGCGCAGCGTCCCGAGCCCGGAACAAGGGGCGTCGACGAGCACCGCATCGAAGCGTGCGCTGGCCGCCAGCGGCGGCGCCAGGGCGTCGGCCTGCGCGACGGCGACGCCGAGGCCGAGGCGCGCCGCCTCGCTGCGCAGCCGCGCCAGACCAGCGCGGTGCGGATCGAGCCCCAGCACCCGCGCGCCGGCGGCCGCCGCGGCCAGCGCTTTGCCCCCGGGCGACGCGCACGCGTCGAGCAGGCGCCCCCCGGCGGCAACGCCGAGCAAGGCGCCGACCAGCTGTGACGCCTCACCTTGCGGCGCGAACCAGCCCTCCTCATGGCCGGGCAGCGCCGCCGGATCGACGGTCGTGTCGAGTACCACGCCGTCGGCGGCGAACGTCGTCGCGTGCGCCGCGATCCCCGCGTCGGCCAACGCCGCCAGCGCTCGCTGGCGCGTTACGCGGGGGCGATTGACGCGCAGCACCGTCGGCGCCGGCGCGTTGTCCGCCGCCAGCAACGCTTCCGTCTCAGCGGCGCCGATCTCGGCCCGCCAGCGCTCGACCAACCACGCCGGATGCGAGTGGGCCAGCGCCAGGTATGCGGGCGCCTCGGGCGGCGGCAGGAAGAGCGGTCGTCCCTCGCGCAGGAAGCGGCGCAGCAGCGCATTGACGAGCCCGCTCGGCGCGCCGCCGTTGACGGTCTTGGCGAGCGCCACCGTGGTGTCGACGGCGGCGAAGTCGGGGACGCGATCGAGCTTGACGAGCTGGAAGAGGGCCAGGCGGAGCAGCGTGCGCAGCGGCGGGTCGAGACGCGCCGCCGGCCGGCCGAGGCCGGCGAGGACGTGGTCGAGGAGCCCCTGCCAGGCGAGGGTCCCGTAGACGAGTTGCGTCGCCAGGGCGCGGTCGCGCACGGCGAGGCCGGCGCCGCGCAGCGTCGTGCCCAGGGCAGCGTCGGCAAAGGCCCCGGCCTCGACCGCGGCGAGGACGCGCCAGGCGAGGGCGCGCGGATCAGACGGGGGGGTTTGGCGCGCCAAGGCGATCTCCGACTCGCAGGCTGCCGCGCGCGAAGTCCGCCGCGGCGAGCGACTTGCGGCCGGCGAGTTGCAGCTCGTCGACCGCCAGAACGCCGGCGCCGGTGGCAATGCGGATGCCGTCATCACAACCGACCACGGTTCCGGGCGGCGCCGACGCGGCGCCGGGCAGCACCCGGGCGCGATACAGCTTGAGCAGGGTCCGGTGCAGCGTCGTGTAGGCCGACGGCCACGGATTGAAGCCGCGCACCTGGCGTTCGATCACCGCCGCCGGGGCGCACCAGTCGATGGCGCCCTGCTCCTTGCGAATCAGCGGCGCCAGCGTCGCGGCGGCATGATCCTGCGCGACGGGTACCAGCGTTCCGGCGAGGATCGGCGCGAGTGCGTCCCGCAGCGCCGCGGCGCCGATCTCGGCCAGACGCGCCTGCAGGGTGCCGGTAGTCTCGTCGGCGCCGATCGGCGTGGCGCGCTGCAGGAGGATGTCGCCCTCGTCCATGCGCTCGTTCATGCGCATGATCGTCACGCCAGTTTCCGCCTCGCCATTCAGGATGGCCCACTGAATCGGCGCCGCGCCGCGGTACTTCGGCAGCAGCGAGGCGTGCACATTGACGCAGCCGAGGCGCGGCGTCGCCAGGATGTCGGCAGGCAGGATTCGACCGTACGCGGCGACGACGGCCAGGTCCGGTGCCCAGGCGCGCAACTGGTCGGGAAAGTCGCCACTCTTCAGCTTCAGCGGCTGAGCCACCGGCAGCCCAGCGCGCAGGGCGAGCTGCTTGACCGGCGGGGCGTGCAGCTTCTGGCCGCGCCCGGCGGGGCGATCGGGCTGGCAGACGACGCCGACGACCGCGTCGGGCCCGTCGAGCAGCGCCTGCAGGCTCGGCGTCGCGAAGTCCGGCGTGCCGAAGAAGACGACGCGGGCGCGCGCCGGCGGCTCAGCGTTCGTCGTCGTCCTCGTCGTCGCGCTCGGGGCGATAGGTGTCGAGGTCGACGCCGTCGCGCAGCAGCTTCTTGATCTTGCGCTTGTACGAGTCGCGCTTCAGGGCGCTGATGCGGTCGATGAACAGCTTGCCGTCGAGGTGGTCGAGCTCGTGCTGCAGCGCCACCGCGAGCAGGCCCTCGGCCTCGATCTCGACTTCCTGCTGATCGAGGGTCCAGGCCTTGAGCAGGATGTGCGCGCTGCGCTTCACCTCGGCGGTGTAATCGACCACCGACAGGCACCCCTCCTCCCAGAGGATGGTGCCCGCGCGCTCGGCGATGACCGGATTGATCAGCTTGAGCAGCGCCTTGCCGGGGTTCTCGGTGTCGACGTCGACGACGATCATGCGCTCGCCGACGCCCACCTGCGGCGCCGCCAGGCCGACGCCGGGCGCGGCGTACATGGTCTCGACCATGTCGCGCAGGACTTCGTCGGCCTGCCCGTCGATACGGCTCACATCCATTGCGGTCTGCTTGAGCACCGGCTCCGGGAACTTGAGGATGCGGCGAACGGCCATGATCGCAACCGGTGTACATCAATCCCCGCCCGGATGCAGCGCCCCGGAGCGGCCCGCGTGGCTCACCGGCGATCGGGAAACAGGCCCCCGGCAGCCAGCGAACGGCGCGAGCCGCGGTAGAGCAGCGCCTTGGCGACCCGCCCGATCGCGGCGGCAGCGGCGGTGGGCGGCCGGGCCACTCGCACTCACTCGTCTCTCTAGCGCTTCGCGTTCAGCACCAAGAGAACTCCGCCGCCGCTCATCGTTGCTTCGTGAAACTCGATCGGATCGGAGCGCGGGCCGTCGACGGCCAGGAATGCCGAGAGCGGCCCCTCGCCAGTCAGTGTCGCCTCGATCCCGTCGACCGCCGCCGGGATTCGAATGATCAGTGGGCCCTCTGGTCGCTGGACTCTGCCTTCAATTGTCCCACCGGCCCCACCCGTAATCCGGTGATGGGAACTGTGCAGGTCAACTCGTCGCACGTCGAACACGAAGTAGTGATTAGGAGGCCGCGGAACTCAAGACTCGACGAATATGCTGCCTCGCAGCGCCTCGCCGACCCTCTCGTCGGTGCCGTCTCGAGCGATCATGCTCCCTGCGGAAAGATCGAATCGATATTCCCGGACAGAGTCGGACTAGAGCGTCCTGTCCGAGTCGCCACAACCCACATGCAGCGTGAGGAAAGATGAGTATGACACAGCACTCAGTCGTCTGAACAATCTGATCATGAAATTCTCCCCGCCTGATCAAGAGCTGTATCCGGGAACATCTGCAACATCTCCCTCACAGCATGTGCTGCGGGTCGACGTCGACGATGAAACGGATTGCGTTGGGCCGTATTGATGACCACGACGTGCTTGTTGCAGTACGGGTCAGATGATATGGGCACCCGTATGAAGACGACGGTCGAGATCGGAGATGCCCTGGCGGCCGAGGTTAGGGCGCTGGCAGCGCGCGAGGGGACGACGCTGCGGGCGCTCATCGAGGCCGGCCTGCGAGCGGTGCTGCGCGAACGGCGGACGCGGGCGCGCTTCCGTCTGCGCGACGCGAGCGTGGACGGTCGTGGGTTGCAGCCCGAGTTCCGCGGCGCGGATTGGGAGCGGATTCGCGAGGCCGCGTACGACGATCGCGAGCCGTGATCGCGGTCGACACCAACATCCTCGTCTACGCCCATCGCCGGGATTCGGAGTGGCATGATCGCGCCGCCGGGTGCGTGCGTTCGCTGGCCGAGGGGCAGGCGCCGTGGGCGATTCCGTGGCCCTGCCTGTACGAATTCTTCGCCATCGTCACGCACCCGCGCATCTACGCGCCGCCGACCTCGACCGCCGACGCGCTCGCCCAGGTGGAGGCCTGGATCGCCGCCCCGGGCCTGCTGCTCCTCGGCGAGAGCCCCGCCCATTGGTCGTCGTTGCGTCCGCTCCTCGCCGCCGGGCGGATTGCCGGACCCAAGGTCCACGACGCGCGCATCGCCGCGCTCTGCCTGGCACACGCGGTCGGTGCCCTGTGGACGGCGGATCGCGACTTTTCGCGCTTTCCCACCTTGCAGGCGGTGAACCCGCTCAACGACGCGGGAACGTAGTCCTGGCTCCGCCGCCCCGTATCCGATGCGGTGCGGCGGAGCCGCGCCCTCCGCAATCCCCAACCCGATCCAGCGACCCCGCGGCGCGGAGGGGCCGCCACCTGCGAGAACGGGCGGCTCGCCCGCTCCGCATGGTCGGCACCGCGCAGCGGCGCCTTCATTTCAGATGCGGGCGCGCCGACAGCGCTCCCAGACGGCTACCTCACTGCGCCTCACAGCATGTGCTGCGGGTCGACGTCGACGATGACCCGGATGGCCTTCGTGCGCGCCGTCGCGCGCAGCTCCGGCAGCGCCTCGCCGACCACCTGGCGCACCAGCGCGCCGCTCGCCCCGCGCACCAGGATCTGGTGGCGCCAGCGTTGCCGCAGGCGCTCGAGCGGCGCTGGCGCCGGGCCGAGGACGCCGAGACGGCCGGCGGCGCGCTCGCGCAGGGCGCGGGCGGCGTCACGCGCCACGGCTTCGACGGCCGGGCCGTCCTCGCCCTCGAAGCGCAGCAGTACCAGGCGCGAGAACGGCGGGTAGCCCAGCTCGCGGCGCGCCGTCAGCTCGGCCTCGGCGAAGGTGGCGTAGTCGTGCGTCATGGCGGCGCGCAGGCTGTAGTGATCGGGTTGGAGCGTCTGCACCACCACCCGGCCCGGCTTGTCGCCGCGGCCGGCGCGGCCGGCCACCTGGGCCAGTAACTGGAAGGTCCGCTCGCCGGCGCGGAAGTCGGGGAAGTTGAGCCCGGCGTCGGCATGCACGACGCCGACCAGGGTCACCCCCGGCACGTCGTGTCCCTTGGTGATCATCTGCGTGCCGATCAGCACGTCGAAGCGGCCCGAACGCCAGTCGGTCAGCAGCGTCTGCTGGCTGCCCTTGCGGCGCGTCGTGTCGCGATCCATGCGCGCCACGCGGGCGCCGGGAAAGCGCTCGCGTAGCAGCGCCTCCAGTTGCTCGGTGCCGACGCCCCAGGCGACCAGCGCTGGCTCGCGGCACTCGCCGCATACCGTCGGCGGCGCGATAGTGTGATCGCAGTAGTGGCACCGCAGCGCCCGCCAGCGGCGGTGGAAGGTGAGCGAGACGCTGCAGTTCGGGCACATCAGCGGCTCGCCGCAGGCGCGGCACTGCAGGGAGTTGGAGAAGCCGCGGCGGTTGAGGAACAGCAGGCTCTGGCCGCCGCCGGCGAGGTTGGCCTCGAGCGCCGCGGCGAGGTCCGGCGTCAGCACCGGCAACGCGGCGCCGTGCGTGCGCAGGTCGACCAGGCGCACCGGCGGCAACGGCCGCGAGGCGACGCGCTCGGGCAGCGCCAGCAAGCGATAGCGGCCGCCGCGCGCGTTCCACAGGCTCTCCATCGCCGGCGTTGCCGAGCCGAGGATGAGCGCGCAGCCGGCGAGCTTGGCGCGCATCACCGCCACGTCGCGGCCGTGGTAGTGGACGCCGTCGCCCTGCTTGTACGAGCTGTCGTGCTCCTCGTCGACGATGATCAAGCCGAGGCCGCGCAGCGGCGCGAAGACCGCCGAGCGCGCGCCGATGACGATGCGCGCCGCGCCGCGCGCGATGCGCCGCCATTCGTCCCAGCGCTCGCCGACGCCGAGCTGGCTGTGCAGCACGGCGACCGCGTCGCCGAAGCGCGCCCGCACGCGCTCGACGACCTGATGCGTGAGCGAGATCTCCGGCACCAGGATCAGGGCCGTCGCCGCCGCCGGCAGGGCGGCGATGGCGCGCAGATAGACCTCGGTCTTGCCGCTGCCGGTGACGCCGTGCAGCAGCCACGGGGCGAAGCCGCCGCCGTGCGCGGCGGCGATGGCATCGACGGCCGCCTGCTGCGCCGGCGTCAACGCGACCTGCACGTCACGCGCCGTCACCGCCGGCAGCACCGGCCGGTACTGCTCCTCCTCGCGCATGCGCACCAATCCGGCTTCGCTCAGCGCGCGCAGCTTGGCGGCGGCGGACGGGAACGAATGGCGCAGCTCATGATCGGGGGCGCGCCGCAGCGGGTGGTCGCGCAGATACGCGTACAGCACCCGCAAGGCCGGACGCCGGGCGAGGCGCGCCTCGCTGTCGCGGCCCGGCACGGCCTCGTAGAAGCGCTGCAGTCGCGTCGGGGCGGTCTCGCGCTCGAGGCGCTCGCGCATCTGCACGATGCCACGCGCCGCGAGGGCGGCGAGCGCGCGCCGGCCGCGCGCCCCGAGGCGCTCGACCACCACGGCGAGCGGCATCTCGCCGTCGGCGAGCAGCGCCACCACCGCCGCTTCGGCCGGCGGCAAGTCGGGCGGCATGTCGGGCGAAATGTCGGGCGAAATGCCGCCGACGAGGGCGGCGGTGCGCGTCGTCTCGACGCGCAGCACGCCGGGCAGCACCGTGCCGAGCACCTCGCCGAGCGGGGCGAGATAGTAGTCGGCCATCCAGGCGGCGAGGCGCAGCAGGGACTCGTCGAGCACCGGCTCGTCGTCGAGCACGGCGACGAGATCGCGCAGGTCGTCGCGCGCTTCGCCGGCGCACAGCACGACGCCCATGGCGCGCCGCGCGCCGAGCGGCACCAGCACCCGCGTGCCGGGAGCGAGGGCGGACGGGGCGCGGTAGTCGAGCGGGGCCATGCGGCCGGGCGACGGCACGAGGGCGACGCGGACGACCGCGGCGTCGGGAAGCCCCTCATCCCGACCCGCGCCCGGCGGGAGAGGAGAGCTAGGCGCGCACGACACGCTGATAGATCTTCGGCAGCTCGCGCGGCAGGGCGGTGATGTCGTCGATCACCATGTACCGCGACTCATCGCACATCTGGCGCAGGTAGTCATGGCCGGCCTTGTCGACGGTGATACAGAAGGGCGTGACGCCGGCGGCCTCCGCCTCGCGCAACGCGGCGGCGGTGTCGCGGATGCCATAGGCGTTGCTGCGCCGGTCCTGTCCGTAGTCGTAGTCCTGCGGAAAGCCATCGCTGAGCAGGAAGAGGTGTTTGACGCGGGCGCTGACGCCGGCGAGCTTTTCGACGGCGTGGCGCAGCGCCGTCCCCATGCGCGTGCTGCGCTTCGGTTCGATACCGCCGAGGCGGCCCTTGACGGTGGTGCTGAGCGGCTCGGCGAATGACTTGACGCGATACACCTCGACCCGCTCGCGGCCGTGCCCGGAGAACCCATAGATCGCGTAGGCGTCGCCGATCTCCTCGAGCGCCTCGGCCATGATCACCAGCGTCTCCTTGGTGACGTCGATGATGCGGCGCGGTCGGCCGCCGCGGCGGGCGGCCGCATCGACCTCCTCGGGCGAGAAGGGCTCGTCGGTCGAGGCGCTCATGTCGACTAGGAACAGCGTCGCCACGTCGCGCTCCTCGCGCTTGCGCGCGACGTAGAGGCGACTCGACGGTGCCACCCCGGCGCGCCGGTCGACGCGCGCGGCTATGGCGGCGTTGAGATCGAAATCCTCGCCGTCCTCGAGCCCGCGCACGGTGCGGTACATCTCCGGCCGGATGCGCTGGAACTGGCGCCGCAGCTCGGGAATGAGGCGCGCGTAGTCGCCGAGCGCGCGCGTGAAGAACTCGCCCGAATCGCCCTCGATGCCGAGTTCGAAGAGTTTGCACCAACGGCTGCGATAATCGTCGATGTGGTAGTCCCACTCGTCGTAGGCGAAATAGGCGCCCTCGCCCTGGTCGTCGCGCAGCGGCCGGGCGGCGCGGCGCGGCGTCGCGTCGGGATCGCCCACCAGCTTGCGCAGCTCGTCGAGCTGCTCGCTCGGCACCTTGCCGAGCAGGTCGGTGATGAACAGGCCGATGCCCTCGACCTCCTCGCCGGTCGCCTGGCTGATCTTCAGGTTGGCGCCGCTCTCGAGCAGGCGCTTGAGCTCGTCGGGCGACAGCGGCTGGGCGCCGCCGAGGCCCTGGTCCTCGTCGGGAGAGAGTTGCAGCGGCATGCGCTCGTCCTCGCCGAGTGGCTCGGCGCCGGAGGCGACGGGCTCGCTGTGCGGCGCGTCGGCGCTCGGCGTCGGCGGTCCCTCGTCGTCGCCGTACATGTCGAGCAGCGCGTCGCCGGTGAGCTTGTCGAGCGCGAAGCCGTCGAGGTCGCGGTCGCTGGCCAGATACGCCGGCTCGGCGGCGGCGAGCGCGGTCGCGAGGGACTCCGCTACCCGCAGGGAGTCGGCGACGCTGGCGTCGGGCGCCGTCAGCGGTGCGACGCAGGCGGCGATCAGGCGCGCCCCCGGCTCGTCGAGCCAGCGCGGCACCGGACCGACCGGCGCGCCGTCGAGGAGCAGCGCGAAGACGGCATCGAGGCGGCCGCCGCGCGGCGGCGGCGGCAGCGCCGCCCAGCGCGCCAGCAAGCGCGCCGCGACCCAGCGCCCCTCGCCGACCAGCCCGCGGTACTCGGCGCAGAGGCGATGGTGGACGCGCAGGCCCTCGGCGAGCAGGAAGAGTTCTTCGAGCGCCTCCGGCCGCGCCGCATCAGTGAGATAGCGGAACAAGGCACCACCCGGCACGCCGTCGACAGCGGCCGAAGCGAGGAGGGGAACGACGTCATAGGTGCCGAACTCGCGTCGCCCGGCGAGCTGGGCGGCGACGAAGCGATAGAGGCGTTGATTGTCCTCGTGCGTCGGCAGCCAGTCGACGCGCAACGGCAACGCCACCTCGTTCTCGGCCGGGAACTCCTCCAGCGGCGGGCGCAGGCGCACCGTGTCGTAGGCGCGCAGGGTGGCCGGCGCGCCGCTCAGCATCTGGATGTACTTGCGCAGGAGCCCGTGCACCTCGTCGAGGCTGGCGGCGACCGAGGCGGCGCGCAGCACCTTGAGGCTAGTGCGCGACTCGAGCGCGAAGAAGGCCATGCCAGCGTCGGTATTGTCGTGCGCGAGAGCGAGCCCCGCGTCGAACCAGGCGCGCACCAGTGCCGGCGCCGCCTCCTCGTAGACGCGCGGCAGGACGCGCAGCGCGGCGATGACGGCGCTCGGGCAGGCGGCGGCGACGCGTTCGAGCTGCGCCAGGGCGTCGAGCACCTGGGCCGGCGGTATCTGCTGCACCAGCACGCCGGCGACCGGCGCGACCTCGGCGACGGCGCCGCCCAACCGCTTGCCGGTCGTCTGCAGGACGCGCAGCAGCGCCAGGCGCGCCGCCGGCTCGAGCCCGGTCAGGGCCTCCGGCAGCTGCCGGTAGAGCGCGTGCGCCTCGCGCGGCGCCGGCGCCGCGAGCCCGATGACGGTGCGCAGCAGCAGCGCCTGCTCCTCGCCGCTCCACCCCTTCAGGGCGCGCGGCAGGTTGGTGAAGAACTCGCGCTCCTTGATCGCCGGATAGAGCGCGGCGCCGGCGCCCGACCACAAGCGATAGACGGCGGGGTCGAGGATCGTCACCGCCTGCGGCGCGGCGGCGAAGAAGGCCTGGGCGAGGAACTCCCCCTGCCAGCCGTGCTGGCCGTAGAGGCCGCGGCCGATCTCCACCCAGGGGCGCAGGCGCGCCAGGCCGTCGGCAAGGCGCAGCACCGTAGCGGTGGTGCGAAAGAAAATCGCCGCGAGTTTCGGCGAGGTCTGCGCCAGCTCGCGGCCGAGTCCACACCAGGCGGTGGCGCCGTCGAGCCCGTCGCGCCCGAAGCCCGTCGGGGTGACGGCGAAGTAGGCCATCGCGCCGTCGCGACAGGGCGGATCGGCACAGGCGAGATCCTCGCCGAGTGCCAACCAGCGCGCGAACCCCTCGGCGCCGAAGCTGCTCCACGCCGCGGCGGCGCGGCGGTAGTAGCGCTGGGCCAGCACCGCCGAGGCGCCCGCGAGGCGGTCGCCGGCATCGAGCAGCTCGCCGAGCACCGCCGGGCCGAGCGCCTGGGCGGCGACGTGTGCCGCAGCGCCGTCGACCTCGTCGAGGAGATGCGGGCCCAGCCAGACGCTGCGCAGGCCGCTCGTCATCGCGCCCCCGCCAGCGGCGGACGGGCGGGCGCCGGGTGCTGCACCGCGATCAGCTCCCGAAGATCGAGCCGACCAGCTCGTCGATGGCGCGTTGGCTCTCGACGTCGTCGGTGAGCGACTTCGCGACCGACACCTGGCAGGCGCGGCGCGCCGGCACGCCGCGCTGGATGAGCTGGCCGGCGTAAACGAGCAGGCGCGTGCTGACGCCCTCCTCAAGACCACTCGCCTTCAGGTGACGCACCTTCTCGCCCAGCTTGGCGAGGTCCATCGCGAGGCCCAACGGCGTACCGCTCTCGTGCGCGATCACCTGCGCCTCCTTGTCGCGCGGTGGGTAGTCGAAGTCGATGGTGACGAAGCGCTGGCGGGTCGAGTGCTTCAGGTCCTTGAGCACGCTCTGGTAGCCGGGGTTGTACGAGATGACCAGCAGGAAGTCGGCGTGCGCCTCGATGATCTCGCCGCGCTTGTCGATCGGCAGGATGCGACGGTGGTCGGTGAGCGGGTGGATGAGCACCGTCGTGTCCTTACGCGCCTCGACGATCTCATCGAGGTAGCAAAAGGCGCCGCAGCGCACCGCTTGGGTGAGCGGACCGTCGACCCACACCGTGTCGTCACCCTTGATCAGGTAGCGGCCGACGAGGTCGCTGCCGGTCAGGTCCTCGTGACAGGCGACGGTGATCAGATTGCCGGCGATGCCATGCTCGGCGCGGCCGCGCAGGCGGTGCGCCATGTGCTCGACGAAGCGGGTCTTGCCGCAGCCGGTGGGGCCCTTGAGCAGAATGGGCAGGCGGCAGGCGTAGGCCGCCTCGAAGACGTCGACCTCGTCGCCGATCGGCAGGTAGTAGGGTTGCGGCTCGCTCATTCCGTGAACGTCTCCATGACTCGTCCGGAGGTGGCGTCGACCAGTTCGACGGTCAGCGGGGCGGTGGACTGGTGGCTGCGCTTGCCGGCGCGCACGCCGCTGCGCAAGCGGCTGACGAAGGTCTCGCGGACCGGCGCCGGCATGCCGTCCATGGGGAACTCGCGCAGCACGACGCGCACCGCGGCGGCGCTCGGCCAATCGATGCGATCGATGCGCGAGCCGGCGATCGGATGGCTGCGGAACACCGCTTCGACGTCGGTGCGCAGCGTCCGGGCCGGTGGTGCCGCCGCCGCCGGCGCGGCGCCGCCCTCGACATGCGCCAGAACGGCGTCGACGCGCTGGCGCGTCTCGTCATCCTTGGCGACCTCCCGCGCGCGCCGCAGCGCCGCCAACGCCAGGGCGTCCTCGCCCTTGGCGCGGTACGCGAGGGCGAGATTGAACTGGGCCTGAAAGTACGTCGGATCGGTACGCAGCACCGCCTGATAGGCGGCCAGCGCGGCATCGACCTGCTTGGTGGCAAGCAGCATCGTGGCGAGATCGGTCTGGATGCCGAGGTCGCCCGGCTCGACCGCCAGAAAGCGGCGGTAGTAGTCCAGGGCCTGCTCGGGCTGTTCGCGGTCGTAGGCGACGTTGCCCAGGGCGCGCAGCGCGTCGAGGTCGCGCGGCGCCTTCGTCAGCACGTGTTCGTAGCTCGCCGTGGCGTCGGCGAGATATGCCGCATCGACCTGCCCGGCGCGGTACTGGACGAAGCCGAGTTGCTTCCAGGCCTCCAGGTCGTCGGGGTTCGCCTTGGCCGTCTCGGCCATCTTCTTGATGACGTCGCGAACGTCCTGCGGCACCTCCAGCGGCGGGTGGTCGGCGGGCATGGCCCCGCCAGCGGCGGAGGGGGCCGTGGTGCGGGGCGGCGGCACGTTGGGCGGGTTCGCCCACCGCGACCCGAGGCCGACGGCGATGCCGCCGATGGCGACGACGACGCCAACGACTAGTATCGGGGCCCAGCGTTCGAGCCGTGGCCGCGGCCGCGGGCCGGGTCGAACCGCGGCGCCACCCACCGCCTGGCCGCAACCCGAACAGAAGCGCGCGTCTGGCGGCAACGCGGCTCCGCATTGGACACAAAAGCGATTACTCATGATGGTAACGGGGTACGGTACCAAGCCGACTGCGGGCTGCCAACCGCCCCCGGACGGCGTTGGCCCGGCGTGGAGATCCGTGTACAGTCGGCGGTCGTGGACGTGGAGGGAAGACAAACGATGACGCACCGCATACCGCCGCTCGGACTTGCCGTCCTCCTGGCGCTCGCCTTCAGTTCCTGTACCTGCAGTAGCTCGACGCCCGCCCCGCCGGCCGCACCGACGGCGCGCCCGAGCGGCTTCAACGCCGTCAAGCCGACGGTGCGGCAGGCGCCGGCGCCCGGCGAGGGCGTCGTCGCGCCGGAAGACGCCACGCCGCGCGAGGCGCCGACGCCGCCACCGACGCAGGTCGAGGCCAAACTCCCAGAGGACTTCCCCGAGGACGTCCCAGTCTTCGAGGGCGCCGAGGTGGCGGCCGTGCAGCAGCTGCCCAACAAGGCCAACAACGTCATCTTCACGGCCGATGCCGAGACGCCGAAGATCTTCAAGTTCTATAAGGAGGACATGCGCGGCAGTGGCTGGGCGGTGGCGCAGGAGTACGAGGGCACGGAGCAGTCCTTCCTGTCGTTCACCAAGGACAACGTCATCACCAACGTCAGTGTCACCAAGGATCCGAAGACCGGCAAGAAGGTCATCGCGGTCATGTATTACAAAGAGGAGCCGCTGCCGTTTCCAGAGTTCTGACCGCCGCACGCGGGTTGGGCGTCGGGCTGCTGTTGATCGCCTTGGTGGCTGCCCCGGCCGCCGCCACCACCGTAGTGCCGATGCGCACGCGCGAGTTGGTCGCCAGCTCGGTCGCCGCCGTGCGCGGTCAGGTGACCGGGATCGCCGCCGCCGCCGATCCGGTTTCCGGGGCGATAGCGACCTACGTCACCCTGCTGGTCGACGAGGTGCTCTTCGGCCCGCTGGCGCCCGGCGAGCTCATCATACGCGAGCAGGGCGGCGCGGTGGGCACCCGGGAGGAGTGGATCTTCGGCAGCCCCGAGTACCGGCGCGGCGAACGCGTGCTGGTCTTCCTGAGTCTCGCCGCCGACGGTTCCCTGCACACCACCGGCCTGGCCATGGGCAAGTACACATTGCGCGATGCCCCGGGCGGCGCGCGCGCGACGCGCGATCTGGCGACCGGCCTGTTGGTGCTCGAGGCGCCCGGTGCGCCAGCCAAGCGCGATCTGCCGCTGGCCGCGCTGCGCGCGCAGGTGCGTCGCGCCGCCGACACGGCCGCGCCGGCCGCGGTGCCGCTGCGCGCCCGACTCGACTTGGCCGCGTTGCGCCTGGAGGCCCGTCCGGCGTTCATTCTCCTCAATCCGCTGTCGCGCTGGTTCGAACCCGACGACGGCCTGCCGATCGGCTTCTTCACCGAGGCGGCTGGCGACGCCACGCTCGGTCCGATCATCTCACGCGGCGCCGTCATCGGCGGCCTCTCAGCCTGGACTACTCTGCCCAACTCGCCCCTCGAGCTGGTCGACGGCGGCGACACCGATGTGGCGCCGTTCGCCGGTTGCCCGGACGCAAACCGCGTGGTCTTCAACGATCCGTTCGGCGAGCTCGCCGATCCGCGCAACTGTCGCGGCGTGCTGGCCATCGGTGGCTTCTGCAACTCCGGTGAGACACGCACGGTCAGTGGCGAGACCTTCAAGCGCATCATCACCGGCAAGGTGACGTTCAACGACGGCTGGGGCGCCTGCCCGGTGTGGACCGCGTGCAACCTCTCCGAGATCGCCACCCATGAGCTCGGCCATGCGCTCGGTCTCGGCCACTCCGCCGATACGCAGGCGACCATGGCTGCGATGGCGCATTTCGACGGCCGCTGCGCGGCCCTGCAGCCGGATGACGAGGACGCGATCGGGTTCGTCTACCCGTATCCGCCCAGCCCATCGGCGACCCCGACGGTGACACCAATCGCCCCGCCGACGCTGACCCCGAGCCGCACCGGCACCGCGACGCGCACACCAACGCGAACCAGTTCGCCGACTCGCAGCGCCACGCCGACGCGCACGGGGACCGCCACGCGCACCGCCGTTCTCACGCGCACGGCGACGACGACCACGTCGCCAAGCGCTAGCGTTACGGCGACGACCAGCCTGACGCCGACTGCAATGCCGAGCGCGACGCACAGCCCGTCGCCGTTGCCGTCGGCGACCGCGACCGCCGCGCCAACGCCGCCGCCAACGCCTGGAACCTGGATCGTGGTCCTGGCGGAAGCGATCCGGCGCCTGCTCGGCGCCCTGCCCGCCGCTGGCTGATCCGCGCCGCCGGCTCTTGGAACGCAACCCGGCGGCGCCGTCGACGCTGGCTGGCCCCGCCCAGGTGAGGGCGCCCGCCGGACCTGACCTGCGCCGTGACCTGCGCTGTGCGGCAGCGACTGCGTGCGGCCCGAGGACGCGCGCGGCCGCCGTGGGGTGACGCCGCGGCTCGGGCGGCTGCAGCGCGTTTGCGGTAATTCCGTGACGCGGCTTGCCGCGTGCGGGGCGTGACGCCGCATGACGGGGGCACGCGACCGCGAGTGGCACATCGCTCGCTGTATCGCTTCGCGTGACCGGCCACGGACGAGCTACGCGGTGGATTCTGGTGCTGGCCGTGGCATTGCGCGTCGCGGCGGCGGCACCGGTTGCGGCCACCACGTTCGTGATGATGAACGAGACGGACCTCGCCCGGCGGTCGGTCGCCGCCGTGCATGCACAGGTCGTCGCCATCGACTCCGCGGTCGACCCGGACACCGGCGGCGTGCACACCTACGTTCAGCTCGATCCCTACGAAGTCGTGCTCGGCCACCTGCCGGCCGGGACCATCGTGCTGCGCGAGATCGGCGGCCAGGCAGGCGGCACCAGCGAATGGGTGTTCGGCAATCCAGAGTACCGCGTCGGTGAGGAGGTCCTCGCCTTCCTGGCGCGCGCGCCGGACGGCGCCCTGCACACCACCGCCATGGCGATGGGCAAGTTTGCCATCGCGCGCGACGCCGCAGGCCACATGACGGCGGTGCGCTCGCTCGGCGAAGGGGCCGCCGTCTGGACCCCCGCGACCGGGGGGTTGGGCGAAGCGCCAGGCCCGGAGGAGTACGACCTCGACAGCGTGCGCGCCGCCCTGCGCGGCGCAACCGTCAAGCCGACGCGCGGCGCGGTGGTGCGCCTGGTGCCGCAGGAGTTCAGCCGCGTCCGCCTGCGCGAAGCGCGCGAGTCCTTCACCTACCTCAGCACGCCGTCGCGCTGGTTCGAGCCCGACGACGCGCAGCCGATCAGCTTCGCCATCGACGCGAGCGGGGACGCGGGCCTCGGCGCGACCACCTCGCGTGCCGCGATGAACGATGCCTTCGGCGCCTGGACGAGCGTCAGCGGCTCGGAGCTGACCCTCACCGATGGCGGCAGCCTGGGCGTACCGATCGCGTTCGCCGGCTGCTCGGGGGGCAACCGCATCGTCTTCAACGATCCGTTCAACGAAATCGCCGACCCGAGCAACTGCGGCGGGGTGCTGGCAATCGGCGGTTTCTGCGCCTCGTCCGAAACCCGGGTGGTAAATGGAACCAGCTTCCGCCGCGTGCGGGTCGGTAAGATCACCTTCAACAACGGCTGGTCGAGCTGCGGTGGATGGAATCGCTGCAACGTCGCCGAGGTCGCGACCCACGAACTCGGCCACACCCTCGGCTTTGGTCATTCGGCCGACCTCAGCGCCACCATGGCCGGCACCGCGCATTTCGACGGGCGCTGCGCGGCGCTGCGCACCGACGACATCACCGCGGCCCGCTTCGTCTATCCGAGCGTCGTGACGCCGACCCCGACCCCCTCTGCGTTGCCAGCCCTGCCCACGGCGTCGGCCAGCGCCACGCCGACCCGCGCCAACACCGCGACGGTCACGTCAACGGTGGCGCCCAGCCGCACCGCGACGCCCGCGCCGACCGCCACGTTCACCCGCACACTCGCGCCGACGCAGACGCCGAGTCGGACCCGAACCGCGACCGTGACGCGCACCGTGCCGCCGACCGCGACGGCCACCGTGCCGCCAACGCCCACCCGCACCCCGGTCAGCTCCGTCACCGCGACGGCGACCGGTACACCGCGGTCGCGCTTCGGCGTGCGCGGCCGCGTCCAATACTATGCCGGCCAGCTCAGCGTGCCCGGCGCGACCGTGACCCTCTCCGGCGAGAATGCGAGCACCACCGTGACGGCGGCCGACGGAGCCTACGCGTTCGCCGACGTGCTCGAGGGCCCCTGGGAGCTGGCGGCGGCGAAGCGCAGCGACTTCGGCCCCGGGGTGTCGCCGCTCGACGCCGCCTTCATCCTTCAGCACGTCGCTCAGCTGCGGACACTGGATGCGACCCAGAAGCTCGCCTGCGATGTCACCGGCGACGGCACCGTAACCGCACTCGATGCCGCGCGCGTGCTGCAGTTCACGGTTGGTAGCCTGGAGCAATTGCCGGTCGCGGGCGTGTGCGACAGCGACTGGCTGTTCGTACCCGGCGCGGCGCAGGGCAGCGGTCAGCTCGCCCTCGCGCCGAGCGTCGGCGACGGCGCCTGTCACGGCGGCAAGATCATGCTCGAGCACCTCGACGAGGAGGCCAGCGCGCAGGACTTCCGCGCCGTCCTGATCGGTGACTGCACCGGCAACTGGCAGCCGCTCGACGGAGCCGCCGTGGCGCCGGCCGGCCAGCGCGCGCCACGCGTCCGGCTCGGCCTGGCGAGCGTCCACGACGGCGTGGCGCACGTGCCCGTGTACGTGCGCAGCGCCGCGCCCTTCCTCGCCGTCGACCTGCAGGTGGCCTACGATGCCGCGCACCTGACGCCGGGGCCCGCCAAGCTGCGCCGCGCTGACGACTCCACCATCGTCGGCATCCACGCCGCCAAGCCCGGTCTGCTGCGCATCGCCCTCGCCAGTGGCGCGCCACTCGAGCTGCGGCGCGGCATGCTGCTCCTGCTCGAGTTCGCCGTCGACGGCGAGATGCCCGCCGACGCTTTCCACCTCACTGGCGCCAGCATCGACGAGCGGCCGGCCATCCTCGCCGGCGTCCGCTGACGCCGGGGGCCTACATCCACGCGCCGCCGTCGACGCGCAGGATCTTGCCGGTGATGAATCCGGCGTCGTCGCTGGCCAGGAAGGCCGCGGCGCGGCCGATATCCTCTGGCTGCCCGGCCCGACCAAGGGGAATGCCGCTGAGGATCGCGTCGCCGTAGTGCTTGAGCAGCCGCGTGCCCATGTCGGTCTCGATCAGGCCCGGCGCGATGCAATTGACGCGCACGCCGGCCGGCGCGCACTCCTTGGCGAGCGACTTGGTCAACGCGTTCACCCCGGCCTTGGCGACGTAGTAGGGCGCCCCAAAGGGCGCGCAGGTGTCGGCACCGATCGACGACACGAGGATGATCGTGCCACGGCGCTGGTCGACGAGATGCTTCGCGGTTGCCTTGCAGGTGTAAAACGCGCCATGCAGGTCGACGGCCATGACCCGGTGCCAGTGGTCGATGTCCATGTCCCATACTGACTGCGCCCGCGACGCGACGCCGGAGTTCGCCACCACGATGTCGAGGCCCCCGAGCGCGCCGAGCGTCGTGGCGACCATGGCCTCGACCGCTGGCCACTCCGCCACGTCTGCCTGCACCAACACCGCCCGGCGCCCGAGTCCCTCGACCTCGGCGCGCGTCGCCTGCGCCGCCGCCTCATCGCGCCGGTAGTTGATGGCGACGTCCGCCCCCTCGCCTGCCAACGCCAGCGCGATGCCGCGCCCGATGCCGCGCGAGGCGCCGGTGATCAACGCGACCCTGCCGTCCAGTCTGCCCATGGCGGCGGACCCTACGCGATCACCAGAAAGGCGACAAGGCGACCCGCGCCGCCGCGGCGGCTACGACGCCGCGCGCGGGAAGTCCTCGATGCCCCCGACTCCGCGACTGGCGGCGTGACGCTGCATACGCCGGATGATGCGGTTGGCGTCATCGAGGATGGCGCGGCGCAACGCCGGCTTACTGGTGCGCGCGTACCAGTCGCGCAGCGCCTGTAGATCACGCCCCAATTGCGCCAGACTCGCCCGCTCGCGGGCGTTGCGCGGCGCGCCCGTTTCGGCGAGCACGCGCCAGCGCTCCAGTTGCGCGTCGATGGCGTTCAAGGACAGCTCGAGCGTTGCGGTGTCGCGCCCCGCTGGGCGAGCCGGACGAGGCGTGGCCGGACGCGGCGCTGGTGGCGTCGGATCAGCCCGTGGCGGGACCGGCATCGGCTTGAAACCGAACTTGCGCAGGACGCCGACGACGACGCCGCGGACGCGGACCTGATCGCCGCCGATGACCAACGGCAGCATCTCGGGGTTGGCCGGCTGCAGCCGCACCTGCCCACCGGGGGAGCGATACAACTTCTTCACCGTGACCTGGCCGTCGACCTCGGCGACGACGGTACGCCCATCGTCGGCGGTGTCGGCGGGCTCGACGATCAGATAGTCGCCATCGCGGATGCCGGCATCCACCATCGACTGACCGCGCACGCGCAGGGCGAAGACCTTGCGCCCCTGCCACAATGACTCCGGGACATCGAGGGTCTCCTCGACGGAGTACATCTCGAGCGGCTTGCCGGCCGCCACCTCGCCGAGCAGCGGGATGCCCACGGACGCTTCCGCGACCCAGGATTCATTGAGCGCATGCATTGCTTTCGCCTCCCCTTCGCCAGTAGGCGAACAGGGGGCGAAGGTCAAGCCTCCGTACAACGCCGCGGCGCGTTCAGCGGGGTTTCCGGGTGACGAGTTCGATCATCGTGCCCTGGGCTGCGTCCGGGTGCAGGTACTGGATGCGCATGCCGCCGCCCTCGCGGATCTCGTCGGCGAGGGGAACTCCGCGCGTGCGGAGTTCGGCGGCGGCGACGTCGACATCGTCGACGCGCAACCCGACGTGGTAGATGCCCGCGGCCTGGTGCGGCAGGAGGCGGGCCATCGTCTGACGCGGATCCCGCGCCTCGATGAGTTCCAGATCGGTGTCGCCGACGCGCAGGCAGCAGCGCCGGATCGGCGGCTCGGCGCGCGTCTCGATGGGCCCAGGCGTCAGGCCCAGGGTCTCGCTGTAGAACCGTACCGCCGCCTCGAGGTCGGCGACCAGGATGCCGAGGTGATCGATGCCGGTGACCTTCATCGGTCGCCCTCCTCCGCCCCTGCCAACCGACCGATCCAGACCAGCGTCAACCCGTTCAGCCCCAGCAGGGCGCCGGCGACGGCGCCGCCGACGAGCAGCCCCATCTTCGTACTAACGACGAAGAACTGAAGTTCCTGCACGGCCTCGCCAGGCCTGCTCTGGCGCGCCTGCTGGACACGCCGGAACTCGCCGACGCTCTGCAGCGCAACGCCGCCAAAGGCGACCAACACCGCGACGCCCATGCCGGCGAGCACCATCCCGAGTGGGCGAGCGCGCCGCGACACGGTCAGTCCAGGTCGCAGCGCAGCACGCGGATGCGTGCGCGTCGCTGCCGATCGTAGCCGACCCACTTTGCCGCCGGCACCGCGTCGGGAGACACGGAGACGAAACCGTGGCGAGCGAAGAACGCCTCGGCGCGCACGTCGAGCGTGCAGGCGAACACGTAGCGCAGGCCGAGAGCACGGGCTTCGTCAAGGGCGCGGGCGATCAGTCGGCCGCCGACGCCCTCTCCCTTGAAGCGCGTGATGGTGTAGAGGCCGACGATTTCACCGACGCGTTGGCGCGCGAAGACCTCGGTCTCGAGCGCGCAGACCCCGGCGAAGTGGTGCGCGCCGATCTCGGCGCCGAAACCGTTCAGGAGGATGCGCGCCGTCTCGGTGGGGGTGCGCGGCTTGAGGTAGCCCTCGCGCTGGCCGCGCGCGATCAGGCGCTCGACCTCCTCGAAGTCGTCCAGGCCGAGGCGCTCGATGCGGCAGTAGTCCTCCAGCGTGAACAGCGTGCCCGACCCCTCGTAGGTAAACAGTTCGCGCGCCAGTCCATCCAGGGTGCAGAGATTCACCGACCGCACGCCGGCGCGCAGCGCCCCGCGCACGGAGTCGAGGGTCGTGCGGCGCGCCGCCAGGCCCGCCCATTCGGCCTGGCCGGGTTGCAGCATTGTCGTCAGGAGGGCGTCGTCCATGAATGAAATCGGCGCGCCCTGCGGCGCGCGGATCCCTCCGTCGGGCTGCGCCAGCACCAGCTTGTGGACGCGTAGGCGACCAGCGAGTTGCTGGGCGAGATCGACGAGTCGCTCGGCGTGAACGACCCCGACCATCAACGGCCGCTTGCGCAGCGTCAACCAGGTCGCCGTGAGCGTCGCCTCGAGGTCCGGAGCGCCGCCCAGGTCGACGAACGACTCCGCGGCGCTGCGCCGTCCGGCGACGAGCGGGAAGCGACGCGCGGCGTCCGCCGCCACCACGCGCCCCTGCAGCCGACGGCGCACGTGCTGCAGCGCGCGCGGCGCGGCCCGGCCTGGCGCAAGGCCGAGCAGAACGATGACACGCGTCTCGTTGGCGATGAGTTCGCGCAGGACGCGGCCCAATGTCTCGAAGCCGCCATCCGCCTCGCAATCGCGCAGCGATGCCGCGATGCACAGGGTGTGCGAATGGAACTCGTCGAGATAGAATTCCTTCTCGCCGAAATCGTCAGGCGGCTCTACCGCCGGCTGCGGGCGCACGGGCACGCCGCGAACGGTAGCATAGCGCCTCGGAGCGGCAAACGCGTGCCGGCCCGCACGCCTTGCGGCCATCTCCACGCCCGTCTACAAACGCGCAACGGAGCAACTGGCGTGCGCAACGTGGTGATCGAGCAAACGACCGGCGCGCAAAGGCGCCGTGTCGTACTGATCGCGCTCGCCGCAGCGGTCGTCGTCGCACTCGCCGCGCGGCCCGGCGCCGCGGCGAGCGGGCGACTCGGCATGATCGCATCGGAGCACCCGCTGGCCTCCGCCGCCGGTCTGCGCATCCTGCAGCAGGGCGGCAACGCGGTCGACGCGGCTGTCGCCACCGCCCTCGCCGTGGGCGTGGTGAATCCGACATCGTGCGGCATCGGCGGCGGCGGTTTCATGCTGATCTACACGCAGGCGACGCGGCGGGTCGCTGCGCTCGACTACCGGGAGACGGCCCCGGCGGCCGCCACGCCGGCGATGTTCGCACGCGAGGGGCAGGTCGTACCCGGGCTGAGCGTGCGCGGCGGGCTGGCGGTGGCCACGCCGGGCGAGATCGCCGGCCTCTTCGCCGTGCTGGCCCGCCACGGCACGCGGCCGTTCGCCATCGTCGCGGCACCGGCGATCGCCTTGGCGCGCGATGGATTCCCCGTCGCGCCGCATCTGGCCGGCGCCATTGCGCGGCAGGCGGAGCTCATTCGCGCCCGTCCGGATCTGGCGCGCGTCCTGCTGCACATCGATGGCACGCCGTTGCGGGCCGGCGACCCCCTTCGCCAGCCCGATCTGGCGCGCACGCTTGAGCGCATCGCGACCGACGGGCCGGCTGCCTATTACGACGGGCCCATCGCGGCGCAGATCGCCGCCGCCGTGCAGGCAACCGGCGGCATCCTCTCGCGCCACGACCTGGCCGGATATCGTCCCGTCTGGCGCGCGCCGCTGCGCGGCGGTTTCGATGGCTATACGGTGTACGGCATGCCGCCGCCGAGCTCGGGCGGCGGCGTCATCATCACGGCGCTGAACGCACTGGGCGCGGACGATCTGCGCGCGCTCGGGCACAATTCACCGACGTATGCGCATCTGCTCGCCGAGGCGCTGCAGTTCGGCTTCGCGGACCGCGCCGCCGTGTACGGCGACCCGGCCTTCACGTCGGTGCCGCTCGGCCGCCTGCTCGCACCGGCGCGCGGTCGCGCCTTGCGCCAGCGCATCAGCGCTCCGACGACGTTCTCCCCGCGCTGGTACGGCGACGCCGTCGTCCCATCCGATAGCGGTACCTCGCATCTGTCGGTCGTCGATGCGGCCGGAAACGCCGTCGCCTGCACGACCAGCATCAACACCTCGTTCGGCTCGCTCGTCGTCGCCGGCAACACCGGCATCATCCTCAACAACACGATGGACGACTTCTCGCCGCAGCCGGGCGTCGCGAATGCCTTTGGCCTGGTCGGGTCACTCGCCAATGCCGTGGCGCCGGGCAAGCGCCCCCTGAGTAGCATGGCGCCGACCATCGTCACGCGAGCGGGCGCGGTCACGGCGGTGGCGGGCGGGTCAGGCGGCCCGTTCATCATCAGCGGCACCTTGCAGGTGCTGCTGAACGTGCTGGTGTTCGGCCTCGAGGCCGACGCCGCCATCGCGGCGCCGCGGCTGCATCATCAGTGGCTGCCGCAGGTGCTGCTGCTCGAGCCCGGTTTCGGCTCAGGCGAGCGGCGCGCGCTGGCGCGGCTGGGGCATCGCATTGGCGATGCGCCGCCGTTCGCGCCGGGCGTGCAACTGGTGCTGCGCGCCCCGGACGGCGCACTCACCGGTGCCGCCGATCCGCGCAAGGGCGGACAGGCCGCCGGGTGGTGATCCCGCCGTCGCGGTGGCGAACGACTCTCCGCTCGCCGCTGGTGAAGCTCGCGCTGAGCACGGCACTGCTCGCCCTCCTCTTCAGCCAGACCGATACCAGAGACCTTGGCGCCGCCGTCGCCGCCGCCGATCCGCGCTGGCTTGCGCTCGGGTTCGCCGCCAACGCCGCCAGCCAGGTGGTGAGCGCCTACCGTTGGTGGTTGTTGACCGTCGCCGTGGGCTTCGACGCACCGCTGCGGCGCGTGGCGTCATACTATTTCGGCGGCATGTACCTGAACCTGTTCGGACCCGGCACGGTGACCGGTGACGTCGGCCGCTCGCTCTTCCTTGCCGACGGACGGCGTCGCGGACTGGCGCTGACCACGGTGGTGGCGCATCGCGCCTTCGGCTTTGTCGCGCTCGTCTGGGTGTCGGCCGCGGCTCTCCTGCTGACCCGCGAGCTGCCGCTGCCGCCGCTGGCGCGCCTGTTGGCCGCGTTGGCCATCCCCGTCACGCTGGCGGCATGGCTGGTCGGCCCGCGCCTGGCAGCGCGGATGCTCCCCCCCACGAACAGGCTGAGACGTCTGGTCGAGCACGACCTGGCGCCCTACTGGCGGGATACGCGCCTGCTCTGCGCTTCGCTGACCCTGGCCATGCTCGTCCACGTGCTACAGATCGGCGGCCAGATGGCGGTCGGGCGCGCGCTCGGTCTGGCGCTACCGGGCGCGGTGTTCTGGGTGGTCGTGCCAATTCTCAACGCGCTCAGCACGCTGCCGTTCAGCCTCAGTGGCCTCGGCGTGCGGGAAGCCGGCTACTGGTACGCGCTGCCGCAGCTGGGCGTGGCACCGGGATCCGCCGTCGCGGTCGGCCTGCTGGCCAGCGCCATCGTTCTCGTCACCGGCCTCTGCGGGCTCCCGTTCTTCCTGCTGACGCGGCGCGGGCCGCGGCGCATCAAGCGTTGAAGGCGTTCTGCAGAATGATCGTGTCCTGCCGGCGGGCCCCGACGGACACCATGAAGATCGGCGTGCCGGTCAGCTCCTCGATCGCCGTCAGGTAGCGCCGGACGGTCTGCGGCAGATCGTCGAGCGAGCGGGCGCGCGACAGCGGCTCCTCCCAGCCGGGAAAATCCTCGTAGACCGGCCGCACGGCATTGAAGGCGGCGATGCTCGCCGGCACTTCTTCGACGCGCTTGCCGTCGAGTTCGTAGGCGACGCAGACGCGCACCGTCTTCATGCCGGTGAGGACGTCGAGCTTGGTCACGGCGAGCCCCGTGAGGCCGTTCAGGCGCACGGCATGGCGCGCGACGACCGCGTCGAACCAACCGCAGCGGCGGGGTCGGCCGGTGGTCGCGCCAAACTCCTCGCCGTCGCGCTGCAGCTTCTCACCCACCGCATCGAGGAGTTCAGTCGGGAAGGGACCGCTACCGACGCGCGTCGTGTACGCCTTGGTGATGCCCACCACGCACGAGATCCGGTTCGGCGCGATGCCGCCGCCCGTGCACGCCGCTGCCGCGGTGGTATTGGACGAGGTCACGTACGGGTACGTGCCGTGGTCGACGTCCAGCATCGTCCCCTGCGCCCCTTCGAACAACACCCGGCGCCCCGCCGCCAACGAGCGATCGAGGAACACACCGGCGTCGATGACGTGCGGCGCCAGGCGTTCGCGCAGGCGGGCGTACTGGTCCGAGATGCGGACGTAATCCAGGGCCTGTTCGCCGAGCATGGTGCGCAGGTAGGCGTTCTTCTCTTCGAGCACCCTGCGCAGCGCCTCGGCGAAGGTCGCCTCCTCGAGCAGATCGGCGAAGCGCAGACCGATGCGCGCCATCTTGTCCTCGTAGGTCGGCCCGATGCCGCGCCCGGTGGTGCCGATGCGCCCCTCGCCGCGCAACCGCTCGCGCGCCTGATCGATGGCGCGGTGATACGGCATGATGAGGTGGGCCCGGTCGCTGATCTTCAGCAGGCTCTCGTCCTCGAGGTAGCCACGCCCGCGGAGGGCGTCGATCTCCTCGAGCAGCGCCGCCGGGTCGACAACGACCCCGTTGCCGATGACGCAGATCTTGCCGTCGTGCAGGACGCCGGACGGCACCTGGTGCAGCACGGTCTTCTCGTCGCCGACGACCAACGTGTGCCCAGCGTTGTTGCCGCCCTGGTAGCGAACGACAATGTCGGCGTGTTCGGCGAGGATGTCGACGACCTTGCCCTTGCCCTCGTCACCCCACTGGACCCCGACCCCTACTACCGCTGGCATGTGGATTCCTTCGCGTGCATTCCGTCGGCCTCAGAGTTCGAGCAGATCGGCTGAGACGATGTTCGGGAGCTGCCGCAGCCGCGCCATGACCGAGGCCGGCACGCGCTCGTCGACGTGCACCAGCGACAGCGCCATGCCGCCCACCGCCTCGCGGCCGAGTTGCAGGCCGGCAATGTTGATCTTGCACTCGCCCAGCAGCATGCCGACGTTGCCGACCACCCCAGGGACGTCGCGATTGTGCAACATGACGATGAACCCCTCGGGCACCGCCTCGAGGTGGAAGCCGTTGATCTTCACCAGGCGGATGACGTCGCGACCGAACACCGCTCCCGCCGATTCACTGGTCTTCTGCGCCGTGCGAACGCGCACCGTCACCGAGTTCGTGAACCCCTTCGGCTGCGAGGTCTTCGACTCGATGAGCTTGATGCCACGGTCGCGCGCCAACTCGCGTGCATTGACGTAATTGACGACGCTCGTCTCAAGCAAGCGTCCGAGCAGACCCTTGAGGACCGCAACGGTGACCGGCTGGACGTCGAGTCCCGCGACGTCGCCGGCATACTCGACCGTCACCTCTTCCGGCGCCTCCGCCAGCAACTGCGCCTGCAAGCTGCCGAGCCGTTCGCCGAGCGCCAGGTACGGGCGCAGGACTTCGAGCTGCTCGGCGCTGATCGCCGGCATGTTGACCGCGCTGCGGGTGACGTTGTTGACGAGAAAATCGACGATCTGCTCGGCGATGGCGACCGACACCGCGACCTGTGCCTCGGCGGTCGCCGCGCCAAGGTGGGGCGTGCAGATCACCGAGTCGAGCTTCAGCAGGGGATGATCGGCGGCGACGGGCTCCTGCTCGAAAACGTCCAGCGCCGCGCCGGCCAGGCGTTTGTTCTGGAGTGCGTCCGCCAGCGCCATCTCGTCGACGATGCCGCCGCGCGCGCAGTTCACCAGCCGCGCTGTCGGCTTCATTTTCGCCAACGCCGCGGCGTCGATCAGATTGCGGGTCTCCGGCAGCAACGGCGTATGTATCGAGACGAAGTCGGCGCGCCGCAAGAGTGCATCGAGGCTGACCAGCTCGACGCCCAGCTCGCGCGCCTTCTGCTCGTTCATGAACGGATCGAAGGCGATCACCTTCATGCGCAACCCCTGCGCGCGCTCCGCGACCAGCCGGCCGATGTTTCCGATACCGACGACGCCCAGCGTCTTGTTGGTCAGCTCCGAGCCGGTGAACTTCGACTTCTCCCACTTGCCGGCCTTCATCGAGGCGGTTGCCTGTGGGATGGCCCGCGCCAGCGCCAGTAGCATGCTGATCGCATGCTCGGCGGTCGTAACGTTGTTGCCGCCGGGCGTGTTCATGACGGCGATGCCACGCGTCGTCGCGGCGCCGACGTCGATGTTGTCGACCCCGATGCCCGCCCGGCCGATGACGCGCAGCTTGCGCGCCGCGGCGATGACTTCGGCGGTCACCGTCGACGCGCTGCGAACGATCAGCGCGTCATAGTCACCGATCGCGGCCACCAATTCGGCCGGGGTCATGCCGACGCGCTCGTCGACGGCGAGCAGACCCGCCGCGGCGGCCTCGAGTAGAATCTCCATGCCCTCCGGGGCGAGTTTGTCGGCGATGAGAATACGTTCCATGGCGGCCCCCGTCACGCCGGCAGCGCAGACATCAGCACGGACTCCGCCGCTCCAACGCCACGCCCGAGTTCGACCGGGTGCCCGAAGTGCTTCAACGCCATTTCCAGCGCCGCCAACGCGCTCACGGTATCGAAGGCGCCGACGTAGCCCAGGTGGGAGATGCGGATTATCTTCCCCTTCAGGTGGTCCTGCCCACCGGCAAACACGACGCGCATCTTGTCGCGCAAATAGGCGAATAGCTTGCTGCCGTCGATGCCGTCGGGCACGTACACGCCGGTGACCGCCGGGCTCGGATTGTCTGGCGCCACTAGGCGCAGGCCGAGGGCCTCAGCGCCGGCGCGCGTCGCCTGCGCCAGGCGGGCATGGCGCGCGAAGACGCTCGGAAATCCCTCTTCCTGCATCATCGCCAGCGCCTCGCGGAGGCCGATGACCAGGGAGATCGCCGGCGTCCACGCCGTCGTATTCTTGGCCTGATTGGTGCGCTCGCGCGGCAGGTCGAAGTAGAAACGCGGCTGACAGGTCTTGGCGACCCGATCCCAGGCGCGCTCGCTGAGCGCTAACACGGCGAGGCCAGGCGGCAGCATGAGGGCTTTCTGCGAGCCGGTGATGAGTACGTCGACGCCCCAGCGGTCCATCGGAATGTCGTACACGCCGACCGCCGTGATGCCGTCGACGACCAGCAGGACCTGATGGCGACCCGTCAAGGCCGCCAGCTGCTCGATCGGGTGCACGGCGGTCGTCGAGGTCTCACTGCCCTGCACCAGCACACCCTTGACGTTCGGATGCGCGGCCAGCGCCGACTCGACCTGGTCGACTCGCACCGCGCGCCCCCACTCGACCCGGATCTCGATCGGCTTCAGTCCGAACGTCGCGGCCAACTTGCCCCACCGTTCGCCGAACTTGCCGCCGTTGACGACGATCACCTCATCGCCAGGGGAGAAGCAGTTGTTGACCGCCGCTTCCATGGCGCCGGTCCCCGATGAGGCGAGCATCAGGACATCCTGCTCGGTCTGGAACAGCGCCTTCAGCTGGTCTCGCACCTCAGCAAAGAGGGCGCTGAACTGCGGAGTACGGTGATGGAACATAGGCTGCGCCATGGCGAGGCGCACCCGCGCGGGCACCGGCGTCGGTCCAGGGGCGAGCAACAGTTGCTTGATCACGAGAGCCTCACGAAGTCAGGTCCGGGCGGAGCCCGCACCCCTCCTAGTCAGAGGCCCAGGCGGTCGGCCTACTGCCGGTCAGCACTCCACCGTGGTCGATTCCACGCTGCGCCAGTAGTGCAAGAGCGGTAATGTGAACAGCGTGGAGCTACCGGATCGGGCTGGGAGAGTCAACGCGGCCCGGCGGCGCCGCCCGGTCAGCGTTTCATCCCGTTGGCGACCAAGCTCATGAACTCCTGCCGCGTCTCCTGGTGCGAACGGAAGACGCCCAGCATGGTGCTCGTGACGACCACGGAGTTCTGCTTCTCGACACCGCGCATACGCATGCAGAGGTGCTCTGCCTGCAGCACGACGCCGACGCCCTGCGGGTCAAGTTCCTCCATCAGGGTGTTGGCCACCTGCGCCGTCATCCGCTCCTGCACCTGGAGCCGGCGGGCGTACACCTCTACCAGGCGCGCGAGTTTGCTGATTCCGACGATCTTCCCTTTCGGGATGTAGGCGATGTGCGCCTTTCCAAAGAAGGGCAGCATATGGTGCTCGCACATCGAGAAGTAGTCGAGATCCTTGAGGACGATCATCTCCTGGTACTCCTCGGTGAAGAGGGCGCCATTGATGACCGATTTGGGATCCTCGTCATACCCCTTGGTGAGGAAACGCAGCGCACGCGCGACGCGATCGGGGGTTTTGAGGAGCCCCTCGCGCTCGGGCTCCTCGCCGATCTCGTTCAGGATGCCGCGCACGTGCGCGGCAAGAGCGTCCGTCGTCATGCCGGGATTCTACGCGCCGTAAGCCGCCGACGCATTCCCCGTCAACGGGTGCGCCGCTCGACCGCCTTTACCTTCTGGTACTTGCGGTAATCGTAACCGGTGGCCATGGCCATCAGCATGGCCTCCATGCCGCCGTCTTTCTCGCGCCGCAGAATCAGCAGTCGCTCGTAGAAGTCCTGGAAGTCCTTGTTGATACGCTTCCGCTCGTCGACCGAGTTGAGGAAGAAATCGCGCAGGCGCGTCACCGTGAAGCGAAAAGCCGAGAAGCGCAACTCGTTCGGGAAGGCGTCCCACTCCGCCAGCGACAAGGTGCGCAACGTCTCGTATCCGGCGATGAGCGACTCGAACTTCTTCAGCGCATAGCGGCCGTTCTCGAAGCACAGCGCGTTCACCGACGTCGCCAGGTCGAAGATGAACTTGCCCCGACCCGCGGCCTCGAAATCGAGGACCGCGACCACCTTCTCGCCCTTGATCATGAGATTGTCAGGGAACACGTCGCCGTGGATGATCCCCTTCGGCAACTTGCTCTCCAAATAGTTCTGCAGATACTCGATCTCTTCGTCGAGCGTGCGGACGATCTTCTTCAGATAGCTCGGGAGCCGGCCGCGCACCGCAGCGTACACCTCGGCGACCCGTTCGAAGTTGAACCGCGAGTCGACGCCCTTCTTGTATGCCTTGGTGATCAGATGCAGTTCGGCCAAGACGCGGCCGATGTTCTCGAGCTGCCCAGCCGTCAGATCCTCGGGATCAACCGCATGCCCGTCAACGTGACGGTACACCGACAACTGCTTCCCATCCCATTCACGACAGTGCCGTCCGCGGCGGTCGCTGAGCGGGCCCGGGCAGGGGAAGCCGTGCTTCCGCAGAAAGAGCAGCAGGTCGAGTTCGCGCTTGACCTCGATCTCGCTCTTCACTTCGTCGATCTTGACGATGAATCTCCCACGGCCGGTCTCGAGCAGGTAGTGGGTGTTGACCGAACCTTCGCGCACGACGCGGACGCTCAGGACCTTCGGCAGCCCATAGTCGGCTGCGAGTGCGTTGGCGTCTTTCTTGGTCACTTGGGTGTTTGCGGCCATGCCGTGCAAAACCTTGCGCGGGCCCCGGAACGACCCCGACCGCCTAAAAATCAATTTTAGAACGCGATAATGCTCGGATACATCAATCGTGCCAAAGGTGTCAATGAGAATCTACCGTTGCCGTCGAAATAGGAGGCAATTGCCTATTGTTTAGGCAATAAACCTCCCTGCCCCTGGAAACCAGCACAAGGTCATATAGTTACGGCGAAGAATCGCAGTTAACCTGAGCGACGGGCAGCGCATAATGCGACTCTGTACGGACCAGATGCGGCGCGGCGGCCGAAGGCTGGGGTCCGTGCGTGTTCTGGCTCAGCGAGGCTCTCGATGGCCACCCACGTGTGCGCCGTCAGCGGATGGAGAGCGCCTTGTGAGCCTGCGGCAGCACGCGCACATCGTCGATATGACGTCGCGCCGCGGCGAAGAGGCGATTCAACATGACGGCGTCCGTATCGAGTTTGCCGGCGGCGCTACTGATCGGTTGCAGAAAGACCGGAGTCGCCGGCGCCGTGTCGTGTACGAGCGCGGCTGCGCGGGCGACTTCGGCGACGTCGGTGCCGGCGTCGACGAGGACTTTCACATAGGCTTTGCCGTTGGCGACGGCCAGAAACCGCTCGTGCTGATCCCAGAATGCGCGCTCCCCGCTGTTCGACGGTAGCTTGATGTCCATGCTCACGACATCGACCAACGGCAGCACCTCACGCAGCGCCTCGGGCAGCATGCCATTGGTCTCCAGCAATCGCGGACGGGGAAGTCGCTCATCGGCAAGGAAGTCGATGAGGAAGTTGGGCTGCAGAAGTGGCTCGCCGCCGGTGATCGCGATGCCGTCCACCGGTGCCGAGAGGGTGAGCAGGGTCAGGACATCGGACAGGGCGGTGGCGGCACTGACGGGATTCGCCGCCTCGCGGTGCGAGCCGTCGGCACTATGGATCCGGTAGCTCGCCACCCGCTCAAGGCTGTCCGGCGTGTCACAGTACCGACAACGCAGATTGCAGCCCGCCAGGCGCACGAAGAGATGACGGCGGCCCGCATGCACGCCCTCGCCCTGGAACGATACGAAGATCTCGGAAAGGTAGCCGCGCGCCACGGTCAGAGGCGTACCATGGCCCCCTCAGGGCACGGAACCCACCCCGACGGCGATCTTGAGATCCATGACGTTGGTCCCGGTCGGCCCGGTACGCAAAAGATCGCCGAGCTGATCAAAGAAGGGATAGGAGTCATTAGCGGCCAGCGCACGGTCGACGGCGAGGTCGCAGGCCTCGCCGCGCGCCAGGGTCGAGCCGTCGACGAAGGCGCCGGCGGCGTCGGTCGGCCCGTCGATGCCGTCGGTGCCAGCACTGAGTACCGACATGCCGGTACCGGCGAGCGCCCTCGCCATGGCCAGCGCGAACTCCTGATTGCGCCCGCCTCGCCCCGATCCGCGCACGGCCACGGTCGTCTCGCCGCCCGCAATGGCACACCAACGCGCGCCGGCACACCGCCCGCGGATTTCCCTGACCCAGCACGCCGCCGCGACGGACGTGTCCCCGGTCAGCGGCGCCGCACGGACGACCGTGGAGTAGCCGAGTTGGCGTGCGGCCGCCGCAGCGGCGTCGAGGGCGCGGCGATTGGTGCCGACGACCGTCTCAGTCGCGCAGGCGGCGAGTGGGCTGGTCGGCTTGAGCGTCTCCTCGACTTCGCCGCGGACGCCGCGTTCGAGCAGGGTTCGCACGGCCGGAGCCACCTGTTCCAGGAGTCCGTGACGAGCCAGCACGGCCGCGGCATCGGCGTAGGTCGTAGGGTCCGCGACGGTCGGGCCCGAGCCGATGACGCTCGGCTCGTCACCGACGACGTCGGACAGAAGCAGCGTATGGACCGTGCGGCCGCCGCAGTGGCGCAACAACCCGCCGCCCTTGATCAACGACAGGTGCTTGCGGACGGTGTTCACCGCCGCGATCGGCGCCCCACAGGCAAGCAGGCGCCGGGTGACATCCATTTTCTCCCCCAGCGTCACGGGCGGTCGCGGCTGAACCAGGAGGCTTGAGGCGCCGCCGCTGATCAGCACCAGCAACGGCTGGCGCCGCCGAGCCCGCGCGAGCGCCCGCAGGAGCCCAAGGGTCGCGTCCGCGCTGCGCTGATCGGGCAGCGGATGAGAACCGGCGAAAATCTCGATCCCGGCAAGCGAGGGCACGGAGCCGTGCGGAATCACAATCGCCCCCCGCAGCAGCGCCGGAGCTACGGCATCCAGAGCGCCCGCCGCCATGCGCGCGGCCGCCTTGCCGGCCCCGAGGAGGAACGGAGGATCCGTCAGGCCGTTCTCCTGCAGCCAATGACGAACCAAAACGGTCGGATCGACGGCCGCAAGTGCCGCCGCAAAGATGCGGCGCAGGTCCGCCCGGGCCGCGTCCCGGACCTCCGCCCCTGCGCGGATCAGGAGTTTTCTTCGTCGACGTCAGCCGATGCCAAACGCCGGTAGGCTCGCTCGTCGTCGAAGCGGCGTTGCTGCTTGGCCTCTTTTTCGCGCTCCGTCTGACAGCTCACACACAGGCGGCTGAATGGCATCGCCTCGAGACGGCCGGGCGCGATTTCCGACTCGCAGCTGTCGCACATCCCATACGTGCCATCGTCGATCCGCTCCAGCGCTTCCTCGATGGCCTGCAGCTTCTCGCGCTCACGGTCGGAGAGGATGAAATTGATCTCTCGATCGCGTTCTTCGCTGGCGAGGTCGTAGGTGTCCATGCCGTCATCTTTGGCGCCTTCACGACCGTGCTTCAGATCCTCACTGATGTCGCGCAGGATCGTGCGCTTCATCTCGACGAGCAGTTCCTTGGCGTTCTTGAGCGTAGTTTTGCGCATGGTCCTCACATCCCGTGTTTGAGGGCGCCGGAGATTAGACATGGCGCGCGGAACTGTCAATGGCGAATGCTGGCGACAGCCGTGCAAGAAAAGCATTGCTTGCAGTGACGGCCCGCAGTAAAAGAAAAATTCAGGGCTATCCCCTGGCAGGGCGGTGGGGATGTTTGGGTGCGGTGGGCTCGGGGCCAGTTGGCCTGCTGTGAACCCGATGAATCGTCAGTCCAAACACCATAAAGCCCGCTCCGTCGTGGCCGCCAAGCTCGGCGCCATGGGTCTTGGCGTAGAAGACGTGCCCAGGACAAAGGGCTATGATTTTCTGATCAACGGAGAGATTCGCGTCGCGTTGCGGGTCGCCTTTCCCGGCCGCTATGCCCATACGGTCACCGTCGGCGGTAAGCGGTACACGTACAATTACAAGAGTTGGAGTTTCAATTTCCACCGGCATGGGCGGTGGGACCGCACCTACTGCGATGTGTTTGTGTGCATCGCCAAGCGCCGCAGCGGTTCCGATGAGGTGTTCGTCATCCCGGCCAGTTCGGTTTCGGGCCCGACCTTCAGCCTGCATGGCGCCGGCGCCAAGCCGTATCGTGGTCGTTACGCGCCGTTTCGCGACCGCTGGAACGTATTCTCCGAGAGCGAACTCCTGCAAGCGCCGCAACAGCCGCAGCCAGCCGTCGCTTGACCGTCAGTCGCGGAAGTTGACGAACTGCAGCGGCAGGTCGAAATCCTGCTCGCGCAGGAACTGCATGGCTCGCTGGAGATCGTCGCGTTGCTTGCCCGTGACGCGGACCTGTTCGCCTTGAATCTGGGCCTGAACTTTCAGCTTGGCGTCCTTGAGGCGCTTGACGATGTCGCGTGCCTTCTCCGTCGCGACGCCCTGTTGGACCGTGACCGTTTGCTTGGCCCGTCCGCCAGCGGCCGATTCGATCGCGCTGTACACGAACGCCTTCAGGGGGATCTCTCGCTTCGCCGCCTTGCCCTGCAACACCTCGGCCACCGCCTTTACCCGGAAACTGTCCGATGAGACGATGCGAATCTCGGCCTCCTCGCGGACGATTTCCGTCTCGCTGCCCTTGAAGTCGTAGCGCTGGGCGACCTCCTTGCGGGTCTGATTGACGGCATTGTCGACCTCCTGCAGATCGACCTGGGAAACGACGTCGAACGTGGGCATGGGCGGTCCCTCGTGCCTCAGTTCCCGATCGGGGCCTCGACGACGTCGACGCCCGGTGGCACTTCGAAGTGGAAGGTGTCGGCGGGCAATCCGACGTTTCGGCGCAGGGAAGAGAACTGGACGCGGGTCACGTTGCCGACCGGGTCGGTCACCTCGGCGCCGACGATGTCGTAGGAGTCGGCGTCCACCGTCAGTCGGAGCCCACCGAGTTCGCCATCCCCGGTGCGCGAACGCAGCCGCAGGACGAGCCGGCCAAGATCACCAGGCTCGACCGTAACGTCAAAGTCGTCGCGCAGGCGGCCGACGCCGGTCAAGAATGAAATCGGCGTTGTCGACCGAAAGGCCGCCTGGAAGGGCGCTTTGAGGACCTGATGCTCCTGCGGCTCATAGAACCACAGGGTCGTACCGTCGGCGACGATCACCTGCGCCGCGCCGTCGGTCAGCGTCCACCGCATCCGCCCTGGCTTCTGGAATGCCACGCTGCCGGACGCCGTCGAGGTCTTGCCCGCGCTCGCCAGCACAAGTTCCTGGCGCACGGAGGCGGTAAAGTCGCGCGTCGCATCGTAGCGCGCCTGAACCTTGTCCACGACATCGGCGCCCGCCGAGGGGCTGACACCGCCGAGCAACGCGAGGATGAGCGCACACAGCCGACGCGACATGATCACTCCTGGTCGACCGGTTGCGCCAGCACTTCGCGCGGGCGGCCGCCTTCGCTTGCCGTGACGACGCCGTCGCGCTCCATGCGTTCGATCATGCGCGCGGCGCGATTGTAGCCGACGCGCAGCCGGCGCTGCACCCAGGAAATCGACGCCTGCCGGCTACTGGTGACGAGCTGCACGGCCTGATCGTACAGCGCGTCGCTGAGGTCGTCCTCCATGCCCGGCTCCTCTTCACCCTCCGGGGCCTCGAGCAGGCTGAACGCGTACTGCGGCTTCCCCTGGCGCTTGATGTACCCGACCACTTTATGGATCTCCTCCTCGGTCACCAGCGGGCCATGCAGCCGCTGCAGCTTGGCGCTGCCCGAAGACAGATAGAGCATGTCGCCGCGGCCGAGCAGGCGTTCCGCGCCGATGTGGTCGAGGATGGTGCGCGAGTCGACCCGCGCCGTCACCTGAAACGAAATCCGCGATGGGAAATTGGCCTTGATCAGTCCGGTGATCACGTCCACCGAGGGGCGCTGCGTGGCGACGATGAGGTGCACGCCGGCGGCCCGCGCTTTCTGCGCCAAGCGCGTGATGGGCTCCTCGACCTTGCGGCCCGCCGTCATCATCAGGTCGGCCAGCTCGTCGATGATCACCACCACCTTCGGCAGTCGCTCGGGCAGCGCGGTCGGCGTCACCACCTCATCGTCCTCGTCGTCGTCGGCGACCTCGTCGAGTTCGATCACCCGCCCGCCCGGCTCGCCGGCGCGCTGTTCGTCCACGAACTTGTTGTACCCGTCGATGTTGCGGACGCCGTGGCGCTTCATGAGACGGTAGCGTTCCTCCATCAGCTCGACGATGTTGTTGAGCACATACACCGCCTGCTTCGGATCGGTGACCACGGGCACGAGCAGGTGCGGGATGTCTTCGTACACCGACAGCTCGAGCATCTTGAGGTCGATCATGACGAAGCGGAGTTCGCGCGGCGGGGCCTTGTATAGGATGCTCATGATCATCGCGTTGATCGCGACCGACTTGCCGCTGCCGGTGGCGCCGGCGATCATCAGATGCGGCATCTTTGCGAGGTCGCCGATGACGCAGTGTCCTGCGGTGTCCTTGCCGAGGGTCAACGCCAACGGCGACGGCAGGGTCTGAAAATCCTCGGCCTCGATGAGCTCGCGCAGCGCGACTTCCTCGCGCTGGGGGTTCGCGACCTCGATGCCGACCACGGCCTTACCCGGGACCGGTGCCAAAATGCGCACGCCCGGCACGCGCAGGGCCATGGCGAGGTCATCGCCCAGGCTGGTGATGCGATTCACCTTCACCCCCGGGGCCAGCTCGATGTCGAACGTGGTGATCACCGGCCCCGGCCGCACCTCCACGACCTTGCCGACGATGCCGAAGTCACCCAGCTTCGCCTCGAGGATCTGCGAACTGCGCCGCAGCGCGTCTTCGTCCACGCGCGTGCCGTCGTGGTTGGGCTGGTGCAGGAATCGCGTCGACGGCCCCTGATAACGGTCGTCGCCGAACGGCAACTCCTCCTGCACCGTGCGTTGCTTTCGCGCTGCCGCGGCGGCGCGCTGGTCCACAACGATCAGCGGCGCCGACTCCATCGCCGGGGCCTCGCGCTTGACGTTCGCCTTCGGTCGCCGGGGCGGTAGCGCGGCGAGCGGCACCGCCGGCGCCTCCCGATCGGCGACGGCGCGAGCCCGCGCAAAGGTCCCGACGACCGCACGGGCGCCGGCTCGCGCCAGCCCCGGCAACGACAGACGCGTCGCGACGACGAAGGCGAGGACGGCGATGCCGGCGACGATGACGAACGAGCCACCGGCCCCGAACGGCTCGGCGAGCAGTGCGGCGAGGAAGCCGCCGATCCAACCGCCGGCGAGCGCGACCGGCCGGCCCGCCGATACAGTCAGTCCGAACAACACGGCGACACACGGCACCAGAATGGCCGCGGCGGCGACGCGCATCAGCGACGCTTCGTGCGCCGCGTGGCGGAAGAGCAACGCCGCCAGCAGCGCGAGGCTGCCAGGCATGAGGTAGGCGGCGTGACCGAGCGCCTGCACGACAAGATCGGCAATGCCGTGACCGACGCGGCCAGCCAGGTTCAGGCCGGGCAGCGCGTTCTGGTAGGCGAAGAAACTCAGGACCAGAAACGCGGTCGCCGCCAGACACACGATCGCCGCGACCTCGTCCATGAGTCCGGCCTCGTCGCGCCCGTCCTCCTTCTCCTGCACCGTCTCGGGTGCTTCCGCTCGGGCCCGCGCCACCTCACATCTCCATTACCAGCGGCAGCACCACTGGCCGCCGGTCGAGGGTCTTGCTCAGGAAGCGGCGCAGCGCTTTGCGCAGCTCTTCCTTGACCTCGAGCGAGTCGGTCCGCGACTCCGGCGCCAGTCGGTCCAGAGCCGCGAGCACCACCTGCCGCGCCTCCTCGAACAGGCGTGCTTGGTCACCTTCGGCCACGACGCCGCGGGAGGTGAAATCGGGGCCGGCGATCAGTTCGCCCGTATGCTGATCCAGGGCCAGGACCACCAGCAGGAGTCCGTCCTCCGATAGGTGGCGGCGGTCGCGCAGGACGATGTCGCTGATGTCGCCGATCCCTTTGCCGTCGACGAGAACACGGCCGGCCAGAATCGGGGCACCGCGGCGCGCGCCACCGTCGTCGATCTCCAAGACCTGCCCGTCTTCGAGCAGGATCGTGACGTCTTCGCCAAAGCCGAGGCCGCGCGCCAGTCGGAGGTGCTCGCTGAGGTGGCGATACTCGCCGTGTACCGGGACGAAGTAGCGCGGGCGGACGAGGTTTAGCATCAGCGCCAGCTCCTGCTGACTGGCGTGACCCGAGACGTGCACATCGGCGTTCCGAGCCGTGAAGACCTGCGCGCCGCGTCGATACATGTGGTTGATCACGTTCGTGATCGGACGCTCGTTGCCGGGGATGACACGGGCCGAGAAGATGACCGCGTCACCCGGCTCCATGCGCACGCCGGAATGGTCGCCCATCGAGATCCGGGTGAGCGCCGACATCGGCTCGCCCTGGCTGCCTGACGTCAGGACCGTCACCCGCTCGGCCGGCAGCGTGGCCAGTTCGGAGGCGTCGGCGTAGATCGACAAGGGCGCGCGCAGGTAGCCGAGGTCGGTGGCGATACGCACGCTGTTCACCAAACTGCGGCCGACGACGACCACCTTGCGGTCAGCTGCCTCCGAGAGGTCTATTACCTGCTGCAGGCGGTGGATGTGCGAGGAGAACGTCGAGAAGAAGATGCGCCGACGGGCGGTCTGGAAGACGCCTTCGAGCCCGCTGCGCACGCTGCGTTCGGAACTCGTGCTGCCGGTGTGCTCGACGTTGGTCGAGTCTGACAGCATGAGCAACACACCGCGGGCACCATACTCGGCGAAGGCCTGAATATCCGGCGCCCGCCCGTCGATCGGCGTGTAGTCGATCTTGAAATCGCCGGTGTGAATGACCACGCCGAGCGGCGTGGTGATCGCCAAACCCACCGCATCGACGATCGAGTGCGTCACGTGAATCGGGTCGATGCCGAACGGTCCGGCGTCCCAGCGTTCGCGCGGCCGGAAGACGCGCAGGTCGACCGAGCCCTCGAGCCCATGCTCGCGCAGCCGCGACCGGATCAGACCGGCCGCCATCGGTGTCGCCCAGACGGGCACCGCGAGTTCACGCAGGGCATACGGCAAGGCTCCGATGTGGTCTTCGTGGCCGTGCGTGATGACGAAGCCGCGGAAGCGCTTGCCGAGCTTGCGCAGGTAGTCGAACTCCGGAATGACGAGGTCGACGCCAAGCATCGTCGCATCCGGGAACATGACGCCGCAATCGATGGCGATCGCCTCGCCCTCGTGCTCGAGCACGAGGCAGTTCAAGCCGATCTCGCCGAGACCACCCAGCGGGATGACGCGCAGAGTGCTACTCATGCCCGAACGCGCCGCCGCGCCGCCGAGCCGGGTCCCTGCGCGAGTCGTATGTCCCGCATCATCCCCAGCACCACCACGCGCAGACACTAGGCCGGGCTCCTAGGGGAGTCAACGCGGCGGCGGCCCGCGCACCCATGCGCCGCAGCGTTACGCCGCAGCCTTGACGCCGGCGGAGAGGCGTTGCTAGCGTCCGCGCCGTTTTCCCCTCAGCGCCGCAAGGCACATTGAAAGCGAGGACGTCGTGGTCAACAAGGCGATCATCATCGGCAATCTGGGCCGCGACCCGGAAGTGCGATTTACTCCCAGCGGGCGGGCGGTGGCGAAGTTTTCCGTCGCGACGACCGAGAAATGGACTGATCAGCAGGGCCAGAAGCAGGAAAAGACCGAGTGGCACAACATCGTGGTCTGGGGAAAGCAGGCTGAGACCTGCGGCCAGTACCTCTCGAAGGGTCGCCAGGTGTTCGTCGAAGGCCGCATTACCAACCGCAGCTACGACGACAAGGACGGCAACAAGAAGTACATCACCGAGATCATCGCGCGCGACGTACGCTTCCTCGGTGGCGGCGGCCAAGGCGGCGGCGGCCAAGGCGGCGGCGGCCAGCGTGATGCCGGGTTCGCCGCCCCGCATGGCGAGGACGCCTCGATGCCACCCGACACCGGCAGTGGCGACGACGACATTCCGTTCTGAGGACGGCGGGCGGCGCGCTCAGGGCCCTTCCCGGCCCTGAGCCGCACCGCGCCCGGCCCTCCAACTGCGCAGCTCCGCAAGCTGGTACGCCAGATCGTCGGGCAATCCGTCCTGCCGGCCCGCAGCGGCGGGAGATGGATCGGCAGGCGCGGCTTCGAGGGGCGGCACCCCCCGCCCGAGGGGCGGCAGCACCGCCAGACGCGCCAACCCATCCGCGACAAAGCGGGCCAACGCGCGCGGGTCGGAATCCCCTGACACCGCTGGCGCCAGGCGATCCGCGTAGAACAGGAATCGGTCGACCTCGCCCTCCATCCACCGGCGCTCGCGAGCCTCGTCGAAGGTACCGGCGACCAGGTTGCTCGGCCATCGCGCCAACAGGGTCGTCGCCAGCGCAACCGGTGGCGCGTCGACGGTCAGCGTCCCGGTCGGCGTTTCCCTGATGCGGCGCCAGCCGAGCCGCACGGCGGTGTCCGCGCCCGAGCGCCAGACGAGTTCACCGCGACCGCCGCGCGCCAGCATGATCACCACCGCACCAGCGACGCGCTGGAACTCGCGGTGGCACCAGGCTGGGGTAAGCGTGCCGCAGTCGGTCATGCGGCGAACGTACGCCTCGATCTCCTGGGCGAGCCAGGTCGAGTCGCGGACCACCTCCACCTCGGCATAGGCGCGCGCGGCCGTCAGCGACGCGGGCAGCCGGCGGCGCTGTTGGCGATCGCCGCGATCGAGCGGCCGGCCGGGCGCGCCGATGACGAATGGCCCTCCCCAGACGGCGCGCGCCGGGGGTGTCGCGGCCAGTGCGGCGATGGCGGCGCCCAGCGTGAGCGTGAATGCAACGACGGCACGGGCCGCGGTAGCGACGACCGGCGCGGACGTCTGGTTTCTCATGTCGCTGCTTTCGACCGGCGCGACCCGCACCGTCAAGACGCATCATTGCGTCCTCGCAGCGATTCGCCGCCGCGCGACGAGCGGCGGCGCGAGGCGCGCTCAGGTAAGGATCGCGCGCACGCCGCGCCCGGAAACCGCCGCACGCCACGCGGCCTCGATCTCGGCCCGCGCCAGGCTGGCGACGATCCGTTCAGTTTCAGCCGGGGTGGGGAATCCCCACAGGGCGCTCTCGGCCAGCGACACCGCCTGGTCGAGGCGGCTGTCGGCAAGGATGGCGTACCGATAGCGCAACTTCTTGCGGGCGCGCTCGAGTTCGTCCCCGGCGAAGCCCTCCTCCGCAGCGCGCTGGCAGGTCGCCTCTACGGCGCGGACGAGACGCTCGGCGCGGCTGCGTCCGCCGCTGGCAGCGACCACCGCGCAGGCCCAATCGGGCCCCCACTCGACGTGGGCGCCAACCTCGTAGCTCAGCCCAAGGCGCTCGCGCAGCTCCTGGAACAGGCGACTGTCCGGGTCGGCGCCGACGATGTCCAGCGCGACCCCAGTGGCGAGCAGCGTGCGCGGCGTCGGCGCCACCGGCATCAGCAGCGTCACGTAGGCTTGGCTGCTATCGCGGTCGTGCAAACGCAAGCTTCCGCCAATGCCGCGCCGTACCGGCGCGACGGGCACCCCCGCTCCCGGGGCGCCGTGGCAGAAGTGGCGGCGGACGGCGGCACGCGCCTGCGCCGCCGTGACGCCGCCGACGATTGCGACGACCGTGTTCGGGTGCACCAGGCGCGTCCGGAGGAACCGAGCAACGTCAGCCGGACGGATCCGCGAGACGCTGGCGATCGAACCCGCCACCGGATGCGCGATGGCGCCGCCGAACATCCGCTCCCAGGCGCGGCGATAGACGCGGTCGGCGGGATCATCGAGCCGGCCGCGAATCTCCTCCATCACGACGCGCTGCTCCTTGCGCAGCCGACGTGCGTCGACGCTCGTGCGGTAGAATTGCTCGGCGAGCAAGCCCAGCGCGGCGTCGAGGTCTTCGTTGAACACCTCGAACGTCAGCGAGATGTCCTCGTATCCGGTGTCGGCGTTGTGCTCGCCGCCGAGCTCCGCGGCGCGACGGTTGAGGGCCAGCTGGTCGAGCCCGTCGGTCCCCTGGAAGAGCATGTGCTCGGCGAGGTGTGCGAGGCCGGCGTGACGGCCGTCACAGCGCGCACCCGCTCGCACGGTCAACGCGATCGCCGTCAGGCGACCCGGGTGGGCCTGGTGCACGACCCGCAGGCCGCGGATGCGAAAGCGACTGACCATAGCCGAACGCGGGCTCACGCGCCCGGGCCGGCGAGGAAAGCGCGTGCGCGCGAGAGGTCCGCCGGCGGCACGACCGCAAGGGCGTCGAGATGCCCCAGCAGCGCCTCGACCGTCAGCACGCTATGCAGGCGCAATCCGGCGGCGGACAGGGCGTCGGCCGCGCCGGCGCTTCGGTCGACGATCACGAGCACATCCTCCACCACCAGCCCGGCCTCGCGAAACGGCACCGCCGCCTCCAGCTTGGCGCCACCGCTGGTCACAACGTCGTCGATCATAAGGGCACGGTCGCCGCGGGCGTACTCGCCTTCGATCAGGCGCTTGGTGCCGTACTCCTTGGCCTCTTTGCGCGCGTACAACATCGGCCGCTCGCTGATCAGTGCCATGGCGACGGCGATGGGGAGCCCCGAATAGGGCAGCCCGGCCAGGCGATCGTAGGAGAGTCCTTCGGCGCGCTGCAGCATGGCGCGCGCGATGCGCGCCAGCGCGGCCGGGTGTGAGACCAGGACGCGCATGTCCAGGTAGAAGGGGGACCGGCGGCCGTCCTTCAGCGTGAAGTCGCCGAAGCGAACCACGCCGATGCGCAGCAGGGTCTCGCTCAGCTCGCGCGCCACCGTCGCGGCCTGTTCGGGTCGAGTCATCGCCGCACTCCTACTTGATCAGGCGGTGGATGGCCTTGAAGTGCGGCGACTCCGCCGTGCGCACCCATTCCAGGCACACCATCTCGACCGTTGCCGGCACCGCGCCCGACCCGATCATCTTCTGCCAGCCGACACGCAGGTCCGGTTCGGCGCGGGCGGAAATGGCATCGCGTGGAACGTGCACCCGATAGCCGTGCGCCAGCAGATCGTGCACCGTCTGATTGACGCAGGCATGCGCCTCGATGCCACAGACGACGACTTGCGCGCGCCCGAGTTCGCCCAGCGCCGCGAGGAACTCCGGCTGCCCGCAGCAGCTCATCGACATTTTTTCGATCACCGGCGTGCCCACCGGCAGCAGCTCCGTCACCTCGGACTGTGTGCGGCCGATGCCCTTGGGATACTGTTCCGTCGTCAGGATCGGCACGGCAAACTCTGTCGCCGCCGCGATCAGCGCCCGCACCCCGCGCACCATGCGCGCGTGCTCGACGGTGCGATCTCGGTAGCCCTCTTGGACGTCGATGACGACGAGCGCGCTGTCAGCGCGGTCGAGCATGCGGGAATGATCCATACGTGCGGTGACTCCGTGCGAACGGGAGTCAGCGATAGATGACGCGCCCGTACTGGCGCACCGCGGGCGGCAGTCCACGCGGCAGTACCGGTGACAGCGCCGGACCAAGCCCAGGTTGCGTCCAGCGATCGTACGCATACGGACCATCTCGATCGCGTTGAAACTGATCTTGCAGAAGCATCCGCAAGGTCTGGTGCCGCGATCGACCGCGGTCGAACGATGTGGTCACGAGCGAGAGGTACCCGGACCAGTCACCGTACGCGCCCGGGAACCACGCCCCATCGGCGGCTGGATCGCTCACGTGCACCGTCGTCACCGCGAGCGGGCCATTGATTTCCACCGAACCACCCGCAGCAGCGCCCCCCTCGGCCGCCCCGCCGCCGCTCCCCCCAGCGTCGGTGTCCGCACCCAGTCGCATGCCGGCACGCAGTCCCGCCAGGTAACGCTCATCAGGCTCCGTCGGCGCCAATTGCGGCGGGGCTGCCGGGGGCAGCGGGGCTCGCGCCGCCGCGGGGGGATCAAGTCGCGGCACATCCACGATGAGCACTTCGGCGCTGCCGCGATGCGCCGCCGGTACCGTCTCGCGCTGGTTGGTGAAGTGTCGCGCGCCGCTCGCATCGCGCCACTCCAAGATGTCCGCCGCCGTCGCGATCGGCGAGAGCAGTACGATCACACCGAGAACGCAGGCAGTCCGCATGTGATGATACTACGCGTGCCGTCGGCGCTGCCGCAACTGCGGCGCCGGCTCATTCGGTACCGTTGGAGAGCATCCACCAGAAAAACCAGAATGCCCACGCCGCCGCAGCGACGAGCAGAAGCCCGCCGGCATTCGAGTCGCGACGCCAGCCACTGTTGGCGGCCGGCACTGGAGCCGGGCGCGGCGCTGCATGACGCCCTGGCAGGCCTTCCGGATCGACGCTGACGACCCGACAGTTTTCGAGCCCGCTGCGCCGGAGCTGCTCCTCCAATGCGCCGCGCGCCGCCGCGGGCGTCTCCCCGTCGACTCCGTTGATCTGGATGGTGGCCCGGTATCTCGGCATGTGCGGAGGAAGGAGCCCAGCGGCGTCGCAAACGCTGCGCTGTGCGCCGTGCCAAGCTAGAACCGGGAGCGTGCAAGAATCAAGCGCTGCCCTCCGGGCTGACGTTGAGATTGAGCAGCGCAAAGAACAACTCGTCGATCGACTCGTAGCGCAGCCAGCGCGGCGCGCCCGGCCCCAGATCGACTGGATCCATGCTCCAGCCAGCACGGTCGTCCCCATACACGGGGAACACTTCGAGCCCGACCTTCAACAGACGTGTGTTCACTGGCTCGACCGCTCGCTCTTTCATCGTCACGCCTCCCTGTGGCCACCGAACCTGAAAGCGAAATGCGTGCCACGCACTACTCCAGACCGCGCCGCTGCTCCCGCCCGCCTTGCGCTGCCGCCAGCGTGTCACGAATTCGTCCTCTCTCACCCGGCATGCTCGGTAGCGTGACGTAATGGCGCTTTGTGACCACTGTGAAGAGGCATCGGTGTTCACACGGAACCAGCTCGGCTGAGATGCACCAGCTGAGGCGTGCCGTCCGGATACGGCGCGAAGGTTGCTTAGCTCTTTGGGCGATGGTGATCGCACCGAACCGCGTCACAACTAGATGTTGGGAAAGTTTTCTTGACTGGCCACAATTTGTAGTGGTACGGTCGCGACACGTTGATGGCGTCCGAGCAGGAGAGTGCATGACGACCGCAGGTTTGGTCGCCGCTCTTCGCTTCGCCTCCCGCGCACGACTCGGGCGTCCTATCGCGTGCGCCGGCATGAGCGAACACGCCCTGCGGGCTGGATGCCGGACGCACGAGGAGTCCGACTGACCGCCGAGGAAGGACGCGCATCGCAAGGCAGGTGGCCGGCCACAAACGGGTCGGGGGGCGGCGCGCCTTCCGGCAGAGGAGTGGGTCGATGGAAGCTGACAAGGCCGTCTTTGAAAAACTGATTCGCGAGGACCGGGCCGCGCGAGAATCCACCAAGTGGCGCGGCCCCTTCCTCGAGTACCTCGAGCGCGTCCGCGAGGACCCCAGCATCACCAAGCTCGCGCACGCGCGCGTGTACGAAATGGTCACGGCCCCGGGGTCGCGCGATATTCTCGACACCGACGACGGGCATGTGAAGCGGTTGTTCAAGGACGAGCCGGTGCGCGTCTTCAATTTCTTCGCCGAGGAGTTCTTCGGCATCGAGCGAACCGTCTCGCAGATCGTCCGCTACTTCCACTCCGCGGCGCTGAAGGGCGAGGAAAGCCGTCAGGTCCTGTACCTGATGGGCCCGGTCGGCTCGGGCAAGAGCTCGCTGGTCGAGCGGCTGCAGCGCGGCCTCGAGGAAGCGACGCCCGTCTATGCCATCGAGGGCTGCCCGATGCAGGAGGAGCCGCTGCACCTGCTGCCCAGGCACCTGCGGCGCGAGTTCGAGAAGATGCTCGGCGCCCACATCGAGGGCGATCTGTGTCCGGTGTGCCGATACCGCCTCAAGGAAGACTTCGGCACCCGCTACGAAGAGGTGCCGATCGTGCTGCGCTCGTTCTCGAAGCGCAACCGCGTTGGCATCGGCGTCGTCCCACCGGTCGACCCGAACAATCAGGACACGTCGGTGCTGATCGGCAGCGAGGACATCTCAAAGCTCGACCGCTACTCCGAGGGCGACCCCCGCGTCCTCGATCTGAACGGCGCACTCAACGTCGGCAACCGTGGCGTGGTCGAGTTCATCGAGGTGTTCAAGAACGAGATCGAGTACCTGCACGCCATGATCACCGCGACGCAGGAGAAGGTGATCCCGGCACCGGGGCGGCACGGCATGGTCTATGTCGATACCGTGATCGTCGCGCACTCGAACGAGGCCGAATGGCAGAAGTTCAAGGCCGATCATACCAACGAAGCGATCCTCGACCGCATCGTCGTGGTCAAGGTTCCGTACAACCTCCGCCTCGCGGAGGAGATGAAGATCTACCAGAAGATCATCCGCCACTCGGACTTCCACGCCCACGTCGCGCCGCACACCCTCGAGATCGCGTCGATGTTCGCGATCCTGTCGCGCTTGGAGCCGACTGCCAAGTGCGACCTCATGACCAAGTTGAAGCTGTATAACGGCGAGGAAGTCGTCGAGAAGGGCCGCACCAAGAAGATCGACGTGCGGGAGCTGCGCGAGGACACCAAGCGCGAGGGCATGAACGGCATCTCGACGCGCTTCGTCATGAAGGCGCTCGACAACGCCCTCTCCGACAACGTCGCCGGCAACTGCATCAATCCGATCAACGTCCGCGAGGCGCTGATCAGCATGGTGAAGGAAACCGACCTCCCGGACGATATGCGCAAGCAGTACCTCGAGTTCCTGCAGGACATCCTGCACAAGGAGTATCTGGAACTGCTCGAGAAGGAGATCACCAAGGCCTTTGTGTACTCGTATAAGGAGCAGGCCGAGTCGCTGTTCCAGAATTACCTCGATCACGCCGAAGCGTACGTGAACAAAACCAAGGTCAAGGACAGCAATACGAAGGAGGAGCTGCTCCCCGACGAGGCCTTCCTCAAGTCGATCGAGGAGCAGATCGCCATCATCGGCTCGGCCGCCGAGGGCTTCCGTCAGGAGGTCATCGCCTACCTGTGGGCGTCCAGCCGACGCGGCATCAACATCACCTACCAGAGCTACGAGCCGCTCCGCGAGGCGATCGAAAAACGCCTGATGACATCCGTGCGCGACATCAGCCGTATCATCACCAAGGCGCGGACGCGCGACGAGGAGCAGAGCGACAAGTACAACGCCATGGTGGGGAACCTGATCGAGCACGGCTACTGCGCGAGCTGTGTCGACGTCGTGCTCAAGTACGCCGCCAACAACCTCTGGAAGGACTGAGCCGACCCCACGTCGCCCATGTCCCCCGTCGACAGCGTCTTCCGCCCCTTCCGCTCCGCCGATGCCGAGCGCAGCGATCGCGCCGCCGGCGATCGCACCCGTCACCGCAGCAAGGTGCGGCAGGCGATCCGCGACAACATAGCCGACATCATCGCCGAGGAGTCGATCATCGGGAAGGATCGCAATCGCATCATCAAAGTCCCGATCCGCGGCATCAAGGAATACCGATTCATCTATGGCAACGCGGCGCCCGGGGTTGGCCAGGGCAACGGGGAATCGCAACCGGGCCAGGTGGTCGGCCGCCAGGAGAGCGCCGGCGAGGGCCAGCCCGATCGAGCCGGGGACCGCCCCGGGGTCGACTACTACGAGACCGACGTCCGGCTCGACGAACTCATCGACCTGATGTTCGAGGATCTCGAACTACCCGATCTCGAGCGCAAGCGGCTACGCGAGATTCCGTCCGACCGAAGCGTCAAGCGCAAGGGCTACCGTCAGGTCGGCATCCGCCAGCGGCTCGACAAGCGCCGCACGGTCATCGCGCGCGTCAAGCGCCTGCTGGCGACGCGCGAGCGCGACCCGGCTGCGGACGAGCGGCGCTTCCCCTTTCACGACGACGACCTGAAGTACAAGCACCTCGTCACCGATGTGCGCGAGGAGTCGAATGCCGTGGTGGTCTGCCTCATGGACACCTCCGGCTCCATGGACACGATGAAGAAGTACCTGGCGCGCTGCTTCTTCTTCCTCCTCTACCAGTTCATCCGCTCCAAGTACCGCAACGTCGAGATCGTCTTCGTCGCGCACCATACGGAAGCTCGGGAGGTCACCGAGGAGGAGTTCTTTCACAAGGGAGAGTCCGGCGGCACGATCATCTCCTCGGCGTACGCCAAGGCGCTCGAGATCATCGCCGAGCGCTACCACCCATCGTTGTGGAATGTGTACGCGTTCCACTGCTCCGACGGCGACAATTTCGACAGCGACAACGCCAACGCCCTGCGCGAGGCGAAAGCACTCACCGACGTATGCAACCTGTTCGGCTACGGCGAGATCAAGCCTATGGGCTCGCGCGCCTACGAGAGTTCGATGCTCAACGTCTTTCGCCAGCTCGACGCCGCCAATTTCCAAACCGTGCTGATCGAGCGCAAGGAGGACGTCTGGAGCAGCTTCAAGGCGCTGCTCGCCAAGGACCGCGTCGTCGAATCGGGCGCCGCCTGAACACATCCGTATGCCACAGGCCTGGGACATCGGCGATCTCGAAGCGTGGGACGCGCGCATCCGTGCCCGCCTCGAGGCCTTCGGCCTCGACTGCTACCCGCAGGAGTTCGAGCTCTGCGATCACAATCAAATGCTCGGCTACATTGCGTACTCGGGCATGCCATCGCACTATCCCCACTGGTCGTACGGCAAATCGTTCGAGAAGCTGAAGACGCTGTACGACCACGGCGTCTCCGGGCTGCCCTACGAGATGGTCATCAACTCGAACCCCGCGCTCGCCTACCTGATGCGCGACAACTCGCTGACCCTGCAGATTCTCACCATCGCGCACGTGTACGGGCACAACGACTTCTTCAAGAACAACTTCACTTTCCGCTCCACCCGGGCCGAGTACACGCTGCCCACCTTCAAGGCGCACGCCGAGCGGGTGCGCGGGTACCAGGAGGATCCCAGCATCGGCCTCGATCGGGTCGAACAGGTGCTCGACGCCGCCCACGCGCTCTCGTTGCAATGCCGGCGCAATCTCGCGGTGCGGAAGTTGAGCGACGCGGCGGCCCGCGGCGCCGCCATCGACGCGGCGACGCCGCCGCCGGATCCGTTTTATCGCGTTCACCGACCGCCCGAGTGGGCCGCGCCCGAGGTGCGCCGCACGCCGGCCGAGCCAGACGAGGACCTGCTGCTCTTCGTCCGCGACCACAACCCCTACTTGGCCGAGTGGGAGAAGGACCTCCTGACCATCGTCCACGAGCAAGCGCGGTACTTCATCCCGCAGATCGAGACGAAGATCATGAACGAGGGCTGGGCGTCTTACTGGCACAAGCGGACACTCGACAGCCTCGAACTCCCGCCGGACCTTCAGCTGGAGTTCATCGTTCGACACAATCAGGTGGTACGGCCGCACGAGGGCTCGATCAATCCTTACCACGTCGGCCTGCGCGTCTGGGAGGACATCCACCGTCGCGCAGGCGGCGGCGCCGCGGGAGACGCGGCGATCTTCGCGACGCGCGACTCGGACCGCGACTCCGCCTTCGTACGCCGGCACCTCACCGAGGACCTGATCCGCGACCTCGACCTCTTCCAGTACCAGCGCAAGGGAAACGAGTATGTCATCACCGAAGTCGCCGATGCCGAGGGCTGGCAGTCCGTGCGCGACACGCTGATCGCGGGCGTCGGCATGAACGGCGTGCCAGTGATCCGCGTCGTTGACGGCGATGCCGGCGGCAAACGCACGCTCGCCCTCGAACACCGGCACGACGGCCGCGACCTACACCCGGAGTATGCCGAACGCACGCTCGCGTTCGTACACCAGCTCTGGCAGCGCGAGGTGACGCTGGACACCGTCATCGGCGGCAAGCGTCAGATCCTGGCGCACAGCGACGGGGGCTTCACCGTCAAGGGCGGCTGACCGGGATGCGGCGCCGGTCACCGCGGCGGCGCCGCGCGGACGCGACGCGGCCGCGGGCCCGGCTCGACCAGCGCCACGGCGAGGGCGGCGATGGCGTCACCGGCGCCAATCGCCCCGATCCCTTCCATCGTTTTCCCCTTTATCCCGACGCAGGATTCGTCGACGTGCAGCAGCGCCGCCAGACGTGTCCGCATCGGCGCCATGAACGGCGCCAGCTTCGGCCGCTCGGCGAGGATGGTGACGTCGACGTTGCCGACTCGCCCGCCGCGGGTGCCGGTCAAGGCGACGATCTCGGCCAGCAATACAGCGCTGTCGGCACCGCGAAAGCGCGGATCGGTGTCCGGGAAGTGTTGCCCAATGTCGCCCGCCGCAAGCGCGCCGAGGAGGGCATCTGTGACCGCGTGCAGGACGACGTCCCCGTCGGAGTGACCGAGCAAGCCGCGTTCGAAAGGGATCTCGATGCCCCCCAGCACGAGGCGACGTCCGTCGACCAGCCGGTGAATGTCCCACCCCTGTCCGACGCGGGGGGTGCCCAAGCGCGCCATCAGAACGGCGGCGCCGCGGCGGCGGCGTCCGCCGCCAGCAACACGATGCGCACGCGCGCGCCGGCCGCCAGCGCGCCAGAGTCGGGCGGCGCGACGATGAGGCCGTCACCGAGCGACAATGAGCGCAGCACGCCGGAGCTCTGCGACCCGGTCGAACGCACCCGGTAGGCGTCAGGCGCCCCGTCCACGCTGCAGCGCACGAATTCAGTCAGGCCGACCGCGGTGCGCAACGGATCGGCGAGCGTCGCCTCCGCACTCGGGAGGTGGACGCGCGCCAGGCCCAGCATCGTGCGCAGCGCAGGCAGCACGTAGAGATGGAAGCACACCAGCGACGACACCGGGTTGCCAGGCAGCCCGAACACCGGGGTGCGCCCGCAGTGACCGAAGGTCAGCGGCTTGCCCGGCTTCTGCGCCACCTTCCAGAAGCGCTCGCGGTAGCCGAGATCGCCGAGGATGCGGCGCACGTAGTCGAAGCTGCCCACCGAGACGCCCCCGGTGGACAGCACCGCGTCCGCGGTCACCGCCTCGGCGAAGGCGGCGCGGATGTCCTCGGGCCGGTCACGCACGATGCCGACCAGCCGCGGCTCGCCGCCCGCCTCTTCGACCGCCGCCGCGAGAGCGTACGCGTTGCTGTTGACGATCTGCCCGGGTCCGAGCGCTGCTCCGACGTCCACGAGTTCGTCGCCGGTGGCGATCACCGCCACGCGCGGCCGCCGCGTGACGCGCAGCATCGGCACGCCGAGCGAGGCGACGAGGCCGATGTCCGCCGGGCGTAACAGTCGGCCGGCGGCCAACACGCGCTCGCCGATACGCATGTCCTCGCCCGGCTCGCGCACATGGCTGCCCGGCGCCACCGGCAGGTGCACGGCGACCCCGTCTGGCGTCTCGGCCGTGTCCTCGACGCGCACCACCGCATCGGCGCCGTTCGGCAGGGGCGCACCGGTCATGATGCGGATCGCCGTCCGCGTCCCAACTGGCTGGCTGGCCACGGTCCCGGCCCCGATGGTCTCCAGGACGCGCAACCGTACCGGTGCCTCGAGCGTGGCGGCCGCAACGTCGGCGCTGCGCACCGCGTAGCCGTCCATAGCCGAATTGCGGAACGGCGGGACGTCGCGCGGCGCCTCGAGATCGGTCGCCAGCACGCGACCGCGGGCGACGGTCAGCGCCACCTGTTCGCCGCCCAATCGCGGCAGATCATCGAGCACGTGCTCGAGCGCTTCACGCACGCTGATCATGCTGATGCGCCCCTGCTATGCGGGCCATGGACCCTTGTCAACGAACCCGCGTTCCCCTGCTGGACGCGGTGTGTTAACCGGGTATGTTCACTCTGCCCCCCCATGACGACTCCGGTCACCACCGCCCGCCGCCTGCGCGCCATGGCCCCCGCCACCGCCCCGTCCCTCGCCGACGTGCTGGCCGCCTTCAACGATGCGGTGGTCGTCACCGACGGCGACCTGCGCATCGTCCTGTTCAACCCCGCGGCCGAGGAACTCACGGGCATGCCGCAGCGGCGCGCCCTCGAAGCCTCCTGCGAGGAGGTCTTCGCCGAGACGCCGCTGATCGCGGAAATGGCGAGGAGGGTGCTGGCCCTCGGTCAGAGCGAAGCGCGCAGCGAGGAGTCGCTGATGCGCGGGCGCCGCAGCGTCCCGGTGCGCATCACGTGCCTGCCATTGTGGGACCGCGACGACCGGGTCTCGGGTGTCGCGCTGGTCATCCACGACTTCGGGTATCAGCGCATGCTGGAGGACTCGGCGCGGCGCAACGAGAGCCTGGCGCGCCTCGGCACGCTGGTGGCGGGACTGGCGCACGAGGTGCGCAATCCGCTCGCCGGGATCAAGGGCGCGGCGCAACTGCTCGAAGCCCATCTCGCGGCGCAGCCGGAGCTGAGCGAGTACACCGCCGTCATCTCGCGCGAAGTCAATCGCCTGAGCGCGCTGGTCGAGGATCTCCTCACCCTCGGCGCGCCACCGAAGCCGCGCCTGGCGCCGCTCAATGTGCACCGCGTCATCCAGGACGTCGTGATGGTTGCCCAGGCCGACCTGGTCCGCGCCGGGGTCCACCTGCAGTACGGCTTCGATCCCAGTTTGCCCGACGTGCTCGGCGACGACGCCCAGCTCAGCCAAGTGCTACTGAACGTCGTCCGCAACGCCATTGAGGCAATGACCGCTTCTGGCAGCGCACCGCCGGGACGCAGCCTGCTCACCATCGGCACGCGGATGGAGACCGACTTCCACATCCTGCGCGCCCGCGACGGGGCCAGCACCTACCTGCGCGTCGAGATCGGCGACCAAGGTGCGGGCGTCCCCGCGGAAGCGGTCGAACACCTGTTCGAGCCGTTCTTCACCACCAAGCCGCGCGGCACCGGTCTCGGGCTCGCCATCTCGGCCAAGATCGTCGCCGAGCACGGCGGCATCATCCGCGCCAGCCCCAACCATCCTTACGGCACCGTGGTCACGATCACCCTGCCAGTCGCGAGGCACTGACCGTGGACCCCAGCACGCAGGGCACGATTCTCGTCGCCGACGACGAAGAGAGCATCCGCTTCGTCCTGGTGAAGGCGCTCGAGAGTGCCGGTCACACCGTCAGCGAGGCGACCGGCGGGCGCGAGGCGCTGCAGCGCCTGCGCGAGCGGCCGTTCGACCTCGCCTTCATCGACCTGCGCATGCCCGACACCGACGGCCTCTCGGTGCTGGCCGCGGCGCGCGAAGCCGGCGTCGCGACGCCAATCGTCATCGTGACCGCGCAGAACACGATGGACAACGCCATCGAAGCGATGAAGCGCGGCGCCTACGACTACATCTCCAAACCGTTCAACATCGACGAAGTGCGCGCCGTCGCCGGCCGTGCGCTCGAGATGTCGCGCCTGTCCAGCGACTTGCACCGCCTCGAACGCGAGCTGCGTGGCCGTTTCGAAGTGGGTGTCGCGATCATCGGCAACAGCCCGGCGATGCAGGACATCTACAAGACCATCGGACGCGTCGCGAGCACTGACGCGACGGTGCTCATCCAGGGCGAGAGCGGCACCGGCAAGGAGCTCATCGCCAAGGTCATCCACTACCACTCGCCGCGCTGGAGCGGGCCGTTCGTGGCGATCAACTGCACGGCGATCCCACGCGATCTGCTCGAAAGCGAGCTCTTCGGTCACGAGAAGGGCGCGTTCACCGGCGCCACCGAACAGCGTCCGGGCAAGTTCGAGCTCGCGCAGGGCGGCACCCTCCTCCTCGACGAGATCGCGGACATGCCGCTCGAACTGCAGGCCAAGCTGCTGCGCGTGCTGCAGGAGCGCGAGATAACGCGTCTCGGGGGACGCGAGGTCCTGAAGGTGGACTGCCGCATCCTCGCCGCCACCAACCAGTCCCTCGAACGCGCGGTGAAGCAGACGCGCTTCCGCGAAGACCTGTTCTTCCGCCTGAACGTCGTCCCGGTCCTGGTGCCCCCGCTGCGCGAACGGCGCAGCGACATACCCGAGTTGATCGAGTTCTTCCTCGACAAGGTCAACCGTGAGATGGGCACCAAGGTCGCCGCCCTGTCACCCGACGCGCGCGACCTCCTCGTCCGCCACAACTGGCCGGGGAACGTGCGGGAGCTGGAGAACACCCTGGTTCGCGCCGCCGTGCTCGCGTCCGGCACCACGCTCATGTCGCGCGACCTTGCCCTGGCGACCCAGGAGCCGGCGCCGGCAGTGTACGGCGACCTGTCGCTCGAGGACATCGTGCGCCTGAAGCTGAAGGAGTACTTCCGCCAGGCCGGCGACGTCGAGCCGTCCGACCTCTACGCGCTGATCATCGAACGTATCGAGCGCCCCCTGATCGAGCTGACCCTTGAGCGAACCGGCGGGAATCAACTCCAGGCCGCGGCCATCCTCGGCATCAACCGCAACACGTTGCGCAAGAAGATCGCGGCCCTGAAAATCACGCCGCGCCGCGCGGCGCCGCAGCAGCTCTGAGGGCGCTCCGGCGCGCTTCGCCGTTGTTCCGCTTCCTCGACGCGCTGTACCCGATCGTCGACGCCGACGCCTGTGCCGACGTCGTCGAACTCGGCGAAGCGATCCTCGCCGGCGGCGCGCGCCTGCTGCAACTGCGAGCCAAGGGGGCCACGACGCGCGACCTCACGGTGTTGGCGCGCGCCCTGCGAATCCGCACGCAGCGCGCCGGGGCGCGCCTGATCGTCAACGACCGCGCCGATGTCGCGCTGCTGGTTGGCGCAGACGGCGTACATCTCGGCCAGGACGACCTGCCGCCGTCCGCGGCACGCGCCTTACTCGGCCCGGCCGCGATCATCGGCCTCTCGACGCACAACCTCGCCCAGGTGGACGGCGCCCTGCACGCCGGCGGCATCGATTACCTCGCCTTCGGACCGATTTTCGCGACGCATAGTAAAGCCGACGCGGAGCCGGCTGTCGGCCTCCTGGGGTTTGGCGAGGCACGCCGCCGCTGCCCGCTCCCCTTGGTGGCGATCGGCGGCATTGGGCGCGCCACAGCGGCGGCGGTGCGGCGCGCCGGGGCCGACGCCGTGGCAGTCATCGGCGCCATCGCGCATGCCGCGGACGCCAGCGCCGCGACACGAGAACTCCGCGCCGCCGTGGCCGGCTCCTAGAGCTCGTCGATCTCCGCCGGGTAGTTGACGTCGTCCTGGGTGCGGTTGTCGAAGCGGGTGTACTCCGAGAAGAACGCCAGCGGCACGGTGCCGGTGGGGCCGTTACGCTGCTTGCCGATGATCACCTCGGCCTCGCGCTCGTCGGCGTTCTTGGGGTCGTATACCCAGGGCCGAAAGAGAAACATGATCACGTCGGCGTCCTGCTCGATGGCGCCGGACTCGCGGAGGTCGGCCATCAGCGGCCGCTTGTCGGCGCGCGACTCGACGGCGCGATTGAGCTGCGACAGCGCGATCACTGGCACGCGCAGCTCCTTGGCCAGCGCCTTCAGCGAACGCGAGATGCTGGAGATCTCCTGCTCGCGATTGTCGGCATTGTGGCCGCGCATGAGCTGCAGGTAGTCGACGATGATCAGGCCGAGATTGGCCTCGCGCTCGCGCTTCAGCCGGCGCGCTTTGGCGCGCAGTTCGAGGACACTGAGGGCCGGCGTGTCGTCGATGTAGATCGGCGCTTCGGAGAGGCGCTCGGCGGCGATCGCCAGCTTCGGATAGTCGCGTTGGGCGGCAAAGCCGGCGCGCACCTTCGACTGGTCGACCCGCGCCTCGGAGCACAGCATGCGCAGCACCAGCTGCTCCTTCGACATTTCCAGGGAGAACACCGCCACGCCGGTCTTCCCCTCCAGCGCGGCATACTGCGCCATGTTGATGGCGAAGGCGGTCTTGCCCATGCTCGGCCGGCCCGCGACGATGATCAGGTCGCCCGGCTGCAGACCGGCGGTCTTCTTGTCGAGGTCGACGAAGCCGGTCGGCACCCCGGTGACCAGCTCCTGGCGCTCGTAGAGCTGTTCGACCGCCTTCATCGACTCGACGACGATGTCGCGGACGCGGAAGAACGTCGGTCGGGTCTTGCGTTCGCTCAGTTGGAAGATCGCGTGCTCGGCTTCGTCGAGGAAGGCGTCGACGTCGCCGGGCGCCTCGAAGCTTCGCATGGCGATCTCGCCGCTGGTGGTGATCAGCGCCCGCAGAATCGCCTTGTCCTTGATGATCTTGGCGTAATAGCCGACATTCGCCGCGGTGGGGACGCGTTCGACTAGTTCGGCCAGATACGACGCGCCGCCGACGTCCTGCAGTTCGCTGCGCGAGCGCAACGCATCGGACAGCGTCACCAGGTCCACCGGCTCGTGCCGATCGCTCAGATCGAGAATGGCGCGAAAGATCTTGCGGTGCGCATCGCGGTAGAAGTCGTCCGCTATGATGAGTTCGATGGCGCGGTCCAGGGCGGCGTTGTCGATCAGGATCCCGCCGAGGACGGATTCCTCCGCCTCGATGCTCTGCGGTGGCAGCTTGCCTCTGATCTCCTCAGCCATGCGGATGGCCCGACTACTCCTTCCGTCTGCGCGCAACAAGCCCACCTCGACTGCGCCGACCCCGCACTCCGCAAACCACTGTCCCAATAAGCAAAACCGGGTTGAATTGGGCTCGCATTTGCGACAGAACCCTTCCATCACGGCGGTGGATGAGGTGAACGTGAGGCGGACTGCGGGTCGATTGATGGTCATGGGGCTCATCACCTTGGTTGCGGGATTTCCTGCCGCGGCGACCGAGCAACCGGACCTGTACGCCCTGACCGCCCGGGCAGCCATTGTCATCGACGCTGGGACTGGCGAGGTCCAGTTCTCCCGCAACGCCGACATGGCCTTGCCCCCTGCGAGCACCACCAAGGTGATGACTGCCCTGCTCGCGCTGCGCTCCACCGCGCCCGACGAGTTGATGCGGGTCAGCGCCCATGCGGCCAGCATGCCGCCATCGAAGGCCTATCTGCGCTCCGGCTCGATCCTGACCAGCCGCGACCTGCTGTATGCGCTGATGATGCGCTCGGCCAACGACGCCAGCGTCGTCATCGCCGAGCACGTCGGCGGCTCGGTGCCCGGCTTTGCCGGCCTGATGAATCGCACCGCACAGTCGCTCGGCGCTACGTCCTCGCACTTCGTCACGCCCAACGGACTTCCAGCGAAGGGACACTACTCGACCGCCCGGGACCTGGCGACCATCCTGCGCGCAGCGCTGCAGACGCCCGGCATGCGCAGCATCATGTCGACGCGCACGCAGGTGATTGAAGCGGTGAGCGGGAGCACGAAGCGCATCGCGCTGCGCTCCACCAACCGGTTGCTGTGGCGCGACGACCTGCGGGTGATCGGCAAGACCGGCTGGACGCGCGAGGCGAAGCGCTGCTTCGTGGGTGAGGCGTCGGCGAATGGTCGCGAGGTGATCGTCGCGGTGCTCGGCTCGCGCGACCTCTGGGCCGACGTTGAGATGTTGGCGCACTTCGGTCTCGGTCGTACGGTGCCCGGCGATGACGACCTGCGTCGGCGCAGCGGCGTTCAGCAGGCGGCCCTGTCCCCGCCGGCGGTGACCACGACGGCCCCCAGTGTGACGTGGCGTCGTGGGACCGGAGCGGTGGCCCCACCGGCCCGCGCCGCCCGCCCTGCCCCGTCGCCGAACTTGCGCGCGTTCCAGCCTCCGACACGGCAGGCCGCCGCGCGTCCGCAGGTGGCGGCGCGGAGTCAGCGCGTCGTCCCGCAGGGCGACCGCGAGGAACTCAGCCGGCGCGCCGGGCTCAAGTACCACCTCCATCTCGGCTCGTACCGCAGCAAGGCACGCGCAGAGCAAGTGAGCCGTGACCTCGCCAAGCGCGGCTACCGCGCCCGCGTCGAAGCGGCGAGCGGCGCCTACCGCGTCGCCGTGCGCGACTTCCCGTCGCGCGACGCCGCCCGCAAGGCTGCCCGCACGCTCGGGCGTAGCCTGCACGTCGACCCGGTCATCGTCGCCAGCCGCTGAGCGGGCGGCGCCGGCGCGGCGCCGCCTCAGCGCTGTGCGTCGCGGATGGCGCGCAGCAGCGCGATGTTGTCGCTGTGCCCGGTCTTGCAGGCGCGGACGCGCCCGCGTAGCGGGCGGCCGAGCAGATAGAGGTCGCCGAGAATGTCGAGGATCTTGTGGCGGGCCAGTTCCTCGGGAAAGCGCAGCGTCGTGTTTACGACTTTCTCGTCGTCGATGAGAATGAAGTTGTCGAGCCGGCCGCCGTTGGCGAGCCCCATCGAGGCCAGCGCCTTCATGTCGCGCATGAAGCCGAACGTACGCGCCGGCGCCACTTCGGCCTTGAACGAGTCGCCGCCCGTGTGAACGTAGGTGTACTCCTGACGGCCGACCGGCGGCGGGTAGAGCAACGTGTAGTGCACGCTGAAGCCGTCCGCCGGCTCGATCGAGATCCCCTCCTCGTCGGGACCGCTCTTGCCGATCTGCAGCGGCCGGTCGATGACGATGGGCTCGACGCCGCCGCCCTGCTCTTCGATACCCGCCTGCTCGAGTAGCGTGCAGAACTCCAGGGCGGAGCCATCCATGGCCGGGACCTCGCTCTGCACCTTGATCAGCGCGTTGGTGACGCCGTAGCAATGCAGCGTCGCCAGCAGATGCTCGACGGTGCCGACGGTCATGCCGCCGCCGTGCAGCGTCGTCGCGTACCCGGTCGAGTCCACGTAGTCGAGGTGCGCCGGCACCGAGGCGCCGCTGGTCACGTTGGCGAAGACGATGCCACGACCGGCCGGCTGCGGGGTGAGAATCAGGCCGGACTTCACGCCGGAGTGCAGGCCGTGCCCACTGGCGATGACCGACTTGCCGAGAGTACGCTCCGCCAGCGTGCGCCCGGCCACATGGCCGTTCGAGGCCGGGCGTGCGGCCAGCAGGCCCGCCCCGCCGCCGGCGCGCAGGGCGCGGTGCTCGAGCGCGCGCGCCACGGCGTTCAGCAGCGCGTCGATCGAGAACGGCTTCTCGATGAAATCGAACGCGCCGAGTTTGGTCGCCTGCACGGCCGTCTCGATGTTGCCGTGGCCGGAGATCATGATCACCTGCGGTCGATCGGGTTCGTCCTGCAGGCGGCGCAACAACTCGATGCCGTCGACCTCCGGCATCCACACATCCAGGAGCACCAACTCGGGGCGCTCGGTACGCACCAGCGCCAGCGCCTGACTGCCGTCCTGGGCTTCGATCACGCGCAGACCCTCGTCGCTCAGCACGCCGCGCAGCGAGGTGCGGATGTCGCCCTCGTCGTCCACCACCAGTACCGTCGCCATGGCTGCCTCCTCGGTCACACGCCGCCGACTGCCCGCAGGCGGTTCGGCTGCCGCACGGGGAACTCGATCACCACGCGCGTACCGCGCGGTTGATTGTCGCGGACGCGGACATAGGCCTGATGGTCCGCGACGATCGCCGACACGATCGCCAGACCGAGCCCGGTGCCGTCCTTCTTGGTCGAGAAATACGGCTCGAACATCCGCGCCTGCACGTCGGGCGTCACTCCCGCACCGTTATCGGCCACCTCGAGGCGGACGACGCCGACGCGCACGTCGTACGCCAGCGCGATGGCGACGGAGCCGCCGCCCGGCGCATCCCGGCAGGCGTGCACCGCATTGTCGAGCAGGTTGATGACCGCGCGCTTGATCGCCCCGGGGTCGATATCGACCAGCGGCAGGCCGTCCGCGGCCTGGACGTCGAACGCCACCTCGCGATGCGCCTCACGGTACAACACCACCACCTCCTCGACGACCGGACGCAGGTCGTGCGGTGCCACCTCCAGCGCCGGTAGGCGCGCGAAGGTGGAGAACTCGTTGACCAGGCGCTTGAGCTGTTCAACCTGCGCGCTGATGGTGCGCGTACACTCGTCGAGTAGGGCGGCATCCTCGCCGTGCAGCACCGTCGCATAGCGCTTGCGCAGGCGTTGCGCCGAAAGCTGGATCGGCGTGAGGGGGTTCTTGATCTCATGCGCGATCCGGCGCGCCACCTCGCGCCAGGCCTCCATGCGCTCGACGCGGAGGAGGAACGTGACGTCCTCGAGGAAAAGAATGACGCCGAGCACGGTGCCCTGCTCATCACGCAGCGCGGTGGCCGTGGCGAAGGCGGACATCGGTCGCGGACCGCCTTCGAGTTTGAGCTGCTGTTCGAGGCGGTCGCGACCTTCGAGGCGCATGCGATCGATCAACTCCGCGATCGGCTGCAGGTCGCGGCGCTGGAAAGCGGTCAACCACGGCTGTCCGCGCACATCCTCCGAGCGCAGGCCGAGCATGTTGGCGGCGGCGGGATTGACGGTCGCCACTGCGCCGTCCGGCGCCAGCGAGATGACACCGGCGGTGATGTTCTCGAGAATGCTCTCGATGTAGCGATGCCGCTCCTCGAGCTCGCCGTGCATGGTTTTCAGCTCGCCGGTCATCTGGTTGAACGACGTGACCAGTGTCGCCACCTCGTCGTCGCCGCCGAGCGGCGCGCGATAGTCGAGATCGCCCTGGGCAACGCGCCGCATGCCTTCGCCAAGGCGTTGGATCGGCACCGTGATCCCCTTGGCAAAGTAAAAGCCGAACCACGTGGCGGAGAACAGCACGACCAACGTGATGAGCAGGAAGGTCAGGGTATAGCCACCGCGGATCGGCTGCTTGAGCACTTTGAGTTGACGATACTCGTCGACCGCACGCGCGGTGCGGCGTGCCGCCATCGCGACGTCGTGCGGGATCAGCGTCGCCACCACCACCGCCGCCACCGCGCCTCCCGTGGGATCGCGGATCGGCACCCCGCCGATCACCAGATCTCCGCGGCCGAACCGCTCCGTGCGGGCGAAGTCCTGGCCGGTCGCGAAGAGGGCGCGCAGGTCGCCGGCGGGTAGCGGCACGCCGCGCGCCGCGACGCGGTCGCCGTGGGCGACCGCGAGCGGACCGGTCGGGTCGACGACGTCGAGCCCGTCGACACGCAGCACCTCGCGCTGGGTCGCCAGGAAGGTGTTGAGTTCGGCGCGGCGCGCGACGGTCAGCAGTCCGCGCCGCTCGACCTCGCGGCCGACGCGGTCGCCGACCACCAGCGCGTCGTCCGCCGCCTCCTGGTACAGCCGGTGTGCGACACCAAGCGCGCCGCTCAGCGCGGTTTGCACCCGAAGGCTGAACCAATTCTCGATGACGCTGGCGAAGAAGCCCTCGGCAATCAGAAAGAGCAACAGGGTTGGGAACAGTGACAGCGCCGCGAAGGCAACGACGAGGCGGGTGCGCAGACGGGAGCCGAGAATGCGCCGCCGCCGCTCGATCACCAGTTTGGTCAGGTTGCGGGCGACCAGGAAGACCAGCAGGACGAGCAGGATCAGGTTCAGGTTGATGAGGAGGAAGAAGACGATGTTGCTCGACTGGGAGCGGCTGTCCTGGAAGTCCGGCAGGCGCGTCTGCAGGACGGCGAACACGGCGAAGGCCACCGCCGTTATGACGATCAGGACCGCCTCGCGCCGCCGGCGCCGGACCTCGTCGGCAGGCAGGTCAGGCGGGGTGAGGCGCAGCTTTGTGAACCACTGCGGCAACACGCTGAAGGGAGTCTAGGGGGGACCCCGGCGGGGGGCAAGCCAACCGCCGGCCCGCTACTCGAACAGAGCCCCCTGCGGCGTGCCGCCCGGTGCACCGCCGGCCGGGGCCGGGCGGCCGAAGTGGTCATAGGCGAGCGGTGTCGCCACACGCCCCTTGGACGTGCGGGTCAGGAAACCCTCCTGGATCAGGTAGGGCTCATAGACGTCCTCGATGGTGTCGGATTCCTCCCCGATGGCGGCGGCGAGGGTCTCAAGGCCGACCGGACCGCCGCCGAACTTGTCGATGATCGCCAGCAGCAGGGCGCGGTCCATGCGGTCGAAACCGCGCGCGTCCACTTCCAGCAGCGTCAGCGCGTCGCCCGCGACGGCGTGGGTGATGACGCCGTCGGCGCGCACCTGGGCGAAATCGCGCACGCGCCGCAGCAGGCGGTTGGCGATGCGCGGCGTGCCGCGCGCGCGCCGGGCCAGCTCGTCGGCGCCGGCATCGTCGATGCGCACGTCGAGGCGCTGCGCGGCGCGGCGCACGATCTCGGCCAATTCCACCGGGCGGTAGAAGTCGAGGCGCAAGCTGACACCGAAGCGGTTGCGTAGGGGTGCGCTGAGTAGCCCGGCGCGGGTCGTGGCGCCGACCAGCGTGAAGCGCTTGAGGTCGAGCTTGATCGAGCGTGCCGACGGCCCCTGCCCGATCATCACGTCGATCTGGAAGTCCTCCATGGCCGGATAGAGGATCTCTTCGACGATGCGCGAGAGGCGGTGGATCTCGTCGATGAAGAGCACGTCGCCCGGCTCGAGGTTGGTGAGCAGGGCGGCGAGGTCGCCGGGGCGCTCGATCACCGGCCCAGAGGTGGAGCGCACGTTCACGCCCATCTCGCGCGCGATGACGTAGGCAAGTGACGTCTTGCCGAGACCGGGCGGCCCGTACAGCAAGGTGTGGTCGATGCTCTCGCCGCGTGCGGTGGCGGCCTCGATGGCGACGCGTAGATTGGCCTTCACCGACTCTTGGCCGATGTAGTCGGCGAGCATCGCGGGTCGCAGCGCGGTGTCAATCGACGCTTCCTCGTCGCCCTGCTCGCCCGACACCAGGCGCTCCGGCTGCTCCTCGCCGATCATGCGCTCAGCTTCCGCAGCGCCTGGCGGATCACGTCGGCCAGTTCGCTGGCGCCGGAACCTTGCGCGGCGCGCACGGCACGCTCGGCATCGGCTTGGCGATACCCGAGGTTAACCAGGGCCGACACGGCCTCGCTGTCGCGCGGCACCGTCGCCCCGGCGCCACGCGTCGCCTGCAGCGTCGCGATGCGATCCCGCAGCTCGACGATGAGCCGCTCGGCGGTACGCTTACCGACCCCGGGCACGGAGACCAGTCGGGCGACGTTGCCGGTCGCCAACGCCTCAGCGAGTTCATCGGCCGGCAGGCCCGAGAGGATGTTCAGCGCCATGCGCGGGCCGATGCCGGAGACGGTGATCAACGCCCCGAACAGGGCCTGCTCCGCCGCATTGGCGAAACCGAACAGCTCGAGCGCGGTCTCGCGCAGATGCGTATGAATGCCCAGCGTCACCTCTGCGCCCTCGGGCGGCAGGGCGGCGAACGCGGTGAGGGAGACCGAGACGCGATAGCCGACGCCGTGTACGTCGATGATCAGCGCGTCGGGCGCCTTCTGGGCCAGGCGGCCGGTCAGGCGCGCGATCATCGCCGCCGGCTCGCGCGCCGGCCACGGCCGGCGCCTCCCCATCCGGTCGACGCCGCGGCAACCCGGGCGGCGAACTGGCCGGCATTGACATGACAGATCGCGGCACCGAGGGCGTCGGCCTCGTCTTCTCCCAGCGCCCCGTCGACGGCCAGCAGGCGGCTCACCATGGCCTGCATCTGCGCCTTCGCGGCACGCCCAGACCCGGCGACCGCGAGCTTGATCTGCGCCGGGCTGTACTCGGCAACGGCGATACCGGTGCGACCGGCCGCCACCAGCACCGCGCCGCGCACCTCGCCGAGTCGGAAGGCGGACTGCACATTGTCACCGACGAAGCTCTGCTCGAGGCTGAGCACGGCGGGGCGAAAACGTTCGCACAGAGCCTGAATCGCCTCGCAGATGGCGGCCAGTCGCGCCGCCCGCTCGCCGCGACCGCGCAGCGTGCCGCTGGCAACCCGCGCCAGACGGGCGGAGCCGCAGGAGTCGATCACGCCCCAGCCGAGCGCGACGGTGCCAGGATCGACGCCGAGTATGCGCAGGGATGCAGCCGCGGACGGGCCTGCGGGTCCGAGTGCCGCCCCCGCGACATTTTGATGCGACGGCCGCTCCACCCAAACTCCCCCGCGCCGCGCCGTCTGCCGCGTCCGGTCAGGCGGCGCTCAACCTTTCCAACTCTTCCTGTGGGATGTCGAAGTTCGATGCCACTTCCTGCACGTCCTCGTGATCCTCGAGTTCCTCGACCAACCTGAGCGTCTGCGCTGCCTGGGCGCCGGTAAGGCTCAACGTGTTCGAGGGCACCATGCCCACCACCGCGCTGGTGGCCTTTATCCCGAATTTGTCGAGCGCGTCCTTCACCGCCTCGAACGCCTCGGGCGATGTCGTCACGGTGAATCCGTCGCCGTCATCGGTGACGTCGTCGGCGCCGGCCTCCAGCGCGACCTCGATCAGCCGCTCTTCGTCCGTAGCGCCGGCCGCGACGGTCAGGGTGCCCTTCTTCGAAAAGATCCATGCCACGCAGCCGGAATCGCCCATGTTGCCTCCGAAGCGGCCGAACATGTGGCGCAGCTCGGACACCGTGCGGTTGCGGTTGTCGGTCATCGCCATAACCAGCACCGCGGCGCCACCCGGGCCATAGCCCTCGTAGGTCACTTCTTCGTAGGTGACACCCTCGAGTTCACCGGTGCCCTTCTTGATGGCGCGATCGATATTGTCGGCGGGCAAGCTGCTCGAACGCGCCGTGGTGACGGCAGTACGCAGGCGCGGGTTGGCGTTGATGTCGCCGCCGCCGAGCCGCGCCGCCACCGAGATCTCTTTGATCAGTTTCGTGAACAGTTGGCCGCGCTTGGCGTCCTTCGCCGCCTTCTTGTGCTTGATCGTGCTCCACTTCGAGTGGCCTGACATGGAAAAACTCCCGCCAAAGACTTGCGCCTGGGATTAGCACACCCCCCGTCGGCGGGCTACGCTGGCGCGTCCAGGAGTGTATCTAGATGGCCGGACTGCTCGAGTTCGTAGAGTTCGTCGAATCCGCCGATCGACTGGTCGTTGATGAAGATCTGCGGCACGGTACGCCGCCCGGAGGCGCGCATCACCTCGGCGCGCTGCGCAGCATCCGCGCTGAGATCGATCTCGCGGTAGGTGACGCCCTTCCGGTCGAGGAGGCGCTTGGCCTGGACGCAGTAGGGACAGGATCCGGTGGTATAGACTCGTACATCCGCCATGGGATGCTTCTACCGGCTGCTCTACCCGGCGGCAACGCCGTGCCGGCCCCCCGGGACGGCGCTTTGCTTTGCACCCGGGCCTGCGCTACGCGGCGCCGGTGACGGTCGGCGAGCGGTTCGAGGACTTGGTGCGCATCATGCACCGACTGCGCAGTCCGGGCGGTTGCCCGTGGGACGGCGAGCAGACGCACGCCTCGATCAAGCCTTACACGATCGAGGAGGCCTATGAAGTCGTCGAGGCGATCGACGCCGGCGACGACCCCGAGCTGTGCAGCGAGCTCGGTGATCTGTTGCTGCAGATCGTCTTTCACGCCGAGATGGCGGCGGAGCGCGGCGCCTTCGCCGTCGGCGACGTGATCCAGGCCATCAAAGACAAGATGATCCGGCGTCACCCTCACGTCTTCGGCGACGTCCAGGTCAGCGGCGCGGACGAGGTCCTGCGCAACTGGTCGCGCATCAAGGCGGTGGAGCGGCAGGCGTCTGCCGATCGCTCCGTTCTCGCCGGCGTCCCGCGCGCCATGCCGGCGCTGCTGCGGGCGCAGCGCCTCGGGGAGAAGGCGGCGCACGCGGGCTTCGACTGGCGCGACGCCGCCGGCGTGCTGGCCAAGTTGCATGAGGAACTCGGCGAGATCGATGCCGCCATGGCTACTGGAGATCGCGCTGCGGTCGTGACCGAGCTCGGCGATCTGCTGTTCGCGGCGACCTCGTTGGCTCGGCACCTCGGCGCCGTGGCCGAGGACGCCCTGAGCGGCGCCGCCGATCGCTTCACGGCACGCTTCCGGCACCTCGAAACGACGCTGGCGGCCGCGCAGCGCGATGTGCGGACGGCCTCGGCGGAGGAGCTCGACCTTCTCTGGGAGGCTGCAAAGCGCGCTCTGCACCATAAGGCGACGCGCTGAAGCCGCCCCCGGCCCCCCTCCCTGACCTGCAGTCGCGGCGGAGCTCTCCAGGTCGCTCCGCTGCAGGTGGGCACCCCGGCCGGTCCGGCGCAAAAGGGTCTCACTGGGCGTGGCCGCGGTGGCAGGTGCCGGAACAGCAGCCGCCGGCCTGCTTCAGACCGACGATAATCGATGATCCCCTCAACGTCGGGGGGCGGACGGCCTGAAGAAGGGCCTTCAGCGGCTCGAGCGGGACACAGGTCGCCCGCCCAGGTCGTCCCGGCGGGCCTCGCCAAGGGCCGCGGTCGTGTTGCCTGACCCTGGAGTGCGTGGTAGGCGTGCGGTTTACAACCAGGAGGAAACCCAGTGGCCAACCGGCATGCGTCCGCGATCAAACGGAACCGGCAGAACGAGAAGCGTCGCGAGCGCAACCGCACGGTGCGGTCCAAGGTGCGCACCGAGGTCCGCAAGGTCCGCGAGGCGGTCACCAGCAAGGATGCAGCCGCGGCAGGCACCGAGCTCAAGCTGGCCATCAAGGAGCTGAGCAAGGCGGCCTCGAAGGGCGTCCTGCACAAGAACGCCGCCGCCCGCCGCATCGGCCGCCTGAGCAAGCAGGTCGCCGCCATGTCGCGCGCCAGTTGAGTCCTGCCCGGCGCCGCAGCGCGCCGTCAGAAATCGTCCAGGATCCGGTCGTGCACGTCGCGCGCGAGTGATCGGACGATCCGTTCGATCGCCGCGTGCTTCTCGGTCTCGGCGAGCTGGATATCGGTCAGGTCGGCCAGGTCCGAGAAGTCCAGCGTCCCTTGCTGGAACTGCGACGAACTGGGGACGACGGTGTCACGGTTGACGCTGAAGTCCTCGATCGCCTCCATGCGCGACCCTTTCCAGAGGACCGTCCCATCACTTTGACGGGTCAGCACGACGTCCAACACGAGGCGCGCCTCATACTGCAGGGCGTCGTCGTCAGCATCGAACGAGACCGGACGCGTCTTGAACTCACGGATCGTCCCGCTGATCACTCCTTCGCCATCGGCCGGCGTCTCACGAACGCGGAGCGTGCCGCGATCGTAGAACTCGCGTTCCACGGCGAAGGCGAGCGTCTTGTCGAGTCCCTCTTCGCGCGAGCGGTTCTCGAAGGCGCCGACGGCGACGCTGCGGATCGCGCCCGGCACCTGTATCTGGGAGCCGGTGAAGGTGTAGCCGCAGGCCGGTACGAGGCACAGCGCCGCCAGCGCGGCGAGGTCACGCCACGACATTGACGAGCCGTCCGGGGACGACGATTACCTTTCGCGGCGTCTTGCCGTCGAGCGCCCGGCGGACACCCTCGGCAGCCAGCGCGAGGTGCTCGATCGTCGCGGCATCCGCGTCGCGCGGCACCGTGATCACGTCGCGTCGCTTGCCGTTCACCTGCACTGGCAGCTCGACGGCGTCGTCAACGCCGACGGTCTCGTCGTGTGCCGGCCATGCCGCTTCAGCGATGAGCGTCGTCGCACCGAGGCGCGCCCACAACTCTTCGCCGAGGTGCGGCGCATAGGGCGCCAGCAGGCAGAGGAAATCGGCGAGGATGGCGCGCGGCAGCGTCGCGCTGCCGGTCGCTTCGTTGACGAAGATCATCATCTGCGCGATGGCGGTGTTGAAGCGCAGGGCTTCGGTGTCGTCGCGCACCTTCTTGATGGTCTGGTGGAGGAGGCGCCGCAACGCCGGCTCGGACTCCGGCTCGGCCGCGGTGAGACGGGACGACAGACGGCCGTCGCGTTCGTCGACGACCAGCCGCCAGACGCGCTGCAGAAAACGCGAGACACCCTCGACGCCGGCCATTTGCCACGGCTTCACCTGGTCGAGCGGTCCCATGAAGAGTTCGTACAACCGCATCGCGTCGGCGCCGTGTTGGTCGATCACCTCATCGGGGCTGACGACGTTGAGGCGCGACTTCGACATCTTCTCGATCTGCGACGTGAGTCGCTCGCCGCTCGCCGCCACCGTTGGCACCCCGTCTCGGGTCACGACGTCGGACGGGTGGTAGTACTTCCCGCGCGCGTCCTGGAAACTGTAGGCGAGAATCATCCCCTGGTTGAACAGGCGCTGAAACGGCTCGAGCGTGTGCACCAGGCCGCAGTCGTACAGCACCTTGTGCCAGAAGCGCGCATAGAGGAGGTGCAGCACGGCGTGCTCGACGCCGCCGACGTAGAGATCAACCGGCATCCAGTAGCGCTCCGCCGCCGCCGCCCAGGGCTCCGCCGTGTTCTGGGGATCGAGGAAGCGCAGGTAGTACCAGCAGGACCCAGCCCACTGCGGCATGGTGTTCGTTTCGCGCACGCCGATGCGACCGTCGGGGAGCGTCACCGCCAGCCAGTCGTCTCCGGCGCGCGCCAGCGGCGGCTTGCCGTCGTCGGTCGGCCGGTACTCGTCGATCGGCGGCAGCGTCACCGGCAGCTGATCGGTCGGAATCGGCACCGGGGTTCCGTCGTCGAGCCAGGCGATCGGGATCGGCTCGCCCCAATACCGCTGGCGGGAAAAGAGCCAATCGCGTAGTCGATACTGGATGCGGGCACTACCGACGCCGCGCTCTCCCAGCCACTCGATCATGCGCGCCTTGGCCGCTGCGACATCGAGGCCGTCGAGAAACTGGGAATGGATCAGGGGGCCGTCGCCGAGATACGCCGCGTCGGCCGCCGGGACCGTGCCGCCCGACACAACCGCCCGGATCGGTAAACCGAAGCGGGTGGCGAACACGTGGTCGCGCTCGTCATGGGCTGGAACGGCCATGATGGCGCCGTGTCCGTACGTCATCAGGACATAGTCGGCGATCCAGATCGGCAGCCGCTCGCCGGTGACGGGGTGGATTGCATCGGCGCCCGTGTACACGCCGATCTTCGCCTCGTTCGCTACGGTCTCGGCTCGCGCCGCAGCCGCGGCGGCATAGGCCTGCACCGCAGCGCGCTGCCCCGCGCTGGTGATCATATCGACCAGCGGGTGCTCGGGGGCCAGGACGCAATAGGTGCAGCCGAACAGCGTGTCGGGGCGCGTCGTGAAGACCGGGAACGACCGGTCGTGGTCGGCCACGGCGAAGCTGATCTCGGCGCCCACCGACTTGCCGATCCAGTTGCGTTGCATCTCCTTGACGCCCTCGGGCCAGTCGAGCCCGTCGAGGTCCGCGAGCAGCCGTTCAGCATACGCGGTGATGCGCAGCATCCATTGCTGCATGGTACGGCGCTCGACCACGTCGCCGGTTTCGACGTAGCGGCCGTCCTTGACCTCTTCGTTCGCCAGAACCGTGCCCAGCGCCGGGCACCAGTTGACCGGCATCTCGGCCACATAGGCGAGCCCGCGCTCGAACAAACGCAGGAAGATCCACTGCGTCCAGCGGTAGTAGTCGGGGGTCGCGGTGCTGATCTCCCGGCTCCAGTCGTAGCTGAAGCCGAGGCGCTTGATCTGACGACGGAAGTTGTCGACGTTGCGCGTCGTGATGATCGCCGGATGCAGGTTCTCACGCAGCGCCGCCCGCTCCGCCGGCAGGCCGAATGCGTCCCAGCCCATCGGGTGCAGGACATTGAAACCCTGCATACGCTTCAAGCGCGCCAAGACGTCGGTGCCCGTGTACCCCTCCGGGTGCCCGACGTGCAGGCCGGCACCGGATGGGTACGGGAACATGTCGAGGATGTAGTACTTCGGGCGCGCGGCGAGGACGGCGGGATCAGTCGGCGTCCGAAAAGTCTGGCGGTCCTCCCAGACCTGTTGCCAACGCGGCTCGATCGCCGCCGGATCGTAGCGCATGGCCGGGCTCACTGTTCCCGCGCCGCGGGCTTTTGCCCGCGGGCCAGACCGAGACGGCGGGCGACGGCGTCGAGGACGCCGTTGACGAAGGCGGCCGACTCCGTCGTGCCGTACTTGCGCGCCACCTCGACGGCTTCGTTGATGGCGATCTCGATCGGCAGGCCGTGCGTCATTTCGTACATCGCGATGCGGATGACGTTGGCGTCGATGCGCGCCAGCCGCTCCAAGCGCCAGTGCTCCGACGCCGCTTCCAGGGTCGCGTCGAGTTCGGCCTGGCCGTCGCGCACGCCGCGGACCAGATCCCACGCGAACGCACGCGCCTTCGGACTGGTCTCAAAGCTCTCGGCGAACCCATGGAGGCCGCGCTCTGACGACTCGCCGCTGATGTCCAGCTGGTAGAGTACCTGCAGGGCGAGTTCACGCCCCTTGCGACGAAGACTCATGGCGACCGGCCGCGGCTCACTCGAATTGGCGCGCCAGGGTCGCCATTTCGATGGCGACCAGGGCGGCATCGTAACCTTTGTTGCCGTGCGTGCCGCCGGCCCGCTCGAGCGCCTGTTCCATGGTGTTCGTCGTCAGGACGCCGAGCACCATCGGCAGCCGGTGCACCACCGACAGGCGGCCGATCTCGGCCACCACCCACTGCGCGATCATGTCAAAGTGCGGCGTCTCGCCACGCACTACCGCACCCAGGCACACCACCGCCTCGACGCGCCGGCTGCGCCCAAACAGATCGGCGACCAACGGCAGCTCGAAGGCGCCGGGGACGTGCACCACCTCGATGGCCGCGTCCTCGACACCGTGGCGTCGGAACCCGTCGACGGCGCCTTCCAACAGCCGTTCGGTCACGACGCTGTTGAATCGCGACACGACGACCCCAACGCGCAGACGGGCTCCATCGAGCGAGGTGGTAAACTGGCGCGACATGTCAGCGCACCTTTAACCCGCTGAACAGATGGCCGAGTTTTTCCTGCTTGGTCCGCAGGTAACGGATGTTTCCCTGGTGCGGCGGCACTTCGATCGGCTCACGCCCGGTCACAGTCACGCCGTAGGTCTCCAGCCCCTCGATCTTCTTCGGATTATTCGTGATCAACCGAATGCTCTTGGCACCGAGGTCGCGCAAAATCTGTGCGCCAATGCCGTAGTCGCGTCCATCCTCCGTGAACCCGAGCTCGAGGTTGGCCTCGACGGTATCGCGCCCCTGGTCTTGGAGCGCGTACGCGCGCAGCTTGTTCGCCAGCCCGATGCCGCGCCCCTCCTGGTGCAGGTAGATTAGGACGCCGCGCTTGGCGGCGGCGATCATCACCAAGGAATGGGACAGTTGCTCGCCGCAGTCGCAACGCTCCGAGCCGAACACGTCGCCGGTGAGGCACTGCGAATGCAGGCGCGCCAAGACACCGTCGCGGCCTTCGACCGAGCCCTTCACCATGGCGAGGTGTTCGGAGCCGTCGACGGCGTTGCGGTAGACAACGGCGCGGAAGCGCCCGCCAGCGGCGATGGTGATGGTGCGCTCGGCGACGCGCTCGACGAGCGATTCGGTGCGCAGCCGGTACGCGACCAGGGCGGGGATGCGCACGATCGGCAACGCGAAGAGGTCCGCCAGCGCCCGCAGATCGTCCTCTGTCGCGAGGCTTCCGTCGTCGGTGAGGACGGCGCAGACTGCGCCCGCGGGGGCGCACCCTGCCAGCCGGGCAAGATCGACCGCGGCCTCGGTCAACCCTGGTCGCGCCAGCACGCCGCCAGCGCGGCCGACCATCGGCACGACGTGGCCGGGCATGACGAGGTCGTCCGGTCCGGCATCGGGCGCCATGGCGGCACGGATGGTGGTGGCGCGGTCGCCGGCGGAGATTCCGGTGGTGACGCCCCGGCGTGCCTCGATCGAGGCGCCGTACGAGCGGCGCACCACCGAAGGGGCATCGGGCGCCATCAGGGGGATGCCGAGGTGGCGCAGGCGTTCTTCGGTCATGCTCAGGCAGACCAGGCCGCGTCCGTGCATGGCCATGAAATTGACGGCGTCGGGCGTGACGTGCTCGGCCGCCAGGCAGAGTTGGGACTCGTCGGTGTCGGCTTCGGTCAAGATGACCATGCGTCCGGCCGCAAGCGCCGCGAGGGCTGCTTCAATCGCCCTAGTGGGCACGACGCCCCTCCGGCACTGCTTGCACCATCAGATCGCGGCCGATCGACTCCACCCCCACCCAGCGCAGGCGCCGGGCCCCAGCCAGGCGCGCGACCCCGAGGGACGTGAGCATGGGGCGGCCATCGCCACCGATCAGGGTGGGCGCGAGAAACACCAGCAGGCGATCCACCACCCCGCCGCGCAGCGCGGCGGCGGCCAGGGCGGCGCCGCCTTCCAGAAGCACCGAGGACACGCCGCGTTCCGCCAGGGCGCGCAGCAGCCGCCGCAGGGAGAGCGACCCGGCGCGGCCGGGGAACGTGAGGACCGTCGCGCCCCGCGTCCGCAGCGTGGCGAGCTTTCTCCCTGTGGTGATCACGGTGGCGACGACGGTACCCCGCGCGGCCCGGTTTGTCAGCACCCGGGCGGTCAGGGGCGTGCGCAGCCGGCCATCCACGACGACGCGGAGCGGGTCGCGACCGCCGGGCATGCGGCAGGTGAGACGGGGATCATCGGCGGCAATCGTGCCCGCGCCGACCATCACGGCATCCATTTCATTGCGTAGCTGATGCACAAACCGGCGCGCCGGAGGGCCGGTGATCCAGCGCGAGGCGCCGGTGCGCGTGGCGATGCGGCCATCGAGCGTCGCAGCAAGTTTGAGCGTCACCAGCGGACGTCCGGTGCGAGCGACGTGCGCGAAGGGGGCGATGAGATCGGCGCAGGCGGCCGCTTCGACGCCCTCCACCACCGTCACGCCGGCGCGGCGCAGGCGCGCCGCACCGCCGCCGCGAACGCGCCGATTCGGATCGCGGGCGCCAAACACGACGCGCCGCACCCCCGCCGCAAGCACCGCGTCGGTACACGGAGGGGTGCGCCCTGCATGGTTGCACGGCTCGAGCGTGACGTAGAGCGTCGCGCCGCGCGCCCGTGCGCCGGCCGCGCGCAAGGCCGCCGCCTCGCCGTGCGGAGCGCCGGCGCGACGATGCCAGCCGCTGCCGACCACCCGACCGCCGGCGACGACAACGGCGCCGACTGGCGGATTGGGGCTGGTGCGACCGACGCCGCGGCGCGCCAGGGCGATGGCGCGCCGCATGAAGACCTCGTCGGCGCTCACGACGCCCCGGGCGTCGTCGGCCCGCCACGACCGCGGCGCGAACGCTGGCCTTCCTTCACCAGGTCCTGTAGCTCCCGCATGAACTCACCGACATCCTGGAAGGATCGGTAGACCGAAGCAAAGCGCACGTAGGCCACCTGGTCGAGCTTGTGGAGTTCGCGCATCACCGCCTCGCCGACGACGGAGCTCACTACTTCCTTCTCGCCCCGCTCCTGCACCAGGCGCTCGACCCGGTCGGCGGCGTGCTCGATGGCCGTCGCACTCACCGGCCGCTTCTCGCAGGCCTTTTTCAGGCCGGCGACGATCTTGGCGCGGTCGTATGGTTCCCGCCGGCCCTCCTTCTTCACCACCAACGGAAGCATCTCCTCGACCCGCTCGTAGGTGGTGAATCGGCGCCCGCATTTATGGCACTCCCGTCGGCGGCGAATAGCGCCGTCATCCTTCGTCAAGCGCGAATCGATGACCTTGTTCTCGAGATCATGGCAGAACGGACATTTCATGATGGCGGTGGACGGTTACCGAAGTGGACCACCGGCGGCAACGACGCGGCTCACGACCGCGTCCGATCACCGGGGTTGTTGACCTCGAACAGCACCAGCTGCCGCGCCCGGGCATCGTCCGACACCGGCAACGGGTAGCGGCCGGTGAAGCAGGCATCGCAAAAACCTGCGCTATCCCCGTTAGTGAACGGGTACAGTCCCGCCTCACTGAGAAACCCGAGGCTGTCCGCGGTAATGTACTCGCGGATGGCATCCACCGAATGTCCCGAGGCGATCAGCTCGGAGCGCGTCGGCGTATCAACTCCATAGTAGCAGGGTCCGGTCGTCGGCGGGGAGCTGATTCGCATGTGCACTTCGCGTGCGCCGGCAGCCCGCAGCATGGTGACGATCTTGCGGCTGGTCGTGCCGCGCACAATCGAGTCGTCGACCACCACGACCCGTTTGCCCTCGAGCACGCCGCGTTGAGCGTTGAGCTTCACCTTGACTCCGAAATGACGGATGGCGTCCTGCGGCTCGATGAACGTCCGGCCAACGTAATGGTTGCGGATGAGACCGAAATCGAAGGCCAGCCCCGACTCCTCGGCGAACCCGAGCGCAGCGGGCACGCCCGAGTCCGGCACCGGCACCACCAGATCGGCCGCAGCCGGCTGCTCGCGGGCGAGTTGGCGGCCGAGCGACTTGCGCACTTGGTAGACGTTGCGCCCGAACACGGTGCTGTCAGGTCGGGCGAAGTACACGTACTCGAACACGCATCGAGTCGAGGGCGCGCTGGGAAACGGGAACAGGCTGCGCACCCCGGACGCCGACGCGACGATGACCTCGCCCGGCAGAACCTCGCGCTCGTAATCGGCGCCGATGAGGTCGAGCGCACAGGTTTCCGAGGCGAAGACGACCGCGTCGCGATCGCGCATGCGCCCCATGACTAAGGGCCGGAAGCCGTTCGGGTCGCGCACCGCAATCAACTCGTCGTGGCTCTGGAAGAGCAGGGAGTATGCGCCGCGCACGGCACCGAGTGCTGCCGCGATGCGATCGACCAGGCTGTCGCCCGTCGCCGTCGCGATCAGGTGGACGATCACCTCGGTGTCAACCGACGACTGGAAGATGGCGCCACGCGCCTCGAGCGCCTCGCGCAGCTCGAGCGCGTTCACCAAGTTGCCGTTATGCGCCACCGCGAGACCGCCGCGCGAGAACTCAACCACGAAGGGTTGGGTGTTCTTCAGGAGCGTACGGCCGCTAGTGGCGTAGCGGTTGTGGCCCATGGCGATCGAGCCGGTGAGGCGAACGAGAGTCTCCTGGTTGAAGACGTCGGCGACCAGCCCGAGACCACGGTGAGACAGCAGCATGCCCCCATCGGCCGAGACGATGCCCGAACCCTCCTGGCCACGGTGCTGTTGCGCGTAGAGCCCGAGGTAGACGAGATTCGCCGCCTCGGGGTGGCCGTACACGCCCATCAGCGCGCACTCCTCGTGGAAACGGTCCGGCCCCATCAGCGTTCCGTCACTCGTCCATGCGCGCGGCCAGGGCGTCAGCCCACGCGGTGCGCAAATCGACGGCGCTGACGTCGATCAGATTGCCAATACGCAGCCGCCGGCCGCGCACCTCGCCGACTACCGTGCACGGGACGTCGGCGGCGCGCGCCAACTCACGCAGTCGATTGACATGCTTCTTGCGCAGCGAGAGGAGGATGCGCGACTGGCTCTCGCCGAACAGCCAGGCATCCGGTCGAATGTCGGCCTCCATCTCGATTTCGGCACCGAGCGGATCGCCTGGACCGGAGATGCAAGCTTCGGCTAGTGCCACCGCCAGCCCGCCCTCGGACAGGTCGTGTGCGGAACGGACCAGGCCCTCGCGAATGGCCGCCAGACACACCTGCTGCACCTGCATCTCCACCGAGAGATCGATCCACGGCGGCGTGCCGCGCACCAGATCGCGTGTCACGGCCAGGTACTCGCTGCCACCGAGTTCCTCGCGCGTCCGGCCGAGGAGCACCACGACGTCTCCATCCCCCTTGAACCATTGCGTCGTGTGGTGTGCGACGTCGGCGAGCAGGCCCACCATGGCCACCGTCGGCGTCGGCGGAATCGCGCGTCCGTCGGTTTCGTTGTAAAAGCTGACGTTGCCACTGACGATCGGGACGCCGAGCGCGGTGCAGGCATCGCCCAGGCCGCGCACGGCCTCGCGGAACTGCCACATGATCTCCGGCTTCTCGGGGTTGCCGAAGTTCAGGCAGTCGCTCACACCGATCGGCTCGGCGCCGCTGCATACCACGTTCCGCGCCCCCTCCACGACCGCGGTCATGGCGCCGACGTAGGGATCGAGCAGACAGTAGCGACTGTTGCAGTCGACGCTGACCGCCACTGCCTTGTTGGTACCCTTGATGCGGAGCACGGCGGCGTCGGACCCGGGCCCAACGACCGTGTTGCTCCCGACCAGCGAGTCGTACTGGCGGTACACCCAGCGCTTTGAGGCGATGTTCGGCACCGCCAGCAGACGCAGGAGCGTCTGGCCGTAGTCCCCCGGTTGCGGCAGCTGGCCGAGGTCGAGTCGCTGCATCTCATCGAGGGTCGGCGGCGGGGCAGCCGGCCGCTCGTAGACCGGCGCGCCGTGCGCCAGCGGCTCGAGCGGCAGACAGGCCACATCTTGCCCGCCGGCACTGACACGCCAGAAGCCGTCGTCGGTGACGCGACCGATGACCACGGCATCGAGATCCCATTTGGCGAACACCGCCAGCACGCTGTCCTCGGCGCCGGCGCGCGCGACGATGAGCATGCGCTCCTGCGATTCCGAGAGCAGAATCTCGTACGGCGAAAGGGTCGCCTCGCGCTTCGGCACGCGGTCGAGGTCGATGGTGATTCCGAGGCCCCCGCGCGCCGCCATCTCGACCGACGAACTCGTCAGGCCAGCGGCGCCCATGTCCTGAATCGCCACCACCGCGTCCTGCTCCATCAACTCGAGGCAGGCCTCGATGAGCAGCTTCTCGGTGAAGGGGTCGCCGACCTGCACCGTCGGTCGCTTCTGCTCGGTGGTGTCATCGAACTCTGCCGACGCCAGCAGGCTGGCCCCATGAATGCCGTCGCGGCCGGTCTTCGAGCCGACGTAGATGACCGGGTTCCCGACTCCCGCGGCGCTGGCGCGGAAGATGCGGTCGGCGCGCGCGACCCCGATGGTGAAGGCGTTGACCAGGATGTTCTCGTTGTAGGCCGCGTCGAAGTATATTTCGCCGCCGACCGTCGGAACGCCGACGCAATTGCCGTATCCGCCGATACCGCTGACGACCCCGCTGACGAGATATCGGGTACGCGGATGGTCGAAGCTGCCGAACCGCAGCGAGTTGAGGTTGGCAATCGGACGGGCGTTCATCGTGAAGACGTCGCGCAGAATCCCGCCGACGCCGGTCGCCGCCCCCTGATACGGCTCGACGTACGAAGGGTGATTATGGCTCTCGATCTTGAACACGACGGCCAGGCCGTCGCCGATTGCCAGGGCACCGGCGTTCTCGCCCGGCCCCTGCAGCACGCGCGGGCCGGTGGTCGGCAGCCCCCGTAATACAGCTCGCGAGCTCTTGTAGCTGCAGTGCTCGGACCACATGACCGAGCAGACACCGAGTTCGACGAGATTCGGGACGCGGCCGATGGCGTCGCAGAAGCGACGGAACTCGGCCGCCGTCAGACCGTGATCGAGCGCTTGGGCTTCGGAGACCGGAGGCAGCGTCGTCGTCATAGGCCCGGCGGAACCGATGTGGTACGCGTCGGAGCACCGTCTGACAACGAGGCGCGCACGGAACGAAAGAAGCCCAGGCCATCAGCCCCACCGCATAAGGGCTCACAAGCGTGCTCTGGATGCGGCATGAGGCCGAAGACGTTGCGCGACGCGTTGACAATGCCGGCGATGTTGCGCAGCGATCCGTTTGGATTCGCCGCCTCGGTGGCACGTCCGGCCGCATCGACGTAACGTAAAATGACCTGTCGATTGTCCTCGAGCGCCAGCAGCGTGTCGGCGTCGGCCACGTAACACCCCTCGCCGTGCTTGACCGGCAGCGCGAGGACCTCGGCTTGGCCGTAGCTACGAGTGAAAGGCGTGTCGGTCTCTTCGACTCGGCAGTGGATCGAGGCGCAGATGAAGCTGAGGCTTCGATTGCGGATCAGCGCCCCAGGCAGCAGTCCGGATTCGCAGAGGACCTGAAATCCGTTGCAAATTCCGAACACCAGGCCTCCGGCGCGGGCGAACTCCACCACGCTCTCCATCACCGGGGCGAAGCGCGCCAACGCCCCAGCACGCAGGTAGTCGCCGTACGAGAAACCGCCCGGCAAGACGACGCAATCGACGCCGTGCAGGTTGCGGTCCTTGTGCCAGAGCGACACCGTCGGATCGCCGAGGACCTGCGCCAGGGCATGCACGGTGTCGGCGTTGTCGAGCGAACCGGGGAAGGTGATGACGCCCCAGCGCATCAGTCGCCGACCTCGAACCGATAGTCCTCGATGGCGCCGTTGGCGAGCAGCTTGCGGCACATATCGTCCAGTCGGCCAGGGGCGTTGGCGGTGTCGCCGTCGACTCGCAGCTCGATGTACTTCCCCAGCCGCACGTCCTGCGCCTCCTCGAAGCCCAATGAATGCAAGGCACGCTCGATGGCCTTACCGGCCGGATCGAGCACCCCGGGCTTAAGCGTCACATAGACCTTCGCTCGCACGACTCGTCTCCTTGTTCGCGTCAGGTGCGCTCGGCGACAGGCCCGCCGCCACATGCGCATCCTAGCATCTTCGTCGGGTAGCGTCGCGTCGTCGCGGACTCCGGAGGGGGCGGCAGAGGCCGCCGCTCACCTGCCAGTGTGTCCGAAGCCGCCGGCGCCGCGATCAGTGTCCCCGAGCGCCTCTGCCTCGACCCAGATCGCGCGCGCGACCGGTGCGAACACCAGCTGGGCGATGCGGTCGCCGCGCTGGATGTCGATCGGAGCGACTCCCAGGTTGACCAGGAGAACCTGGACCTCTCCACGGTAGTCAGCGTCGATCGTGCCCGGGGCGTTGAGGACCGTGACCCCGTGCCGCAAGGCGAGGCCGCTGCGCGGCCGCACCTGCGCCTCGAATCCGGACGGAATCTCGAACGCCAGCCCCGTCCCCACCAGGGACCGCTGGCCGGGAGCAAGCGTCAGCGGGCCGTCGAGATCGGCGCGCAGGTCCATGCCAGAGGCCTCGACACTTTCATATGTCGGCAGGGGCAGCGGGGTTGGCACAGCGCGAAGGCGCCGCACCGATACGGCGACCGTGGCGCGACCTGGCAACGCTGGTCCCATCACGCAGCGAGCAGCGATGGGTCAATGGATCGCCCGCCGAGGTCCCCGAGCAGTGCTACCGCCCTCCCCTCGGGATCGGTTAGCCGAGATGCAAACGCGACAATCTCGTCGTTGGTCGTCGCGTCGATGCGCGCCGCGATCTCAGCCAGGGGAACGTCGCGCCCGACGTAGACCTCGTTCTTGGCGATGCGACTCATGCGGCTGTCGCTCGTCTCGAGCCCGAGCAAGAGGTTGCCCTTGAGCTGGTTCTTGACGCGCGCCAGCTCGTTGGGGCGCAAGCCCTCTCTCGCCGCCACCGCCAGTTCGCGCACGATCACGGACAGGACCTCCTCGACCCATTCCGGGGACGTCCCAACGTAAATGCCGAAGTAGCCGCTGTCACGGTAGGAGGACAAGAAGGAATAGACCGCGTACGCATGGCCACGACGTTCGCGGATCTCCTGGAACAGCCGCGAGCTCATCCCTCCGCCAAGAGCGGTGTTGAGCAGATAGGCCGCATAGCGCTCTTCCGAAGCCTGCGACACGCCCGGCGAGCCAAAGCAGATGTGCACCTGTTCGAGCGGCTTCTCGGTGATGTAGATTCCGGCGTGCGGTCGAGGAGGCGCCCCCGTGGCGAGGTCGGCAGTGCCGACGAGGCTGCCAAAATCGCGCTCGGCCCACGCGGTAAGAGCGGCATGCGTGATGTCGCCGGCGGCGGCGATGATGATGCGATCCGGCCGATAGCGCGTGGCCATGAAGCGCAAGAACTCGTCCCTGCCCAGCCCCTGAACGGTCGCGCTCGTGCCGCACACCGGGAGACCGAGTGCGTGACCCGGCCAGTAGCGGAGGTTGAAGAAATCGTGGATGTGATCGTCCGGCGTGTCCTCACTCTGCGAGATCTCCTGCAGGATCACGCCCCGCTCGCGATCGATCTCCGCTGGGTCGAACTGCGAGTGCAAGAAGAGGTCGGCCAGCAGATCGGTCGCCAGGCTCGCATGCTCGGCCAGGACACGCGCGTAGTAGCATGTGTACTCTTTGCCCGTGAACGCGTTGAGAACACCCCCAACGGCGTCGATCTCCTCAGCGATGACCGCCGCTGAGCGCCGCGCGGTCCCCTTGAACAGCAGGTGCTCGAGGTAGTGCGAGATGCCACCCAGGTGGGGCGACTCGAATCGCGAGCCGCTTTCCACCCAGATGCCGACGGTGACCGACGGAACACCGGGCATGTGTTCCGAGACGATACGAAGTCCGTTCGGCAGCGCGGAGCGCTGCATCATGACGGTCAGGACCCGGGCTGGCCGGCCGTCTGCCCGGCCTTCTCTGCGTCGGCGAGGGCCTCTTTGCGACTGAGGCGGATCTTGCCTGAGCGATCGACTTCCAACACCTTCACCTGGACCTCGTCCCCCTCCTTAAGAACGTCGGTCACGCGCTCTACACGACCGGGTCCGATCTGCGAGATGTGCAGCAACCCATCGGTTCCAGGCATGATCTCGACGAAGGCGCCGAAGTCGACGATGCGAACAACCTTACCCTTATAAATCTTTCCGACCTGCGCCTCCATCGTGATGCCTTCGATGATCTCGATGGCGCGTTTCAGGCCCGCTTCCTCGCTGGAGGCGATAAAGACGGTGCCATCGTCCTGGATGTCGATCTTGCAGCCGGTCTCCTCGACGATGCCGCGGATGACCTTGCCGCCGGGTCCGATGATGTCGCGAATCTTATCTTGGCGAATCTTGATCGAAACGATGCGCGGTGCGTAGGAGGAAATGTCGCCGCGCGCGGCGGCGAGCGTGCCGTTCATCACGTCCAAGATGTGCAGCCGCCCCTCGCGCGCCTGCTGCAGCGCCTGGCGCATGATGTCCTTGGTGACGCCGTGGATCTTGATGTCCATCTGCAGCGCGGTGACGCCCTCGCTGGTGCCGGCGACCTTGAAGTCCATATCGCCGAGATGATCCTCGTCGCCCAGGATGTCGGAGAGGACGGCGATGTCGTCGCCCTCCTTGATGAGGCCCATGGCAATGCCGGCGACCGGCGCCTTGATCGGCACCCCGGCGTCCATCATCGACAGGCTTCCCGAACACACCGTGGCCATCGACGACGACCCGTTCGACTCGAGGATCTCCGACACGATGCGGATCGTGTACGGGAACACCTTCTCGTCCGGCAGGACCGGCATGAGGGCGCGTTCCGCGAGCGCGCCGTGGCCGGTGTCGCGCCGACTCGGCCCGCGCAGCATCTTGGTTTCGCCGACGCTGTAGGGGGGAAAATTGTAGTGCAGCATGAACTTGCGATAGTGCTCGCCGACCAGCGCGTCGATGCGCTGCTCATCCGACGCCGTTCCCAGGGTCGTTGTCGCCAGCGCCTGGGTTTCCCCACGCGTGAAGACCGACGAGCCGTGCGTGCGCGGCAACACTTTCACCTCGCAGGTGATGGGCCGGACATCCGCGACGCCCCGGCCATCGAGACGCTTCTTCTTCTTGACGATCATCTGCCGCATCGCACGGCTCTCGACCTCTTCAATGACCTCACGAATCGCGGCGTCTTGGTCGGGAAACTGCTCCAGCGCCGCCGCCTGCGTTTCCTTGTGCGCCGCGGCCACCGCGGTATGGCGTTCCTGCTTGGCGACGAACTTCATCGCCTTTTCGATACGCGGCAGCGCCAACTTCTCCACCGCCTTGCGGACCGCAGCGTCGATCGTGCCGACGACCACCTCACGCTTGGGCTTGCCGAGCTTGGCGCGCAGTTCGTCCTGAATGACGATCAGCGGCTGGAGGGCGTCGAGCGCGGTGTAGAGCGCATCGAGCAGGATGTCTTCGGACAGCACCTTGGCCCCGCCTTCGACCATCACGATGCTGTCTTTGGTGCCCGCCACCATGAGGTTCAATTCGCTATCCGCGAGTTGGCTGATCAGGGGATTGATGACAAACTTCCCACCGATGCGGCCGATGCGCACGCCAGCGATCGGGCTCAGGAACGGGATGTCCGACACATGCAGCGCCGCCGACGCCCCCAGCATGGCGACGGTATCGGAATCGTTCTCCTTGTCGAACGAGAGGACCGTGGCGATGATCTGCGTCTCGCAGCGATAGCCCTCGGCGAACAACGGGCGGATCGGCCGGTCGATGAGGCGTGACGTCAGAACCTCTTTCTCGCCCAGCCGACCTTCCCGCTTGAAGAAGCCTCCCGGGATCTTGCCGGCTGCGAAGGCCTTCTCCTGATAGTCGACCGTGAGCGGAAAGAAGTCGATCCCGGCGCGCGGACTCTGACTCGCCGTCGCCGTCGTCAGTACGACGGTCTCGCCGTACTGCACCAGCGCCGAGCCGCTGGCCTGCTTGGCCAGGCGACCCACTTCGATGGACAGGGGGCGACCGTGAAAGTCTATCTCAACCTTGTGATACATGCTGCTGACCTCCCGGGCGGAAACCGCCCTGCGTGGTGGGAGGGAAGACTGTGTGACGGAGCAGGCCCGCCTGGCAGGAAGGCGTCAGCGGCGCAGGCCGAGCCGTTCGATGACTCCCTTGTAGCGCCCGTTGTCATAGCGCTTGAGGTAGTCGAGCAGCCGGCGTCGCTGTCCCACGAGCTTGAGCAGCCCGCGACGGGAATGGTGATCCTTCGTATGGGCCTTGAAATGCTCCGTCAGGTAGTCGATTCGCTCGCTCAGCAGCGCGACCTGGACTTCCGGCGAGCCGGTATCGGTGGGATGCTGGCGGAACTGCTCAACCAGATCCTTCTTACGCTGCAGGGCGACTCCCATCTTTCCTCCGTTTAGTTCAACCGCTAGTGGCTAACATGGCCGCGCGGGAGTGTAAAGCCTGGGTCGCGGCGAGAACACGGCCATAGCGCCAACCTGTCCCGGCTCGGACCATCACCGCTGCGACGCCGCCGTCAGGGTCGAGGAGCAACAGCTCGGATTCTGCGCCGGGTGTAGGGAGGTACCGCAGCACTTCAGCCTTGCCCTGGCGAGTCGCCTGCGCGGCGACCGCGTCGAGTGCCAGGCTGGGCATGTGGGCGAGGGCTGCCCGAATCGCGACCAGCCCGGCCTCCCCATCTGGCGTCCATGCGTCGAGCGTCACGGCTCGTTCGATCGAGAAGGGTCCGAACTCGGTGCGGCGAAGCTCGAGGAGGTGGGCGGGTGCACCGAGGGCCCGGCCCACGTCCTCCGCCAGCACCCGAATGTAGGTGCCCTTCGAGCATGAAACCGTAAAGCGAAGCCGGTAGCTGGTTTCCGCGTGCAGGGCCAGGGCGTCGATACGGACGGGGCGCGGCGTTCGCTCGACCTCGAGGCCCAGCCGCGCGAGCTTGTAGAGGGGCACGCCGTCGCGCTTCACCGCAGAGTACATTGGCGGCTGCTGGAGGAATTCGCCGGTCCACTGCGCCGCGACGGCCGCCAGCACCTCGGCATCGAACGATGCAACCACCCCCTGGTCGGTCACGGTACCGGTCCGGTCTCCCGTGTCGGTCGCCGCGCCGAGCTGAATGACACCAGCGTAGGCTTTGTCCGCGACGTTCAGAAACTGGGCGATCTTGGTTGCTTCGCCGATGCACAGCGGCAGCAGGCCGGTCGCAAAGGGATCGAGAGTGCCGAGATGGCCGACCTTGACGTGCCGCCCCAAGCGGACCTTGACGCGTCGCACGGCCTCGGCGGATGTGATGCCGTCCGGCTTGTCCAGCAGGAGCAGGCCGTTCACGACTCATCCTCTGGAGGCCGCGGATCGTCCTTCAGCAGTCGAGACAGGCGCTCGGCCTGCTCGAGACTCGGGTCGAACTCGAACACGATCTCAGGCGCAACCCGCAGATTCAGCTGCCGCGCGACCTGCGAGCGGACGAATCCCGCGGCGCTGCGCAGGCCACGCAGGCTCTGTTCGCGAGCAGTCGCGTCACCGAGGCTACTGAAGAATACCCGTGCGTGGCGAAGGTCGGGTGAGACGCGCGCCGCGGTGATGGTCACCAGACCGATGCGCGGATCCTTGATTTCGCGCAGCAGCAGCCGAGCCACGAGCTCCTGAATCGCATCGCCGATCCGATCGGTCCTGCGAGTCATCGCCGCCGTCCCCGTCGCCACTCAGCAATGGAGGATCTCGATCTCATCGGCGCCCACCTCGACGAGATGCAGATCGTCCACGAAGCGGACCACCTGCCGGAGCGCACCTTCGACGTATCCCGCATCACTGCCAACCTGCGCCACGCCGAGCACAGTACGCTGCCAGAGATCCTGGTCGTCGCATTCCGCGATCGAGACATTGAACGTATTCGAGACACGCGCTTTGATCTTGTTCAGCACGCCGCGCTTGCCCTTGAGCGAGTGGTTCTCCGGAATGAAGAGCGTCAGCCTGAGTACGCCGACGACCATGGCCACTCAGAGCGTGCGTTCGGCCGTGGCCCCGCGCGTCGGCTGGGAGAGGCGGCGTGCCACCTGCTCCATCTCGAACGCCTCGATGATGTCGCCGACCTTCACGTCGGCGTAATTGTCGAGGCCGATGCCGCACTCGTAGCCGGACAGCACCTCACGTGCATCGTCCTTGAAGCGCTTCAGGCTGCCGATCTTGCCGTTGTGCACGACGATGTTGTCACGCACCAAGCGGGCCTGCGCGTTGCGGGTGATCTTGCCATCGGTGACGTAACTGCCCGCAATGGCGCCGATGCCTGGAATCGTGAAGGTGTTTCGGACTTCCGCACGGCCGAGAACCTTCTCTTTGTACGTCGGGTCCAGCAGCCCTTCCATGGCGTCGCGAACGTCGGTGATCGCATTGTAAATGATGTCGTAGAGGCGCACGTCGACGCCCTCGCGCGCCGCCGCCGCACTGGCCTTCGCCTCGGGCCTTACGTTGAAGCCGATGATGACCGCATCCGAAGCCGACGCGAGCATGATGTCGCTCTCGGTTATGCCGCCGACCGAGGTATGAATGACGTTCAGCCGCACCTCGTCGGTGGACAGGCGGGAGAGAGCGTCGGATATGGCCTCGGTGGAGCCTTGGACGTCGGACTTGATGATGATCCGCAGCTCTTTGGCATCCCCCGACTGGACCTGACGGTAGAGATCCTCGAGCGTCACCTTCGAGGTCTTGAGGAGCGACGACTCCCGATTCTTGGCGGCGCGGTGTTCGGCGACCTGGCGCGCCATGGCTTCGTCGGCGACGACCACGAACGAACTGCCGGCTTCCGGCACCGAGGGGAGACCGAGGATCTCAACCGGCGTCGACGGGTCGGCAGCTGTCACCTTCTGACCGCGGTCGTCGATCATGGCGCGAACGCGGCCGGAGAACGGACCACATACGAACGGATCCCCGGGCTTGAGAGTGCCTTCCTGCACCAGAACCGTGGCGACCGGACCCCGCCCGCGGTCGAGTTTCGCCTCGACGATCGTACCGCGCGCAGGCTTGGTCGGATTGGCCTTGAGATCGAGCAGGTCGGCCTGCAGCAACAGCATCTCGAGCAGGGCCGGCAGGCCATCGCGCGTCTTGGCGGACACTGGGACGGTCACCGTGTCGCCGCCCCAGTCTTCCGGCTGGAGGCCGTGGTTGGCGAGATCCTGCTTGATGCGATCGAGATTCGCTTCCGGCTTGTCGATCTTATTGATCGCCACGACGATCGGGACTTTCGCCGCGCGAGCGTGATTGATCGCCTCGACGGTCTGCGGCATCACCCCGTCGTCGGCCGCGACCACGAGGACAACGATGTCTGTCACCTTCGCGCCACGGGCACGCATCGCCGTGAAGGCTTCATGGCCGGGAGTATCGAGGAAAGTCACGCGCCGCCCGTGGACATCCACCGTGTAGGCACCAATGTGCTGCGTAATGCCGCCCGCCTCGCCAGCCGTTACATGCGTCTCACGCACCGCGTCGAGCAACGAGGTTTTGCCGTGGTCGACATGCCCCATGATCGTGATGACGGGCGGGCGAGTGATGAGGTGCTCCTCGCTAGTCGCCTCATGCCCCATCCCGACAGCGGCCTCGGCATCGAAGGTCACATTCTCGACGTTGTAGCCGAACTCGGACGCGATCAGGGTGGCGGTATCCGTATCGAGCACTTGGTTTATGGTGGCCATCATGCCCGATTCCATCAACTTCTTGACCACCTCGCCGGCCTTGACGCCCATCGATTTCGCCAATTCGCCGACCGACACCACCTCGGAGATACGCACGATGCGCTTGCTCGCCTTGGGCTGGGTGATGGCGGTCTGCCGCTGCTCTTTGCCCGGCATCGCTCGCTTCTTGCGCGGCAGTCGCGCCCCGCCGAAGCGCTTGTCCCGATCGCCGACCTCGGCGAACTCCGGCTTTTGAATCACACGCCGCTTTTTCTTCTTCCCCCGATCCGCGTCGACGGTCGGCGGCATGTCTGGCATCGCCGTTGTGGCTGTCGTCGGTGTGGCTCGGCCGCGGGCGGCGGCCCCGGGAGCGGGACGGGTTACTCGAGCCGCGGCGGCAGCGAGGCGTTCGGCCTCGACCTTCTTGAGGTCGATGCGACCAAGCACCTTGGGGCCGAAGGGCCGATCCAGCGAAGGTTCGCGCGAGGGAATGGGGACGCTTGGCTGCGCGGTCGGGGTCGGCGTGGCGACGCCCCCTGCGCGCGATGGACGCGTCGCCAGCTTGGACGGCTGCACTGGCTGTAGCTTTACTTCCGCCACCGCCTCAATCGGCTGCGCCACAGACGGCGCATCCACCTCGGGCGCCTCAGCCGGCTGAGGCTCGACCGGGGTCATTTCGACCAGCGCCGGTTCCTCGACCATGAACTCGATCGGGGGCTCTGGCAGCGGCGGCAGCGGCGGTGGTACCTCAAATGGCTCGGCCAGAGGTTCAGCAACCCCAAATGACTGCAGCGCTTCCCCTTGCACCGAGATCAGTTCGAGCAGATCGCCGTCGTCGTCGGCCGCGCTGGACGCGGCCGCGCGACGCCGGATGACCTTCGTGCCGACTCGGCGTTCGACCACGGCTTGACCGGTCTCGCCAACAACGGTTCGCTCGCCACCGATCGTAATCTGGGGCTTGTCACCGAAACCGAGGTCTGTCGCGGCCTTCAGCACCTCTTCGTCGGTCAGGGAGCTCTGCGGGCGCTTGCTGCGCAGGCCGATCTTCTCGAGGCGAGTGGTGAGATCCTTGGGCTCGAGCCCCCACTCCTTGGCCAGTTCGGAAACCCTACGCGGCATCGACTCTCTTCCTCACTCGCCGGCTTCGAGCCGGAGCTGCGCGACCAGCGCGACGCGCGCCGGACGATCTACGGACGCCCGCAGCGAGCGCAGGACACCCTTACGCCGGGCGAATTGCCCCAGGCAGTCTGCGCGAAGGTGCAGATAGCCGCCGCGCCCCGGAGCCCGCCGGGCGCGGTCCGGCCGAACGGCCCCAGTCGCGTCCCTGACGATTCGACAGAGGTCCGCTAGCGGCGCCGCAGTGCCGCACCCCATACAAGTCCGGATAGGCAAGGCTCGCCCTGCGCTCACGCCTGCTCCTCCGACTCGCCGATCACCTCGGTAAGCGGGACGGACACGGCGGAAGCAGATGCCGCCGACGCGGCAGCCGCCGCAGCGGCGACTGCCGCGTCGGCGGCATCTGCTTCCGCCTGCTGGCGCATGGCCTCCACGTGATCACGGGCCGACTGCAACAGGGGCGGGATACGCTCGGGCGGCAGACCCTCCACATCGATCAGCGCCGCCTCGTCCGCCTGGGCAATCTCCTCGGCCGACTTGAACCCGTGCTGGAACAGCAGCTCGGCGGTCACGTCCCCAACACCCGGTATGGCACCCAGTGACAGTCGCGCACGCCGCGACTCCTCTTCTGCCTCCGCCTCGCTGCGCACCTCGAGATTCCAGCCGCTCAATCGCGAAGCGAGGCGCACATTCTGCCCCTTCTTCCCGATGGCGAGAGCGAGTTGGTCGTCAGGAGTGATGACCTCCATCGCGTGCGCATCCTCGTCCATGACGATCTTGGATACGCGTGCCGGCGCCATGGCACGCACGACGAACTCGGCGGGATCCGCGGTCCAGTGAACGATATCGATCTTCTCTCCGCGCAACTCCTGGACGACACTCTGGACTCTCGTGCCCTTCATGCCGACGCATGCGCCCACCGGGTCGACGTCAGAATCGTGCGACACGACGGCGATCTTCGCGCGACCGCCGGGTTCGCGTGCGGCGCCCTTCACCTCGACGATCCCCTCATAAATCTCCGGTACCTCCTGCTCGAAGAGCTTGATGAGGAATCCCGGATGCGTACGCGAAAGGACGATCTGGGGCCCCTTGCCACCCATCTCTACGTCGAGGATGAAGGCGCGAATCCGGTCGCCCTGCCGATACCGCTCACGGGGGATCTGCTCTTTTTCGGGCAGAATCGCATCAGTGCGCCCGAGGTTTACGATTATGTTCTTCTTCTCGAAGCGCTGCACGATACCAGAGTGGGACAGTTCACCCTTCCGGTCCTTGAACTCGTTGTAGATGATGTCACGCTCAGCGTCGCGCAGCCGTTGGATCAGGTTCTGCTTCGCTGCCTGCGCAGCAATCCGACCATAGGACTGCGCCAGTTTCTCGAGTAGCTCGTCGCCGATCTGCGCCTCCGGGTCGAGGTTGCGTCGCGCGTCTTCGAGAGCGACTTCGAGTTCCAGATTGGTGACTTCGGGGACCACGGTGAGGATCTTGAAAAGCTCAACCTCCCCGATCTCGGGATTATACTGGGCCTCGATGCGCATATCGCCGCCGATGACCTTCTTCGCCGCCGACAGCATGGCGTTCTCGACCGCCTGGACGACGATCGACCGATCAATGCCCTTCTCCTTGCTGACCTGCTCGATGACTCGTGCCAATTCCTGCTGCATACGTCACCTCGGCTCAGCGCGTGCGCGGCCGCCCCTGCTGTGTTTCCGGGAAATCGTGCTCGTAATTCGCCTGTGCGATATCGGCGAAGGCGAAGAACCGCTCCCCAGTGCCTGCGGCGACTCGAATGCCTTCGTCCTCGACCGCGACCAGGGCTCCGACGAAGGCGCGGCGCCCCTCTATCGGCTCGACTGTCCGCACTCGCACCCGCTTCCCGACAAACCGTTGGAAGTGCTCGGGACGACGCAGACGGCGGTTGATGCCCGGCGAGGAGACCTCGAGCGTGTAGCGGTCTGGAACGAACTCGTCGAGCTCGACCAAATGTCCAAGGCGTCGGCTCATCGTCGTCAATTCGTCGACGCTGATGCCCCCTTCGGCTCGGTCTAGGTAGAAGCGCAAGACGTTGCCCTGCCCTTCACGACGATACTCAATATCCACGATCTCCATGCCGTGCTCTGAGACGAGCGGTTCGGCCAAGCGCCAGACCCGTTCGACCACCGAACTATCCATGTTGAAATAAAAAAGTGGGCGCTCGGCCCACTCCCCTGCGGCCAGTAGTGACATAGGGGGGATAGCATGGGCCGTGAGACGGTCGCAAGGGAGCCGACTCCGGCGGAACGGCCGCACGACCCCTGCGAACCGGGATCAGCGTGCTCCTGGAAGGAAAGGGGGGACGAGGGTAGGCCGCGTCAGGCGGCCGGTTCGTCCCGGTCGTGGATCGTCTGCAACTCGACTATCGCGTAGGTTCGCTTGCCCTTTGGCGTCGCGACCTCCACGTCGTCGCCAACCTCCTTGGTTAGGAGCGCGCGGCCGAGGGGGGACCCGATCGAGATGAGCCCAAGGGCCACGTCGGCCTCTTCGGGAAAGACCAACTCGTACTTCTCCTCGACGCCATCGTCGCGATCGAGGGTGAGCTTGCTGCCGTACCCCACGGCACCATGCGGAATGGAACTCAGCGAATACAGCGACAGATCTCGAATCCGCTGCTGAATCTGGCCGATCCTGGCGTTGACGAACCCTTGGCGATCCTTGGCAGCCGCGTACTCCGCATTCTCCCTGAGGTCGCCGTGCTCGCGCGCAGTTTCGATTTCCTTCGGCAACTTATGACGGAGCTCGAAGCGCAAGTCCTCAAGCTCCTTCTTGAGCCGCTGCATTACCGGCAGTTCCACGATCGCCCCTTGCCCCCACCGCGGCCTTCGGTGTCAACGCGGGCCCGCACCAGTCGCCTGGTTCACCAATTCATGATCCCGGTCGCCCCTATAGTGGGATGCGGAGCGCTCCATCCATTGGTTTGCATCGGAGATCGCCTGCTCACTGTAATGGAGGTAGTAGTAGGCTCCGCCGATACCGAGCACGAATCCGATCACGAATCGCTTGAGCATACGGGTCCTCGCCTGCCTTGCACGCGGGCGAGTCTAGACGCCCGCGTAAAGCCAGTCAAAGGCGTTTCGCACCGAATCTCGGCCTCGAATCGACGCCGAGATTGCCGGCGCCACGCCGGCCAGTCTAACGGGGTCAATGCGCGTCTTCTCAGCAGCCCTGGACCTGCTGCTGCCGCCGCGCTGCCCAGGCTGCGATGCGCGCCATGCAACGGTTGCCTTTTGCGAAGGCTGCCGCGCACAGATTCCGGCCGTCAGTGCGCCAAAGTGCCCCATCTGCGGTCTGCCGTTCCAAGGCGCGGGGCACGATCACCTTTGTCGGCGCTGCATCAAACGAAGACCTCACTTCCGCCGTGCCTCAGCGTGCTCGACCTACCGCGCCGACGGCCGAAACCCGCTGATGGACGCGCTCCATCGGCTGAAGTACGGACGTGACGTGAGCCTTGCCCCCGCCCTCGCCAGCGTCTTGACGACCCGCGCCCACAACACATCCGAGTACGACTGCGTTCTGCCCGTCCCCCTGCACCGTACGCGGCTTCGTTGGCGCGGATTCAACCAGTCTCTCCTGTTGGCGAGGGGGCTCTGCGGCGGCCGTCGCGGGCGACTCGCCCCCTGGCCCCTGGCACGGCGGCGAGCCACGCCTCCGCAGGTCGGATTGGGCGAGACGGAGCGCCGGCGGAACGTCCGCGACGCATTCGTCGTCGTTCGGCCGGATTCAATCCGGGGCGCAACCGTTCTGCTGGTCGACGACGTGATGACGACCGGAGCAACAGTCGACGAGTGCGCTCGCGTCCTGCGCCGCGCCGGAGCCCGGCACGTCGATGTCCTCGTGCTGTTGCGCGCTCTCGACACGCCATGAACGAACGACGGTGCTGGGAAGGCCGGTATGGTGCCTCCGCACCCGCACCACGAGCCCCCGCGGCGATGCTCGCATCCGCGGTAGCCATGGGTCCGCGGGGCCGGGCGCTCGATCTGGCCTGCGGCGACGGCCGTAACGCCCTCTTCCTTGCCCGGCGTGGATTCGTAGTGGATGCCGTCGATCTCGCATACGGGGCACTGCGCCATCTGTCCGTGCGAGCACGCCGCGAGGGAGTACCCGTGCAAACGATCCAAGCCGATTTGGAGTGCTGGCCCCTGCCCGATTCGCGTTACGGAATCGTCGTCAACACTCGATATCTGCAACGCTCGATGTTCGAGTCAATGCGCCGTGCCGTCGCCCCGGGCGGGTTGGTGGTCTTCGAGACGTTCCTCCGGCAGCAGGCGGAGATCGGACACCCGCGCAACCCGACCTTTCTGCTTGAGCCCGGAGAACTGCGGCATCAGTTCGAAGGGTTCGATTTCATTCTGTACGAGGAAGGGTTTCACGACGAAGGGGATGGAGGTGCGTTCTTGGCCAGAATGGTGGCCCGTCGACCCGATAAGTTCGATTGAGTTTTCCGACGCGCTATGACAAGCCCGACAAGATGTTTCGCTGGGTGCCTTTGTTCCTGCTGCTGACGATCGTGGCATGCTCGGGCGGCGGCGGTGGCGGTAGCAACCCCATCCCCAAGCTCCCTTGGGGTGGCTTCCGAAGCATCCCGAACAACGCCGCCGTCGGCAACGCTATCAATCGCAACAAGGGAACTGTGCGCCTGCTGATTCCGGCCGGGCCCGGGGGGATGACCGTCTCGACCGCATCCATCGACAACGAAGGCAATGTGTACGTCGGCACCGGGGACGGCGTCATCTCGGTGGACAGTGCCGGGAAGCCGCGCTGGAAGTCGCAAAACAGGGTGCCGATAGAGAACGGGGTCATCTCCACCTGTGAGCTCGACGGCCGGTCGGTACCGATCGGCCCTGTCTCGTCGTCGCCAACGGTCACTCCCGGGCAGACCATCGTCTTTGGATCCGATGCCAGCAGCAAGGGACCTGGCGGAGTGTTTGCCCTGCAGGAGAATGGAGACGACGTGAAATGTCTCTGGGCCTATCAACCTACTGGCAGAGACGCGGGAATCGGTTTTCGTTCTTCGGCTCAGGTTGAGGTCGATTCGCTCGATTTTGGCTTGGTGTCCATCTTCATCGGCGGCGACGGCGGCGCATTGCAGGCCCTGAATCGCACTGGAACGCCGCGCTGGACGGCACCCACGACTTCTCCTGCTACGGGCCCCATGACCAGCATGCCCGCGTTCAGCACCGCCGGGGTCTTCTACGTAACCACGCCCGACGGTCTGCTGTTGGCGATCGACACCTCGGGACGGTTGCTGTGGCAGTTCGCCATCGGTAACCCGCCCGCCGCGCCGCTGCAGCATTCGCCCGCCGTCGCGGTCACGGCCTTCGCCATCGGCGCGTCCAGCGCTGTCTTCGGGGTCAATCCTGACGGCCGTCTCAAGTGGCAGTATCAGCCGATGGCACCGGTGCTGGGCTCGCCTGCGTTCGCTTCGCAATCGGTCGACTCGGTCGA